>JADMIO011621075.1_pt1 | contig 61484 bp, 61 predicted proteins | sample 8958161 | NCBI WGS metagenome assembly JADMIO01 (sample SAMN16585339, study PRJNA669376) | soil metagenome | isolation source: Crop rotation soil | place: USA: Cullars Rotation, Alabama | collected 2011
CCACGACCGCCGGATCGCTGGTGCTCGAGGGCCCGCCCGCCGGCAGCGATGCATTCATCATCGAGCGGCTGCGCGCGGCCGGCGCGGTCATCCTCGGCAAGACCAACATGAGCGAGTGGGCGAACTTCCGCTCGCCGCATTCGACGAGCGGCTGGAGCGGACGCGGCGGCCTGGCGCGCAATCCTTATGCGCTCGACCGCAGCGCCTGCGGCTCGAGTTCCGGGACTGCCGCCGGCGTCGCGGCGAACTTCGCGGCGATCGGGGTCGGCACCGAAACGGACGGTTCGATCATCTGCCCGTCTGCCGCGACCGCGCTGGTCGGCATCAAGCCGACAGTAGGCCTGGTCAGCCGATCGGGGATCGTGCCGATTTCTCATTCCCAGGACACGGCCGGCCCGATGGCGCGTACGGTCGAAGACGCGGTCATCCTGCTCGAGGTGCTCGCCGCCGCGGACCCGCGAGACCGCGCGACGATGGACCCGTCGCGCCCGGGCAGCGCGGCCTATCGCGCGGCGCTCGACGCGAATGGCCTGCGCGGCGCACGCATCGGCGTCGCGCGCGCGAAATTCTTCGGCTACAACGATGCGACCGATCACCTCGCCAACGCGGCGATCGAACGGATGAAGGCGCTCGGCGCCGTCATCGTCGATCCAGCCGACGTGCCGAACGCCGGCACGTACGACCAGAGCGAGCTGGACGTGCTGGAGTACGAGTTCAAGGCCGATCTCAACGCCTACCTCGGCGCGCGCGCGCCCGCCGCGAAGGCGCATTCGCTCGCCGAGGTCATTGCCTTCAACGAAGCGAACCGGACGCTCGAGATGCCGTTTTTCGGCCAGGAGCTGATGCTCGATGCGCAGAAGAAGGGACCGTTGACGGAGCCGGCGTACCTTGCCGCCGTCGCCCGCAATGCGATGCTGGCGGGGAAGGAAGGCATAGATGCGGTGATGGACCGCCTGCATCTCGACGCGCTGGTGGCGCCGAGCGGCAATCCCGCGTGGCCGATCGATCTCATCAACGGCGATCACTTCACCGGCTCGAGTACGACGCCCGCGGCGGTTGCCGGCTACCCGAGCATCACGGTGCCGGCGGGCGACGTGTTCGGACTGCCCGTCGGCATCTCGTTCATCGGACGGCGATGGAGCGAGGCACAGCTGATCAAGTACGCGTACGCTTACGAACAGGCGACCAGGCATCGCCGCGCGCCCGGCTTCGCGGCGACCGCGAAGGTAGCCGTCCATTGAGCGGGCAAGCGCTGGCGGCGCTTCTCGCGACGGTGGTTCTCGTCGCTGGCGTCGATGCGGACGCGCAGCCGGAGGGAATGGGAACGCTGCTTCGCAGAATCGATCATCTCGTCTACGCGACACCCGACCTCGCCGCCGGTGTGCAACGCATCGAAGGGCTGCTGGGTGTCCGTGCGACGCCGGGCGGCCAGCACCCCGGAGAGGGCACGCGCAACGCGCTGGTCGCCCTTGGTCCCTCGGCTTACCTGGAAATCATCGCTCGCGATCCCGAGCAGGCCGAACCCGCCACTGCGCGGAAGTTCGGGATAGATACGCTCTCGTCGCCGCGTCTCGTCACGTGGGCCGCGAAGGGCAGCGATCTGCCATCGATGGTTGCCGACGCACGCCGTCATGGCGTGATGCTCGGCGACGTGATCCCGGGAAGTCGCCGAACGCCGTCGGGCGCGCTGCTCGCCTGGCACATCACGAACCAGCGCGTGGTCATCGCCGACGGCCTGATTCCGTTTTTCATCGACTGGGGGCGGACGCCGCATCCCGCCGCCACCGCTGCGGCGGGCGCGACGCTGATCGCCTTGCGCGCCGAACATCCTGATCCCGATCGTGTGCGGAAAGTTCTCGACCAGCTGGGTCTCGATCTGCCGGTGACACGCGGCGCCACGCCTGCCCTGATCGCAACGATTGATGGCCGTCACGGACGGGTCGAACTTCGCTAAACCTGACGTGAGCGCGCCTCTCGGTTATTCGACGACCTTCGCATCTCCGACGAAGCGTCTGTAGTTGGAGTACGTCTGACTCCGGCGCGTCGACTGGAGGCCGCCGCGCGTGATGACGAGCGACTCGATTGATTCAGGCAGGAGCAGCACTTCGTCGGGATCGTTGAAAGCCACGGTACGGTAACGGATCGTCGTGTCCTCCCGCTCGATCACCACGTAGGTGTCGAGGCGGTGACGCCGCTGAATGCGCAGCGGCACACGAATGTCGAGCGGTCCGGGGAGGCGTCGCTCGATGCGCACCACGTCGTAGCGTTCGGCGTCCACCCAGATACGCCCCATCGTCGCCACGTGTCCAGACCAGTCGAAACAGTCCTCGTGACCGGCCTTGTCCTCGATGAGTTCGGCGCGGCTGTTGCGGTCAACGGATGCGAAATCGATGAGGAAGACCGGACGATTCCGGTCCTTGCCGACACCCGCCGACCGGAAACGGTATTCCTCGCGGTGCGCCGGAAGCAGGAACGTGAGCGGCTCCGTGGACAACGGGTTCGGATCGGTGCAGCCGTCGCGGTTGTGCGTATCTTTCTCGCGCGGCGGATGGCCGTTCACCTTGCGGACGTCGCGGACGATGACGGCTTCGCCGGAGGCGTCGGCACCGTCAACGCGCAGCTCCGATTCGACGACTCTGGCGAAACCGTCGGACGAGCGCTGGGAATCGAGCGGCTGCACCGTGGACGTCTCGAGGCAGATCACATGCTGCGCCTGCTCGTAGAACTGCGCGATGCGTGCGCTGACCCGGGCCATCAGCTCGTCGATTGGCAATGCCGCCTGCTCGCCAGACGCCGGCTGGGCGGACACCACCCCGAGCGAAAGGAAGAACGCCAGCAGCTTCGCGTCCCGCACGCCCCGATAATATCGGATGACAGAATCGATGATGTCCGCTGCTGATTCATTCCAGCTTGTCTGGCCCGCCGCCGCGTACCTCTCCGGATACGCCGACGCGTTGAGACGGGAATGGTCTCCCGACAATCTTCGTCCCCAGCGTGCGGCGGAAGACCTGGCGCGCATTGCCGATGATCCCGAGGCCTTTCTCGCCGCGCAGATCGATCGCGAGGCGACGGGACCCGCCATCGCGTTGCCTGACGGATCGACGGTGCCGAGACTTCCTGGATTTGTGATGTGGATGTGGGACGGCGACTTCTGCGGCTCGATCGGCTTCCGCTGGCAGCCGGGTACGACGGCACTGCCGCCGTACTGCCTCGGCCACGTCGGCTATTCGGTGGTGCCGTGGAAACGCGGGCGCGGCTACGCGACGCGTGCGCTCGGTCTGCTGCTGCCGCACGCGCGCGCCGAAGGCCTGGCGCACATCGAGCTGACGACTACGGTCGACAATGTCGCGTCGCAGCGCGTGATCGAGGCCAACGGCGGAACACTGGTCGGTCCCTTTCAGCCGCCTGCGGCGTATCACCGCGAACAAGGCCTGAAGTTCCGCATCGACCTGACGTAACGACGCGATCGATGCGATTTGCTCCCGATGATCTGCGGCGCGTTCTCGCCGCGCCGCTCCCCGGCCTGAGCGCGCAACTGCGCATGGCTCCCGAGCCGCGCATGTGGCCTGAAGAGGGCGCGACGCTGAGACCGGCCGCAGCGCTGCTGCTGATCTATCCGCACGAGGGGGAGTGGCACGTCCCGCTGACGGTTCGCGCGTCAGGACTGCGGCATCACACAGGACAGGTGTCGTTGCCGGGCGGCCGCCTGGATCATCCCGACGAGACGATCGAGCAGGCGGCATTGCGGGAGGCGGAGGAGGAGATCGGCATCGCTCCGGATGGAGTCGAAATCCTGGGGCGGTTGACGCCTGTTCCGATCGCCGTGAGCGCACACGTGCTGCATCCGGTGGTCGGCGCCGCCAACGAGCGGCCAGCCTTTCGCATCGCGGCACATGAAGTCGAGCGGCTGATTGAACTTCCCATCCCGCGGCTGATGCAGCCGGACATCGTCGGGTCCGAGCAACGAGCGCGGCCGCAGACGCCGCGCCACCTCCAGACTGTTCCGTACTTCTCCGCCGGCGGCGCCAGGATCTGGGGCGCCACCGCCATGGTCCTCGCCGAATTCATTGCGCTCCTCGAGCGCATCGAATCGCGGTAGAATCCGCGCCACCCTTCATACCTGGCGGTTTCCCACCCCTTGTCGGTTCCCGATGGCTATCGCTCAGGAGGACGTTATGAGCAGAGAGCGTATCGACAAGACCCACCTCGCGTGGCTGGATGCCATGAAAGCCAACGATGGCGGAGCGCTTGGCCGCATCGTCACGGACGATGTTGTGCTGATGCCACCGAACGAGCAGCCCGTCGTGGGCCGGGTATCAATCGTCCAATGGTTCGACGATGTCGTGCGGCAGGCCCGCACCAGCGACGTGCAGGTTCCCGATCGTGAAGTCATCGTCGCCGGCGACTACGGCATCGAGCGCGGGTCCTATGTGTGGACGATAAATCCGCCCAACGATTCTCCGCTGGAACTACGCGGCAATTTCCTCGCGATCTATCACCGCGAGACCGACGGCGAATGGAAGGTGACCCGAAATATCTGGAACAGCACGCTGCCTGCAGCCGTTGGCGTCTAGGAATCAATATTGGTTCCCCCCATGAGCTGCAGTGAGAGTGAGCCACGCGACTTCTGTTGAAGTAGTTCATTGACCCAGCAAGAGGGCGCGGACAGATATTCCTTCCGCGCCCTCGATGGTCAGAGCCTTTCGTGCACGGGGAATCAACGCGGAGACGCTTTATGTCCTATGTCACGACGACGAGTGCAGATGCGCAGCGCGTGGAAGGTTCGCCGACCCCAAGCGCGCTCGAAACCGCCTACCGCGAGGTCTGCCAGAACCACCGGGCGGTTACGGACTTCAGAGGCAAGCTGCTGACCGCGCTGCCGGCGGCGTCAGGCGCCGGCATTTATCTCCTGCTTCCAAAGTCTGGCGACCCGAGCAGCATCCAGGCTCCGTATCTGGTTGCCATCGGCATCTTCGGGATGCTCGTCACCCTCGGACTGTTCCTCCACGAACTCCGGGGGATCGAAGAGTGCGGAGCGTTCATCGACGTCGGTACCCAGTTGGAAACGACGATGCAAATGCGAACGGGACAGTTCACCAGGATTTACGACTACTACCACCCGCGCAAGCAGGGCGGCGGTGACATCGATCCGTTTCAGCGGTTCGTCAACAACGTGAAGGGGCCGATCGGCGCCGCGTGGATTATCTACCCGAGTGTCGCGATGGCCTGGTTGTTCGTCGCGGCTCTCGGCCTGTTCAAGATGTTCGGCACCGTGCCGCATCAATAATTCGCGGTTACTTGCTTCCGATCACGGCGTAACCCTGAATCTCGATCTTCGCATTGGGATCGGCGAGGGCCGTCACGGTGATGAGCGCGCTGCCGGCGAAGTTATCGCCGAAGATCTCCCTGCGGATCTCCGTGAGGCGATCGCCGTTGCGCACGTCGGTGATGAACACGGTCATCTGCACCATGTCGCTCAGTTTTCCGCCAGCCTTGCGGAGGGTGGCGTCGATCAGCTTGAAGACCTGCCGCACCTGGCCTTCGAAGTCGCCGGCCAGTGACTTGCCGCTGTCGTCCACGACCGCCAGCTGCCCGCCCAGCCACACCGTCTTGCCGCCTTCCGTAATCACCGCGAGTGAATAACCGCGCTGCTGCGGACGATCGCCCTTGACATATTTCTGTGCGTGCGCCGGCGTGGACGCAGACAAGAGCAGAGCCGCGGCCGCCACGCCGATTGACGTGCGCCGTAAGGACGTTGAGGTCATCGTCGCCTCCATGGCCGTGGATCTTGTACGCTCGTCGTGTGCCGTGCAAGTTTCCCGACGTCGGCGTTGAGGGTCCGCAACGATGCTCGAGCTGCTGAAAGCGGACCGTGCGCCGCGCCAGGTCGTCAATGACCGGCAATCGGAAGAGGACGCGGCAGCGGGCGAAATCCGATGCCCGCACTGCGGCTGGCAGCCCTCGTCAGCGGATCGATGGTGCTGCGAGTCGGTGGATGGCCCCGAACCGCCGTTTCCGAGCTGCGGCACGGTGTGGAACACGTTTGCGACCAGGGGCCGATGTCCCGGCTGCGACCATCAATGGCAATGGACGTCGTGCCTCCGCTGTCATGAGTGGTCGCTGCACGAAGATTGGTATGCGGCGGATCGTTGATATCGTTGCGGCAAGCAAATTGAGGTGACGCATGGCTGTTCGTCTGACGCGGAGCGCGGGCATGCTCGTGCTCGGGATCTGGCTGCTTCTTTCGGGATTGAGCGGGGTGGCTCCTTTGCCCATTCCCGGCATCGTCATGGCAGTGCTCGCGCTGGTGGCGGGAATCCTGATCCTGATCGGTCGATAGGACCGCGCAGCCGTCTCGATCGCTGACGGGCCGCAGGCCGCGGGCGCGTGCTAATATCCGCGCCGCACGTCCATCATGCTGAGCCGACGCGAGTTCCTGTCCGTCGCGGCAGCCGCCACCCTCGCCTCGCCGGCATCGGTGCGCCTGCGCGCACAGCAGACGCGATATGACCTGATAATCCGCGGCGGGCGCGTCATCGATCCCGCGTCGCGGCTCGATGCCGTGCGCGACGTGGCCATCGCCGGCGGCCGCATCGCCGCGGTCAGCGCCAACCTGACGAACGAAGGCGTCGAGACGATCGACGCGCGCGGCAAGCTCGTCGTCCCCGGACTGCTCGACATTCATACGCACGTGGCGCGCACGGCTGATGGGCCGCCGCTCGTGCTGCGCGACGGCGTCACCGGCTGGATCGATGCCGGGTCGCAAGGCGCCGATCACATCGCCGATACGATCGCCGTGGCGCGCTCGTCTCCGCAGCAGGGGCGCGTCCTCATCAATATCGGCCGCGCCGGCATCCTGCCCGAAGGCGACACCATGGACCTCGCCCATGCCGATGTCGCCGCGGCGCGCGACGCCACTGCGAAGAACCGCGATTTCATCGTCGGCGTCAAGGCGCGCCTCTCACGCGATGTCGCGGGCATGAACGATTACGAAGTGCTTCGCCGCGCGCAGGACGTGGCCTCGTCATTCGGCTTGCCGGTGATGATTCACATGGGACAGACGATCACGCCGCTGGAGCGGCTGCTGCCGCTGTTGAAGCGCGGCGACATCGTCACGCACATGTTCGCGCCGCCGCCCAACAGCATCGTCGACGAACACGGCGCGATTCTCCCCGTGGTCCTGGATGCGCGCAGGCGCGGTGTCTGGTTCGACGTTGGCAACGGCCAGACGGGTCACCTCCGGTGGGACACGGTGGCGGCCATCACGAAGGCGCGCTTCTGGCCGGATACGTTCTCGACCGACTGGAACACCAACAGCAAGCAGACGGGCGTTATCGATCTGCCGAACTGCATGTCGAAGCTCCTCGGCTACGGGATGAGCGTGCCCGAAGCCGTCGCCCGCGTCACCAGCAACGCCGCCCGCATCTTTCCGGTGTTTCGCGATCGCGGGACGTTGAAAGCCGGCGCGCCGGCCGACGTCGCCATCCTCGAATTGCGCGAGGGCAGCTTCGAGTTCCTCGACAACTTCACCGGGAAGATCACCGGGCGGCAGCGATTCTTTCCAATCGACACCGTCCTCGCAGGAAGGCGCATCACATGAAGAGTGTCCTGACAGCCGCGGTTTTCAGCACGTTGCTCGCCGCGGCCGCGTTGGCGCAGGTGCAACCCCCGCCAGCGCCGTGGCGGGGCGCCGGCCCGACTCCATGCGTCGGTTCGGAGGGCGGCGTCCATAAGTGCGTCCCCGCGCCTGGAACCGTCGCCATCCGCGCGGGACGGCTGTTCGACAGTTCCACCGGACAGATGCTGACGCGCCGGGTGGTGCTCGTCACCGGCGAACGGATTACCGATGTGGGCCCGGAAAATACCGTGAAGATTCCGCCGGGCGTACGCGTGATCGACCTCAGTCAGGCGACGGTGCTGCCCGGACTGATCGACGCGCACACGCATATGTTCAACCAGCGCGCGGCGACGAAGAACGCGGAACAGTCGCTGCTCATCGCCGTGCAGAACGCACAGGCCGACCTGCGCGCCGGCTTTACCTCCGCGCGCGACATGAGCTCGCACGGCAACGGCTATGGCGACATCGAGATCCGCAACGCGATCAACGAGGGCCGCTTCGAAGGGCCGCGGTATCAGGTGTCGACGCTCGGCATCGTCTGGGGCGCCGAACCCCGCAAGCCCGGCGTCGCGGAGAACCCGCTGGCCAGCACCGTGGTCCGCAACGTCGAGGAAGCGCGCGCCGCCGTGCGCGAGCAGATCGCGCACGGAGCCGACTGGATCAAGCTGTTCCCGACGGGCGGCTACTCATTCGACGCCGCCGGGAAGGCGCACTACCAGCTGACCTACCCGATGCCCGTCCTGCAGGCGCTCATCGACGAAACGCATCGCCTTGGCAAGAAGGCGGGCTGTCACGTGCTCGGCGGCGAAGGGCAGAAGAACTCCATCATTGCCGGCTGCGACACCATCGAACACGCCTATGACCTGGATCAGGAGCAGGCGAACATGATGGTCGCCAAGGGTCTCTTCTACGATCCGACGCTCCAGCGCTACATCGAGCCGTACATGGACGATGTGGATGCGAAGAGCACGGGCGGCAAGTACCGGATGATTCCGATCTTCGAGCACGCCGTGCAGATCGCGGCGGCGACGAAGGGCATGAAGATCATGATGGGCAGCGGCGCCGACGGCTCGACCTATCCGCACGGCGCGCAGGCGCTCGACTTCGAGATGCTCGTGCGTCACGGCGGGCTGACCGCCGCGCGCGCCATCCAGGCGGGCACCATCATCAACGCCGAGGCGCTGGGGTGGAAGGACCGCGTCGGCTCGCTCGACAAGGGCAAGTACGCCGACGTCATCGCCGTGTCCGGCGATCCGCTGGCCGACATCACCGAACTGCAGCGCGTGACGTTCGTCATGAAGGGCGGCCGCATCATCCGCAACGATGTCGGCGGCGCGGTATCGACGAAGTAACCGACGGAGGCTCCACGTGCGTATCCGCTTTTCATGTGTGATCGCGGCGGCACTGCTGCTCGCGGGTGCGACGCACGCATCCGCTCAGGCCGCCGACACCATCCTCGTCAACGGCAAGATCGTCACGGTCGATGCGCAGGCGTCGGTGCGCAGCGCGATGGCGATCCGCGGCGGACGCATTGCCGCGCTTGGCGGCGACGCCGACATCCGCCGTCTCGCCGGCGCGGCGACGCGCGTCGTCGATTTACAGGGGCGAACGGTCATTCCGGGGCTGATCGACTCGCACATCCACGCGACACGCGCCGCGCTCAGCTTCAGCACCGAGGTGAACTGGATTGGCGCCGCCTCGCTCGCCGAAGGGCTGGCGCGTCTGCACGACGCGTCCGTCAAGGCGAAGCCGGGCGCGTGGCTGATCGTCGCGACTCCCGCGGCGACGCTCGACACGTTCAAGGAGCGGCGCCGGCCGACGCAGGCGGAATTGATTGCGGCGTCGCCGGATCATCCGGTCTACGTGCAGCTCGGCTACGGCTGGGCGATGCTGACGCCGCTGGCCCTCAAGGCGCTCAACATCGAGAGCGCGGACGGCGTGATCACCAACAACATCATCGAGCTGTTCGATCGGCTGCCGAAGCCGAACTTCGACGAGCAGGTCGCCGGCACGAAGATGTTCTTCCGCGAGCTGAATCGCCTCGGCCTGACCGGCGTCGTCGATCCCGGCGGCAACAACGTGACGCCGCGCGAGTATCAGGCCCTCTTCAAGGTCTGGCGCGACCGTCAACTGACCCTGCGCGTGGCCTACAGCCTGTGCGGCATCACGAACGGATCCGAATTCACCGAATACCAGAACTACCTGGCGATGATGCCGCAGGGGTTCGGCGACGACATGCTGCACTTCAACGGCATCGGCGAGCGGATCACGTGGGCGATGAACGGCGTGCGGGGCGTTGCGCCGGAGGCGGACCAGGCCAAGTACTACGAGATCGTGCGCTGGGCGGCACAGCGCGGCCTGACGGTGACGATGCACTGGGACACGGATGCGAACGTCGATCAACTGCTCGGCATCTGGGAGCGCGTGAACAAGGAATTTCCCATCGCCTCGCTGCGCTGGACCGTGGCCCATCTCAACGACGCGTCGCCGCGGACGCTCGAGCGCATGAAGGCCCTCGGCGTCGGGTGGACGGTGCAGGACGCGATGTACAACACCGGCGCCGACGTGCTCACACGCGAGAAGGACGCGGTGCGGCGTCAGCCGCCGGTGGTGACCGGTGAGCGAATCGGCATCCCGATCGGCGCGGGGACCGACGCCCATCGCGTATCGACGTACAACCCGTTCACGGTCCTGCAGTGGTTCATCGACGGGAAGAACGCGGGCGGCACCGCGCTTCGTGGACCAGAGGAGACCCCCACCCGTATCGACGCGCTGCGTTTCTACACCTCCGGCAGCGCGTGGGTGTCGCATGACGAGGACCAGCGCGGTTCGCTCGAACCCGGCAGGCTGGCCGACCTGGCCGTCCTGTCGGCCGACTACATGACCGTGCCCGTCGAGCAGATCGGCCGCATCGAATCGCTGCTGACGATGGTCGGCGGCCGGGTCGTATACGCGGCCGGCCCGTTCAAGACGCTCGAGGACGCGCGTCAGGCCGGCGACCGGACAAAATAAACGAGATGCGCAAAACGAACCCTGGAGGCGTGACGCGCCGCCGCGTGCTGGAGAGCGGCGCGAGTGTCATTGCCGCCGCCGCCATACCCGTATCCGCGCGAGGTGGCCAGCGCGAGGGGGAGCGCCCCGCATCCACCGATTTGACCGGTCGCGTCGCGCGCTACATGGCCGCCGCGCGCCAGCAGCCGCTTTCCGCTGACGTATTGCGCGAGACGAAACATCGCGTCCTCGACACGATCGCGGCGATGGTGTCGGGCGCGCGGCTCAAGCCGGGCGAGATGGCGATCCGCTTCGCGCGGGCGCAGGGCGGCACGGCCGAAGCGTCCGTCCTGACGACGGACCTCAGGACCACTGCGATCAACGCCGCGCTCGTCAACGCCATGTTCGCCCACGCGGACGAGACGGACGATTTCGAGCCGGTGACGAAGGCGCACCCCGGATGCGCCGCGGTGCCCGCGGCACTCGCCGTCGGCGAGCGCGAAAATGCATCGGGCCAGGAATTACTTCGCGCCGTGGCGCTTGGCTACGACCTGTGCTGCCGCTGGCTGCAGGCGCTCGGACCGAATCATGTCCGCGCCACGCACCGCAGCGCCGAAGGCGTGAGCGCCACGATGGCCGCAGCCGCGGCGGCGGCGTCGATGGCGAAGCTCGACGAAAAGGCGATGCGCTACGCGCTGTCCTACGCGGTGCAGCAGGTGTCCGGCGTGTGGAGCTGGGAACGCGACGTCGAGCACGTCGAGAAGGCATTCGACTTCGCGGGCATGGGCGCGCGCAACGGCGTCACCGCCGCGGTGATGGCGCAGGCAGGTTTCACCGGCGTGCCCGACGTGCTCGAGGGCGAACACAATGCGCTCGAGGCGCATTCAGCGCAGCCGAAGCCGGAGGAGATGGCCGCCGATCTCGGGCGCCGCTTCTACGTGACCGAGACGGCCATCAAGACGTTCTCCGTCGGCTATCCGATTCAGTCGGCGCTCGATGCGCTGCTCACGCTTCGCCGCGATCACTCGCTGACGCCGGCCAACGTCGAGCGCATCATCGCGCGCCTCCCTGAAGATGGCGCCGGCATCGTCAACAACAGCGCGATGCCGGACGTGAACCTGCAGTACCTGATGGCCGTCGCGCTCATCGACGGCACCGTCTCCTTCGATGCCAGCCATTCGTACGAACGGATGAAGGACGCGCAGGTGCTCGCCGTCAAGCAGCGCGTCGAGCTCGTTGGCGATCGGTCACTGATGGATCCGGGCGCGCCGCGCAGCGCCCGCGTCGAAGTGCGGCTTCGCGATGGCCGTACGGTCGACCATTTCACGCGGCACGCGCCGGGCACGAAGGAGAATCCGCTCGACACGGCGGCCGTGGCGGCGAAGGCGCGCACGCTCATCGCGCCGGTGCTCGGCGAGGAGCCGTGCGCGCGCGTGATTGCCGCGGTCAACGCTCTAGATACCTCGGGCAGCGTCCGCCAGCTCGTGGCCCTGCTCGTCCGCTAACGCTCGTCAGGCAGGAGGCATTGCATGAAGCGCACAGCAGTCGTGGCCCTCGCGGTTGCCGCGTTCGTGGTCACGCTCGTCGCGGCGAAGGGTGTACCCAGCACCGTTACTTACATCCCGCACGACAAGGTGAACGCGACGATGGCGAAGGGCGGGCAGATCATCGGCGAGAACGGGTTGATCGTCCTCGCGCAGCGCCGCGGCGCCGGCGAGGTGGAAGTGCACGAGAACACCAACCACGTCTTCATCATCGTCGAGGGCGAAGCGACGTTCGTCACCGGCGGGACGATGGTCAACCCGAAGAACACCGCGCCGGGGCAGATCCGTGCGGCCAGCGTGACGGGTGGACAGACGTATCACCTGACGAAGGGCGACGTCATCACTATTCCCGCAAAGACGCCGCACTGGTTCAAGGAAGTGCCGACGCAGACGATCGCCTACTACGGAGTGAATCTCGAGCCATGAGGGAGTACGTCATGTCATCGACCTGCCGCACGTTGCTCGCGATGTGCCTGTCCCTGAGTGTCGGGACATCTGCACTGCATGCCGAGATGCTCGACAAGACAAAGAAAGTCGCCGGCATGACCGTCCATTACAAGGTCGTGCTGCCGAACGGCTACGACCCGATGAAGGCGTATCCGGCGATTCTCGCCCTCGGCGGCGGACCGCAGACGATGAACACGGTGGACAGCATCCTGATGCGCAACTTCCGCGCGGAAGCGGAGAAGCGCGGCTACATCGTCATCGCGCCCGCGGCGCCGGATGGACGGCTGTTCTTCGAAGACGGCGCGCGCATCTTCCCGGAGTTCCTGAAGGGGATCCTCGCCGACTACAAGATCGAGGGCGGCAAGTTTCACATCGCCGGCCCGTCCAACGGCGGCATCGCCGCGTTTCATGTCGCGGCGCTGAACCCGCAGTATTTCCTGTCGGTGACCGCGTTTCCCGGTTATATGTGGCAGCCGAGCACGGCGAAGCTGCAGGCGATCGCGAACATGTGCGTGTTCATGTACGTCGGCGAGCTCGACGAGTACATGTGGCACGGCGAGATGCAGCAGGAAGCCGAGTACCTGCGATCGAAGGGGACGCTCGCGCGCTACACGATGGAGAAGGGACAGCCGCATCGGCTCGACACACTGGCGGGCGATAATGCCGCACGATTATTCGACGGGTTCGAACAGGCGCACAAAGGCTGCAGGCAAACCTCGTAAATCGGGATTGGAGGCGCAGATGAAACGGGCCCTGAGTCCAAGACTGGGTGCGGCGATGGTGGCCTTCGCGCTGGTGATCTCGTTCAAAGTGTCGGCGCAGCAGGGCGGCGGCGCGAGTGTGGCGATTGACGCCGACGACATCGGCGGCGTCGTCACCAGCACGAAAGGCGCGGAAGCGGGCGTCTGGGTTGTTGCCGAAACCACCGACCTGCCGACGAAGTTCGCGAAGATGGTCGTCACCGACGATCAGGGGCGCTACGTGCTGCCCGATCTGCCGCAGGCGAACTATCAGGTGTTCGTGCGCGGGTACGGGCTCGTGGATTCGCCGCGCGTCAACGCGAAGCCGGGTCAGCGCCTCGATCTCAAAGGCGTCGTCGCGCCGGACGGCCGCGCCGCCGCGCAGATCTACCCCGCGAGCTACTGGCTGAGCCTCCTCGAAATTCCGAAGGGCGAACGCTCCGCCGCGGAATTCGCGCTCGACACGAAGGCGTGCTTCTCCTGCCATCAGGTCGGCACGAAAGCGACGCGCGAGATTCCGAAGGGCAACCTCGCGTCGATGCTCGACGCGTGGGACCGCCACACCGCCATGGGGCCGAATGGCGCGAACATGAGCAACGTGTTCAAGGGACTCGGCGAGCAGCGCAAGGCGTTTGCCGACTGGACGGAGCGCATTGCCGCCGGCGCCTATCCCGAAGCGCCGCCGCGTCCCATCGGCGTCGAACGCAACCTCGTCATCTCGATGTGGGACTGGGGGCTGCCCACCAGCCGCCGCAGCGACGCGGCCGCGACCGACGAGCGGCATCCGACGCTGAACGCCAACGGCCTGGTCTACGGCCCGTATCAGAGCTCCGACATCCTCGCGGTGCTCGATCCGCGCACGAACACGACGAGCGAAATCAAGATTCCGTCCAATGCTCCCGTACTCGACGTCAACCTGCCCGCCTCTCCGTACTGGGGCAGCGAGAAAATCTGGCAGCGGCATGCGGATCCCCGCAGCGTGGCGATGGACGCCAAGGAACGCATCTGGGTCACGGCACGCACCCGCGCGCCACAGCAGCAGCCGGCGTACTGCACGGACCAGGCGAACAAGTTCGCCAGCTACTTCCCGATGGAGCGCCCGAACCCGCGGCAGATCGAATTGATGGACCCGAAGACGAAGCAGTTCACGATGGTCGACAGCTGCTTCGCCGCGGACCACAACGTCTTCGACGACCGCGACAACCTGATCTTCGGACAGGACGACGCCATCGGCTGGATCGACACGGCGGCGTTCGACAAGACGCACGACGCCGGCGCCGCGCAGGGATGGTGCCCGGGCGTCGTCGATACCAACGGCGACGGCAAGATCTCCACGGGCTGGACCGAGCCCGATGATCCGGTCGATCCCAAGAAGGATCACCGCGTTGAATTCGGGTGCTACGCGATCGCCATCAGCCCGACCGACGGCAGCATCTGGTGTTCCGGCATCGGCCACAAGGATCAGACGCTCGTCCGCCTCGAGCGCGGTGCCAACCCGCCGCAGTCGTGCAAGGCCGAGGTCTACATTCCGCCCCCGTCGAAGGCCTCGCTCACCTATTCCGGCGGCGTCGCCGTCGACAGCAACGGCGTGGTCTATCAGAACTGGCGCGGCATCCACGAGATCCTCAGCTTCGACCGCCGCAAGTGCAAGGTGCTGAACGGACCGACGGCCACCGGGCAGCAGTGCCCCGAGGGCTGGACGGTCTATACGAAGCCGGGTCCGACCTTCAAGGGATCGGCGGGGACGAAGGATGTCAGCACCGACATGTTGTATCTGACCCACATCGATCGCCACGACGCGCTCGGTCTCGGCAAGGACGTCCTGCTGGCCGGCGACGTCAACGCCGACTCGTTTTTCGTCCTGCAGCCGCAGAACGGGCAGATGAAGACGCTCACGCTGCGCGTGCCCTATCCGCTTGGCTTCCATGCGCGTCACATCGACGGGCGCATCGATGATCCGAAAGCCGGGTGGAAGGGCAAGGGCATGTGGACGAGCTATTCCATGTACACGCCGTGGCACCAGGAAGGCGGCAAGGGATCGCGGCCGAAGGTCGTGAAGATGCAGATGCGGCCGACACCGCTGGCCAAATAGTTCCGAGGATTGAATCGATCGGGTGACGCAGCGGAACGAAACCTACACACACGGTCACGCGCCTGCTACCGTGCGCCACCATGCGCGGCGCACGGTAGAGGACTCCGCGGCATTTCTCCTTTCGCATCTGCGCCCCGGCCTGCGGCTGATCGACGTCGGTTGTGGTCCCGGCAGCATCACGTGCGGCCTGGCGGAGCGGCTTGCGCCCGGCGACGTCGTTGGCATTGACGCATCCGGCGAGGTCCTCGAGGTCGCGCGGCAGGAGGCCTCGAGCCGCGCCCTCGCGAACCTCCGCTTCGAACAGGGCAGCGTCTACGAGCTGCCGTTCGCCGATGCATCGTTCGACATCGCCTACGCGCACCAGGTGCTGCAGCATCTCGCCGATCCCGCCGCCGCCCTCCGCGAGATGCTGCGCGTTCTCGTGCCTGCAGGACTCGTCGCGGTGCGCGACGTCGATTGGGGCAGCGTCACGTACTGGCCGGCCGATCCGTGGATCGATCGGTTCATCGACGTGCATGCCAGAACCTGGGAGCGCAACGGCGGCGAGCCGCGCATGGGGCGACGGCTGCGCGCGTTGTTCAATGCGGCGGCGGTCGCCGATGTCGAGATCAGCAGCAGCGTGTGGGCCTACGCGACGCCGGAGCAGACGCGGCAGTGGGGCGAGTCGTACGCCGAGCGCCTGCTGACGTCGCCGATGGGCGCGAGAACGGTCGAATACGGGTTCGCCTCGCAGCACGACGTCGGGCAGATGGCCGGCGCGCTGCGCGCCTGGGCGGTTCATCCCGACGCCTACTGGTCGTTCGTGCACGTGGACGCTCTTGCCCGCAAGCCGTCGCACGGAGGGAAGGTCAGGTTGTGACTGCGATTCGTTATCTGCCGGCAGTCGAGATCGAGGGTCATGAATCCTCGCGCCGCGGCACCCCCGATCATCCGATGCGCATCGCCACGCGCCGTGCCGCCGGCCTCGAGCCCGGCGGCTGGACGGGCGAGCTGCGCGATGAGGCGCGCGAGTTTTTCGACAACCTCGCCGGCGAATGGCATACGCGCGCGTCGCCGCAGCGCACCGCGGTCGTCGTCGATGCGCTCGAGCGCGGACTTGCCGCGGTGCCGGCGCCGCGCGGTCTTGCCGTCGAAGTCGGCAGCGGCATCGGCACGTATTCCTCGCTCCTCGCCGGGCGCTTCGACAGCGTCATCGCGGTCGATCTCTCGCTGCCGATGCTGCAGCGCGCGCCGGCGCGGCCCGCCCATCGTGTCCTCGCCGATGCCGCAAAGCTGCCGCTGCGCGATGCATCGGCTTCCGCCGCTGTGCTGATCAATGCGTTTCTCTTTCCGGCGGAAGTCGATCGTGTCCTGGCGCGCGACGGAACGCTGATCTGGGTGAACAGCAGCGGCGAGTACACACCGATTCACCTGTCTCCGGACGATCTTCTTGCCGGCCTGCCGGGCACGTGGACGGGAGTTGCCAGTCGGGCCGGCGACGGCCTCTGGTGCGTGCTGCGAAGGCGATGAAGCTCCAAGCTCCAAGCTCCAAGTTCCAAGCTCCAAGCTCCAAACGTTGGATCTTGGAACTTGGATCTTGGAACTTGGAGCTTGCACGTTTAACATCGGGCGTCGATTTGCGGGAGGGCTGATGACAACTGCATACAAGTGGCGACTGCTCGTCATCTTCGGCGCGTGCTGCTTCGTCGCGGGGCTCGCGGTCGGTCACGGCGTCGCCTCGGCGCAGGCAACGAAGCGTGTGTTCATCTCTCGGATGTACACGGGTGCCGACAAGCTCACGCACGTCGAAGACGTCGAGGCGCCGTTCGCACGCGTGTCCGGCCGCGACGTCGCGCCGTTGATGAAGATCACGGGCGCCGAGATTCACCGCAATCCGGTTGGCACCGCGCTCGACTGGCACACGGCGCCGCAGCGGCAGTACGTCATCACGCTCAGCGGCCGTGGCGAGATAGAAGTGGCCGGCGGCAAGAAAATCGAAGTCGGCCCTGGTCACATCGAGCTCGCCGAAGACCTGACGGGCAAGGGGCACATCACGAAAACCGTCGGCTCGGAAGACCGCGTTACCTTGTGGCTGCCACTCGCGGATCAGAACGCGACGAAATAGCGGAGCGGGCGCATGGCTGGTGTCGAAGAGACGATGAAGGCCGAGCGCGACAGGCTGCTCGAGCGCATCCAACAAACGATTCAGCAGGTGCGGCGCACGGCGCGCCGCTACCGCCGCGTCAGCACCGCGCTGCTGCTCATTGGCCTGCTCTGCGGAGCGCTGTCGACGACGCTCGCCGGCGACGCGTTCCGCGGAGGCCAGCTCGCCGCGAAGACGGCGCAGACGACGACCGGGCGCGTGCCCGCGGACCTGCCTCGCGGCTGGCGCAACGTGTGCGGCATCATCGCGGTGCTGACGCTGGCGGGAACGCTGGCGACGGGAACCAACTCCGTCCTGCGGCTCGCCGAACATCAGGCACGCACCACGGCGTGCGTCGCGGCGCTCGGCACCGTGCAGTCGGCGCTCTACGACGCCGACGCCGGGCAGCCGGCGGCGCTCGACCGGGCGAATCGCTCGCTTGAAACGATTCGCGCGCAGTACGACGAATACTTCCCGGTATGACCCGCCACACCGGGACGCGCGCGGGATGACGCAGCCGGCCGACGGGCCGCTGCTGCGCGGGCTGCGGAAGTGGGACGTCGTCGCGCTCGTCGTCAATTCGGTCGTCGGCGCGGGCATCTTCGGCCTTCCCGCGCAGGTGTTTGCGCTCGCCGGCGCCTACAGCCTCGCCGCCTACGCCGCCGCGGCTGTCGCCATCGGGCTCATCGTCCTCTGTTTTGCCGAAGTCGGCAGCCGTTTTGGCGCGACGGGCGGCCCCTATCTCTACGCACGCGCCGCCTTTGGTCCGCTCGCCGGGTTTCAGGTCGGCTGGCTGATGTGGGTCGCGCGCATCGCCGGCTTTGCCTCCCTCATCAATCTCTTTGTGACCTACGTGGCGTTCTTCGTCCCCGCGGCGGGTGGCGACGCATCGCGTGCCGCGGTGATCCTGACCATCGTCACCGTGCTGGCGATCGTCAACATCGTCGGCGTGCGCACCACGGCGGCGGTGACCAACGTGCTCACGGCGGCGAAGATGCTTCCGCTGTTCGCGCTGGCGGTCGCCGGCGTTTTTCTTTTCAGGACGAACGGATCGGCCGGTGAAGGCGTGCCGTCGTACCGGCCGTTTTCACAGGCGGCCCTGCTGCTGATGTTTGCCTATATGGGATTCGAGGGCGCGGTCATTCCGTCGGGCGAAATGCGCAATCCGCGGCGCGACCTGCCGTTCGCGTTGCTGGCGGGGATGGCCGTAGTGACGCTCGTGTATATCGGTGTGCAGGCGGTGTGCATTGCCACCGTGCCCGATCTGGCGCACGCACAGCGGCCGCTGACCGATGCCGCATCGCGGGTGTTCGGCGGTGCCGGCGCCTCGGTTGTGGCGCTGGCGGCGCTCGTCTCGATTGGCGGCATTCTCAACGCCATCCTCTTCGCGACGCCGCGCCTGCTCTTCGCCATGGCCGGCAATGGCGAGCTGCCGGACGTCTTCGCGCGCACGCATGCGCGCTACCGGACGCCGGTGGCCGCCATTCTGGCGACGACGATCGTGGCGGCAATAGTGGCGCTCTTCAGCACGTTCATCTCCGCGCTGACCATCAGCACAATCGTCCGTCTCCTCGCCTACATGGCGACGTGCGCGGCGCTGCCGGCGCTGCGGAGACGGGACGATGCGCCTTCGCCCTCGTTCGTCGTGTCTTTCGGCGCGCTCGTCGCCGCGAGCGCCATCGCGCTGTCGGTGTGGCTCGTGTCGAACAGCGCCTGGAACGAGCTGGGCGCCGCGGCGCTGTTCGTGGCCGGTGGAATCGCGCTCTACTTCGCGTGCACCGCCGGCCGCGCGCGGATGGTACGATCGGCACCTACCCACTGAGAGACGCTCGATGGTTGACTGGATCAATCCCGCTCCGCATCCCATCATCTACGTTCGCGGCTACGCGATGACGCGCAGCGAAATCGACGCCACCACCGCCGACCCGTTCTGCGGATTCAACATCGGCTCGACGGTGTTTCGCGCGGGGCCGGATCGCAACAAACCGCCCCGCAAGTTCATGTTCGAGTCGCCCGTGCTGCGGCTGACGAAAGACTACGGCTACGGCGACGTCTTTCTCGACGGCGAAGACCTCACGGAGCTGCCGGCGCGCCAGACCGGGATCCCGCAGCGATCCGTCATCGTGCACCGCTACTACGATCCCGCGTCGACGCTGCTCGGCGGCGGCGAGACGCCGCCGATCGACAAGTTCGCGGAAAAGCTGAGCGAGCTCATCGAACGCGTTCGCGATCTCGTCGCCAACGGACCCGACAAGGTGCCGCCCGCCGCATTCCGCTGCTACCTGGTTGCCCACTCGATGGGCGGGCTCGTGTGCCGCACGTTCCTGCAGAACCCTGCGTGCGATACGCGCGGCGTGAAGCAGCACGTGGACAAGTTCTTCACCTATGCGACGCCGCACAACGGTATCGACGTAGGCGGATTCAACGTGCCGTCGTGGCTGACGGCGAACGACATGAGCAACTTCAACCGCGACTACATGGCAAAGTATCTGGCCATCGACGCGGCGCAGTACCAGGAGACCAAGCGCGTCGACTGGATTCCGGACACCGCGTTCCCGTCGCGCAAGATCTTCTGCCTCGTCGGTACGAACCGCATGGACTACGAGCCGGCGATGGGTCTGTCGCGGGCGTTCGCCGGCCACGGCAGTGACGGTCTGGTGCGCATCGAGAATGCCGTGGTCTGCAACGCCAACGCGCCGGAGGCCACCGCCAATCCGACCGCCAAGGCGTTCGTCTACCGCGCCCACTCCGGTTATTTCGGCATCGTCAACAGCGAAGAGGCGTACCAGAACCTCACGCGGTTCCTGTTCGGCGATCTGCGCATCGACATCTGGCTCGACATCGAGGCGCTGCGGCTGCCGAAAGCGGTCCAGGACGAGGCGAAGGGCAAGAAGGTGGACGCGCTTTATCAGGTCGAAGTGCTCGCCGCGCCGCGCGGCAAGCTGTGGTACCTCACGCGCCGGGTGGCGGAGGAGGATTCCGTGGCCTGTCTGCGCCACGAGGACTGGGTCAACAACCCGGCGCGAGGGCGGATGCATCTGTCCACGGCATTTCTCTCGCGGCGCTTCAAGACCGACCCGACCGAGCCATCGCTCTCCTACATCGTCACGGTCGGCGTGCGCGTGCCCGACTACGAAGTCGGCGGCGCGCTGTGGACGAAGCATCACTACGAAGGCAGCTACCTGTTTCACGGGTCGGTGCTGATGTCGATTACGCCGCCGGACGACGCCGGCGGCGAGTGGAAGGCGAAATACGACTGGCAGACGGACACGGTGCACGAGCCCGCCAGCGAGCTGACGCCGGAGCCGGGGCCCAACGGTACGTCGATCATGCGGATCGCGCTGCCGCCAAGGCCGGACGGCGTGACGCCGTCCGTCGAAGGCCATCTTCGATTCGTCGCGGCGAAGTGGAATTCCGACTGATCACCGCCGGCGACATGCGGATGCTGCACGAGTGGCTGCAGCGTCCGCACGTCGCCGAGTGGTGGGCGCCAACGCCCTCCTACGACGAGGTGGTCGAGGAGTTCGCGCCGCTCACGCGCCCCGGTCACCGCGAGCAGGGCTACATTGCATTCGAGCACGATCAACCCATCGGCTACATCCAGTCGTACGTCGTGCAGGACAGCGGCGATGGATGGTGGGAGGACGAACAGGATCCCGGCGCGCGCGGCATCGATCAGTTCCTTGCCTCGAGCGAGCAGTTGGGCCGCGGCCTCGGCACACGGATGGTGCGGGCGTTTGTCGAGCGTCTCTTCGAGGACCCGGCAGTGACCCGGGTCCAGACCGATCCCGATCCACGCAACGCGCGCGCGATTCGCTGCTACGAGAAGGCCGGTTTTCGCGCCGTGAAGGAAGTCGACACGCCCGACGGCCGCGCGCTGCTGATGATCGCCCATCGCTTCATCGCCGGAACTGCGACAGCGCCATGAAAACCGTCGCGGCGATCGCCTGAGACGAACAGCTACGAGAAATTCCTTGGAGTGCAGGTGGAGCTGTCCGTTGGCTGACCACGCGCAGTCGTCTTGAATCCGCGCCAGAGGGTCGTGCTAGGATGCCGCGGAATCCGTGGAGGTGCGCATGGCAGATCTCAATGCGACGCTGACAGCCAATCGTGAAGCGGTGAACGAGCTGGCATCCGCTGCGGAGCGCTGCGCAGCAACGTGGACGACGCCCCGGGCGGCGGGCAAATGGTCGCCGAGCCAGATCGTCGAGCACGTCGCGCGATCGATCGAAGAAACCGCCAACCTCATTTCCGGCGCGCCGTCGAAGTTTCCGACGCTGCCTTTTTTCCTGCGTCCCGTCGCGCGCACGCTGCTCTTCAACCGCGTGTTGAGAAACGGCGCATTCCCGAAGGCGAAGACGAACAAGGCGATGAATCCCGAGAGCGGTTCGCGGACGCCCGCCGACGCGCGCCGTCGCCTCGACGACGCGCTGGCACGCTTCGATCGGGAGTGCCGCGCCTGCGCGCAGGGCTCCGGCGTCGTCGCGAGCGGCGCGTTCGGCCGCGTCCCGGTTGGCGATTACGCGCGATTCATCGAGATACACACGCGCCACCACTGCAAGCAGATGCCCGTGGCGGCCTCCGGCGCCCGCGTCTGAGTCGCGTCATCTCCCCAGTCTGACGCGCGGCTGTGACGAAGAAATCCTTATTGCTGCTCGTGACGATGCTCGCTGCGGCGTCGGCCACCGCGGTTGCGCAGCGTCCACAGCCCGAGCCGAGCGGCCAGTTCGTCACGGTCAACGGTCATCGCCTCTGGTATCGATCCGTCGGACAGGGGACGCCGCTTCTCCTCATTCCCGGCGGCCCCGGCATCTCGCACACCTACTTTTATCCGTCGTTCGAACGTTTCGCAGACAAGTTCCGGGTGATTTACTTCGACGCGTTCGGGCGCGGGAAATCGGACCGTGCGCGCACCCCCGCCGAGTACAGCTTTCAGCACGACGTGGACGACGTCGAAGGTCTGCGCAAGGCCCTCGGTCTCGATCGCATCGTCGTCTATGGCCACTCGTATGGAGGCATCGTCGCGCAGGGATTCGCGCTGAAGTATCCGCAGTCGCTGAGCAAGCTGGTGCTCGCCGACACGCTCTACAGCGCGGAGATGTGGCAGAAGGGCAACAACGAGACCTCGAACGTCGAGATCCAGAATCAGCTGCCGGAGGTCTGGGCCGACATTCAGCAGCTGCGCGCGAAGGGGCTGAAGTCGTGTGACGAGGCGTACCTGAAGGTGACGGTGCGCGTGCCGATGGCGTTGTTCTACTTCTACAATCCGGGCAATGCCGCCGGGCTCAATTTCGACTTGAACAACGACGTCTATTGTCAGATTGCCGGACGCGACGCCGATTTCACGCTTGGCGGCGACATGGCATCGATCGACTTCCGGCCGCGGCTGCGCGACGTGCGCACCCCGACGCTGGTGCTGGCCGGACGGTTCGATCGCGTCTCCATTCCGCGCTATGCCGTCCACTACCGGTCGCTGATGCCCGCCGCGGAATTCGTCATGTTCGAGCAGTCCGGGCACATGCCGTTTGTCGAGGAACGCGCGAAACACGATGCGATCCTGCGCGCGTTTCTCGCGAAATGACGGCGCGCACCCTGCACTTCCGCGACGTCACCGCGCCTGCCTGGTCGCCAGTGGTACGATCCGCGGCATGACCGCTATCAATCCAAAGTTCGTCACCACCGCGTTCGACCTGCCTGGTTGCCGCATCGTCCGCAATCTCGGCGTCGTGCGCGGCATCGTCGTGCGCTCGCGAAGCATCGTCGGCACACTGGGCGCGTCGCTGCAGACACTGATCGGCGGCAACATCACGCTGTTCACCCAGCTGTGCGAGAAGGCGCGCGAGGACGCGTTCCGGCTGATGCTCGAGCACGCGGCGGAGCATGGCGCCAACGCGCTCGTCGGCGTGCGATACGACGCGAACGAGGTGGCGCAGGGCGTCACCGAAGTGCTCGCCTACGGCACGGCGGTGGTCGTCGAAGCGGTGGACGCGCGATGACGGAGCAGGCCGCACGGTTCCACCAGCTTCACGAATCCGGCTGCTTCGTCATGCCGAATCCGTGGGACATCGGCAGCGCCCGCATTCTCGTCAACCTGGGGTTCAAGGCCGTGGCGACGACGAGCGCCGGCTTCGCGTGGTCGGTAGGACGGCGCGACAACCAGATCTCGCTGGAGATGGTGCTCGCGCATCTGCGCGCGATGGCGGGCGCGGTTGCCGTGCCCGTCAATGCGGACTTCGAGGACGCGTTCGCCGCCGAGCCCGCGGACGTCGCGGCCAACGTGGCGGCGGCCGCGGGCAGCGGCGTCGCCGGATTGTCCGTCGAAGACTCGACCGGCAACGCCGCGGAACCGCTCTACGAATTGCCGCTGGCGATTGAACGGATGAAGGCGGCGCGGCGCGCCATCGACGAGAGCGGAACCGGTGTGCTGTTAACGGGACGTTCCGAAGGATTCATCTGCGGCCGCCCCGACCTCGCCGAGACCATCAAACGATTGACGGCTTACGCGGATGCAGGTGCCGACTGCCTCTTCGCGCCGGGTGTACGGGCGATTGACGAGATCAAGGCGATCGTGCGCGCCGTCGCGCCGAAGCCGGTGAACGTGCTCGTCGGCGGTGACTACCTGACGGTCGCGCAGCTGTCCGACGCGGGCGTGCGGCGCATCAGCACGGGCGGCGCGATGATGCGGACGGCCCTGACCGGTTTTCTCGCGGCGGCGAAGGAGATTACCGAGCAGGGGACCTTCACCGCGCTCGGCAGGACCATCTCCGTGCCCGACACGAACAAGTTGTTCGACATGCGAAGCCGGCATGGACTGACGTAGGCGTGTGCTAGCATCCGTCACCGCCAGCTCGTCGGGCCGCCCGCAGGCGGGCGGCCCACGCTTCCGGGAGGCGACATGTCCCTCAGGCTGTTTGCCAGTGCGCTGATTGTGTTCGCGGTCGCAGCTGCGCCGGCGCGCGGTCCCGCCTTCGCGCTTTCGCGCTTCGGCGCCGCAGGCCAGGGCGTCGTGATGCAGCGGAACCTGTCGCTCGGCCTGGCGAAGACGATTGCCGAAGCCGCGCAGGCCGAGTGCGCCGCGAAGGGATTCCACACCTCCGTCGCGGTCGTCGATCGCGCGGGCCAGGTGCTGGTCATCATGCGCGACGAGCGGGCGACCGCGATGACCGCGGACATGGCGCGGCGCAAGGCCTATACCGCGCGCATGTTCCGCATCCCGACGCTGGAGTTTCAGAAGCGCACCGCGGAGAATCCGGGCAGCGCAGCGCAGCGCGATCTGGCCGACATCCTTGCGCTGAGCGGCGGCGTGCCGATTCAGATTGGCGACGACACGATCGGCGCGGTCGGCAGCGCCGGATCGAATCTCGAGATGGACGATGCCTGCGCGCGGGCGGGCATCACCAGGGTGAAGGAACTCCTGAAATAGCTAAATGATCAGGATCGACGGCATCGTCTCGATCAGCTCAATGTCGGCGGTCGAGACGGACGGGCTGCGTTTGATGTCCTCGCGCGACAGGTTGACGCGGATCCTGGCAGCTGGTGAGTCGATACTCGCTACGGCGGATCCGGCGATGAGCACCGAACGGCCGCCGATGGCGTTGCTCGTATCGACGACGAGATATCGCACGCGCCAGCTTTCGTCGAGCAGGAAATCATCCACGTGGCCAATCTCTGCGTCGGTGGCGAGCAGATGAAAGCCCTTCAGGTAGCTTGCCTTGTGCAGCACGGTCGATCCTCTCTGGAGGTGGTATGCCCATGAAGTATTGGTTCGCCGGTGTGATTGGCGCAATAGCCTGTGCGGCTGTGGTCGCGGGTGCGCAGGCGCAGAAGCCGGCGCCCGCCGTTACTGGCAACGGCACGCTCATCGACGACCTCGTCGTCGCCAATCGCATCCTCGACGACCAGGGCGTGCTCGACGGTCTCGGCCACGTGAGCGCGCGCAGCCTGGCGCGGCCGGATCACTTCTTCATGGCACGCGACCTCGCGCCCGGCCTCGTGACGGCAAACGATCTGGTGGAGTACGACCTCGACGGAAACGCCGTGGACCCGAAGGCGCCCACCGGCGTGCGCGAGCGCTACATTCATGCGTCCGTCTACCGGGCGCGTGCCGATGTGAAGTCCGTCGTGCACTCGCACATGCCGTCGGTGCTGCCGTTCACCGACAGCTCGGTGGCGCTGCGTCCCATGTACCACATGGCGCCGTTCCTTCTCACGGGGGCGCCCGTGTGGGATATCAGGACCGTGCCGGGCGAGGTTGGCATGCTCGTCACCAATAACAAGGCGGGGTCGTCGCTGGCCGACACGCTCGGCCGGCGCACGGTCGCGCTGATGCGCGGCCATGGCGCGGTCATCGTCGGTAGCACGGTTCCCGACGCCGTGAGCAACGCGATCTTTCTCGACGTCAACGCGCGCGTGCAGGCACAGGCGATTGCGCTCGGCGGCAAGATCAGCTATCTGACACAGGCCGATGCGGAGGCGGGCGGCGCCAGCCCGCAGCCGGCCGCGCCGATGGGCGCGCCAGGTTACTACCCGCGTAGCTGGGGCATCTGGAAGGCGAAAGCGATGGGGGAGAAGCGATGAAATACGTGATGACACTGCTGGCAATCGTCGTCGCCGCGGTAACGCTGTCGGGACAATCGGCGCCGGCCAATCCGCTCGTCGGCGCGTGGAGGGTCGACAACGCGCAGCCCGGCCTCTACATCTTCACCAAGCAGCATTACAGCTTCGCGCGCATCCAGGGGCAGCCGCTGCCGGACTACCCGTCGAACGACAAGGCAACCGATGCGGACAAGGTTGCCGTCTTCAACACGCTCTATCTGAATACCGGCACCTACACGGTGACCGGAACCACGCTCGCCACCAAGGCGATGGTCGCCAAGAGCAAGTTCGCGATTGGCGGCGCCGGCAATCAATACGAATTCGCCGTCAGCGGCAACACGCTGACGTTGACGCAGAAGCCCTCGGGCGCGGTGCTCAAGCTGACGCGGCTGGAATAGTTGCGATGATGCACCGCAACCGCATGCGGCTGACCGCTGCCGTTGCCGGATGGCTCGCCGTCGGTGCGAGCGGCGCGTTCGCGCAGAACGCGACTCCGCCGCCGCTGTCGATTGCGCGTCAGGGGTATCTCTTCGCAGGCGGGAAATACTCGACGGTCAACGGCCGCCGGGTGCTCAGCGGTCACCTCTACGCCGAGTTTCAGATTCCCAGCCGCCAGACGCACATGTGGCCGATCGTCATGGTGCACGGCGGCTCGCAATCCGGGACCAACTTCATGGGGACGCCGGACGGACGCGAAGGGTGGGCGCAGTTCTTCCTGCGGCAGGGCTACGCCGTGTACGTCGTGGACCAGCCGGGACGAGGCAGGGCCGCGTACGAAGGCGACGTCTACGGCAAATCGAACAAGCTGAATCCCGACACGACGCAGCAGCGATTCGTCGCGCCCGAACGCTATCGCCTCTGGCCACAGGCGCACCTCCACACGCAGTGGCCGGGCGATGGTGCGCCGGGTGATGCCGTCTTCGATCAGTTCTTCGCCTCTCAGCTGCCGTCCATCGAGGACTTCACCGAACAGCAGGTGTTGAATCGCGACGCGCTGCTGGCGCTGCTCGAGAAGATCGGCCCCGCCATCCTCCTGACGCACTCGCAGGCGGGCGCGTTTGGATGGCCGGTCGCCGATGCCCGGCCCGACCTCGTCAAGGCCATCGTCGCGGTCGAACCGAACGGGCCGCCGTTTTATGCGGTGGAGAACACCGGCGCACCTGACTGGTTCCGGGATGCGCAGACGATGGTCAACGTGTGGGGTATCACCGCGGTGCCGCTTGCCTACTCGCCGGCTGCCGCCAAAGCGGCCGACCTCGCCATCGTGCGCCAGGCCAAACCCGACGCGCCCGATCTCGTCCGATGCTGGCTGCAGAAATCGCCCGCGCGACGTCTCCCGAACCTGGCGAAGGTTCCGATTCTCGTCGTCACCTCGGAGGCGTCGTATCACGCGCCGTACGATCACTGCACGGTGAAGTACCTGCAGCAGGCAGGCCTGCAGCCGACGTGGACCAGGCTCGCCGATGAAGGCATCCACGGTAACGGGCACATGATGATGCTCGAGAAGAACAACATGGACATCGCCGCGGTGATGTCCCGCTGGCTCGCCAAGGCGGTGCCGGCCCATTGAGGACCGGCGACGCTTCGCCGGCTGGAGGCGGACCATGCTATCCAGGCGCGAGATGCTCATGACGCCCGTGGCGATGATCATTGCCGCCGAGGTGTCGGGCGCGGAGAAGATGTCGCTGGCCCTGCATCAGAACACTTCCGCAGCTGCCGGCTATCGGGCATCGCTCGAGGGATGGGCGCGGGCCGGGATCAAGAACGTCGAGATCACCGCCGCGCAGGTCGATGCGTTTCTGAAGAACGACTCGCTCGCCGCGGCGCGGCGCGTCCTCACCGACAACGGCCTGACGGCCGTCTCCGCCGCGTGCGGTGTCGGCGGTTTGTGGGAACCGAATCCGAACCATGCGGCGGCGCTCGACAACCTGAAGAAGCGCTGCGAGATGTTTTCGGAGCTCGGCTTGTCCCACATCTACGCGCCCGTCGGCGGCATGCAGAAGTTCACGGAAGACGACTACAAGTCTGGCGCTGACAACATGCGGCAGGCCGGCGATATCGCGCAGTCGTACAAGATGCGGATGACCGCGGAATTCACCCGTGGCTCCTCCTTCATCTCCACGCTGACGACGATGCTGCGCGTGACGCGGGCGGCGGCGCACCCGAACGTCAAGCCGCTGTTCGACTGCTATCACTTCTGGTCCGGCAACAACAAACTGGAAGACCTCGATCAGGTGCGCGCCGGCGAGATCGGCCACGTGCATTTCCAGGACGTGCCCGACATGCCGCGCGAGCTGCTCGACAACACCACGCGGCTCATTCCGGGCGACGGCATCAGCCCGCTGACGACGATCCTGCGGAAGCTCGCGGACAAGGGCTATGCGGGACCGCTGTCCGTCGAACTGTTCCTGCCGAAATATCAGCAGGCGGATCCGTTCACGCTGGCGCAGGAGATCCGTCAGAAGGCCGAAGGCGTGATGCGCAAGGCCCGCGTGCTGTGATGCTCGCCGCGTTCGTGCTCGCCGCCGTGCTGCAGAGTGCCGGCCCGCAGGAGATTCCCGTACTCAAAGCGAACCTCGGCGACTGCGCGGCCGATTTCGTCGTTCGCGGAGCGGACGGCAAGCCGGTCTACAACGCCACGATTCACGTCCGTGTGCGCTACGGCTTCATGAACGTCAAGCGATCGGACCTCGAGATCGGCACCAATGCGGAGGGGAAGGCGCGCATCGAGGGGCTGCCGTCGAAGGCGAAACCGCTCGCCTACGAGATCCGCAAGGATGCGGCCGCGGGCGCTGTGACGCAGGACGTCGAAGAGATGTGCCACGCCTCCTTCGACGTCGCGCTCAAGTAGCATAGAAGCTCGCGATCGCCCGCGAAGGAGTTGCCCCATGTCGGTCCGCCGGCTCGCCTGTCTCTGTCTGCTGGTGCTCGCAACGCCGGTTTCGCACGTCTTTGCCGCCGACGTCGTCCCGTTCCGCGGATACTGGGCGGGCACGACGGTAAGCGCCACGCCCGTTGCGCCGGGCGTGGTGCTCGTCGTCGCGAGCGGCTCGGGCAACGCCACGCAGCTGGGACGCTTCGTGATGACGTCGCCGCACCTGACCTACCTGGATACGTTCGCCGTTGAAGGCGAGCAGATCTTCACCGCCGCCAACGGCGACACGCTCATCGCGCACTTCACGGGCCAGTTCGTGCAGAACGCGGACGGCGATCTCGAAGCGACGTTCGACTGCGTGATCACCGAAGGCACCGGCCGCTTCGACGGCGCGACCGGCAGCTACGACTTCCACATCGTCGCCGTGCCCAACGGCACGACCGGTTTCGATTCGGCCGCGACCATCGACGGAGTGATCTCGACCGTCGGCTCGAACAGATAACCACTTCAGCGGCTCGAGGGTGCGTAGGTGCGGGCGGTTCCAACCCACGCACCTTCGAACCGACGCACCTTCGAACCCGCGCACCGCATTGTTGACAATTGCCCCCGGAGGCGTATCGTAAGCGGCCTCGGTCCCTGAACAGGTCAACCCGGCTCATTGAAAAGGAGTCGCTATGCCTCGAAGAATCACGGGACCCCAGCTCATCACGCTCGTCGTCGTCGCCGCCGTTCTTGGACTCGCGGGACTCGTCAGCTTCACCCGCGCGCAGGCGCCGACCGCACCTCCCGTCCGTGTTCAAGTCGCGGTCATTCAGCTCAAACCCGAGATGATGACGACTTGGGAAGATCTCCAGAAGAACGAAATGATTCCCGCCCAGAAGAAGGCCGGGTTGCCCTGGCGCCATACGCTCGGCAACGGAGCCTCAGGACAAGGTTTCACGCGAATCACGATCGTTCCGTTCAGTAATTACGCAGATCTCGATATGCCCGGCTTTCTCGTCCGCGCGGTGAGCGCAGAAGCCAACGCCAACTACAACGCGAAGCTTCGCACGACGATCGACAGTCAGCAGACCAAGATTTACACGCTGGAAGCGAACGCGAGCATCATCAGCAACCTAACGGTAATGCCGGCCCTGCAGTTCGTGCAGTCGGCCAGAGTCCTGCCTGGAAAAGGGAACGAGTTCCTCTCCAGCCTCAAAGAGGATTACCTGCCGAATTACAAGAAGGCTGGCGTCAAGGACTACTGGGCGTGGACACTCAATGGCGGCACACCGGCGGGCGAGCGTGTACTCGTTCGACCGATCGAGAAGTACGCCGATCTCGACCGGCCCGGCCTCCTCGCACAAGCCGGCTTGACGCAGGAGCAGCAAGACCGCATCGCGGCGAGACGCAATGCGACGCTGGCGCAACCGATCGAGTCGGAGGTGTTGCGTTTTATTCCGGAATTGAGCTACGGCGTCCCGACGGCATCACAGTCGCGCGCCACGAACTAAACCTATAGAAGGAACCAAGCGCATAGAAGGAAGGGCGGGACTCGACGTCCCGCCCTTCCTGCCTATCCCGCCCGTGCAGCCTCAGTTCGTGCGCGATCGCCGTGCTACCATCCACCGCGTTTCGCGGGAGGTGTCATGAGATCGCAGCAGATTGCGCTGCTTGGCGCGGCGACTTTTGTGTCGCTGCTGACGGCCGGGATCGTGGCCGCTCAGGCACCCGCCAAGCGCGATTTCGACGGGGAATATCGCAAGGCCGTCCAGGCGGCGAAGGACGCCGCCGGTTTCGAGCATCTCGGCACGCTCGCGCGCACGTGCCTGCTGCCGCAGAGCGGCGGCGAGAACACCAGCGACAACGTGCCTGATTTCGTCGCGAACCCGGCGAAGGCGCCGGCGCGCGACACCTGGTACGCGGAGCCGGCGAAGGTGTTCGACGATCTCTACTTCGTCGGCGGCAAGGTGCACTCGTCGTGGGCGCTGACGACGCGCGACGGCATCATCCTCATCGACACGATCTTTCCCTACAACTCCGAGGAGCTGATCGTCGGCGGGATGCAGAAGCTCGGACTCGATCCGAAACAGATCAAGTACCTCATCATCTCGCACGCCCACACCGATCACATCGGCGGCGCCGAGATGCTGCAGAAGAAGTACGGGATGCGCGTCGTCATGGGCGCGCCCGACTGGGACACGGTCGAGAAGTATCCGAACCGTTACAAGACGATGGCGCCGAAGCGCGACATCGTGGCGACCGATGGAATGAAGATCACGCTCGGCGGACGGACGGTGACGATCTGGACGACGCCGGGCCACACGCCCGGCACGCTCTCGTACACGTTCACCGCGCTCGATCGCGGCCGCACCGTCAACATCGCCTACTCGGGCGGTACGGCGTTCAACTTCGTCAACAACACGCCGGACCCGGGCATCAGGAACTTCCAGACCTATATCGACTCACAGAAGAAGATGGCGGCGAAGGCCGCCGCCGTGCACGCGACGGTGCTGCTGTCGAACCACTCGGAGTTCGACAACGCCTACAACAAGAACCGCATGCTGGCTGGTCGCGGCAACGGCCCGCATCCGTACGAGATCGGCGAGGACTGGGTGCAGCGCTACTTCCAGGTGATGCAGGACTGCGCGCGCGCCGCGCAGATTCGCCTCGAACAGCGGCAATCGATCGCGACAAACTGATCGCGAACCACGGAGACACAGAGGTCACGGAGGAATCTAAAGTCCCCGTGTCTTCGTGCCTCCGTGGTTCGTCGTCCTACATCGTCAGCAGCGCGGCCATCAGCTCGATGCCGTCCCACAAGTTCTGGATGCGCAGGTTCTCGTTGAACGTGTGCTGATTGTCGTCGTGGTTGGCGATCGGCACCATGATCGTCGTCGTGCCGAGCGGCCGCTCGAAGGCCTCGAGCGGCACGGTCGCGCCGGACGTCGGAATCTTGATGACGGGACCGCGCGCGCCTTCCACCGTTCGAATCAGCTCCTGCGCAATCGGCAGCTCCATTGACGTGCGGCGCGCTTCCGAGCCGTTGCCGAACGTCAGCCTGGCGACGCGCGGATGGCCGCGGCGCTCCTCCGCGGTCGGCTCGCGATCGACGACGAAGAAGCCCTGCTTCTGCAGGAAGTCGCGCAGCACCTGCTGCGTGCGCGGGATCGTCATGTCCTTCACCAGCCGGATGTCGAGTGTCGCGACGGCCGTCCAGGGGATGACATTGCTGGCCTGCGCGCCGATGCGGCTGCTGCCCATGCCGCGGATGTTGAGCGACGGCCTGGTGATCAACTCGTAGAGCGGACGCGGCGATTCGTCGCTGCCGCCCAGCCAGAAGTCGTGCATCAACTGCGCGTCCACGGCGGGCGTCTCCGCGATGGCGCGTTGTTCGAGCGGCGAGAGCGGCGTCACCTGATCGTAAAAGCCGGGAATGACGACGCGTCCATGCGCGTCCTTCATCGACGACAGCAGGCGCGCGAGCTCGAGCGCGGGGTTCGGCGCCCAGTTGCCGTAGTGGCCGCTGTGCAGCTCGGTCCGCGCGCCGTAGACGGTGATGTCGAACGTCATCACGCCGCGCGCGCCGAAGATCAGCGACTGCTGCCGGTTCTGGAAGACGGGACCGTCGCAGAGCAGCCAGACGTCGGCCGCGAACAGCTCCTTGTTGGCGGCGAAGGTCTTCTCCAGGTTCGGCGAATTGATCTCTTCTTCGCCTTCGAAGGCGAGCTTGATGTTCGACTTCGCCTGCAGCCCGCGCGCGCGGATCGCGTCGAGCGCGGTGAGCATGGCGACGATCGGCGCCTTGTCGTCTCCCGCGCCGCGCGCGTAGAGACGCCACTCCGGATTGAACGGCGTGCCGGCCGCCGGCAGCGGGATGATTTTGCCGCCGTCTTCGAGCGGTCGATCGCGCAGCGTCGGCTCGAACGGTGGCGACGCCCATTCCTTCGCGTCGAGCGGCTGCCCGTCGTAGTGCGCGTAGAGGCCGATCGTCCGCGTCGCGCCCGGCGCGCGGATCTCCGCGACGACGACCGGGTTGCCGCCGGGCACCGATACGAGTTTCGCGGCGATCCCGCGTGCGCCGAGCATCTTCGCGACCAGCTCCGCGTTGCGCTGGATGTTCGGCTTGTCGCCCGACACGTTCGGCACCGACAGCAGCGTCACGAATTCGTCGACGATGGCGCGTTCGTGCTGCTGGCGCCACTGGCGTGCGGCGAGCGCGGCGGGGTTGGTTTGCGGCCGCGCGACCGCCGGGATGAGCAGGGCGAGCAGCGCGAGAACGGTCCACTGTTTCACGGCCGTCGATATATAACATGACGCGTCATGCCGTCGCCGCTGCCGGCCTGGGACAACTTCTACGTGATCGTCGGCTCCTCGGCCGCCGCACTCACCGGGCTGTTTTTCGTCGTCATCGCGCTCGTCGCCGACCTCGACGCACCGGGCTCGAGCCGCGGGATTTCCGCCTTCAGCACGCCGAACATCGTTCACTTCTGCGCGGCGCTGCTGGTCTCGGCGACGCTCAGCGCTCCGTGGCCGTCACTGTCCGGTCCGGCGATCGCGCTGATCGTCTACGGCGTTGCCGGTACCCTCTACACCATTCACGTGATGCGCCAGGCGCGAGGGCAGACCGATTACAAGCCGGTGCTGGAGGACTGGCTCTTTCACGTCCTGTTCCCTTTTGGCGCGTATCTGGCGCTGCTCGCCGCGGGGATTGCCGTGCGCCGCAGCCCGGTGCCGGCCCTGTTTGCGTGCGCGGCCGCGACGATGGGCCTCATCCTCATCGGCATTCACAACGCCTGGGACATCGTCACCTACCTTGCGACACAATACGGCCCGGCACGGAAGAAGGAATGAGCAGACGGTTCGACATCCTCCGCCAGATCGAGGCGCTCGACGCCGAGCGCGACCATCAGCGCATCGTTCATCTGTCGTTCGGCTACGAGTTTCCGTGGGATTCGATTCGCGCGCTCGAGATCGCGCTGTATCGGACCTACTGCGTGCCGAGCATCTCGGCGCTGCTCGACCGCACCGGCGAATTCCGCGAGCGGACGCAGCAGCGCTACGACGACACCTCGATCATCGTGTCCGAGATGTGCGAGTGGGGCTACGAGAGCGGCCGGGGCAAGGAGGCGCTCGAGCGCATGAACTGGGCGCACAGTCACTTCAAGATCTCGAACGACGACTTCCTCTACGTCCTCTCGACCTTTATCTACGAGCCCGTGCGCTGGATTGACGCGTTCGGCTGGCGGCCGACGAGCGGCAACGAGCGGCTTGGCTACTACTATTTCTGGCGCGCCATCGGCACGCGCATGGGGATTCGCGACATTCCCGGGTCGTACCACGCCTTCGAGGAGTGGAGCCGCGCCTACGAACGCAGCCAGTTCCGCTTCGCGGAGACGAACCATCGCGTCGGTTCCTCGACGCGCGACCTGTTTGCGGCGTGGTTTCCGCGTCTCTTCACGCCGCTCGTGCGCTACAGCATCTACGCGATGCTCGACGAGGCGATGCTCGAGGCGTTCGGGTTTCCACGGCCGCTGCCGCTGACCCGTCCCCTGCTGCGCGCCTCGCTGACGCTCCGCGGCGCCGCGGTCCGCTGGCTGCCGCCGCGACGGAAGCCGCACTTCTTCACCGACAATCGCAATCGCACGTATCCGAAGGGCTACCGCATCGGCGGCCTCGGTCCGCCACGCCTGGTCGTTGCCGAGAAGCGGCGCGAGAAAGCAGAGACTTTATGACCCGCAGCTTCGCCCGTCGCATCGGCATTCTCGTTGCCGCGGCGCTCGCCATCGCCACCGCCGCCTCGGCGCAGGAAGTCCGCGTCGTCACATCGGGCGGATTCACCGAAGCCTACAAGCAGCTGGTGCCGCAGTTCGAGCGCGACACGCACATCCACGTGGTCAGCGCGTTCGGCGCGTCGATGGGCGCGACGCCCGATGCGATTCCCAATCGGCTGAAGCGCGGTGAACCGATCGACGTCATCATTCTCGCCGCGCCCGGCCTCGACCCGCTGGTCAAGCAGGGCATGGTCGATCCCGCAACACGAGTCGATCTCGTTCGCTCGCTGATCGGCATGTCGGTCAAGACAGGCGCGGCCAAGCCCGACATCAGCACGCTCGAGGCGTTCAAGCGCACGCTGCTGCAGGCGAAGTCGATCGGCTATTCGGACAGCGCGAGCGGCGTCTACCTGCGCAGCGAGCTGTTTCCGCGGCTCGGCGTCTGGGACCAGATCAAAAACAAGAGCAAGGTTGTCGAAGCCTACGAGCGCGTCGGCGACGCGGTCGCGCGGGGCGAGATTGAAATCGGCTTCCAGCAGATCAGCGAGCTGAAGCCAGTTCCGGGCACCACCATCGTCGGCGTGCTGCCCGAGGGCGCGCAGCAGGTGACGATTTTCGCCGCGGCGATTCCCAAGGGCGCGAAGAACCCGGCGGAGGCGAGGAAGCTGATTGGCTTCCTCACCTCACCTGCTGCCCGGCCCGTGATCGTCGCCAGCGGCCTCGAGCCGATGAAGTAACAGCCTCCGCGTCAGCGGCTGGCGTAGCTCACTCGCCAGATCGAGTTCGAGCCGTCGTCGGTGACCATCACCGATCCGTCCTGCGCCACGGCGACGCTGACCGGCCGTCCCCACACCTGTCCGTCGGCGGTCACAAACCCGGTGAGAAAGTCCTGGTACTCGCCGGTGGCGTGTCCGTTGCGCAGCGGGATGCGGATCACTTCGTAACCGGTGCGCACCGACTTGTTCCACGACCCGTGCTGTGCGGCGAAGATGTCGCCGCGATACTCGGCGGGAAACTGCGTGCCGCCGTAAAAGGCGAAGCCGAGCGATGCATTGTGCGCCTGCAGCAGCACGTCGGGCACGATCACCTTGTCCTTCAACTCCGGGTGTTTGCCGGCATGCCGCGGATCCTGATGGCCGCCGATGTAGTACCACGGCCACCCGTAGAAGCCGCCTTCCTGCACGTGAGTGATGTAGTCGGGCACCAGGTTGTCGCCGAGCGCGTCGCGTTCGTTGGTCGACACCCACAGTTCACCCGTCTGCGGATGGACGGCGAGGCCGCCGCCGGGGTTGCGGATGCCCGACGCGTAGACGCGCACGAACTGTCCGTCGGGCGTGTACTCGAGGACGTTGGCGCGATGGAACTCCTTGGGGTTGCCGTCAGCATCGTCGACGTTCGACGCCGAGCCGACGCCGACGAACATCCGGCGGCCGTCCTGTGAAAACGCCAGATCCCTGGTCCAGTGTCCGCCGCCGCTCGGCAGCTGCGGCACGACGGCGACGGCCGCGCCGCGCGCCTTCAGATCGCCGCTCCGGTACGGAAACTTCACGATCGTGTTGGTGCTGCCGATGTAGACCCACTGCGGCGACGGGCCCGCGGGGTAGAACGCGATACCGGTGGGGCGGTCCAGGCCGTCCGCGAACACCGACATCTGCTCGGCGGTGCCGTCGGCCTTGCGGCCGCGGAACACCTTGATCTCTCCGGCCATGCCGTCGGCGACGAAAAAGTCGCCGTTCGGCGCGGTGAGGATCTTGCGCGCCTGCTTGAAGCCGGTGGCGTAGAGGTCGACCTTGAAGCCGGGCAGCGCCTGCGGCCACGCGCCTTGCGGCCGCGGAATGAGCATCGCGCGATTGGTCGCAGAGGGCGTCGCCAGCGGCGCCGGCAGAGACGCCGCCGTGATCTTTCGCGTGACACCGGGTTTGATCGAGAGATGGTCCGCAAACGCCGCGGTGCCGACCAGCACGCGGGCGGCATCGATTTTCGTCTGCCCGGCGTACACGGCCCACGCCACGGCCAGGCCGAGCACTCCCGCGACAACGGTCAAGCGCACGTTCCTCATCGTCATCTCCTCCGGAGCGTCATCCTACGCCCGGTCGGAGGTTTTTGGTAGGATGCGCGCGCTATGCGCATTCGTCGCGTCGCCTGGACGGCCGCCGCCGGCATCATCGCTGCTTCGATCGGTCTGGCCGGCGGCGCGCAGCGCGGCGGCCCTGAAGGTTCGCTTTTACGCGGCGCCATCGACATTCACGTCCACACCGAGCCCGACAGCCGTCCGCGATCCGTCGATGCGATCGAAGCGGTGCAGCAGGCGAAGGCGCGCGGCATGCGCGCCATCGTGCTGAAGAACCACTACGAGTACACCTCAGGCCTTGCCTACATCGCGGGCAAGCAGGTTCCGGGCATCGAGGTATTTGGCGGCGTCGACTTGAACCTCACCGTCGGCGGAATGAATCCGGCGGCGGTGGAGTACATGGCCGCGACCACAGGCAGCCGCGGCAGGATGGTCTGGATGTCGACCTTCGACGCCGAAAACCAGGTGAAGTTTTCGAAGGAGAACCGGCCCTTCGTCAGCGTGTCGAGAAACGGCGAACTGCTGCCGGTAACGAAGCAGGTCATCGCGGCCATCGCCACACACAACCTGGTGCTCGCCACCGGACACGTGTCGCCGCAGGAGGGCCTGCTGCTCGTGCGCGAAGGGAAGCGCCAGGGCGTGCGGCAGATGGTCGTGACGCACGCGATGAACGACCCGATCCGCATGACCGTGCCGCAGATGCAGGAGGCGGCGAGCCTCGGCGCGTTCGTCGAATTCGTCGGCGGCAACATCGAGGACGCGGACGGCAAGGCGCGCATGGATCGCTTCGCCGAGGCCATCAAGAAAATCGGTCCCCAGTTCTGCATTCTGTCCTCCGATTTGGGACAGAAAGGCAATCCATTGCCGGTTGACGGGTTTGCGGCCTTTCTCGCCGCGATGAAAGCGCATGGCCTGACGGACCAGGACCTCGATCGGATGGCCCGGCGCAATCCCGCCGCGCTCCTCGGGCTTCCCCCTTCCTGACCCGGCCGGACGCCCCGAATGGCGGTGTATACTCCCGCCACTCGTTTCCAGCACGGCCAGTCTTAATCGTCTTGGGCGTTATTCGTTGAACCCTTCGTTTGAGGAGGCCCGGAATGCATCGCACGTGGAGAACCCTGGTCGGACTGATCTTTCTCGTCCTCGCGGCAACGAATGCGTGGGCGCAAGCTACTGCGCAAATCAACGGGAGCGTCGCGGACAGCAGCGGCGCCGTTCTCCCGGGCGTCACCGTCGTTGCCATCCAGACCGACACAGGCCTGCGCCGCGAAGCGGTCACCGATGACAAAGGGGACTACGCGCTCCTGAACCTTCCGATCGGACCGTACCGGCTCGAGGCCACGCTCGCCGGCTTCCGCAGCTACGTGCAGACCGGCATCACACTGCAGGTCAACGCGAACCCGGTGATCAAAGTGACGCTCCAGCTCGGCGAGCTGGCCGAAACGCTCACCGTCCAGGGGCAGGCGCCGCTCGTCGAGACGCGCAACCCCTCCATCGGACAGGTCATCACCAACCAGCAGGTCGAAGCGCTGCCCCTCGAAGGGCGCAACCCGACCGCGCTCATCGTCCTCTCGGGCGCGGCCGTCGACAGCGGCAACCCGTCGAGCCGCAGCCTGACGGCGAGCCGCAGCATCACGATTGCGGGCGCACAGCAGTGGGGCGTTGCCTACCTGCTCGATGGTGCGCTGCACAACAACGTCTACGACGGCGAGAACCTGCCGCTGCCGTTCCCCGACGCGCTGCAGGAGTTCAAGGTCGAGACGAGCTCGCAGAACGCGCAGAACGGCTACAAGGCGGGCGGCACGGTCGGCATCGCCACCAAGGCGGGCACCAACCAGTACCATGGCGACCTCTTCGAGTTCGCGCGCAACCATCGCTTCAATTCGACGAGCCCGTTTGCGTCGATCAACCCGAAGACCGGCCAGCGGTTCGATGACGGTCTGGTGCGCAACCAGTTCGGAGGCGTGCTCGGCGGGGCGCTCGTGAAGGACCGTGTCTTCTTCTTCGCCGCGTATCAGGGCACCCGGACGAACCAGACGCCGGCCGACATCATCACCTTCATTCCGACGGCGGCCATGCTCGCGGGCGACTTCTCGTCGGTTGCCTCCGCGCAGTGCCGTGCACAGGGCAACCTGGCGCTGCCGGCCGCGCTCGGGTTCGACGCCAGCAACCACATCAATCCGGCGCTGTTCAGCCCGGCGGCGGTACGCATCGCGAAGCTGCTGCCGACGACGACCGACCCGTGCGGCCGCGTCACGTATCAGCAGACCACCAAGCCACGGGAGCATCAGCCGATCGGGCGCGTCGACATCCAGCTCAGTCAGAAGCATCAGATGTTTGCCCGCTACATGCTGACGACGACGAAGTGGGATCCCGCGCTGCTCAACGCCAACGGCAACATCCTGGCGGCGGCGGGCACCGGCGCCGGCGGCCGTGACAACGCGCAGCATTCGCTCGTCGTCGGCGATACCTACGTCTTCAGCAGCAACGTCGTCAACAGCGCGCGAGCGTTCGTCGATCGGACGCGCGTCATCCGCACCAACGCGGATATGTTCGGGCCCGAGGATGTCGGCATCAAGATGTACAGCTACATCCCGCACTACATGAACATCACCGTGACGGGCGCGTTCTCGATCAACACCGGCACCGAGACGTATTCGTTCTACAAGCCGCACACCTGGGGAGCCGCCGACGACCTGACGGTCGTCAGGGGCGCGCACCAGTTCGGCTTCGGCGCCGCCACGTCGTTCTCGGGCTGGAACGCCACGACGAACGTCCGCTCGATGGGTCCGATTTCGTTCGACGGCGGCGTGACGGGACTCGGCCTCGCCGACTTCATGCTCGGCCGCGTGTTCGAGTACCGGCAGTTCGTGCCCATCCAGGCCGATGTCACGCAGCTGTATGTCGGCACCTACGCGCAGGACACCTGGCGCGCGAGTTCGAAGGTGACCTTCAACTACGGAATGCGGTGGGAGCCGTGGTTCCCGCAGGAGTCGCAGGACAAGCGGGTCTACAACTTCGACATCAATCGGCTGAAGGCGGGGACGCGCAGCACGGTCTACCCGCAGTCTTACCCGGGACTTTACTATCCGGGCGACCCGGGATTCCCGACGAAGGCCGGCATGAAACGGCAGTGGGGCAACGTCGCGCCGCGCGTCGGCGTCTCGTTCGATCCCGGCGGCGACGGCCGCTCGTCGATTCGCGCGGGTTACGGTCTGACGAGCGACTTCGTCACCGGGCAGTTCCTCTTCGATTCGCGTTCGGCGCCGCCCAACGGCCTGGAGCAGCGGCTGGTTCGTCCGCTGCTCGACGATCCGTGGGGCTCGGTCGGCCGCACGAATCCGTTCCCGGTGGATTTCAACAACTATCCGTACAACCTGGCGCTCTACTCGCTCTATATCTCGATCCCGCCGGATCTGAAGACCACGCGCAATCACAGCTGGAACGTCGGCTACCAGCAGCAGGTCGGCAACGACATGGCGGTGTCGGCGACGTATATCGGCAGCCACATGGTTCACATGTGGGGCGCCGTCGACGGCAATCCCGGCGTTGCGCCGGCGACGCCGATCGCCACGCCGACCGCGCCGTGCACCGTGAACGTGCCCGGCGGCGGCACGCAGTCGTTCCCCAACTGCTCGGCCGCGCTCGATCAGCGCCGTGAGCTGAGCCTGCTCAATCCGGCTGTCGGCCAGTATTTCGGATATCTCGACTACGTCACCGACGCCGGCTGGCAGAACTACAACGGCCTGCTGCTGTCGGCGCAGCGCCGCGCCGGCCGCGGCATCGCGGTCAGCGCCAACTACACGCTGTCCAAGTGCATCGGCCTGATCAGTCAGGGTGATGCGCCGCTGAACGTCGCGACCGGCTACATGATTCCGATCTCGATGATCAATCCGCCGTCCGCGGCGGAGCAGCAGAAGGTGTTCGATGCCGAGAAGGGCTACTGCACCAATTGGCGCCGGCACATCTTCAACAGCACGGCCACGGTCGAGACGCCTGAGTTCCAGGGCGCCGCGATGAAGGCGATCGCATCGGGATGGCGCTTCTCGGGCGTGTATCGCGCCAGTTCGGGCGGGCCGCTGAACGTGACCACCGGCGTCGATCGGGCGCTCTCCGGTATCCAGACGACGACGCAGCGGCCGGACCAGGTGCTCGCCGATCCGTACGGCGACGGCACGATCAACAACTGGCTGAACGCGAAGGCATTCGCGCAGCCGGCGGTCGGCACCTACGGCAACGCCAAGCGCAATGCCTACTTCGGTCCTGGTCAGCAGGTCGTCGATCTGTCGCTCGTGCGCCAGTTCTCGCTGAGCGACCAGCGGAAGATCGAAGCGCGCGTCGAGGCGTTCAATGCGTTCAACTGGATGCGCATGGGCAACCCGGTGACCACGCTGAGCAGCCCGAGCTTCGGCCGCATCCAGACGCTCGGCGGCGACATGCGCGTCATGCAGTTCGCACTGAAGTACATCTTCTAGAAGGACCGATTGGTGCGAGTGTCAACTCGCGTCCTCATGCTGCTGGCGGGGTTCGTCCTCGCCGGCAGCATCCTCGTCAAGGCCTCGCCCCCGCTGCGCTCTTCGAGCGTCGGCGGGCAGGCCGCGCCCGCGGCACCGGTGCCTGCGCCGATCACCGCTGCGCGCGAACAGCAGCTCTTCCAGCAGTTCTGCTACGCCTGCCACAGCGAGCGCGCGAAAGCCGCGGGGCTCGACTCGGCAAAGAAGCTCACGCTTGACACGCTCGACACCTCCAACGTGCATCGGGACGCGAAGACGTGGGAGCTGGTCGCGCGAAAGCTGGCGGCGGGGATGATGCCGCCAGCCGAAATGCGCCGGCCGGACCCGGCCACCTACGGCGCGATGATCGCCTGGCTCGAAGGCGAGCTCGATCGCGGCGCCATGCCCTATACGCCGTCGCCGGGCCTGCATCGCCTCAATCGCACCGAGTACGCGAACTCCATCCGCGATCTGCTCGACCTGCCGATCGATCCGGCGAAGTACCTGCCGTCGGACGATTCGACCTCCGGCTTCGACAACATCGCGGGGGCGCTCGGCATCTCGTCGACGCTCGTCGAAGCCTACGTGACCGCCGCGCAGAAGATCAGCCGGCTGGCGCTCGGCGAGCCCGAGGATCCGGGCCTCGTCGTCTACCGGCCGCGCGAGGACACGTCGCAGGACTATCACGTCGAAGGATTGCCGTTCGGCACGCGCGGCGGCCTGCTCGTCGAGCACCTGTTTCCCTCCGACGGCGACTACACGATCACGGTGACGCCGATCTTCGGCGACAACATGACGCCCGTCGGGTTCGGGTCGGTGCCGTGCGAGCAGATCGAGTTCCTGCTCGACGACGTGCGGCTGGAGTTGATGGAGTGGAACGGCGGCGGCCGCGCGCCGGCGACGGAATGCCGGGGTCGCGCCGAAGCGGCGGTCCGCACCGGGCAAGACGGCCCGGAAGCGTTCTTCGGCAAAGGCGCGCCGATGCGCGTCCGCACGCACGTCACCGCCGGCAGCCACATGGTCGGTGCCACGTTCCTCGCCACTCAGTACGCGCCGCTGCTCGATCTCGACAAGCACTTCCGGCGCTCGACGATCCAGACCGGGCCGACGCCCGGCTACACGTTCTTTCCCCATGTCGGCACGATTCGCATCGAGGGGCCGTTCGGCGCGACGCACGCGACGGACTCGCCGAGCCGGCGCACGCTCTTCATCTGCAAGCCGATTCGGTCCACCGACGAAGAGGCGTGCGCGCGGCGCATCGTCGAGCACGTGGCGAGCGGCGCGTTCCGGCGTCCGGTGACTGCAACGGACGTCGACGCGCTGATGGACTTCTATCGGCTGGGGCGTCGCGAGAAGGACTTCGAGCTCGGCATCGAGACCGCGCTGGCGCGCGTGCTGGCGTCGCCGCAGTTCATTTACCGCATCGAACAGCAGCCCGCCTCCGCCAAGGTCGCGGCGGGACAGGCCTATCGCCTCAGCGACATCGATCTCGCGTCGCGCCTCTCGTTCTTCCTGTGGAGCAGTCCGCCGGACGAGGCGCTGCTGAAGGTGGCGGAGCAAGGTCGTCTCCAGCAGCCTGCCGTCCTCGAGCAGCAGGTGCGGCGCATGCTCGCGCATCCGAAGGCGAAGGCGCTGTCGGTGAACTTCGCGGGGCAGTGGCTGAATCTCCGCGGCCTCGACAGCGTCGCGCCCGTGCCCGCGCTCTACCCGGATTTCGACGATCCGCTGCGCGAGGCGATGCGCACGGAGGTGGAGATGCTCTTCGACTCCATCGTCCGCGAAGATCGGCCGATCACCGAACTGCTGACCGCCGACTATACCTTCGTCAACGAGCGGCTCGCCGCGCACTACGGCATTCCGAACATCTACGGCAGCCAGTTCCGGCGCATCACCCTCGGCCCGGGCATGGAGAACCGCCGCGGACTGCTGGGGAAGGGCGCCATCCTGACGACCACGTCGAAGCCGGATCGCACCTCACCGGTGACGCGCGGCAAGTGGATCATGACGAACATCTTCGGCATGAGCCCGCCCGACCCGCCGCCCAACGTGCCGCCGCTGCCGGCGCGCGCCAGCGACGCGCGCGGCAACGCGCACGAGCCGACGATGCGCGAGAAGATGCTCGAGCATCGCGTGCGGGCCGACTGCATCCAGTGCCACCGGATGATGGATCCGATCGGCTTCGCGCTCGAAAACTTCGACGCCATCGGGCTGTGGCGCAGTCATGACGAGGGCACGCCGATCGACGCCTCGGCGCAGTTATTCGACAACACGACGGTCAACGGGCCGGTCGAGCTGCAGCGATGGGTGACGGGTTATTCGGGTCAATTCGTGCGGGTCAGCGTCGAAAAGCTGTTGACCTACGCGCTTGGCCGCGGGCTCGACTACCAGGACATGCCGCTCGTGCGCGGCATTGCGCGCGACGTGGCGCAGCAGGACAATCGGTTCTCGGCGCTCGTGCTCGCCGTGGTTCGGAGCGCGCCGTTCCAGACGAACACGAAGACGGAATAACTCGGTCCGGCATTACTAATGCGTAGGGTCCGGCTTTCCCCGGACCGAAGGATCACGACATGTCATTCGTCTTCAACAAGCAGATTCCGCGGCGCCTCTTCCTGCGCGGCGCCGGTGTGACGCTCGCCCTGCCGCTGCTCGACGCGATGACGCCGGCGATGGCGCAGACGCCTGTCGCGCCGAAGCCGCGCTTCGTCGGCATGTTCTTCCCGCACGGCATGGCGCCGGGCCTGTGGGAACCGCAGGCGCAGGGCGCGCTTCCCGACAAGCTGCCGTTCATCCTCGAATCGCTCGAGCCGGTGAAGAACCAGACGACGGTGATTACCGGGCTCTGGTCGAAATCGGCGGAGCCGCCGGAAGGGACGACCGGATCCGATCACTGGGTGGCTGCCGCCTACCTGACCGGCATCAAGCCGCGCAAGACCGCCGCGGCGGATGCGACGGTCGGCAGCCCGACGATCGATCAGCAGATCGCGCAGAAGATCGGCGTCGACACGCTGCTGCCGTCGCTGCAGCTCGCGGTCGAGGATCCGAACTCGAGCTCGAGCAACTGCGGTGAGGGCTACAGCTGCTCGTACACGAACTCGATCTCGTGGATCGGCCTGCCGACGCCGTCCACCGAGCCGCTGCTGCGGACGGCGCCGCTGCCGATGGAGCTCAACCCGCAAGTCGTCTTCGAGCGGCTGTTCGGCAGTGGGGGAACCCCGGAACTGCGCGCCGCGCGGCTGGTGCAGCGTCGCAGCATCCTCGACGCGCTCGTCGGCGAGCTGACGCAGCTGCGCAAGGATCTCGGGTCCGCCGATCGCCTCGTGGTGAATCAGTACGTCGACGAGATCCGCGAGATCGAGCGGCGGCTCGAGCTGGCGAGGAAGGCGTCGAGCGACGTGCCGACGTTCGACCTGCCGCCTGGCGTGCCGGAGCAGTTCGACGATCACATCAAGCTGCACTACGACCTGCTGGCGCTCGCCTTCAAGGCCGACATCACGCGCGTGGCGACGCTGCTCGGCGCCCGCGACCTGACCAACCGCGTCTATACGTTCCCGAAGAGCACGCTGTTCCCCGAAGGCGGCACGAGCGCGAGCTTCCACGGCGCCTCGCATCACCAGGACGACCCGGCGCAGATTCGCCGCTACGGGCTCATCAACCGCTATCACGTGTCCACGCTCGCCTACTTCGCGCAGAAGCTGCGCTCGATCCCGGAAGGCGACGGCACGCTGCTCGATCACTCGCTCATCCTCTACGGCACGAACATGGGCAACTCGAACCAGCATCAGCATTACGACGTGCCGCACATCCTGGTCGGCGGCGCCGGCGGCAAGCTCCAGGGGAACCGCCACCTTCACTACGACCGCAAGTCGGTGACGACCGGCAACCTGCTGCTCAGCCTCCTCGATCTGTACGGCATCGAGAAGGAGACCCAGGGCGACAGCACGGGCAGGTTGGAGAGCCTGTAGGGGCCGGCTCCAGCCGGCCCGGAAGAAATATGAACCGTCGACTTCTCGCACTCGCCATCGCGATCTCGGCTGGCGCCGGAGTCTCCGCGCAGAGTGATCGTGTGACGCCGCTGCTGACGGCGATCTATCACGAGGACGTGCAGGCGGTGGATCGGTTGGTCGCCGCCGGCGCAGACGTGCGCGCGGCCAATCGTGAAGGCGTGACGCCGCTGGCCATGGCCTGTCTCGACGGCAACCTGCCGATCATCGATCGGCTGCTGAAGGCCGGCGCCGATGCGAAGGAGCGCGGGCCGAACGGCGAGACGCTGCTGATGTTCGCGGCGCGAAACGGGCGCGTGGAAGTCGTCAAGCGGCTGCTCGCCGCGGGCGCGGACGTCAACGCGCGCGAGGAGCTTCGCGGCACGACGGCGTTGATGTGGGCCGCCGAGCAGCGGCATCCCGACGCGGTGAAGGCGCTGCTCGCCGCCGGCGCCGATCCCGCGATGACCTCGGGTCCGGCGGGCCTGCCGCAGAACTACATGGCCCCGCGCGTCAACGTGGCCGCCGTCGAGCAGGCGCGCGCCCGCCGCGCGCGTGCCGTGGCCGCCGGACGAACCTACGACGAGCAGGTGGCGTTCGAACGGCGCAATCCGCCGGGCGGCGGCGCGCCTGCAGGCGGACGGCCCGCCGAGGCCGCGGCGGACGACGACACGCTGGTGCAGGCGGGGCTGGTCGGGAAAGGCGGCGGAGGGCTGACCGCGCTGGTGTTTGCCGCGCGCGAAGGGGACATCGAGTCGGCGAAGGCGCTGCTCGACGGCCGCGCCAGCATCAACCAGACGACGGAGTACGGATGGACGCCGCTGCTGACGGCGATCAACAACCGCAACTACGCGCTGGCGAAGATGCTCGTCGATCGCGGCGCCGACGTGAATCTGGCGAACAAGGGCGGCTGGACGCCGCTCTACCTGGCCACCGACAACCGCAATATCGAAGGGGGCGACTACCCGGTGCCGCAGCCGGATCTCGATCACCTCGAGATCATCCGCGCCCTGCTCGAGCACGGCGCCAACCCCAACGCCCGCGTGCGCGACAACACGCTGACGCGCACGATCTTCACCATGCAGTGGTTCTTCGAGGACGGCGCGACCGCCTTCGTCCGCGCGGCGCAGTCGAGCGATACCGAGTTGATGAAGCTGCTCCTCGAGTTCAAGGCCGACCCCTTCATCGCCACCGCCAACGGCGACACCGCGCTCACCGCCGCCGGCGGTGTCGGATGGGTGGAAGGCGTGACCTACGAGCGGTCGCCGCAGGAGAACGTCGAGGCGCTGCGCATGCTGCTCGACCTCGGATTCGATCCGAACGGTGCCAACAATGAGGGACGCACCGCATTGATGGGCGCGGCGCTCAAGGGGCGCAACGCCGCCGTGCAGCTGCTCGTCGAGCGCGGGGCCAGGCTCGATCAGCAGGACCGCGGCAGCCGCGACACGGACAAGATCGGCTCCGCCGCCGCCGGCCATACGTGGCAGGCGCTCGACTATGCCGAAGGCCTGGTGCGCGTCGGCGTGCAGTCGGCGACCGCGTATCCCGAGACCGCCGCGCTGATCCGCCGCCTGATGAAAGATCGCGGACTGCCGGTGCCTCCCGAGAACCGCAACATCCTGTCGATCTGCGTCGTCTCGTTGTGTCAGTAGGCCGGCCAAAGCCGGCCTCTACGCCTTGCGGTCCGCTCGCCACGGAGTGTGCAATCGGCGACGATGTCCTCCTTGATAATCCGACCGCAAAGGAGGGACGCATGCGCAGCATCGTACTGGCTTGTGTGTTGTTGGTCGCTCAGAGCTCCCAGGCGGCAACGTGGTACGTCAAGGCGGACCCTCCGCACCCGGGCGACGGTTCGAAGAACCGTCCGTTCGCCACGCTCCAGGAAGCCGAGACGCATGCAGGCGCCGGCGACACCGTCTTCATCCTGCAGTCACAGGGCATCCTCGACGGCGGCATCCAGCTGAAAGACGGCCAGCGGCTCATCGGCCTCGGACCCAGCGTCACGCTGGCCGATCTCCGCAGTGCGCGGGCGACGATCACCAACTCCAGCGGCGCGCGCTACGACGGCGACGCCATCCGGCTGGCGAAGAACAACCTCGTCGAAAACGTGCACATCGACCACGCCTTCCGTTCATCGATCCTCGGCATCAACGCGGCCGGCGCGCAGCTGCGCGGCAACCTGATGACCAATGACATGGCGGCGCACTCCATCTTCGACATCGAGGGACCGGCGCCGTCGCGCTGCGCCGTGACGAACAACGTGGCGACCTGCGTCGGCCAGTGGCCCGACGGCTACATCATCTTCGCGCCGCAGACCAACCACTTCGGGGCCATCACGCTCGTCTCGTGCGGGAGCGCGACGCGCTCGCCGCTCGCCAACGTGGACGTCCGGCCGGAGGGCTACTGCAGGTTTCTCGATCCGGCGCTCGCGGGTGGCGCCGCGAGCATCGCCGACACCGGCACCGTCGTCCTCGATGGCAACGTGATCCGCGACAGCAACTCGGACGGCATCATGCTGATCGACGATCTCGGCGTCATCGCGCACTTCGAGATCACCCACAACGTCGTGCGCGACCTGTCGCAGCCGCTGCCCGACCCCGCGGCCGTCGGCATCACGGATCACGTGGTGCGGTCACGCGGCTTCACGCTGATCTCGATCGATCAATCCGTGTCGACGGTCGCGCTGCGCGACTACGTCGGATCGAACCTGTCGCCGTTCGGCAATTTCGCGGCCGACGGGATCGTCGTGCTGACCTCGGGTGCGGGGCCGACGGCGGCGTCGCCGGGGCCGGTCATCAACGCCGCCATCTCCGACATCGCCATCAGCAACCCGTTCCTGACCGGCGACACGAGCAACGGCGACTCGATCGAGATCCAGCATCGCGGCAGCACCAACGGCGTGCTGAACGTGGACATCACGCGTGCGGACCTGCGCGACCCGGCGAGCACGAACATCAAGCTGATCGAGTCCACCAATCCGGCGCACGGCGTCTTCAACGTGTCGCTGAGCGATTCGGTGCTGACCAACATCAACACGCACGGCACCGAGGACACGCAGATCCGCTACAACGCGTCCTCGGCCACCTCGGGCACCGACGCGCTCGACCTGACGGTGCGCAACGTGCGCATGTCGGGCCTCGGCCGCGGCATCGGCCTGACGGTGCCGCCCAGCGCGACGACGGCGCAGGCGCCGAACAACTTCGTGCTGCGGCAGCTGCACATCCTCGTCGAGAACTCCTCGCTCTCCGACCTGACGCGCGAGGCCGTCGAGTGGTCGCAGGCGGCCGGCCGGGCGATCGGCCAGGCGGGTGGCGCGATCATCGATCTCGGCGGCGGTCCGCTCGGCAGCGCCGGCAACAACCGGTTCGTCAACAACGGCACTCCCGGCTACGTGCCGCCCGGCGCGGATCCGTCGGGAATCGAGCCGATCGCGATGGTGGACGGCGACGTCTCCGTTCAAAATGCGAACCCCGCGCCCTCGCCCGCGATTAATATCTACGCGTCGAACGACTACTGGGGCGGCGGCGCGCCGAACGTCTCCTCCACGCCGGGAGGGACGACCGACGTCTACATGGCCGCCGGCACCAACGTCACCTTCACATCGACGAGTTTTCTGACGACCGACCCGCAGCCGTAAGCGATGTCGTTACGCAAGGCAGTAACGAGGAGGATTTCATGAGATCGCGATTGCTCACCGGACTTGCCCTCGTCGCCGCGTTTTTTCTGGGGTGGAGCGTGCGCGGAAACCAGGACGTCGCGTCGGCGCAGACGCGCAAGCCGATCATGATGACGCGCATCTATACCGGCAGCGACGGCCTGAGCCACTCCGAACAGGTCGAAATGAAGCTGTTACCCAATGGGACCTCCAGCATGAAAGCGACCAGCGCGGAGTTCAGCAGCCGGCCGTCGGCGCCCGCCGGCGACTGGCATACGGGTCCGCGACGCCAGTTCGTGATCACGCTGAGCGGCCGGGCGGAGCTCGAAGTGGCCAACGGCCAGAAGGTCCCGATTGGACCGGGCAACATCAACCTGATCGAGGACACCACGGGCAAGGGGCACATCACCCACAACATCGACGACCGCATCGTCGTAACGATCCCGCTCGAGGATCAGACGGTCAGTCACACGGCGACGACGAAGTAGGGTTCAGTAGGTTCAGAAGGTTCAGTGGGTTCAGTAGGTTCAGTGGGTTCCAGAACCCTCTGCACCCTCTGAACCTTCTGAACCCTCTGAACCCCATGTAATCGTGGAAGCGGACCAGGCCAGCCGCACGGCCGAGCGTGTCGCCGTGCAGCGTGCGGTGCACCAGCTGCTCGACGCGCCGAAGGTGTTCGACGATCCGCTCGCGCTCCGGATCATCGATCCGGATACCGCGCGGCGAATCCGCGACAGCCCGCGCGACTTCAACGGCATCCCCGATCGCTTCCTCCGGTCGTTCGTCTCGATGCGCAGCCGCTTCGCCGAAGACGCGCTGCGCGAGGCCTACGCCCGCGGCGTCCGTCAGTACGTGCTCGTCGGCGCCGGCTTCGATACGTTCGCCTATCGCAACCCCTGGCCCGACCTGCGCGTCTGGGAGATCGATCATCCGGCGACGCAGACCGTGAAGATGCGCCGCCTGGAGGCCGCGCGCATCGCGGCGCCGCCGACGCTGACGTTCGCCGCCGCCGATCTGTCGCAGGTGGCGCTGCGCGAGGTACTCGCGCGGCATGGCTTGGCGCTCGAGGCGCCGGCGTTTTTCGGCTGGCTCGGCGTGATGATGTACCTCGAGCTCGAAGACGTGCGGTCCACGCTCCGGCTCATCGCCTCGATGCCCGTCGGCAGCGGCGTGGCCTTCGACTATGCCATTCCGCCTGACGCGCTCGGTTTCGTCGGGCGCATCATCTACAAGCGCGTGCTGAGGCGCGTCGCCTCGATCGGTGAACCGTTCAAGACGTTCTGGCAGCGCCCCACCGCCGACGCCGAACTGCGCGCGGCCGGCTTCACCGCGATTACCGACCTCGGGGCCGACGAGATCAACGCGCGCTATTTCAGCGGCCGGGCCGACGGCCTGCGCGTCGGGCCATCGGGACACGTCGTCGCGGCGCGGGTATGATGGCAGCCAGCACGCTATGAATCCGGATCGGCATGGCATCGGCCTGGCCGCGCTCGAGCGGCTTGGCGGCCCCGACGCAGCGGCGCCCATTCTCGCCGCCGCCGACATCGCCCCCGACCTCGTGCGCTTTGCCATCGACTTCGCGTTCGGCGAAGTACTGTCGCGTCCCGGCCTCGACGTGAAGACGCGCGAGCTGTGCACGGTCGCGGCGCTCGGCGCGCTCGGGCACGCGGCGCCGCAGTTGAAGTGGCACGCGGAGGCCGCGCTGCACGTCGGCGCGCAGCCGGGAGAGATCGACGAAGTCAAACGCATCGCGCGCGCCTGCGTGCGTCCCGCCAGCGGCGGCGACGGCCAGGGGCCGCTCGATCCGATCACCCGTGAGCTGGCGACGATCGCGGTGCTGACGGCGATCGGCACGCAGCCGGCGGCGCTCAAACACCACCTGCGCGCGGCGCTCGCGGCCGGCGGCACACGCGAGCAGATTGTCCACGTCCTGGAGCAGATGGCGATCTACGCCGGTTTTCCGGCCGCGCTCAACGGGGTGGCCGCGGCGCGCGAGGTGCTGGCCGAATCCGCGTAACATGGCCGCATGAGCACCGAACAAAACAAGGTGGTCGTGCGCCGGTTCATCGACGAAGCGTTCGTCAAGGGCAACCCCGACGGCGTCGACAAGCTGGTCACCCACGATTTCACGCCACACAGCTGGGGCAAGATGCCGTCCGGCGTCGAGCCGCTGAAACAGGCGATCCGGCGCGTCCACGCCGGTCTGTCCGACGTCAGTTTCAAGATCGAGGACATGGTCGCGGAAGAAGACAAGGTCGCCGTGCGTGTCACGGCGCACGGCAAGCATCGCGGCGAGTTCATGGGGCTGCCCGCGACCGGCAAGGAATACACGATCTCCGAGACGCACATCTTTCACCTGCGCGACGGCAAGGTGTCCGATCACTGGCGCGACGCCGACATGCTCGGCCTGATGCAGCAGCTCGGCGCGAAGTGATCCTGCTGGCCGCGATCATCGTGGCGTTGCTCGCCGCGCCCGCGCGCGGGCAGCAGCACTTCGACGCCGGCGGTCAGGTCACGGTCGCGCGGTCGGGCGAGTTCGATACGACCGACGCGGGATTCGGCGGCCGCTTCGCGTGGCGTCCCGCAGGCCTGCTCGGCATCGAGGCGGAGATGAACGTTTATCCGCGATCATTTCCGAGTGCCAGCGGCTTCAGCCGGCATCGCACGGAAGGCCTCTTCGGTGTGACCGCCGGTCCGCGCCTCGGGCCGATGCGTGTGATGGCAAGGCTGCGCCCCGGCTTTCTCACATTCACCGCCCGTCCGACGGTCTGCATCCTGATCTTTCCGCCGCCGCTCTCGTGTCAACTCGGTCAACGGACGGTCTTTGCGCTCGACGCCGGCGGCAGCGTCGAGCTGCCCGCGGGCGCGAGGACATTTGCCCGCATCGACGTCGGCGATCGCCTCCTCCGATATCCGGGGCCGTCGTTCCGCAACGGCGGTACCACACAGGGCGCATTCTTCAGCCACGATTTCCGGCTGTCGGCAGGAGCAGGCGTGAGGTTCTGACGACGGGATTCGCGGGACATGGCCGCAAATGGCCGGAATTTACCAATGGACGACGGTACGAATGGACGAATTTATTGTTGCAATTGCGATTCGTAAATTCGTAGATTCGTGATTCCGTAAATCTCGGAGGGACAGGAGATTTCGATGCGCCACGTAAGTTTTGGCCTGATCGTCGCGCTGCTCGCGCTTCCCGCGGCGGTGGACGCGCACGTCACGAAAATTGTCGTCGAGAAGAAAGTGTCGCCCGCCTTCGACGGCGCGAAGTTCGGCGATGCCGGCCAGTACGAAACGCTCGCCGGGCGCGCCTACGGTGAGCTCGATCCCAACGATCCGCGCAACGCGATCATCACCGACATCAAGCTCGCGCCGAGAAATGCGGCGGGCAAGGTGGAGTACGTCGTCAGCTTCTTCCTGGTCAAGCCGATCGACATGTCGAAGGCGAGCCACCTGCTGTGGCAGGACGTGCCGAACCGCGGCGGCCGCATCACCATCAACCCGATCGAGCGCGGCGACGGCGACATCGGCCTGAGCACCGGCTGGCAGGGCGACAACTCCGGACGCACCGCGCCGGGACCCGACAACGACTGGGTGACCGTGCCGATCGCGAGGAATGCCGACGGCTCGCCGATCAGCGGCCTCGTCCTCGGCCGCATCGTCAACGCGAGCGGCGTGAACTCGCAGGCGATGATCGTCAACGCGAACCCGGTTCCCTATAAGCCCGCATCGCTCGACACGACGAAGTCGACGCTGACGACGCATACGGCGGAGACGACGGATGGGAAGATCGTCGGCGAGAAGAAAGTTGCGGCAGGCGACTGGGCGTGGGCGAAGTGCGATGCGCAGCATCCGTTCCCCGGCACGCCCGACCCGACGCAGGTCTGCGTGAAGGGCGGGTTCGATCCGAAGCTGCTCTATCAAGTCGTGTTCACCTCGAACGACGCCTACGTGCTCGGCATCGGCTTCGCGGCATTCAGCGACGTCGCGTCGTTCTTCAAGTACGACGCGAAGGATGCCGCCGGAACCGCGAATCCGGTTGCCGGCCAGGTGGAGTGGGTAATCAGCCGCGGGCAGTCGCAGTCGGGCAACATGCTGCGCCAGCTCATCGCGCTCGGCTTCACCCAGGATGAATCCAAGCGCAAGGTGTACGACGGCGCGTGGCCGATCATCGCGGGCAAGCGCATCTCGCTGAACGTGCGGTTCGCCGAAGTGGACGGCGCCCAGAAGCTGTACGAGTCGGGCGGGGAAGGCGCGCAGTGGTGGGGCGACTGGCCCGACCCGGTGCGCGGCCTGCCGGCGAAGGGCATGCTCGATCGCTGTACCGCGAGCAACACCTGTCCGAAGATCCTCGAGCACTACGGCTCCGCGGAGGCGTGGGCGCTGAATCTCAGTCCCGCGCTCGTCGGCACGAGCGCGGACAAGGACATTCCGCTTCCCGCCAACGTGCGCCGGTACTACATCCCGAGCACCGCGCATGGCGGCGGCCGCGGCGGCTTCAGCGTGATTCCGGCCGAAGCGCCGATGTGCCCGGGCCCGAACTTCGGGACGGGCATCCTCGCCGCGGACCCGGTTCCTCACACCGAGACGGTCAACGCGCTGCGCTATCACTTCCGCAACTGGGTGATGAAGGACATCGCGCCGCCGCCGAGCAAGTACCCGACGCTCGCCGCCGGATATCTCGTCGACCCGAACAAGCAGGCGATGGGCTTCCCGACGATTCCCGGATTGCCCGCGGATGCGCCGAACGGGTTGATCAGCGCGGGGCTCGATTACGACTGGGGCCCCGAGTTCAACTACGTGGACGGCTCCGGCATCCGCACCAAGATCCCGCCGTCGATCAAGCACGTGCTCAAGGCAAAGGTGCCGCGCGTGGATGCGGACGGCAACGAGCTGGGCGGGGTGCCGGTCGTGCTGCGCGATGCGCCGCTCGGCTCATATCTCGGCTGGAACATCGTTGCGGAGGGGTTCAACAAGGGGAAGATCTGCAACTACGCTGCGGGGATGGTTCCGTTCGCACGGACGAAGGCGGAGCGCACGGCGAACAACGATCCGCGGCTCTCGCTCGAGGAGCGATATCACGACCACGCCGGCTACGTTGACGCGGTGAGAGCCGCCGCGGCGAAAGCGGTAGGCGAAGGTTTCCTGCTGCAGGCCGACGCCGATCGGTTGATCAAGCAGGCCGCCGACAGCAACGTGCTCGCGCCGCAGAACACTGCGCGCAACAACATCGGTCAATAGGAGGCCGCGTGCGCAGACTCGTTTACGCGGCGGCGGCACTCTTGCTGGTGCCCGCCGCCGCGCTTGCCGGCCAGCAGTGCAAGCCCGTGGACGGCCACTTCGAAGCGCTCGTGGTGCCGCCGGGAGAAGGGCATTGTCCGAATACTCCCGGCGCGTTCTGCACCGCGGGCCGCGTGTGGGGCGGCATCCAGGGCGACTACCAATTCGTGATGACGGCGGCGCAGCCGGCGGCGGTGCTGGGCGGTACGCCGACCGTGCTGTTCTTTACCGGCAGGAGTGACGTGCTGCTGAAGAGCGGCGACCGCCTGCTCGGCACCGACACCGGCGCGATCGATCTGCCACCGGGTGAAGGCGGTTTTGCGTCGCTCATCACCTGGAACAGCGGCACGGGCAAAATGACGGGCGCCAGCGGCCAGATCCGGCTGCGCGGCGAGTTCGATCCGGCCGCCGGAACCACGGCCGGCGATTACCTCGGTACCGTCTGCACGCCCTAGCGCCAGCACCGCGTTCTATGGGAGACTTCGGACGCCAGAGGCGGACCTAAAGGTCCGCCTCTACGGCGGTTAGCCTGTCCCGCCGAAGCCCGCCGGGCGAGGGCGGAGGAGTCTCCACATGAGCGTGTTTACCCTGAAGGTCAACGGGCAGTCGCACACCGTTGACGTCGATCCGACTACGCCGCTGCTCTACGTACTGAGCGACGATCTCGCCCTGAAGGGGCCGAAGTTCGGCTGCGGTCTCGGTCAGTGCGGCGCCTGCACCGCGATCGTCAACGGCCGCGCCGTGCGCAGCTGCCGCACGCCGGTCAGCACGGTGAATGGCGCGACGGTCGTCACGCTCGAAGGCCTCGGCACTCCTGAAAAGCCGCATCCGATCCAGAAAGCCTTCATCGACCTGCAGGCCGCGCAGTGCGGCTTCTGCCTCAACGGCGTGATTCTCACCGCCAAGGCCTTTCTCGACGCGAATCCGAAGGCGACCGACGAACAGATGCACCAGGCGATGTCCACCGTCCTCTGCCGGTGTTTCACCACCACCCGCATGATGGCCGCCATCAAGAAGTACGCAGCGGAGCGTGCGTGATGGAAAACAAGATTCTCGACATGACCGAGGCCGCCGTGGCGGCGTTGCGCGAGCACGGATTCTCGCGCCGTCAGTTCCTCAAGGGCTCCGGCGCGCTCGTCGTCGCCTTCGGCGTGGCGGAGTTCGCGGATCGTCTCGGCCTTGCGCCGGACAAGATGCTGGCGCAGGGCGGCAACACGCCGCAGGCGCTCGACTCGTGGATTGCCATTGCCGCCGACGGCAACGTGAGCGTCTATACGGGGCGTGCCGACATGGGGCAGGGCACGTACACAGTCCAGTATCAGCTCGCGGCGGAGGAGCTGTCGGTTCCGATGAACCGCATCCGCCTCGTCGAGTGCGACACCGCCATGACGCCCGACCAGGGCACGTCCTCGGGCAGCCAGTGTCATCCCGTCAACTTCAATCACGAGAACCTCGCGCAGGCGTGCGCGACGGCGCGCGAAGCGCTCGTCGCCATGGCGGCGACGAAGCTTGGCGTCCCGGCCGGCGATCTCGAGGTCGTCGACGGCGTGGTGACGCACAAGTCGGACGCGAGCAGGAAGGTCAGCTACGGCGAGCTGATTGGCAGCAAGCGCTTCGAGATGACGATCAAGAAGGAGGCGAAGCGCAAGCCGGTGCAGAACTGGACCGTGCTCGGCCGCTCGATGCCGCGCGTCGACATGCCGGCGTTGGCGACCGGCCGCTTCGAACACGTGCACAACGTGCGCGTGCCCGGCATGCTGCACGGCCGCATGGTGCGTCCGTCGTCCATCGGCGCGACGCTCGGGAGCGTCGACGAGAGCTCGATTGCCGGCATGCCCGGCGTCGTCAAGGTCGTCGTGAAGAAGAACCTGGTCGGTGTCGTGGCCGAGAAGCCGTGGCAGGCGCTGCAGGCAGCGGAGAAGCTGAAGGTCACGTGGAACCCGGGACCGGCGCTGCCGAAGCGCGCCGACTTCTACACCTACCTGCGCAATCACCCGGGACGCCGCGACGCGTATCAGGTGAACTCGAAGGACGTCGAGGCGAAGCTGCAGGGCGCGGCGACGCGCGTCAAGGCGACCTATCTGCATCCCTATCAGATGCACGGGTCGATCGGCAGCTCCTGCGCGGTCGCGGACGTCACCGCGACCAACGCCACCGTCTGGTCGTCGACGCAGGCCGTCTATCCGCTGCGCAGCACGACGGCGATGGTCCTCGGGCTGCAGCCACAGCAGGTGCGTGTGATCTACGCTCGTGGCTCCGGCTGCTATGGCCTGAACGGCTCCGACGCCGCCGCTTACGACGCGGCGGTCCTGTCGCAGGCGGTCGGCAAGCCCGTGCGCGTGCAGCTGACGCGCAAGGACGAGATGGTGTGGGGCGAGAACTACGGGCTGCCCTTCGTCGTCGATCAGACCGTCGGCCTCGACGCGAGCGGCAACATTGTCGCGTGGGACTACGAGACGTGGTCCGCGCAACTGGGGAACCGGCCCGGCAACAACGCGCCGGGCAACGTCGCCTCGGGCCTGCTGCTCGGGTTCCAGCCGCAGGCGGTGCAGCCGCGCGCGCCGGCGCCTGATGCCGCCAACTGGGACAACGGCAACAACGCGGTGCCGGCCTATGTCGCCGGACGCATCGGCGGCAAGAACAACGGGACGGGTGTTGTCGCCAGCGAACGCGTGCTCACGCACACCGTGCCGTCGCCGTTCCTCACCGGTCCACTGCGCTCGCCCGCGCGCCTGCAGAACGCCTTCGCGCAGGAGTGCTTCATGGACGAAGTGGCGGCGCAGGTGAAGGCCGATCCGATCCAGTTCCGCGTGAAACATCTGCGGGATTCGCGGCTGAAGGACGTGCTGACCGATGCCGCGCGCCAGTTCAACTGGGATGCGCGTCCGTCGCCGAAGCCGGGTAACCCGCGCAGCGGCGTGGCGGGCGGCCGCGGCATCGCCTGCGTGCTCTACGAGGGCGACAACGGCTACGTGGCGCTCGCCGCGGACGTGGACGTCAACCAGGACACCGGCGCCGTCCGCGTGAAGCGTCTCGTCGTCGCGCAGGACGTCGGGCCGATCTCGAGCCCGGACGGCCTGCGCAACCAGCTCGAAGGGGGCGCGCTGCAGGGCCTGTCGCGCGCGCTCGGCGAAGAGGTGACGTGGGACGACCAGACGATCACGTCGGTCGACTGGGCCACTTACAAGACGCTCTACGTCGGGTCGAACATGCCGACCATCGAAAGCGTGCTCATCGATCGTCCCGACTCGGAAGCGATGGGTGCGGGCGAGACGGCGATCACGATCGTCGCCGCCGCTGTCGGCAACGCGATCTTCGATGCGACCGGCGTCCGCCTGCGCGAAGTGCCGTTCACGCCCGAGCGCGTGAAGGCGGCCATTGCGCAGAGGGCGGGGAATCAGACAGCGCAGATTTAGGTTCGAGGGTTCGAGGGTTCGTAGGTTCGGAGGTTCGCGGGTCGGAGGGTTCGCAGGGCGGGTCCCGCCAAGCACCGGTGCCTGGCGCTGGCGGACCCGCCAGATGGCGAACGCGGACCCGCCTGAGGAGAGGAATCGATGCGCAAGCTTGCGTTCGTTGGTGCGATGTTGCTGTTGTCGGCCGGCGCGTTCTCGGCGCAGCAGGCAGGAGTCAGTCCCGATCAGTTGAAGACGCCGCCGGCGCGCGAGCCGAAGTGGGCGTTCCCCGTGCAGGAAGGCAACCTGCCGACGGAGGAGGGGCCGAAGAAGGTCCCGGGGAGCGACAAGACCTACACGGCCGCGGAGATTGACAACCTGATGGCCCCGCCCGACTGGTTCCCCAACGATCATCCGCCGGCGCCGATGGTCGTGACCAAGGGGCACGGCGGCGTGCTCGCCTGCGGCTCGTGCCACCTGATGTCGGGCATCGGCCATCCCGAGTCCGCCGACCTGGCGGGCATGCCGCAGTCCTATCTCAAGCAGCAGATGATGGACTTCAAGAGCGGCGTGCGCATCGACGTCGCGCGCATGAACGGCATCGCGAAGGAGATGACCGATCAGGAGATCGAGGAGGCGACCGCATGGTTCGCCTCGCTCAAGCCGCGCAAGAACCAGCGCATCGTCGAGGCCGAGACCGCGCCGAAGACGATCGTCGCCCAGGGACGCATGCGCTTCGCCGATCCTCAGGGCGGCATCGAACCGAACGGCAACCGCATCCTCACGGTGCCCGAGGACGTGAACACCGCGCGGCTGCGCGACCCGAATACGAAGTTCGTTTCCTACGTTCCGCCCGGCACACTCGCCAAGGGCAAGGACCTGGTCGAGACGGGCGCGAACAAGAAGACCGTGGCGTGCGGTACTTGCCATGGACCCGGGCTCAACGGGCTGGCGAGCATCGGCAAGACGGGGATTGCCGCGCCGCGCATCGCCGGGCAGCACCCGATCTACATCGCGCGCGAGCTCTATCTGTTCAAGGACGGCAGCCGCAACGGCATGACGTCGAAGCTGATGGCGCCGGTCGTCAAGAATCTCGATGACGCGGACATCCTGGCCATCTCGGCGTATCTCGCGTCGATGGATCCGGCAGCAGGTGGGAAATGACACGCACCATCGCATTCGCGGCCGCGCTCGTCGCGGCGTCGCAGTTCGCGGTCCTCGCGCAGCAGCAGGGACGCGGCGGCGGCGCGCCCGCTGAAGACAACTTCCCGAGCGCCGAACAGTTCGCCAACTCGAAAGAGGCGCAGGCGCATGTCGCCGCCGCGACGAAGATTGGCGGGTCCGACATGGCGGATACCGCGAAGTGGTTCTGCACGAACACCGGCCCGCAGCGCGTGGCGCTCGCGCGTCAGGCGCAGGGGCTGCCGCGCCTGCCGACCGTGCAGGAAGGGCCGATCAAGCTGTTCGACAACCTCACCTACATCGGCTTCAACGACGTGGGCGCGTGGGTCGTGCCGACGAGCGCCGGCCTCATCCTGTTCGACACGCTGAACAGCACGGACGATGCGATGAAGGTGATCGAGCCGGAGATGCAGAAGGCGGGCTTCGATCCCGCGCAGATCAAGTACATCCTCGTCGGCCACGGTCACGCCGATCATTTCGGCGGCGCGTCGTACCTGCAGATGAAATACCACGCGAAGGTGCTCGCCGCGATGCCGGACTGGGCGGCGATTCAGCGCGGCGGACGCGGCGGCGCCGCGCCCGGCCTGACGCCCGACATGGACGTGATGGACGGGCAGAAGCTCACGCTCGGCGACACGACGGTGACGCTCATTCGCCTGCCCGGGCACACGCCGGGGACGATCGGCATGGTCGTGCCCGCGAAATACAAGGGGCAGACGCACAACGTCGCCATCATGAGCGGCACGCAGATGCCGAACCAGGAATCGCTCGACGCGTTCAAGCACGTCTTCAACGACGAGCTGAAGAAGCTGAACGTCGTCACCTTCCTCGGCAGCCATCCGGACATTCTGATGAACAGCCTGATGGCGATGGAGTCGATCCGCGACAAGTATCCGACCGGCAACCACCCGCTGGTGCTGTCGAAGGATCACGCGAACCGCTACATGGACATCGTGCTCGAGTGCGCGCGGGCGCGTCTTGCGGCCCAGGGCAGGTTGACCTCGACGAACTGAAAAATGGGGTCGGGGGTCATTTAAAGAGGACATCTCCATGCGTCTGACTCCGATTGTTCCCGCGCTCCTCCTGCTGATGCCGATTCCTGCGCTCGCGCAGGAATCGATTACCGACTACGTCAGCAAGCTCGATTACTTCAGCATCAACTTTCCCGGGCAGCCGAAGATCGAGGAGGCGACGTATCCGGACGAATACCGGCTCGAGCCACTGCCGGCACGCGTCTACTCGGCGGACCAGGGACGCAATCACTACAAGGTGACGGTGGTCGACTATCGCAACGTGCCGAAGATGCACGCCGCGCGCAATGCCAAGTGCATTCACGACGCCGGCGCCGACAAGCCGGGCCTGACGTCGCAGGCGCGCCGGGATCTCATCGGCGACACCTGCCAGGACGAAACGGTCAAGGACATCCGCGGCGCGATGATGTGGGCGACCTGGAACATCATCGAGCGCGCCGCGAAGGTGACCTACCTGGCGCACTACAACGTCGACGTCATCGAAGGCCACGAGGTGCACACGATCAACCCGGACGAGTCGCGCACCTACGGCGCCATCCACATGTACGAGAACCGCCTCTACATCATCGAAACGACGGTGCCGAAGAACGCGCCCGCGGCAAACTGGTTCCAGATTTCGCTGCGCATGCTCGACGAGAACTACAAGCCGGTCCGCTATCAGTATTCCGGCCTGATGATGTATTCGAACGGCTATCCGAAGCCGCCGCTCGCCAACCAGGGCGGACAGGGCGCGCCGGGTCAGGCGGCGCAAGTGCCGGGGAGATGACGATGAAGCGACTGCTCGCACTCGCAGCGATTGGCGTGGTGGCGATCGCCCTGCCCGCGTGGGCGCATCACTCGCACAACGCCTACGAAGTCACGCAGTGGACCGAGATGGAAGGCACCGTCACCGAGATCCACTACCTGCTCCCGCACTCCTGGGTCTACCTCGAGGTCAAGGATGCGAAGGGCGGCGAGCCGACGATCTGGGCGCTCGAGGCGACAGGCCCGCAGGGGATTTTCCGCAACGGCGTCGGCAAGGAAGACGTCAAGGTCGGCGACAGGATCAAGGCGCGCTGCCACCTGCTGCGCGACGGTTCACCCGGCTGTCTTCTCGGCTTCGTCACGCCGATGCACGGCGACAAGGCGCGCGGCGACGGCGTCGAGCATCAGTGGGATTGACGGCTGGGTCGAGGATGGTGGGCGGTGGCCCACCATCCGGGTAGGGCTCTATTTCTTGTCCGGCGCCGGGTCGGTCGTATTCTTCAACAACTCGTTGAACAGCGCCTGCTGCGACACCGCGCAAATCATCTCGCGAATGTCAAAGTCGGGCGCATTCATTCCCAGGCGGAAATTCTTCAGCGGGTACCACGGTTGTGTATACATGACCGGGTCGGTGATCTTGACCGTCAGGTCGATGTTGTACTGGTCGACGCGGTGATAGGTTTCCTCGACCACCAGTTTGTCGCTGTGCGGCCGGCCGACGTTGTCGATCCAGGTGCTCTCGTCCAATCCCGTCGTCGTGACAACCAGCGTCGTCGGGTCCGTCCACTTGCCCACTGAATAGCCGAACCACCGCGGCTCGGTGACTTTCCAGCACAGTGGGATCCGAAGCTTGGAATTCACGTGACTTGAAGTCGCGGC
>JADMIO012770944.1_pt1 | contig 61475 bp, 58 predicted proteins | sample 8958161 | NCBI WGS metagenome assembly JADMIO01 (sample SAMN16585339, study PRJNA669376) | soil metagenome | isolation source: Crop rotation soil | place: USA: Cullars Rotation, Alabama | collected 2011
CTTTCCCGGGGGCGGCGGGGGCGGGGCCGGCAAGCGCGACGACCTCGACGACGAAATCCCGTTCTGAAATTTCAGACTGGCAGCTCGCGCGCTTCTCCTCTCGCTTGCGGGCACAGGGTGGCGAGAACGCAAGGTTCGAGCCGGGTGAGGGGCTTGCATTAGAGATCTGCGCCTCGCCTGGTTCGCTTCGCGAAAACCACCCGCTCCCGTTTGAGCGCGAGAGGGGACGGCGTGTGCCGCCTGGACGAGCTAGTTCATCAGCGCGGCATAGATCATGTCGCGCAGCACCGGGCGGTAATGCTGCCGCTGTTTCGGCGACTGCATCATGAACACCACGAACAGGTCTTCCTTCGGATCGACCCAGAAATACGTCCCACCGGCGCCCCCCCAGTAATATTCGCCGGGGCTGCCCACCGCGGACGCCACGCCCTGCTCCTTGCGCACGGCAAAGCCCAGGCCGAAGCCGTAACCCGGCCCCGGCAAGTAATACGGACCGGGCGCGATGATGCTGCCGAGATGGTCCGCCGTCATGTAGGCGACTGTTTTCGGCCCCAGATAGCGCCTGCCGTCGAGCGCGCCGCCATTGAGCAGCATCTGCAGGAAGCGCGCGTAGTCGGCTGCGGTCCCGACCATGCCCTGGCCGCCCGGTTCCCATTTGCGGACGACACGCGGATCGTTCATTTCCGCGTCCACGCCGAGAGACCGGTCTGCCTTGGACGGCTCGGCAATCCGGCGCTGCCGGGCGGCGTCGGCCACGTAGAAGCTCGTGTCCTTCATTCCGAGCGGCTCCAGCAACAACTCCTTCTCGAATTGATAGAGCGACTTGCCGGACACGACCTCCACCAGCCGACCGAGAATCTCCGTCGAATGGCTGTAATCCCAGGTGGTTCCGGGCTGGAACGCCAGCGGCAGCTTGGCGATGCGGCTGGCAAACTCCGCATTGTCGAGCTCGCCCTTGAACAGGCCGGCATCCAAATAGGCTTTCTTCACCAGGCCGCTGCCAAAAAAGCCGTAGGTGATGCCGGAGGTGTGGCGCATCAGATCCTGGATCAGGATCGGCCGCTGCGCCGGGACGAGATCGAGCGTGCCCGGACCGCCGGCGGCCGGAGCCGGTTTTTCAATTCCGACCTTCACGTCCTTGAACTGCGGCAGATATTTCGCGATCGGCTCGTCGAGGGTGATGTTGCCTTCCTCATAGAGCATCATGGCCGCGACTTGCGTGATCGGCTTGCTCATGGAGTAGATGCGGAAAATCGCGTCCTTGGTCATCGGCGCCTTCGTCTCGGGATCGAGGACGCCCACGGATTCGAAATACGCGACCTTGCCGTGCCGCGCGATCAACAGCACGAAGCCGGGCACGGCGCCTTCCGCGGCGTCGTCCCGGAGCCGCGCCGTGATGCGGTCGAGCCGCTGCGAGGAGAAGCCGACTTCTTCCGGCTTGGCTTGCGGCAAATCCTGGGCGGCGGCCGCATGGATCCCGAGCAGCGCGCCAAGCGCAGCAATGCAGGAAACGCGAATTTTCACGATGTTCTCCCATGAAGCGGAGCTGCAATCTCGCCGGAATTACGCGAGTGCCTGCCGAGTGTCAAAGCGCGGGCGAGCAGCGCAGCGAACCAGGTCGATGCAAAGTCGTCCCGGTGGTCTCCAGCAGCGCGCCGGCGCACGAAAATCTTGTGCCGGCTTTCGCGGACCGCTAAAGCCGGTGCAGTCGGTGTCTATCGGAGGATGGTCATGAACAGGCTGATTGCCGGCGCATTGCTGGCTGCAGGCTTGATGCTCGGGGGCGAAGCCAGCGCCCAGGACATCAAGATCGCGCTGATTTATAGCAAGACCGGCCCGCTCGAAGCCTATGCCAAGCAGACCGAGAACGGGCTGACGCTCGGCCTCGAATATCTGACGCAGGGCAGCCTGTCGCTTGACGGCCGCAAGATCACGGTGCTGCCCAAGGACGACCAGGGCAAGCCCGACGTGGCGAAATCGCTGCTCGAGCAGGCTTACGCCGACGACAAGGTCGACCTTGCCATCGGCACGACCGCGTCGGGTTCGGCGCTTGCCATGCTGCCGATCGCCGAGGACGCCAAGAAGGTGCTGATCGTGGAGCCGGCGGTCGCGGATTCCATCACCGGCGAGAAATGGAACCGCTACATTTTCCGCACCTCGCGCAACTCGACCCAGGACGCGCTCGCAACCGCGGTGGCGTTCGGCTCCGGCGAAGCCTCGGTCGCCACCCTCGCGCAGGATTATGCCTTCGGCCGCGACGGCGTTGCCGCGCTCAAAGAGGCGCTGGCCGCGACCCACAGCAAGGCGAAAATCGTGTTCGAGGAATATACGCCGCAAAACGCCACCGATTTCACTGCGTCGGCGCAGCGGCTGTTCGATGCACTCAAAGACAAGCCCGGCCGGAAAATCATCGCCTTCATCTGGGCCGGCCCGCATCCACTGGCGAAGATCGCGGACCTCAAGCCGGAGCGCTACGGCATCGAGCTCGCGCCTGGCGGCAATATTTTGCCGGTGATGAAGCAGTTCCGGCAGTATCCCGGCATCGAAGGCGCGATCTACTACTACTACGGCTTTCCGAAAAATCCGATGAACGACTGGCTCGTCGCCGAGCACAAGAAGCGCTTCAACATGCCGCCCGATTTCTTCACCGCCGGCGGCATGGCGGCGGCGAGCGCGGCGGTCGGCGCAATCAAGAAGGCCGGCGGCACCGAGAGCGAGAAGCTGATCGCCGCGATGGAGGGCATGGAGTTCGACTCCCCCAAGGGCAAGATGATTCTCCGCAAGGAGGATCATCAGGCCATGCAGGTGATGTACGATTTCAAGATCAAGGCGGACGGCAGGGACGAATACGACCTGCTCGATCTGGTACGCGAGATTCCGGCGTCGGAGCTCCCGGTCCCGATCCGCAACAAGCGGTGAGCTGCCGAGCAAATGGGAGCGTCGTCCCGGCCAAGCGAACGTAGCGAGGGCGAGCCTGGGCCCATGAACACGGTGTTCCCGATTACGGGGAACGCGGCGTCCATGGGTTCCGGCCGCCGCTTTCGCCGGGGCAAATCTCGCGCGAAGCCTGCCCCGGACCTGATCCGGGGCGCTCGGCCGGAATGACAATGCCGGGCTCAGCGCACGCGCTTTCCTCCCGCGCCTGCGGGGGAGCGGTGGGGAGGGGGCGCCCTCTCGCCGTCCCGGCGCTGTCCAATGGCCGAGGCTCGCCGTGACCGACCCCGGCTCCACGCTCGAGACCCGCAATCTCACCATCCGCTTCGGCGGGCACGTCGCCGTCGACGCCGTGAGCTGCGCGTTCTCGGCCGGCACGCTCACCGCGATCGTCGGCCCGAACGGCGCCGGCAAAACCACGTATTTCAATCTGATCTCGGGCCAACTCCTGCCTACGGCCGGACGGGTGATCTTCGCGGGCGCGGACATCACCCGCATGCCCGCGTCCGGCCGCGCGCGAAAAGGCCTCGGACGCGCCTTCCAGCTCACCAATCTGTTTCCGCATTTGTCGGTGCGCGAGAACGTGCGCCTCGCGGTGCAGAGCCGCCGCGGCGCCGGGCTCGACCTGTTCCGCACCTGGACCTCGCATGTCGAATTGATCGAAGAAGCGGAGCAAGTACTCGATCAGGTCGCCTTGAGCGAGCGCCGCCACGTCGCGGCCGGTCTGCTTCCACACGGCGATCAGCGCAAGCTCGAGGTGGCGATTCTCTTGGCGTTGCGCCCGGCCATCTTCATGTTCGACGAGCCCACCGCCGGAATGAGCGTCGACGAGGTGCCGGTGATCCTCGACCTCATTCACGAGATCAAGGCGCGGCGCCGAGAAACCATTCTGCTGGTCGAGCACAAGATGGATGTCGTGCGCTCGCTCGCCGACCGCATCATCGTTCTGCACAATGGCAAGCTCGTCGCCGACGGCGAGCCCGCGAGCGTCATCGCCTCGCCGGTCGTCCAGGAAGCGTATCTTGGTGCCGCCAATGTCTGAAAAAGTCGCGCCCCTGCTGCAGCTCGAAAGCGTCAATACCCATATTGGGCCGTATCATATCCTGCAGGGCGTCGAGCTCGCGGTGCCCCGCGGCGGCCTGACCATGCTGCTCGGCCGCAACGGCGCCGGCAAGACCACGACCTTGCGCACCGTCATGGGGCTTTGGCGCGCCTCCGCCGGCCGCGTACGCTTCGAGGACGCCGAGATCACCGCTTGGGCGACGCCCGACATCGCCCGCGCCGGGATCGCCTACGTGCCGGAAAACATGGGGATTTTCGCGGACCTCACCGTGCGCGAGAACCTGCTGCTTGCCGCGCGCGCCGGCGACATCGACGAGGTGCGGCTGCGCTGGGTGTTCGGCTTGTTTCCGGCGCTCAAGAAATTCTGGTCGCTGCCGGCCGGGTTTCTCTCCGGCGGCCAGAAGCAGATGCTCTCGATCGCGCGCGCCGTCATCGAGCCGCGAAAACTGTTTCTGATCGATGAGCCGACCAAGGGCCTCGCGCCCGCCATCATCATGAACATGATCGCGGCTTTTCGCGAGCTCAAGCAGACCGCGGCGACGATCCTCTTGGTCGAGCAGAATTTCATGTTCGCGAAATCGCTCGGCGACACGGTCGCGGTGATGGACAACGGCCGGGTGATCCACGCCGGATCCATGGCGGAGCTCGCCGAGGATCGCGAGCTCCAGCATCGCTTGCTTGGGCTGAGCCTGGACTCGCATCAATGACCGACGTCGATGCAGGCGAGCTCGCGAAACGCCGGCATTACGATTGGGCGCCGCTGCTGCTCTTGCCGCTGCTGGCGCTCGCGGCGCTGCCGCTGATCGGCTCGTTCTCCACCTGGGCGACACTGACTGCGGCCGGGCTGGCGATGGGAATGATCATCTTCATCATCGCCTCGGGGCTCACGCTGGTGTTCGGCCTGATGGACGTGCTTAATTTCGGCCACGGCGCCTTCATCTCGGTCGGCGCCTACGTCGCCGCCACCCTGCTGGTGCCGCTTTCGGGCCTGCTACAGGCGGATTCGCTTGCGCTCAATATCGCGGCGCTGCTGGCGCTGATCGCGCTGGCGATGGCCGCGACCGGTTTGCTCGGCTGGGCGTTCGAGCGCGTCATCATCATGCCGGTCTACGGCCAGCACCTCAAACAGATCCTGGTCACGGTGGGCGGCATGATCGTCGCCCAGCAGCTCATCATCGTGTTGTGGGGCCCCGTCCAGCTCGGCTTTCCGCTGCCGACCGCGTTCCGCGGCGCCATCGTGCTCGGCGACGTCGCGATCGAACGCTATCGCGTGATCGCGGTCATTGTCGGGCTCGTGGTGTTCGTCGCCATGCTGTTGGTGCTCAACCGCACCAAGATCGGGCTCCTGATCCGCGCCGGCGTCGAGAACCGGGAGATGGTGGAGGCGCTCGGCTATCACGTCCGCCGGCTGTTCGTCGGCGTGTTCGTGGCGGGTTCGGCCCTCGCCGGGCTCGGCGGGGTGATGTGGGCGTTCTACCGCGAGGAGCTCACGCCCGGCATGGGCATGGAAGTGCTGGTGCTGGTCTTCATCGTGGTGATCATCGGCGGGCTCGGCTCGATCGGCGGCTGCTTCCTCGGCTCGCTGCTCGTCGCCGTCACCGCCAATTATGCCGGGTTTCTCGCGCCGAAGATCGCACTCGGCTCCAATATCATCCTCATGGTGCTGATCCTGTTGTGGCGCTCACGGGGGCTCTATCCGGTGGCGAACCGATGACCGCGGTCCGAGCCATTCTGTCCGGCGACCTGCCGCAGAGCCGGATTCTTGCCGCTGCGCTGCTCGGCATTTTCCTGGCGCTCGCAGCCGCGCCGTTCCTGTTCCCGGGCACGCAATCGCTCAACGTCGCGGCGAAGATCTGTTATTTCATCGTTCTCGCCGCGAGCTACGACCTGTTGCTCGGCTACACCGGGATTGTGTCGTTCGCCCATACGATGTTCTTCGGCATCGGCGGCTACGGCGCCGGGCTTGCGCTCTACAGCTGGGGGCCGACATGGTGGTCGGTCCTGATCGGCATGCTGCTGGGGCTGGTGCTCGCGATCGTGCTGGCGCTGGTGATCGGCCTGTTCTCGCTGCGCGTGCGGGCGATCTTCTTCGCCATGATCACGCTGGCGGTGGCGAGCGCCTTCGCGATCCTGGCTTCGCAGTTGAGCTGGCTCACCGGCGGCGAGGATGGCCGCACGTTTCGCGTGCCCGAGATCCTGCGCCCGGGCTACAGCCTCATGGAGGCCGGCGTATTCACGATCAATGGCCGCATCATCAGCTATTACCTGGTATTTCTCGTCGCGCTCGTGTTGTTTCTGGGCATGCTGCGCGTGGTCAATTCCCCGTTCGGCCGCGTCCTGCAAGGCATCCGCGAGAACGAGTTCCGGGCGGAGGCGCTCGGCTATCGCACCATCGTCTATCGCTCGATCGTCAACTGTCTCTCCGCCGCGATGGCGACGCTCGCAGGCGTGCTCGCCGCGCTGTGGCTGCGCTATACCGGGCCGGCAGTCACGCTGAGCTTCGACATCATGCTCGACATCCTGCTGATGGTGGTGATTGGCGGCATGGGCACGCTGTACGGTTCGGTGATCGGCGCCACTATCTTCATCCTCGCCGAGAACTACCTGCAGGCGCTGATGGGCGCCTTGAGCAAGTCGGCCGCAGGGTTGCCGCTGCTGCCGCAGCTGCTCGACCCGGACCGCTGGCTGCTTTGGCTCGGCGTGCTGTTCATACTGAGCATCTATTTCTTTCCCGCCGGCATTTTCGGCAAGCTCGCGGCGCGGCAATGAGCGGCATGGCCTCGCAATACCTGACCGTGCTCGGCCGCGAGCTGCATTACGTCGAATGGGGCGAGCGCGGACGCGACAACATCGTGATGTGGCACGGTCTGGCCCGCACCTGCCGCGATTTCGACGATCTCGCCGCGCAACTCGCCGGCCGTTATCGCGTCATCTGCCCGGACACGATCGGTCGCGGTTTGAGCCAGTGGAGCCCGGTGCCGGAGAAGGAATACTGCCTCGATTTCTATGGGGCGCTCGCCGCGGCCCTGGTCGACAAGTTAGGCATCGATCGGCTGCGCTGGATCGGGACCTCGATGGGCGGCGCGATCGGCATGAAGGTGGCCGCGGGGGCGCTCCGGAACCGCATCTCGCACCTCGTGCTCAACGACATCGGGCCGAAAGTCGCAGATGCGGCGGTCGCGCGCATTCGCTCCTACGCGGGCAGCCCGCCGCGCTTTTCCGCCGTATCGGAGCTCGAGGCCTATTTCCGTACCGTGTACAAGCCGTACGGCTATCTCACCGACGCGCAATGGCGGCGGCTCACCGAGACCTCGACCCGCCGCACCGAGGACGGCAAGGTCACGCCGCACTACGATCCGAAGATGGTGATGCAGTTCGAGCTGCATCCCGAGGATTACGACCACTGGGCGGACTACGACCGGATCACGGCCAAGACGCTCTGCCTGCGCGGCGAGAGCAGCGACCTATTGCTGCCCGAGGTCGCCGCCGAGATGACGCGCCGCGGCCCGCGCTGCCGGCTCGAAGTGATCGCCGGCTGCGGCCACGCGCCGGCGCTCAACGTGCCGGCGCATTTCAAAATAATCGCTGAGTTTTTGAGCGAGTGATGAGTTTGCGTCAGGCCAGCAGAGCGCCGAGCCGATGTAGCCCGGATGGAGCGCTCGCAGGACGAGCGCGTAATCCGGGAATGCCAACCGGGATTGCGCTTCGCTCGATCGGCGCTACGAACATCACGGAGCTTACAGCCCGCGCAGGCGGTTGATCAGCTCGAGCGTGGGGTAGGAATCCGCCGGCATGCCGAGCTTGAGTTGCGCTTGGCGCACGGCCGCGCGCGTCGTCAGGCCGAGCTTGCCGTCGACTTGGCCCGACAGGTAGCCGCGACGCGCAAGAAGCTGCTGCAGCTCGAGCAGCTGCGGCGAGCTCAGCGGCACCACGGTGCCGCTGCCGCGGTGGATCGGCGGCGCGCCGGCAAGCCGGTTTGCGAGATAGGCTGCGGTCGTCGCGTAGACGAATGCCGAGTTCCAGCCGAGGAAGGCCTGGTAATTCGGATAGGCCAGGAATGCCGGCCCAAAGCGCCCCATGGGCAGCAGCAGCGAGGCGGGCAGATCGTCCGCTGGCAGCGGCTTGCCGTCGGCGAGCGTCACGCCCCAGCGGCCCCATTGCGAGCGCGCGTGCTTGATCGAGAGATCCGCCTCCTCCCAGGGGAGTTCGGCGGGCACCCGCACTTCCTGGAGCCACGGCTCGCCGCGGCGCCAGCCGAGTCCGACCAAGAAATTCGCGGCGGACGCCAGCGTATCCGGGACGCTGCGGACGAGATCGCGTCGCCCGTCCCCGTCGAAGTCGACGGCATATTTGTAATAGTCGGACGGGGTGAACTGCATCGGTCCGAGCTCGCCGGCCCAATCGCCGATCATCTCGCCCGGCGTGAGATCGCCCCGCTCGATGATGCGCAACGCATCGAACAGCTGCGTGCGAAAAAACTCCGGGCGGCGGCAGTCATAAGCAAGCGTGGCAACGGCGCGCAGGATCGGATATCTGCCGTTGTTGCTGCCGAAATCGCTCTCGAGACCCCAGAACGCCACCAGCACCGGCGCCGGGACGCCGTATTGCTGCTCGATCCGCGCGAACAGCGCCGCGTGCTTCTGCATCAGCCGCGGCCCCGTCTGCAGGCGATCCCGCGACACCATGCGATCGGAGAACTGCAGAAAGCTTTGCTGAAACACGCCCTGGCCGTGATCGCGGTTGATGACCGCCTGGTCGAAGGTCATGCCGTCGAGGGCGGCCGAGATCGTCGCGCGCGAGATGCCCTGCGCGGCGGCTTCCTGCTTGAAGCCGTCGAGCCAGCGCTCGAAGCTGCCGGTGTTGTTGCGGCAGGGCACGGCCATCGCCGGCGCAGCGAGCGCCGCGAGCGCAAGGGCCGTCAAGGTGACGGAACGAATCTTCTGCCGCAGCATGCTTTGCCCCTTTGGTCCGATTCGACCGCCAATCTGCCTCGGAGGCGGCCCGGCGGTGAAGGGAGTCTCGTAACCCGTACCGGGGTTTTGCCCAACGATATGGCAGAGCTGTGGCCGGGAAGACCAGGGGCGACTTATCCGGACAGCACCGCCCGGATGCCGTCGATCACGAACTGGACGGCAAGCGCCGCAAGCAGGACGCCGAGCAGCCGGGAGAGCACCACGTTCGCCGTGGTCCCGAGCAGCGGGCCGATGCGCCCGGCGACGAAAAACACCGCCAGGCACAAGCCGATCACCGCCACGATCATGCCGATGAGCACCAGCAGGAACAGCGGCCGGCCGTTCGCTTGCGAAGCGAGCAGCACGGTCGCGGCGATGGCGCCGGGGCCTGCCATCAACGGAATGGCGAGCGGGAAGGCGGCGATGTGGCGGACGTCCTCGACAGCCTGCTCGGCAGTGCGGGATTGCCGCTCGATGCGGATCCCGAAGACCATCTCGGAGGCAATCGAGAACAGCAGCAGGCCGCCGGCGATGCGGAATGCCGGCAGCGAGATGCCGAGCCGCGCCAGCAGCCAATCGCCGATCACGGCGGCGCCGACCAGGATGGCGGCAGCCAAGAGCGACGCCCGCACGGCGATCTGCCGGCGGGCCGCGGTCGGCAGGCCCTGGGTGATGGCCAGGAACGTCGGCACGAGCCCGACCGGGTCGACCACGACGAACAGGGTCACGAACGTCGAGATGAGGTATTCGAGCGGCAGGGCGGGCATTTCAGCTCTGTGGCTCGGTAGCCGGGCGGATGCAAGCGTGCTCGGCCGCGCCTGCGTGCTAGGCTAGGCGGCGAGTCCCCTCGGGGCTGCCCATGACCTTGAGCCCGCTGTTGGAAGCTTCACCTGCCATCGTGCTGCACGCTACGGCGGCAATGGGGGCCTTTGGACTCGCGCTCATCCAATTCGCAGCCCCGAAAGGCACTATTCCCCACCGCACGATCGGCTGGATTTGGGTCGCCCTCATGCTGGCCGTGAGCCTGAGCTCGTTGCTGATCCACCAGATTCGGCTGTGGGGGCCGTGGAGCCCGATTCACCTGCTTTCGGTCTTTACCCTCCTTTCGCTGCCCCTGGCGGTGTGGGCGGCGCATCGGCACCGGGTGGCGGCGCACCGCCGCGCGATGATCTCGATCTTTCTCGGCGCGCTGGTCATTGCCGGCGTTTTCACGCTGCTGCCCGGGCGGATTATGCATCAGGTCGTCTTCGGCGAGGCGCCGGTTGGCGGGGCCGGAACCTTGAGCCACAATTCGCCGGCGAGATAGCTTGCAAGCCTCTGAATTCATTCGCAAATAAAACGGCCAGGACGCCGCTTTCGGGTGGCCGAAATGCCCTGAATCGCCTATATCTGCTGGGTAGATTCCAGCGTTTCGGTATCCATCCTTGTCCGACCACGAAACTCCCAGGCCGGGGGACCAGGGTCCCTCGGACATCCGCCCCGTGTCGCTCACCGAGGAGGTGAAGCGCTCGTATCTCGATTACGCCATGAGCGTGATCGTGGCCCGCGCGCTGCCCGACGCGCGCGACGGGCTCAAGCCCGTGCATCGGCGCATCCTCTATGCGATGCACGAGAACAACTACACGCCGGACCGGCCGTACAACAAATCGGCCCGCGTGACCGGCGAGACGATGGGCAAATACCACCCGCACGGCAACCAGGCGATCTATGACGCGCTGGTGCGGCTGACGCAGGATTTTTCCATGCGGCTGCCGCTGATCGACGGGCAAGGCAATTTCGGGTCTGTCGACGGCGATCCCCCCGCGGCCGAGCGCTATACCGAGGTCCGGCTCGCCCGACCGGCGATGGCATTGCTCGACGACCTGGACAAGAACACCGTCGATTTTCAGGCCAATTACGACGGCCGCGAGCGCGAGCCGGTGGTGCTGCCGGCGAAATTTCCCAACCTGCTCGCGAACGGCGCGGGCGGCATCGCCGTCGGCATGGCGACGAACATACCGCCCCACAATTTGGGCGAAGTGATCGACGCCTGCATCGCGCTCATCGAGGATCCCGGACTCGGCATCGACGACTTGACGTCGATCGTGCCCGGACCGGATTTCCCGACCGGCGGCATCATTCTCGGCAAGGCCGGCATTCGCAGCGCCTATCATCTCGGGCGCGGCTCCATCATCATGCGCGGCAAGCACGCGATCGAGACCGTTCGCAAGGAGCGGGACGCGATCATCATCACCGAGATTCCCTATCAGGTGAACAAGGCGGTCATGGTCGAGCGTATCGCGGAGCTGGTGCGCGAGAAGAAGATCGACGGCATCGCCGATCTGCGTGATGAGTCCGATCGCGACGGCTATCGGGTCGTCATCGAGCTGCGGCGCGACGCGGTGCCGGAGGTCGTGCTCAACCAGCTCTATCGCTTCACGACCCTGCAATCGACCTTCGGCGCCAACATGGTGGCGCTCGACGGCGGCCGTCCGAAGGTGATGACCCTCAAGGATCTGCTGCAGGCCTTCGTCTCGTTCCGTGAGGAGGTCATCTCCCGGCGCACCAAGCATCTGCTCGGCAAGGCGCGCGACCGCGCCCACGTCCTGGTCGGCCTCGCCATCGCGGTCGCCAACATCGACGAGGTGATCCGGCTCATCCGCGCGGCGCCGGATCCGAATTCCGCGCGCGAGGCCTTGATGGGCCGCGACTGGCCGGCCTCCACCTCGGCATCGCTGATCGCGCTGATCGACGACCCCCGCCATCGCCTCTCGGGCGCGGGCACCGCGCGGCTCTCGGCGGAGCAAGCCAAGGCGATCCTCGACTTGCGCCTGCAGCGGCTGACCGCGCTGGGCCGCGACGAGATCGCCGCCGAGCTCGACAAGCTCGCAGCCGAAATCGCCGATTACCTGGACATCCTGCGCTCGCGGGCGCGCATTCTCGCGATCGCCAAGGACGAGCTCAACGCCGCCAAGACCGAGTTCGCGACCCCGCGCCGCACCACGATCATCGAGCAGGAGGGCGAGGTCGAGGACGAGGACCTGATCCAGCGCGAGGACATGGTCGTCACGGTCTCGCATCTGGGCTACGTCAAGCGCGTTCCGCTCTCGACGTATCGCGCGCAGAAGCGCGGCGGACGCGGCCGCGCCGGGATGCAGACCCGGGACGAGGATTTCGTCAGCCGGCTGTTCGTCGCCTCGACGCACGCGCCGGTGCTGTTCTTTTCCTCCCGCGGGCTCGCCTACAAGGAGAAGGTGTGGCGGCTGCCGCTTGCGGCGCCGCAGGCGCGCGGCAAGGCGCTGATCAACATCCTGCCGCTCGCGCAGGGCGAGCGCATCACCACGATCATGCCCCTGCCGGAAGACGAAAGCTCCTGGGCGGCGCTCGACGTGATGTTCGCCACGACTCGCGGCACGGTGCGGCGGAACAAGCTTTCGGATTTCATCCAGGTCAACCGCACAGGCAAGATCGCCATGAAGCTCGACGAGGGCGAGGCGATCGTCGACGTGCAGATCTGCGCCGAAAGGGACGACGTGTTGCTGACCAGCGCGCAGGGACAGTGCATCCGTTTCCCGGTCGGCGACGTGCGGGTGTTCAAGGGCAGGGACTCCATGGGGGTACGCGGCATCGCGCTTGCCGAGGGCGATGCGGTGATCTCGCTGTCGATCCTGCGTCATGTCGACGCCAGCGCCGAGGAGCGCGCCGCCTACCTCAAGCGCGCGGGCGCGGTGCGCCGCGGCCAGGGCGAGACTCCCGAAGAAGCCGCGGAGGCCGCTTCCGAGGTCGAATCGGAGGAAGGTGCGAGCGGCGCGATCGAGCTCGGCGAACAGCGCTACGTGGAAATGTCGGCGGCGGAGCAGTTCGTGCTGACGATTTCCGAGCGCGGCTTCGGAAAGCGCACCTCCTCGTACGAGTACCGCACTACCGGCCGCGGCGGAAAGGGCATCGTCGCCATGGACAACCGCGACAAGAACGGTGCCATTCGCGCGCGCATCGGCCGCCTGGTGGCGTCGTTTCCGGTCGAGGAAACCGATCAGCTCGTGCTGGTGACCGACGGCGGGCAGCTGATCCGCGTGGGGGTTTCCGGGATCAGCATCAAGGGCCGCAAAACGCGAGGCGTGATCGTGTTCGACACCGCTGCCGACGAGCACGTCGTCTCGGTCGAACGCTTGTCCGAGGAAAACGGCGACGTCGAAGCGTGAGCTTGGCCGTTGCCTCTGGACGCGCCGGCGCCGGCAGTCGTTGCGCGGCACGGCGCGTTGCTCTACGTTAGCGAGCAAACAAGAACAGGACGCTCGGCATCACGCGGTCTTGGACGGCATCGCGCCGGCGCGCCGCGGCAAGTGCCGTAGCGAAGAGCCATTTCGGCGAGCACTCGGGAGGTGTCGTTATGCCCAAATATATGATCGCGGCATCCTATACGGCGGAAGGTCTCAAGGGCCTGCAGAAGGACAAGGCTTCGGGCCGCAAGGCGGCGGTCCAAAAGGTGGTGGAAGGTCTCGGCGGCAAGGTCGAGGCGATGTATTTCGCACTCGGCGACCAGGATGTGATCGTGATCGCCGACTTGCCGAATACCGTCGCCGCGACCGCGATTGCGCTCGGCGTTTCCTCCTCGGGGCTCGTTCGCACAAGGACCACGGCCCTGCTCACGGTCGAGGAGACCGATCAGGCGCTCGGCAAGAAAATCGACTACAGTGCGCCGGGGCGGGGATAACGGCCAAGCCGGTCTGCGACGAAGCCGTCGCTGCGTCCCCGCCAAAGCGGGGATCCATGGCCGCGAATCCCGCCGGATCTACCAGCGGACGTCATGGGCCCCGGCTTGCGGCCGCTACGCGACCGCGGCCGGGGCGCCGAAGCCATTCTAGCGCGAGGCGCCGGCCTCAACGCGGCATTTCGCTGATCGTGCGTATTACGCTTTCGGTCGGCCGCGAGCTCGCGGTCGGCAGCTTGTTTTCCTTCATCACCATCTCGTCGTATTGCGCGATGGTCTGCATCGGCGCCTTCGGCACCATGTGCACGATCTTGTAGCCGCCGGCCTGGAGCTGCCTGAGCAGCTCGGGAACGGCCTCCGCGGTCGCGTGCTGGAAATCGTGCATCAGCACGATGCCCTTGCCGTGTTTTTCCAGCTTGCCCATCACCGATTTGGTGACCTGCTCGGGCTTGCGCATGGTGAAATCGAACGAATCCATGTCCGTGGAGAAGATCGCGATATTGCGCTCGCCCAGGTATTTGACCATTTCGGGCGGATGCCGCAGCGCCGGGAACCGGAAAAACGGCGCGGTCGGTCCGCCTACCGCCATATGCACGGCGCTCACGCCCATTTCGATCTCGCGTATGGCCTCTTCCTTGGATTTCTTCGACAGATCCTGGTGCGACCAGGTGTGGGTACCGACCGAATGGCCGGCCGCCGCCACCTGCTTGAGAATTCCGGGCTCCCAGGTCGCATGCTTGCCGATCGGGAAGAACGTGGCTTTGACGCAGTGCGCGGCAAGGGCTGCGAGCACTGCCGGAGTGTTCTTCGGCCACGGCCCGTCATCGAAAGTCAGCACCACCTCCTTGGGTCGGAGGAAATCGTGCTCTTTGAAATGCTCGAAGCCGAAGCCCGGGCCGCCCGTGGTGTCGACTTCGACGATCCGCGAAGTGCCGAGGGCGTTCGGATTGTTGGCGCACCCGGCCGCGCCGGCTGAAGGAGCGGGTAGGGGAGCATTTTTGGCGGCGGGCGGAAGAGTTTGGCTCGCGGCGGCGACCGCAAATCCTACCGATAACGCCAGCACGCAGGCCGCAGTCGCACGCATAGGATCCCTCCCTTGGCTCCCGTCCGGAGCGCGTCGATTCAATGGGCAATCGCCCTGCAAGTCAATCAATAGCCTTGCGACGGCGGTGGATTGATCAGCGAATCGCCGCAATTACGTCGAGAACGTGACATGCGGGGGGAATTGGGCCGTTTTTCGGCGCCATCTTCGCCCTCGAAAGATTCGCCGTGGAAAGCGAATCGATCAGCCGGCATGCCGATCCCGCTTCGCCAGTCTGGCCGCTGCCAATGCGAGTCTGGCCGATGGCTCCAGCGGCGGGTTTTCGGCCCGGAGCCCCGTGGTATCGGGCGGCGCCGCATCGCTCTCTGATGAGCGCGGCTCGGGATCGCGCCCAGGCTTCGTGCGTTGCGGCGGCCCGCGCACCGCCTTGATGCGCGTGGCGGCTTCCGGCGCGAGCGCTGCTCGCACTGCCATCACCCTGTCGAAAGTGCCGGGCAGGCGGTCCGGCGCCGCTATCTGCAGTTTGCATCGATCTGCGAAGCTCGCCGCAAGCTCCTCGTAGGTGTACAGGGCCGGAATCTCTCCGGCCGCGATCATCGCCAAGACCCGCGCGCGCAGGACCTCCCCGAACTGCTCCCGCGCAAGTTCGACCCGCGAGCCGCGGGCTTCGCATCCGGGAAATTCTGGCGACCGGACGACATAGCTGCCGTCCTCGAGCTGCAGCGCATGGGCGACGGCGAACAGCATGGGACTTGTTTCCGAGCCGATTGCGGCTATTTCGAAGCAAGGCCGCCTGCGGCTGGGGGAGCCGCATTTCTCGGCCCTGAGGCACGCGAGGAGCAGAGCAATGAAAATCCCCGGATCCGACCATCCTATCAGCATCGCTCCCAACTCGAGCCGGGTACGGGTGATGCTCGGTGGAAAAGTGCTCGCCGACACCCGGCGCGCCCTCACCATGCGCGAGACTTCGCTGCCGCCGGTCCATTACATCCCGCGCGAGGATGTGGATATGGCCCTGCTCACCCGGACCGCGCATGCGACGCACTGCCCGTTCAAGGGCGATGCGAGCTATTTCACGGTCCAGGCGAACGGCCGCACGGCCGAGAACGCGGCGTGGAGCTACGAGCAGCCGTTCCCGGCAGTTTCGGCAATCGCCGAGCGGCTGGCGTTCTATCCCGAGCGGGTCGACCGGATCGAAGAATTGCCCGCCTGAAGGATTCCGCAGCCGCGATGTCGCCGCGCCATTCAGGAATTCGGCGGCGGTCCGAATACGCAGCGGCGCGTCTTGTCGGCACGCCGGCAGATCCACAGCTTGCCGTCCGGGCTGGGCGTCGCCTCGTTGAACGGAACGAACTCCACGCCGTTCACGACCCAACCCAATCCGGTGCTCGCGATCTGTTCCGGGGCTTCGCAATCGTTCTCGCCGCAACACCATTCACCGGCCGTATTGCGGTAACCGCCCTTGTTGATCCAGGAATCGTGCGCGGCGGCTATCGTCGCTGTGAGCGCAACGCCGGCAAACAGCAATGCAATTCCAGAAGCGTTCCGAAGCATCGTTCGCCCCCTCGATTGTACAAGGTCCCGGCGAATCGCTTGAACACGGCAAAAGCATACGCCTTTTACTAGTCGCTGACACCCGCAGGCGCCAGCATGTGGAAAAGACGACGCGCCATGTGGTTTCACAGCAACGTATTGTCGATAGAGGAAATGATTGGCCCTGAGTTCGATCAGATAGTCGCGATTTTCAGCAGGAGACGCCGGCAAAGTGGCTCGCTTCCGACAAAAGAGTCCGCCGGGCGTGTGGGCGGCCATTGTCGCTGAAAATAGTCCGGCCTCCTTTTTAGGGGAGGCCGGGTGCGAAACGCCGGGAGGGGGTCGCTCTAGGCGTTCGCGTTTGGCGAGCCGCCGACGCGGCGGGCCGCCAAATCCTCCCGACTGGGGAGGAAAACCATCAAGCGGTTTCGGCCGTGGCCGGCCGATACTTGCTCAGATCCGATCCGTGGTGATGCGACGCACGGGGCGTCTCGCATCATTGCGGCAGCTCTGGTCGTAATAGGGCCACGCCATCTGCCGGCAGCTCTCAATCCGCTGCGCCCGATCGAGGCGGTCGCTCTTATGATGTCTCGCAGTTCTGGCATGGGCGGATGGACTCAATCCCGGAACCATGATCGATGCGCCGGCAATCGCGGCAGCGGTGATCACGGCGCACGTCATCTTCAACATCCCGCGCCCCCTCGCCTTGTGCCCCTTCGAGAGCAGTCTCGTTCGCTCCAGGGACATTACCGGGAGCGCCGCCCCAAGGCCTGTGACCGGCGTCACATGTTTCCCGCAAATGCCTGGCCGGCAGTGCTTGCGGTTCGCAAGGTGGCGGGCTAGACCGCGCCCATGCCGCGCGCCGCGCTTTATGCCGGATCGTTCGATCCGGTGACCAACGGCCATGTCGATGTCGTCCGTCAGGCCGCCCGGCTTGCCGACCGGCTGATTCTCGCAATCGGGGTTCATCCCGGCAAAGCGCCGCTGTTCTCGGTCGAGGAGCGGCTGGCGATGCTCGGGGAATCCTGCGGACCGGTCGCCAAAGCCGCCAACTGCGAGCTCAAGACCGTCACCTTCGCCGATCTCGTGGTCGCGGCGGCGCGGCGGGAGGGCGCGACCTTGCTGATCCGCGGGCTTCGCGACGGCACCGATCTCGATTACGAGATGCAGATGGCCGGGATGAACGAGGCCATGGCACGGGACGTGCAGACGGTATTCCTTCCGGCGTCTCCGATCGTGCGGCCGATCACCGCGACGCTCGTACGCCAGATCGCCGCCATGGGAGGCGATGTTTCCGCCTTCGTGCCGGCGGTGGTCGCGCACCGGCTGAAAATCAAATTCGAGGCCAAGTCCGCCTCCTGAAACTGGGACCCGCCATGATCCGTCTCCTCGCGTTTCTGATTGCGCTTGTTTGCGTCGCTCCGGCGTTTGCAGCACCGGTGCCGGCCGGGCTCGATCCGCAGAACACCATCTTCCTCGAGACCAAATACGGCCGCGTCGTCATCCGGCTGCGGCCGGAGCTCGCACCCAAGCACGCCGAGCGCATCAAGATGCTCGCGCGCGAACATTATTACGACAATGTGCCGTTTCATCGGGTGATCGCCGGCTTCATGGCGCAGACCGGGGACGGCCAGCGCGGCGATGGAACAGGAAAATCGAAATACCCGGACCTGCCGGCCGAATTCTCCAAAGTGCCGTTCACCCGCGGCGTGGTCGGCATGGCGCGGGCGTCGAGCCCGAATTCGGCGAACAGTCAGTTCTTCATCATGTTTGCCGAGACGCCGAGTCTCAACGGCCAGTACACCGTGGTCGGCGAGGTGGTGGCGGGCATGGAGGCAATCGACCGCGTCAAGAAAGGCTCGGCTGCCGAGAACGGCGCCGTGAGCGATCCCGACCGCGTCCTCCGCATGGAGGTTGCGGCCGACGCGAAGTAACCACGAGGATGAGCATGAGCAACGATCCGGAAAACACCTTGGTCCTGCAAACGACGCGAGGCGATGTCACCATTGCGATGCGGCCGGATCTCGCGCCGCGCCACGTCGCGCGCATCAAGGAGCTCGTGCGCGCGAAGTTTTACGACGGCACCGTGTTTCACCGCGTGATCGAGGGGTTCATGGCCCAGGCGGGCGATCCGACGGGGACCGGGACCGGCGGCTCGGGCAAGAAGCTCGCGGCCGAGTTTTCCCGCGAGCCGCACGTGCGCGGCACGGTCTCCATGGCGCGCGCGCAGAACCCGGATTCCGGCGACAGCCAATTCTTCATCTGCTTCGCGGATTCGGCCTGGCTCAACGGCCAGTACACGGTGTGGGGCAAAGTGATCGCCGGCATGGAGAACGTCGACAAGATCAAGCGCGGCGAGCCGGTGTGCGATCCGGACCGGATCGTTTCCGCCCGCATCGAGGCGGACCAGTGAGCTTCTCCCTCCCCGCCAGGGGAGGGTCGCCGCCGAAGGCGGCGAGGTGGGGTGGCTGGAATTGCCCGACCCACTCGACGCTTTCGCGTCTCGCCACCCTCCCCTGACGGGGAGGGAGAAGAGCCATGCGCACGGAGCTGTTCGACTTCGAGCTGCCGCGCGAGCGCATCGCGCTGCGGCCGGCAGCTCCCCGCGATGCCGCGCGGCTCCTGGTCGTGCGTCCCGGGCTGCCGTTCGAGGACCGCACCGTGCGCGAGCTGCCGCAGCTGTTGCGGCCCGGCGATCGTCTGGTGCTCAACGATACCAAAGTCATTCCGGCGCGCCTCAATGGCCGGTTGCTCAAGGGCGCCGAGCCGCGAATCGAGGCGACGCTCCATCGCCGTCTCGACGGCTCGCGCTGGCGCGCGTTTCTCAAGCCCGCCAGGAAAGTCGCGGCCGGTGACGTGCTGCGCTTCGGCGATGAGGGCAAGGTCTGCTTTCTCGGCCAGCTCGATGCGACCGTGGAGCAAAAAGGCGAGGCCGGCGAGGCGACGCTGGCGTTCGCCTTCCACGGGCCGGTGCTCGATCAGGCGATCGAAGAGCGCGGCGACATGCCATTGCCGCCCTATATCGCCGCGCGCCGCCCGCCCGACGATCGCGACCGGTTCGATTATCAGACGGTCTTCGCGCGCGAGGAGGGCTCGGTCGCCGCGCCGACCGCGGCCTTGCATTTCACCGACGCGCTGCTCGCCGCGCTGCGGGCGCGCGAGGTCGGCCTCACCTTCGTGACGCTTCATGTCGGCGCCGGCACGTTCCTTCCGGTAAAAACCGAGGACACCGAGCAGCACCGGCTGCATCCCGAATGGGGCTCTATCAGTGCGCTCGCCGCCCGGGAGATCAATGCCGCACGCCGCGCAGGCGGGCGCCTCCTTGCCGTCGGCACCACGGCGCTGCGGCTCGTCGAAAGCGCGAGCGACGAGAACGGGGCACTGCAGCCGTTCGCGGGCGAGACCTCGCTGTTCATCACCCCGGGATATCGCTTCCGGACCGTCGACGCGCTGCTCACGAATTTTCATCTGCCGCGCTCGACCTTGTTCATGCTGGTCGCGGCGTTTTCGGGACTCGACATCATGCAGCGCGCCTATGCACACGCCATCGAGGGCGGCTATCGATTCTACTCTTACGGCGATGCGTGCTTGCTGTTCCGAGCATGATTTCGGAGCAGGCGCTTTCGCGGCGGGGAGACGCACCGCCCGCGCTCGTCCCTCTTCCTTTGTGGCCAACATAGCTGACCGACGATGCCGGGTTTTTCGTTTCAGCTGAAGAAGACCGACGGCGGCGCGCGGCTCGGGGAGATTTTTTCCGCGCACGGCAACGTGCGCACGCCGGCGTTCATGCCGGTCGGCACGCAGGCTGCCGTCAAGGCGATGCGCCCTGATGAAGTGCGCGCGCTCGGCACCGACATCGTTCTCGCCAACACCTATCACCTCATGCTGCGGCCGGGCGCGGAGCGCATCGCCGCCCTCGGCGGCCTGCACCGTTTCATGAACTGGCCTTACCCGATCCTGACCGATTCCGGCGGTTTCCAGGTGATGTCGCTCGCGCCGCTGCGGAAGCTGGATGCGGAGGGCGTCGAATTCCGTTCGCACCTCGACGGCGCAATGGTGACGCTGACGCCGGAGCGCGCCATGGAAATTCAGGATCTGCTCGGGTCCGACATCGCCATGCAGCTCGACGAATGCCTGAAATTGCCGGCCGAGCGCACGGACATCGAGCGTGCGATGCGGCTCTCCCTCGCTTGGGCGGAACGATCGAAGCGCGCATTCGAGCACGTCAAAGACCGGGCGCTGTTCGGGATCGTGCAGGGCGGCACGGAGCCCGCGTTGCGGCTCGAGAGCGCGCGGGCCCTGATCGACATCTCGTTTCCGGGCTACGCCATCGGCGGGCTTGCGGTCGGCGAGCCGCAAGCTGCGATGCTGGCGGTGCTCGATGCGGTGGGGCCGGTGCTTCCCGAACATTGCCCGCGGTATCTGATGGGCGTCGGAACGCCCGAGGATCTGCTCGAGGCGGTATCGCGGGGCATCGACCTGTTCGATTGCGTGCTGCCGACCCGCAACGGCCGGCACGGGTTGGCGTTCACCCGCTTCGGGACCGTCAATCTCAAGAACGCGCGCCATGCCGACGACCCGCGTCCTCTCGATCCGGAGAGCCATTGCGTGGCGGCGCGCGCCTATTCGCGCGCCTATCTCCATCACCTCGTCAAGGCAAACGAGATTCTTGCAGCGATGCTGATCTCCGCGATCAATCTTGCCTATTACCAGGAACTGATGGCCGGCATGCGGGCCGCCATTGCGGCCGCCCGCTTCGCCGATTTCCGCGCCGAAGCGGCCGAGGGCTGGGCGCGCGGCGATCTATCCCCGCTCACATGATCGTGTTCTCGCGCGCACCGGCGTAGGAACCGGCTCAGGTGGCCGCGGATTGAGTCGGGACATCCGCGCGCCTCGCCCGCGGGAGTTCCGTCGATGGCGATCAACCTGCACGTCAACGGCTCGATCCACGCCGTAGCGGCCGATCCGGACACGCCGCTGCTCTATGTCTTGCGCAACGATCTCGGACTCAACGGGGCGAAATTCGGCTGCGGTCTCGCCCAATGCGGCGCCTGCACCGTGCTGATCGGCGGGCGCGCGGTGCGCTCCTGCGTGACCCCGATCGGTTCGATCGGGGAAGTCCACGTCACCACGATCGAAGGTCTCGGCACCGTTGAGAAGCCGCATCCGCTGCAGCGTGCCTTCATCGAGGAACAGGCGGCGCAATGCGGCTACTGCATCAACGGCATGATCATGAGCGCCACGGAGCTGCTCGACCGCATCCCGCAGCCGAGCGAGCAGGAGGTGCGCGAGGGACTGGCCGCCAATCTCTGCCGCTGCGGCACTCATGGCCGCATCATCCGCGCGGTGCTGCGCGCCGCGCGCGACATGGGCAGGACATGAACGCCCTCACGCGCCGTCAGTTCGGCAAGGCCGCGGGCGCGCTCGTGCTCAGTTTTTCGCTTGCCCCGCCGTTCGCGCGCGCGACATCCGCGAAGCTGCCCGGCAGCCTCGAAACCAATCGCATGCTCGACGCGTGGCTGCGCATCGATGCCGACGGCTCGGCGACGGTTTTCACCGGGAAGGTCGAGCTCGGCCAGGGCATTCTCACGGCGCTCGCACAGATCGCTGCCGAGGAGCTCGACCTGCCGCTCGCCCGCGTGACGATGATCTCGGGCGACACCGCGCGGACGCCCGACGAGGAGTACACCTCGGGCAGCCAGTCCATCGAACATGGCGGAACCGCGGTTCGCCTCGCCTGCGCGCATGCGCGTGCGCTTCTCATCGAGAGCGCGGCCGCCCGCTTCGGAATTCCGGGGGAGCGTCTGACGGCCGCGGATGGCGCTATCCAGGCGCCGGACGGCCGCAGGCTCGGCTTTGGCGAGCTTGCCGCGGAGCTCGATTTGCATCGCGAAGTCGCCCCAACGGCCTCGCCGAAACCTGCCGCGAGCCATCGCATCGTCGGCACCTCCGTGCTCCGCCGCGACATCGCCGCGAAGGTTACGGGCGGCGCTGCTTATGTGCAGGACCTGCGGCTTCCCGGCATGGTGCACGGCCGCGTGGTGCGCCCGCCGCGCTATGGCGCAAAGCTCGAAGCGGTCGACCTGACGCAAGCCCGGGCCATGCCGGGCGTGATCACCGTGGTGCGCGACGGCAGCTTTGTCGGCGTCGCCGCCATCCGCGAGGAGCAGGCGATCCGGGCGAGGCAAAGCCTGCTGGATTCCGCGCGCTGGTCCGGCGGCGAAAATCTACCCGATCCGATGGGGATTGCCGCTCATCTGCGTACGTTGCCGAGCCAAGACAAGGTGATCAGCAGCAAGCAGCCGGGCGGGCTCGCCGCCGCCGCGCGGACGCTCGAAGCCACTTACACGAAGCCCTACATCGCCCATGCGTCCATCGGGCCGTCCTGCGCCGTCGCATTGTTCGAAAACGGCAAGCTCACGGTGTGGACGCATTCGCAAGGGGTGTTTCCGCTGCGCCGCGATCTCGCCAAGGCGATGCGGCTCGACGAGGCGGCGGTGCGCTGCGTGCACGGCGAGGGCTCGGGCTGCTACGGCCACAACGGTGCCGACGACGTGGCGCTCGACGCGGCGCTGCTTGCGCGCGCGGTCGAGGGCCGGCCGGTGCGGCTGCAGTGGATGCGCGACGACGAATTCGCGTGGGAGCCGTATGGGCCCGCCATGGTGATGCAGGCGAAAGCCGCGCTTTCGGCCGATCGGCGCGTCCTCGACTGGAACTACGAAGTATGGAGCAACACCCACAGCACCCGGCCGGCATCGCCGGGCAGCGACGCGCGCAACAACAATCTGCTGGCCAGCTGGTATCTCGCCGAGCCGCATGCGCCCATCCCGCCTCGGATTATGCCGCAACCCACTGGAGGCGGCGACCGCAACGCGATCCCGCTGTACGAATTCCCTAGCCAACGCATCGTCAATCATTTCCTTCCGGCCATGCCTCTGCGCGTATCGGCGCTGCGCACATTGGGCGCGTACGGCAACGTATTCGCGCTGGAAAGTTTCATGGACGAGCTCGCCGCGGCGGCCGGCGCCGATCCGGTCGCGTTCCGGCTTGCGCATCTGACGGGCGAGCGCGCCCGTGCCGTGATTGCGGCGGCGGCGCAGAGCGCCGGGTGGCGAGAGGGGGAACGCGGAAACATCCCGCAAGGGCAGGGGCGGGGCATCGGCTTTGCCAAGTACAAGAATCTTGCGGCCTATGTGGCGGTCATCGCTGAGGTAGAGGTGGATCGCTCGAGCGGCGGCGTCCGCGTGCCGCGCGTTTTCGCAGCCGTCGACGCCGGCCAAGTCATCAATCCGGACGGGCTGCGCAATCAAATCGAGGGCGGAATCATCCAATCCACGAGCTGGACCTTGCACGAGGCGGTGCGCTTCGACCGGGGCGCCGTACAATCGCGCGATTGGGCGAGCTATCCCATTCTCACGATGCCCGAAGTCCCAAAGGTCGAGACCGAGCTCCTGGATCGGCCCGAAGAGCGCTCGCTCGGGTGCGGCGAAGCCTCATCGGGCCCGACGGTTGCGGCGATCGCCAATGCCTTTGCGCGAGCCACCGGCAAGCGGGTGCGCGACCTGCCGCTCGATCCGGCGCGGGTCAAAACAACGTTAGGTCGTTCCTGAGGCGAGACGTATGATGCTGCGTCCTCAAAGGGGAGGGGCGCCATGACAACCGCAACGCTTACCGCTGCCGCTGCCGGATTTCGGCACCATCCGCTCAGCTGTTTCGCCGCCGGCTTCATCTCCGTGTTCATCTTTCAGATGGCGGCGTGGTCTGTCCTATACGCGCTGGGACTGATCCCGACTCCGCCGTTCGGCTACGCCCCGACCAAGCCGTTCGGCGTGCCCCAGATGTGGTCCTGGGGCTTTTGGGGCGGCGTCTGGGGCCTGGTGTTCGGGCTCGTGGAGCGCTGGTTCCCGGAGGGGCCGCCATATTATCTCGCGGCTTTCCTGTTCGGTGCGACGGCGACGGTTCTGGTGCTCTGGTTCATCGTCTTTCCGCTCAAAGGCCTGCCGGTCGCGGCCGGGTGGAAACCGCTGACCATGTTGTTCCACGTCATCATGCACGGCTGTTTCGGCCTCGGTGTCGGCCTGCTGCTGACCTACCGCGATGGCCGGCTGCAAATGCTGCGCGCCTAGCGGAGCCGATGCGCGCCTCCCCTGTCGCGAAGCGATGCGCGAGCGAACCCGGCCGCCGGCCATGTGCGAGCTCACGACGCCGATCGGCGATCCACGAAGCGGATCGCGAACGGTCGTCCGGCGAGCGCGCCGCCGAGCCCCTTCGTGAACGCGAGCGGGGTACAGCGCTCGACCGCCGCTTCGATTGCGTCCCAATAGGCCTGCCGAACCCCGTCCGGGAGCCCCGGCGTGACGTAGGTTACGCGCGGCTTGCCGAAGAGGTCACCGTTGCGCTTGAAGCTCAGGCGGACCGAAAACTGCGTGCCGGGCCGAGACTGCTGCTTTTTCGGCGGTACCCAGCAGCTGCGCAATGCCGCGAATACGGCCCGGATCGTGCCGAGCCTCTGCGGGCTTTCGGGATCCGACTCTTGCCAAACGGGCTCACGGTCGCGGCTCTCGATCGTCAATTGCAGCTGTTCGCTGAATGGATAGAGCGGCTCCGGCGTGCAGGGCCGGTCATCGAACAGGCTGCACTCTTGTTGGTACGGCCGGTAGATGCAGGGAAGATCGTCGAGCACGCTGCACAACCGCGTCTCCGCGGAAGGCGGCCAGGCGACGGCTGCGACCAGAAGCGTGCCAGCAGCGAGAAACTTGGGATGCAATAAAGCGCGCATTGCTCGGAAACATAGGTGCCGCCGCGTGGCGCGACCAGGGCAGAGCCGTTGGGCGAAATATCAGTCGGTCCAATCGAGCAGGGGGCCGCCATAGGCGCGGCAGCGTTTCAGGCAGGAGAGGTCGCAGCGGTCGTTCTCGTAACGGCAATCGTTGAGCCACGCATCGTTGACGCAGGCGACGAAAACACCGCCGCAATGTGCCTTGCAGGTCCGCCAGCAGGCGTCGGAGACCCGGACCGTGGTGGAAAGGCTGAGGCACTGCGGCGTGCGGCAATGCAGTTTGGATTCCGGCACCACCGGCTGTTGCAGGTTCCAGCGCTCTCCGGCGCCTGCCGGCCATGCGGCCGCAAGTGCCAGGAACAGGCTGATCGTCCATATGCGCTTCATGCCCCCGCCCCCTGCGGTCCGCATTCAATGCCGGGAGCGGCTGCAACGCAAGCGGGGTCTTATGCGACGCTGCATTGACATCGGGCATTCCGGGCGCGCGCCCGCAGGCCGCGCACGGAAGCCGAAATCGGCGGGAACTCGTGGCTATTTCGAACCGAGATAGACCGTGGTCTCGAACTGGTACCCGCAGGTTTCGCAGGTCCACAAATGCCGGACGCAACGCTCGTTCACGTGCTCGGACCATTCCGGAGCCAAGAGAGCATCGCCGCATTGTGCGCAGGGAGTGAAGTAACGGGGCCGGGCCTGTAACGGCATAGCCGTACTGAGCCGCATGGGCGGAACCTCCCTAGTACTTCCCCCGTCTGCCGAGCACCGTACTCGGTTTTTGTGGCATTGACATGACCTATGAAGATGATCGTTGCGAAAATATTTTCCGCATCCGCACAATCGATCCTAATCGTTCCGCGCTGCACAAATCCAGCGGGCGGAATCCAAATAGAAATTCGAATCGAATTGCTGCAACGCGCAGGAGCGCAAGCGACGGGCAGATGAAAAAACCCGCCGGCAAGTCCGGCGGGTCGAAAATTCAGCGGGGCCAGGCTTCAGATCAGCATTGCCGACGTTTTTAAAAAAATGTGCTCCACGTTCGGGGCGACTACCGAGCTTTCTCGACTTGGCCGCGGATCTCTCCACCCTTGTTGGCTGCGGTGTGTATATTGAAATACCAGCGCCCTGCCATCAGGTCGGCTGCCTGCGCGTCGGTCAAAGTTGCCGAGCCTTTGATCGGGTTCGCCGCGCTGCCGGTTACCGGGACGACCACGCCTGCGTTCTGTCCCGCCGCTGCCGGACCATGGAAATGCGCGGCCGTGGCGTCGCCGGTCAGGCCGGAATAGTCGGCCGTATAATTCAGCGACTTGCTTGCGGTGTCGTAGGTCGCAGTCAGGGTGCCGCTGCCCTTGCTCTCGACGGGCGGCACTTCGTTGGAAGCCTTCAGGTCTGCCTTGAACGACATGGATTCGGCGAACGCTGCCGGTCCGACAAGCGTGGCAGCCGCAAGCGTGACGGCGGCGACCGTGGTACGGAACGTGCGCATTTTCGGGTCCTCCCAATGGCTCGGGCGAGCTGCCCTAGCGCTAACCCCGGGAGGCGCGTTCTATTGCGTCATCTTCGTGGGTCGGTTGAGGCACGGCGAATCCCAGCGCCGCGAGCGATCTGACATCACGGTGGGTTTTGCGCGTTGCGCTCAACCCGCCTGCGAAAGATCACTCATCGTTCGACGCGTTGAGCTCGTCGATGCGCAGTACGGCCGGCGCGGGCTGTTGGCGCACGCCCGGCGCGCCGTGATCGGAGAACTCGATCCCAGCCGCCTCCAACGCGCGCTGCAGCAGGTGGGCCGTCATGCGCGGCACGGCCCTCTCTCGCTCGAAATTGCGCACGACGGAAACCTTGATGGCAGCGGCAGATGCCAAGCGATCTTCGCTCCAGTTGAGAAGTCCGCGAGCGGCGCGGCATTGGGCCGGGGTCATGGTTCTGTAGATAGCCATTCCGCCCCGGAAGCGCCACGGGGACCCGCGCTGGCACCTTGCCGCCACAATACCGGCATGCGAAGGCCATATTGTTGTCGCTCGGCGCAACCAGAATGAAGAGGACGGGGAGGGGTTCGCGGAGGCGCATCATGCCGGCGCACATCTCGCACGACCGCCGATTGCTCGGCTTCGATCCCATGGAATGGCTGATGCTGGTGGTTGCCGTCCTGCTGCTCGGGGTCGTCGCGCTCGCCGTCTGATCGGTCCGCTTGCTCGGGTTCGCCGCGCGAGCAGCGATGTGGGCGCGAGACATGGCGCCCAGCGGCGCTCAGGGCTCAGGCCAAGGCCGCAATGGCGGCCGCAGCGCCTCGTATGCGTGCGCCATCCGCAGCACCCCGAGATCGTCGAAGCGGTGGCCGACAATCTGCAGCCCGATCGGCAGGCCTTCCGGGTCGTAGCCGGCACAGATCGAGACCGCCGGCTGCTCCGACATGTTGAAAGGCGCCGTGAACGTGACGTGCTCGAGGGCATGGTCCGGATCGGAGCCGGGCGCGGGCTCTTCGGCACCGTACGCCGCGATTGGTGACGTCGGACTGAGCAGAAAATCGTAGCCCTGAATGGCGGCGACGGCTTTTTCGCGCAGCAGCATGACCTGCCCGAGCGCACGCATCGCATCGACTGCGCTCAGGTCCTCCGCCCGGCGGCACCAATCGCTGATGAAGGGCAAGACCTTGGCTTGCCGCTCCGGGGGCAGCAGCTGAATGTCGGCGAGCAACCGCGCCGCGAAAAAGCGATCGAGGCCTGCGTGAATCTCCGCGGTGATGAACGGCTTGACCGGCTCGACGTTCGCGCCCGCCGCCTCGAACGCCGCTGCAGCCTTTTGCACTGCTGCACGCACCGCCGGCTGCACCGGCAGGCCGGCGCCGATGTCGAGCACCAAGCCGAGCTTCTTGCCTTTGAGGTCGGCCGACAGCTCCCGCGCCCAGTCGCGTGCTTCGTAAGGCAGCGCCATGTAATCGCGCGGATCGGGCTTCGCGAGCTCGCGCAACAGCAGCGCGGCATCGCGCACGTGGCGCGTCATCGGGCCGGTCACCCGGCCGAGATAGGGCGGATAAATCGGTACGCGACCGAGGCTGGGCTTCAGGGCGAAAATGCCGTTGTAGGCGGCCGGCAAGCGCACCGAGCCGCCGATATCGGTCCCGAGCGCCAGGGGTCCATAGCCGGCAACGATCGCGGCGCCGGCCCCAGAACTCGAGCCTGCGGTGTTGCGCGAAAGATTCCAGGGATTGCGCGTCGTGCCGTGGAGGCTCGAGACCCCGGACGCGAGCATGCCGTAATCCGGCATGGTGGTCTTGCCGAGCAGGACGCATCCGGCTTCGCGCACGCGGGCGGCGGGCGGTGAATCCGCCGCAGCCGGAGCGAGATCGCCGGCCGCGGTTCCGAGCGGCGTCGGCACGCCTTTGGTCGCGATATTGTCCTTGATCGTGATCGGCACCCCATCGAGAGGGCTGAGCGGCTCGCCCTCGCGCCAGCGCCGTTCCGAAGCCGTCGCTTGCGCCAGCGCACCAACGGCGTCGATCACGTACATGGCATAAATTTTCGGTTCCCAGGCCGCAATGCGATCGAGCACCGCTCGCGTTACCTCGACGGGCGAAAGTTGGCGGCTGCGATAGGCGGTCGAGAGCGCGTCGGCACTCAAATCGTGGAGCGCGGGCATGCATTCCTCCAAGGATGCGGTATTTGGCGGCTTGGCAGACGGCGCTGCTAGCGAGGTTGCATGCGCACGAGAACCGCGCTCGCCGCGGGCACGTCGACGAGGACGCGCGCGCTGTCGAACTCTAGCATTTCCCAGGCGCCGGGTGCCCAGCCGCCAGACACATCGACGGCCGCACCGCCGAGCTTCAGTCCGGCCGTAGCCTCGATCTCGGGTCCGGTCAGCCGCATTGCGGCGGCCGCCGCGAACGGCCGGCCCGGATCGATGCGCGCCCGCGTGTCGGCCATGCTCTTGTTGATCAGGCAAACGCGGAGCGCGCCGTCCTCGGCGCGCGCCGCAAAGCTCGCGAGCTTGGCCGCGGCGTGCTGGCGTACCGGAACCAGGGTTCCGCGCGCGGCTTGCGCGAACAGCAGCATGCCGTAGTAAAGCGGCTGCGCCCGGTGAGGGCCCGTCGCACCCGCGATCGGCGTGTAGACCTTGTCGGGGCCGGCATGGAAATTGACGCCTACGCCGCCGGCCGCCGCGATTTCGAACATCAGCTCGGCGCCCCATAACGCGGCGCCAAGAGTATCGCTCACGCCCGGCCGCCCCCCGGCGTAGACCGAGTTGGTCTCCGCGATCCGGTACGGCAGGCGATAGGCGCGGCCAAAATTCTCGAGCTCGCGCAGCACGGACGCGACCTGGCCGGCCGAACCCAGCAGTTTCGACAGTGTGACGCCGGGGTCGGTCGCCGGCCCCGCCGCATAATAGTGCCGGGTCAGCAGCACGAGATTTTCTGGTCTCGCTTGCGCGAACGCGGCAACCCAGCCGGTTTCCGCCGCGACGTCGGGCCCGGCGAACGGCGCGTCCGGGACGCGAACACGGATCGCCGCGTGAAACTTCTGCCATTCCGCCAGGAATTTGCGAACGCCGTAGCTGGCGGGCCGCACGCCGGACCAGCGGCCGAATCCGTCGGGCTCGTTGCCGATCTGGAACGCGAGCAGTTGCGGCCCGAGTGTGCGCGCCACATAGGCGGCCTCCTCCGCAGCGCGATCGGGCACATTGTCGGCGAGATTGAGCCCGTAGATGGCTTGCCAATCGAGGCCGCGCAGGAACGCCGCGAAGCGATCAATGGCGGCGGGCGTAACGATGGTTCGCCCCGGAATTTGCGCGGGGTGCGGCTGCCAAACCGTGCGCTCGCTGGTGTTGCCGCCGACGCGCAGGACGCCGCGCGGGCCGAGCGCGCGGATGAGCCGCAGCAGCGAGGCGTTGTCAGGCGAAAAATAATCCGGCGCTGCCATGAGCGCGGACTCGTAGCTCAGCCCGGTGAAGTTTTCGGCGATAGGACGGCCGGAATCCTCATAATCGATCGCCACGTCGACCGGAACGGCGGTTGCCGCGCGCGCCGGTCCGCGGGCGAAGAACGTGCTGCCGGCGAGCGCGAGAAAGCGGCGGCGGTCGGGCATGGCGGATCGTAGCATGCGCGCTCGCGAGCCGGCGCTCCGTGCCGAAACCGAACGCTGCCCTGGCAACGAGCGTATTCGGCGCGCTAGCGGCGCTTCGTCTTGCGTTGCGATCCTGCAACGGAACCCGCGGTTCGGTGTCGGGTTATGCAAGCACATCTACCAGAGGAGAACGAGAATGCGTCCCGCAGCTCCGGCCCTTGCGGTTATTGCGTTGCTTTCCACGGCGGCTCTCGCCCAACAATCCCACGTCCAGGTAATGTCGTCGCCTCCGTCCGATGCGTTCACGGTTACGGACTACTACAAGCAGAACGTCTATGATCCGAGCGACAACAAAATCGGCGACATCAAGGACGTGCTGATCGACAAATCCGGCCAGATCAAAGCCCTGATCATCGGAGTGGGAGGTTTCGTGGGGGTGAACGAGAAAGACGTTGCCGTGCCGTTCGATGCCGTAAAAAGCACGACGAAGGACAACAAGACCTATCTCGTGATGAATGCCAACAAGGACGAACTCAAGAATGCCGCCGGACTGACCTATGACCGGTCCAGCACGAAATGGGTTCCTGAGAAGCGATAGCGCCTTGGTGGGAATCTGAAGGGGTTACCGGCACCGACCACGAGCGGCCGAAAAGGCCGCAACCGAGAGCCGCAACGAGGCACGGCGCGTTTCGATCATCTATGCGCGCCCTGGACGGCACCACCGAGTTCGACGAATGACGGAACGGCGCGAGGCGCTCGTGAGCGCGACGCCGCTCGAGCTCCGGGTCGAACAGCGCGGCGCCGAGCTCGATCTCGTGGTCGCGGGCTTCGACCCGATCCCGATCTTAGGAGGCCGCGTCGTTCTCCGGCAGGAAGGGGAGGCCGTCGTGATCGAGCGAGAGGGCGGGACCCGTGAGAGCCTGGAAAAATCTCCATCATCCGCGGCCGCCGCGCCGAGCATCTCGGCATCATCGCCGCGGCGAGCCGGGAGGCGGCGCGCACGCGCGCATTCGAACTGTTCGCGATCGAGGATGCGGAACGGCAGCGTCGCGTCGCCGTGCGCGAGCTTGACGACACAACGGCGTGACCGAGCGGAACTCGCGCCGACGATCCTAACAAACGCGCGTGGGGGCGTGCTCGCTCACGAGTGCTGTTTTGAGAAAAAGTCGCACGCCTAGTCGCACCAAAAGTCGCACGTTCTACCTACGTTCTATCCGGCGGGGTTCTAACTATCTGATATTGCTGGTGAGCCCGGTGGGACTCGAACCCACGACCCCTTGATTAAAAGTCAAGTGCTCTACCGGCTGAGCTACGGGCTCCGGCGGCGTGTGTAGGAGCGCCTCCAGGTCCGGTCAATAGCATCGCGGCCGGTTACCCGCGAAATGCCGCATCCGGGCGGGATGCCGACGCGGCGCCGGCCGGCGGTCTGCCGAGAATCGATTCGAAGCGAGCGCGGTCGGAAAACACAATGTTAACACCGCGAAAGGCCCGGGATGGACGGCGAAACAATTGTGGTAAGCTGCTGTTTGCATCTGCGTCACCGCCCGATACTCGCAACATCTTGCAGTGGTTGCAGTAATTCATGACGAAGATGCTGTGGTTGTTTGTCGGGACAGCGAGCGGATCTCATGCCCTCACGCCAGGAGAGCCGGCGCAGTCTGTCGTCTTCCGACAAGCTGGCGCTGCTGCGCGGGCATCCGTTGTTCGGCGCGATCGCGCCGGAGCTGCTCGAGCGGCTGAGCGCCTACGCGACGACGCGGGGGATCGCTCGCGGCGACACCATTTTCGCCAAAGGCGATCCCGGCAACTCGCTTTATGCCGTGTGTGCCGGGACGGTGAAGATCAGCGTTCCGTCGGCCGACGGCAAGGACGCGGTGTTCAACCTGGTCGGGCAGGGGGAGATTTTCGGGGAAATCGCGTTGCTCGACGGCCAGCCGCGCACGGCGGACGCTACCGCGCAGACCGACTGCGAGCTAATGGTGATCGAGCGCCGCGATTTCCTCGAGCTCGTGCGCAGCCAGCCGGAGATCGCGCTCAAGCTGATGGAAGTGCTGTGCGCGCGGCTGCGCCACACCTCCGAGCAGGTGGAGGATGTGCTGTTCCTCGATCTGCCGGGGCGGCTCGCAAAAATCCTGCTGCAATTGACCGCCAAAGCCGAGCTGCCGGCGCGCCGGGTCACCATGACCCAGCGCGAGATCGGGCAGATGATCGGCATGTCGCGCGAGAGCACCAACAAGCAGCTGCGCGACTGGGAGCACCGCAATTGGGTGCGCCTCGAGCGCGGCGGCATCGTGGTGCTCAAGCCTGACGCGCTGGCCGCGGTTGCCCGCGCGCGGTCCCAAGACTGACCGGAATTCACCTTGCCCGGCTCCGATCCGGATCGGGCGGGCAGCACGCGAGACGATCGAGAGTTCGCCAACACGCCTCGAGGGTATGGCCATGGCCGACCGAACGCGCCCAGCTGGAATGTTTGCGGCAGTCGTTTTGGCTGCGCTCTTCATCGGCACCGCCGGCGCGCCTGCCGCCGAGCCGTTGACCGCCTCCGACCGGCAATATCTCAAGGCCATCGGCTATGACGAGCACACCTATGGCCTGGAGCGGGCAACGAAAGGCCAACGCAAACGCCTGCACAAGATCATCAACAATCCTCGGCTCAGCGAAGCCAGGAAGGCCGACCTGATCGGGAATTTTCTCGCCGCGATCCCGATCGGCGCCGTGCCGAAATAGCGTCGGGTGCGGCCGCGCACCCTGGAGGCCTTAAGGCCGTGAACGCGGCGGCAACAACAAGCGCCTAGATCCTGCCTTCCTCGACCGCGTGGCAGGCGACGGGGCTGCCTGCCTGCCAACCCATCAGCGCCGGGAGTTCGGTGCGGCAGCGCGCGTTGGCAAACGGGCAGCGCGGGTGGAAGCTGCAGCCCTTGGGCGGATCGACCGGGTTGGGCACCTCGCCCTCGACCGGTTTGCGCTGCCGGCCGGACATTTCGAGATCGGGCACCGCGTCGAGCAGCATGCGCGTATAGGGATGGCGCGGGGCGCGGAACAGCGCATCCGCCGCCGCGATCTCGACCAGGCGGCCGAGGTACATGACGCCGATGCGGTGCGCCATGTGGCGGACGACCGCGAGATTGTGGCTGATGAGCAGATAGGTAAGCCCGAAGCGGTCCTGCAGGTCGCGCATGAGATTGAGAATCTGCGCCTGGACCGAGACGTCGAGCGCCGAGGTCGGCTCGTCGCACACGATGAACGCCGGCTCGGAGGCGAGCGCGCGCGCGATCGCGATGCGCTGTCGCTGCCCGCCGGAAAACTGGTGCGGATATTTGCCGCCGTCGGCGGGATCGAGGCCGACGACGCGCAGCAGCTCGGCGATCCGTGCCGCAATCGGGCCGCGGCCTTGTGTCAGATCGAATGCGCGGATCGGCTCGGCGATGATGTCGCGCGCCCGCCAGCGCGGATTGAGGCTCGCGTAGGGGTCCTGGAACACCATCTGGATGCGCCGCCGCAGCCGCCTGCGCTCCCCCCGGCGCCGCCGGCCGTGCATCGGCATCGCATCGATGAACACCTCGCCGGTCGTGGGCGGGACGAGCCCGACCACCATCTTGGCCACAGTCGATTTGCCGGATCCGGATTCTCCGACCAGCGCCAGCGTCTCGCGGCGCGCGATCTCGAACGACATGTCCGCGACCGCGACGACGAACTGGCGTGGAAGGCGCTCCAGCATGCGGGTGAGCCACGGGCTCGATACGTCGAAAATCCGCCCGAGGTTTTCGGCGCGAACGAGCGGCGCGGCGGTCATGGCGAACGGGCAAGGTGCGCCGATTGCCCGCTCTCCATGCCCGGTGCCGGGTGATAGAGCCAGCATGCCACCTGGGCCGAGGCGTGCGGGCGCAGTTCCGGGCGGTGAATCGGGCACGGCACGAATGCGCGCGGGCAGCGCGGATGAAACGGGCAGCCGGACGGGATGGCGCCGAGCCGGGGCATCGAGCCCGGAATCTGCACGAGGCGGTCGAGGCCGCCGTCGAGCTTCGGGATCGAGCCCATCAGCCCGCGCGTATAGGGATGCATCGGCGCGCGCACCAGTTCACGCACCGGGCCGATCTCGACGATGCGCCCGGCATACATCACCGCGACGCGGTCCGCGGCTTCGGCGATCACGCCCATGTCGTGGGTGATCAGCAGAATGGCCGCGCGATGCCGCCGCGCGAGGCGTTTCATCAGCTCGATGATCTGCGCCTGGACCGAGACGTCGAGCGCGGTGGTCGGCTCGTCGGCGATGACGAGCTCGGGGTCGGCCGCGAGCGCGAGCGCCAGCACCACGCGCTGGCGCATGCCGCCGGAAAACTGGTGCGGATAATTGTCGAAGCGCCGCTCCGGCGCGGGAATCCCCACTTCGGACAGGAGCGCGACCGCCCTCCGGCGCAGTGCCGCGCCCCGCAAGTCGGTATGCGTGGCGAGGGTCTCGATCAGCTGCTCGCCGATGCGGTAGAGCGGGTCGAGGCTGGTGAGCGGATCCTGAAACACCATGCCGATGCGCTTGCCGCGAATGCGGCGCATGGCGGCCGGACCGAGATTGTCGATGCGCGTCCCGGAGAGAAAAATCTGGCCGCCGGCGATGCGCCCCGGCGGCTCGATCAGCCCGACGATCGCCGTGCCGGTGACGGATTTGCCGGCACCGGATTCGCCGACCATGCCCAGCACCTCGCCGGGCTCGATGTCGAAGGAGACGTCGTCGATGGCAAGAAGCCGCGTGCGCCGCGTCGGGAACTCGACCCGCAGGTTGCGGACGCTGAGAACCGGCGCGCTCATTGCAGACGCGGATTGAGGGCGTCGCGCAGCCAGTCGCCGAGCAGGTTGATGGCGACCACCAGCAGCGCCAGCGTGATGCCGGGAAAGATCGCGATCCACCATTCGCCCGCGAACAGAAAATTGTTGCCGATGCGGATCAGCGTGCCGAGCGAGGGCTGGGTCGGCGGCAGGCCGACGCCGAGGAACGACAGCGTCGCTTCGGTGATGATCGCGAGCGCCAGGTTGATGGTGGCAATCACCAGCACCGGGCCGATGACGTTGGGCAGCACGTGGCGGAACAGGATTTTTGCCGGATGCAGGCCGATCAGCTGCGCCGCGAGCACATAGTCCTTGCTCTTTTCCACCAGCGTCGAGCCGCGCACGGTGCGCGCGTATTGCACCCAGAACGACAGGCCGATCGAGAGCACCAGCACCCAGAATTCCAGGGTCTCGTTGCGGTGCGCCCCGAACAGCGCGCGCACCGTGCCGTCGATCAACAGCGCGATCAGGATCGCCGGGAACGTGAGCTGTACGTCGGCGATCCGCATGATGAACGCGTCGAGGAAGCCGCCGGCATAGCCCGCGATGAGGCCCAGCACGATGCCGAGCGCCGCCGCGAGGCCGACCGAAAGCACCCCGACGCTCAGCGAGATGCGCGAGCCGTAGAGAATGGTCGAGAGCACGTCGCGGCCCTGGTCATCGGTGCCGAGCAGGTAACGAGGGTCGCCGTCGGCGAGCCACGCCGGCGGCAGGTGAGAGTCCAGAAGATTGAGCTGCCGCAGGTCGAATGGGTCGTGCGGCGCCGTCCAGGGTGCCAGGATCGCGGCGAGCACCAGCAGCAAGGCGACGAGCGCCGCCGCGACGGTGATCTTCGAACGCAGGAACGCATGCAGGAGATCGCTGTCGAGCGCGGCGGCGAGCCGGCTTTCCGGCCGCAGCGGCTGTGCTTGGAGCTGCTCGACCATGGGTCAGGCCACCCGGCGATCGACCCGGATGCGGGGATCGACCCACACGTAGAGCAGATCGACTACGAGATTGATGCTGACGAAAATGCCGGAGACCAGCAGCAGGTAGGTGGACATCACGGGAATATCGGCGTTCTGCACCGCTTGCAGGAACATCAGGCCCATGCCGGGCCACTGGAACACGGTTTCGGTGATGATCGCGAAGGCGATGATCGATCCGAGCTGCAGCCCCGCGATGGTGATCACCGGGACCAGCGTATTCTTCAGCGCATGACCGAAATGGATGGCGCGGTCGCTCAAACCGCGCGCGCGCGCGAACTTGATGTAGTCCGTCCGCAGCACTTCCAGCATTTCCGAGCGCACCAGCCGCATGATCAGCGTCATCTGAAACAGGCCGAGGGTGATGGCCGGCAGGATGATCGCCTTGAGGCCCGAGACGGTCAGCAGTCCGGTGCTCCAGAACCCGAGGTTCACCACGTCACCGCGCCCGAACGAGGGCAGCAGCTGCAGAGTGACGGCGAATATGAAGATGAGCAGGATGCCGATGAGGAAGGTCGGCAGCGAGATGCCGATCAGCGAGATCGCCAGGAACAGCTTGGAGAGCCAGGAGTGCCGGTTGAGCGCGGTATAGACGCCCATCGGGATCCCGAGCAGGAGCGAGAACAGCGCGGAAACCACGGCGAGCTCGATGGTCGCCGGGAAGCGCTCGCCGATCAGCTCCATGACCGGCCGCTTGAATTGATAGGAAATACCGAAGTCGAAGTGCAGGGCGTGCCATACGAAGCGCACGAACTGTACCGGCACCGGATCGTTGAGGCCCAGCGCCTCCCGCAGCTTCTCGCGTTCCTCGAAACTGGTCTCGAGCCCCACCATCTGATTGATGGGGTCGCCAACGAAACGGAACAACGAAAAAGCGACGAGGGCCACGACCAGCATGACCAGCACGGCCTCGAGGGCGCGGCGGACGACGAAGGCGAGCATGGGCCAATTACCCTCCCCTGGAGGGGGAGCGGCGGCGCGCAGCCGCTTGCTCGGCGGGGCTATCGCAGTTTACTCGGGGCGAGCGAGACGCTGCGCCCTCCCACCTGGTGCGGGAGGGATGGGAAGGGGGGTATCTGTTCGTGTCCGAGGAGCCCGCACCCCCCTCCCGGCCCGCGCGCTCCGCGCGCGAGCGTGCGATGTCCAGGCCGCGTGGGGGAGGCAACCGAAGCGAGATGCGAGGCATAAGCTTGATCGACGAAGCCTTTCAATCCTTGCGGAACCAGTAGAACAGGATCTGATTGTCCGCGCGCTGCACCACGTGCACTTTCTTCGAGACGCCCCACGCCAGCGCCTGCTGGTGGAGCGGGATGTGCGAAACGTCCTCGTGTTCGATCCGGTACGCCTCCGCGATCAGCTCGTCGCGCTTGGTCTTGTCGGTTTCCACCTGGATCTTGTCGCGGAGCTCCTCGATCTTCTTGTTGCAGTAGCCGCCGAGATTGAACTGCCCGCCGTTGCCCTTCTCGTCCCGGCAGCCGATGATGTTGCGGAAAATATTCCAGGAGTCGAACGACCCCGGGGTCCAGCCCAGCAGGTAGAAGGAGGTGTCGTAGCCTCCCGAGGCCAGCACCTTGGCGAAATATTTGGCCTTGGGCTGTGCCAACAGGTCGATCTTCACTCCGACCCGCGCCAGCATGGCGACCACCGCCTGGCAGATCGCCTCGTCGTTGACGTAGCGATCGTTCGGGCAGTCCATCGTGACCTCGAAACCCTCGGGGTAGCCGGCGTCGGCGAGCAGCTTCTTCGCCGCCTGGGGATCATAGGGCCAGCGCTTGAACTCGCCGGCACGCGAGAACAGGACCGGCGAGATCAGCAGCGCCGAAGGGCTCGCCAGGCCGCGCATCACCCGCGACTTGATCGCCTCGATGTCGATCGCCTGGTAGAAGGCTTTGCGCACGCGCACGTCCTTGAACGGATTTTTGCCTTTGACGTTCGAGGCCCGCAGCTCGTCGCGCATCTGGTCGAAGCTCAGAAAAATCGTGCGCAGCTCCGGCCCGGTGAGCACCTGGGTTCCGGGATTGGCATTCACCCGCGGAATATCCTGCAGCGGCACGGGATCGACCCAGTCGACGTCGCCGGAAAGCAGGGCGGCGACCCGCGTGGCGTCGTTGGAGATCGTGGTGAAGATCACCTCTTCGAAATTGTGCTCGGGCTTGCCCCACCAGCCCGCGTAAGGCTTGTAGACCGTGCGCACGCCGGCCTGATGCTCACTGATGATGAATGGGCCGGTGCCGTTCTCGTGCAGTGCCGCGTAGTTCATCTGCTGGCCGGTGGCGGGCTGCGGCATTGCCGAGTTGTTCGCCTCCGACCATTTCTTGGACATGATGTACCAGGTGTCCCACTCGTAATGCAGGATGGGATCCGGGCGCGTGAGCACGAAATCGACGGTGTGGTCGTCGACCTTGACGGCCTTGGTGTCGGCGGCGAGCCGCGTCTTGAGGTCGGAGCCGGCAGCGCGCACGCGCTCGGCGGAGAACACCACGTCGTCGGCGGTGAAATCCTCGCCGTTGTGGAACTTGACGCCCCGGCGCAGGTGGAAGCGCCAGCGTGTCGGCTCCAGCACTTCCCAGCTCTCCGCGAGACCGGGAATGATCTCGAGATTCTTGCCGCGCTTGGTCAGGCCTTCGTAGACGTTGGCGAGCGAGCCGAGCGTGAAGGTTTCATTGAGGCTGTAGGGATCCAGCGATTTGAGGTCGCCCTGAAACCCGAAACGGAAGGTTGTGGCGGAAGCTTGGCACACCATCGCCGATGCGGCGGCGAGCGCGATCAATACCGTCTTGTATTTCATGGCTACCTCTCGACCTTGCCGCCGATTGCGCGGGCGGATCGCATTGGAGCGCCGGAGCTTAAGCTTGATCGGCGCGACGGGTCCAGAGCGGCGGCGGCCGAAAACGGCGAGCCCCGCGGCTGCCGCGGGGCTCGGTCGGCCGGCCTTGGGCGTGCGCTCAATAGACCATGTAGGTGAAGGGCGGAACGTAGGCCTGCAGCATCACCAGGATGCCGACGAGGCAGGCGAGCGCGATCGAGTGCCAGAACACGAACCGCAGGATGGAATCCTCATGCCCGAACCAGTTCGTCGCCGTCGAGGCGACGACGATCGACTGCGCGTCGATCATCTTGCCCATGACGCCGCCCGAGGAATTGGCGGCTGCCATCAGGATCGGGTTGAGCCCGAGCTGTTGCGAGGTGATCTTCTGCAGATTTCCGAACAGCACGTTCGAGGCGGTGTCCGAGCCGGTCAGGGCCACGCCGAGCCATCCGAGCAAGGTGCCGAAGAACGGGTAGAGGATTCCGGTGGTGGCGAAGGCGAGGCCGAGCGTCGCGTCGAGCCCCGACAACCGGGTCAAGGTGCCGATCGCCAGCATGGCCGAGATGGTGATCAGCGAATAGGCGCAGATGCGAATGGTCCGGCCGTATTCGACGACGAGCCTGGCTGGCGAGAACCCCATCACCAGCCCGGATATGATGGCCGCGAGCAGCATCCCGCTCCCGGTGAACGACACATAGGTGAAGGCGAACGTTGCCCGCTCAGGCGTCGGGGTCGGCACCACCGGCGCCACCTTGTTGATCATCTTGTCGAGGCCGGGAACGTCGTAATTCCAGCTGAAGATCGGATTGACGATGCTCTTGAACCAGCCGGTGCCCCAGATCAGCAGGATGACGCAGAGAATGATCCAGGGCAGCAGCGCGAGCCAGATCTCGCGGGTTTGCAGCTCGCGCGGCGCCGCGGCGGCGATCGGCGGAGCGCTCGCGGCGGAAAGATCACGGGTCCGAAGCGCCGGTGAGGTCCACAATTGCTTCGGATGCCAGACCTTGAGAAAGCCGATGAGGCACGCCATCGAGACCAGCGCCGCGCCCACGTCCACGATCCAGGGATTGATGTAGTTCGAGATCAGGAACTGCGGGATCGCAAACGACACCCCGCATACCAGGATCGCGGGCCATACCTCGATCATTCCGCGGAATCCGGCGAAGGCCCAGATCAGCCAGAACGGCACGATGAGCGAGAAGAACGGCAGCTGGCGGCCGACCATCGCGCCGAGCACGTAGGGGTCATAGCCGGTGACGCTGGCGAGACCTGCAATCGGGGTGCCGAGCGCCCCATAGGCGACCGGCGCCGTATTGGCGATCAGCGACAGGCCCGAGGCGGCGAGCGGCGAGAATCCGAGGCCGATCAGCGCCGCGCCGGTGACCGCGACGGGGGTACCGAAACCGGACGCGCCCTCGAAGAAGGCGCCGAACGAGAACGCGATGAGCAAGAGCTGCAATCGCCGATCCTCGGTGACGCCGCCGATCGTCTGCTGCAGGGTCTCGAAAGCGCCTTTCTCGACCGTGAGCCGGTACATGAAAATGACGTTGAGCACGATCCAGCCGATCGGGAAAAAGCCGGTCACCGCGCCCAGGATGGCGGCCCGGATGGCCATGCCGCCCGGCATCGTGAAGAGAAACACCGCGACCAGGATGCCGACCAGGAGGGCGATCAGCGCCGCGATATGGGCTTTGACCTTGCCGGATGCGATCAGCAGCAGCAGCGTCACGACCGGCAACGCGGCCGCCAAGGTTGAAACCGCGGCGCTGCCGAGCGGATTGTAGACCTGATTCCACATGAGCTTTCCCCCTGGCCACGTGTGGATGACGCTGCGTTTACGAGGTGCGGCCAAGAAGTGGAAACACCCCACGGCACCGCTTATTGCATCTGCGACATGCGGGCCGGTGCCGATTGCCCTGGAGCGTCCGATCCGACATAGCTAGGGCCGATTCTCTGCCTGGAGCAAGGCTCAACCGGTTCATCGACATCGAGCCCCCCGGTTGATAGCGTGGCTTTGTCTCGACGGCGACCCGCTTGGGGCACCTGATCCCGCCCTTATCGGAGGCCTTTTCCAGATGCCGGTCATCAATCGCATCGCCGCCATGCAGGACGAAATCGTCGGCTGGCGCCACGATTTCCACGCGCATCCGGAGCTCCTCTACGAGGTGCACCGCACCGCAGCGAGCGTTGCCGCAAAGCTGAAGGAGTTCGGCTGCGACGAGGTGGTGACCGGGGTCGGCAGGACCGGCGTTGTCGGCGTGATCCGCGGGCGCAAGCAGGCGCAGGCGGGGCGCACGATCGGGCTGCGCGCGGACATGGATGCCCTGCCGATCGAGGAGGCGACCGACGTTCCCTACAAGTCCACGGCGCCGGGCAAGATGCATGCGTGCGGCCATGACGGGCACACGGCGATGCTGCTGGGCGCCAGCAAATATCTTGCCGAGACCCGCAATTTTGCCGGCAGCGCGGTGGTGATTTTCCAGCCGGCCGAGGAGGGCGGAGCGGGCGCGAAAGCGATGCTCGAAGACGGGTTGCTCGATCGGTTCGGGATCGAGGAAGTGTTCGGAATGCACAACTTTCCGGGCATGCCGGTCGGCCGTTTCGCGATCCGCACCGGGCCGATGATGGCCGCTGCCGATCGGCTCTACATCGACATCGAGGGCCGTGGCGGTCACGCGGCCAAGCCGCATCTCGCGGTCGACCCGATCCTGGTCGGCGCGCAGCTGATCAATCAACTGCAGTCCATCGTATCGCGCAATGTCGATCCGCTCGACGCCGCGGTGGTCTCGATCTGCATGTTCCAGGCCGGACAGACCGACAACGTGATCCCGCAGACCGCGCGGCTGTGCGGCACCGCCCGCAGCCTGCGGCCGGAAGTGCAGGACCTGCTCGAGCGCCGGCTGCACGAAGTCGTGGAGGCGACCGCGCGAGCTCATGGCGCGACGGCCAAGCTCATTTACAAGCGGGATTATCCCGTGCTGAGCAACCACGCGCGCCAAGCTGCATTTGCGGCATCGATTGCGGCCGAGATCGCCGGGAACGACCGCGTCGAGGTCGACGGGCCGCCCATGATGGGAGCCGAGGATTTCTCCTTCATGCTCCAAGCGCGCCCCGGCGCCTTCATCTTCGTCGGCAACGGCTCATCCGCCGGGCTCCATCATCCGGCCTACGATTTCAACGACGAAGTGATCCCGCTCGGCACCTCGTATTGGGTGCGGCTGGTCGAGACGGCACTGCCGGGGTGATCGCCGAAGCGAAGCCGGCACTGGGAAATCGAACTGCTCCCGAGATATTCAATCCTTGGCGATGAGCGGCGCGCCGGCCCAATCGGAAACGACCAGAAGCTATAATTCATCCCGAGCGTTACCGCGTGCACATTGCGCTGCAGGTCGACTTCCGTGGCGCCGCCGCTGGGTTTTACTCGCTCACCGAAATCGTAATATCCGGAACGCAGCGCTCGCCGATCAGGGGAGCGGCTCGATGCGCTTGTCGGCCGATGCAGGCGCCTTGGGCAGGAAGGCGCGGCGCGGAATGAATTCGGCGAGACGCGCTTCGATGCGGCGCCAATAGGCGAAGTCGTTGATCCGGGAGCTCTCGAGCGCCGCGATTGCGAGCGCGGATAGGAACGGCAAGCTTTGCAGTACCAGCACCACGGCGAAAATGTAGATCTCGCGGATCTGCTGTCGATTGGTGGCGAGCAGGATCGCCGCGCCGATCAGCAGCGCCATCCCGATGATCGTCTCCCAGAACGCCTGGAACTCCCTAGGCCGGAGTTTGCCGGCGCCTTTGGTCGTGCGCACGAAGGGCAGGCTTTGTTTGATCAGGCCGTCGCCGACCGCTCGGGCGACCGTCCATTGCACCGACATGGCGGCGAACATCGCGCCGACCGCCTGCATTGTCGGGATCGACACCCGCAGACGGTAGACGGCGATGAAATGCACGACGGATACGACGAACGCCGCGATGATCGGCAAGGTCAAAATCTTGTCCGGGATGGCGATGCCGACGAACGCGACCACCGGGACCCACAATAGATTGAGCAGCGCGACGGCGACGCCGACGGTCTCCGCGCCGAGCCAATTGAGCCAGCCCACCGCGAACTCGCGCTTCTGATCGCGAGACAAAAGGCTCGCGCTCGGCACAAACCGCCGCCAGTGCTTCTTGATGATCTGGGCGCCGCCCGAAGCCCAGCGGTAGCGTTGTTTTTTGAAAGCCTCGAAGGTGTTGGGCAAGAGGCCCCATCCGTAGCGGCGGTTGGTGTAAAGCGCCCGCCAGCCGTGCTCGAGGATCGAGAGCCCGAGGTCGGTGTCCTCGACGATGGTGTCGCTCGACCAGCCGCCCGCCGCCTCGAGCGCAGCGCGGCGGATCATGCACATCGTGCCGTGTACGATGATGGCGTTGTTCTCGTTGCGCTGGACCATGCCGACGTCGAAGAAGCCGGCATATTCGCCGTTCATGACGTGGTGCATGACGCTGCGCTCGCCGTCGCGGTGATCCTGCGGGGCCTGGATCAGCCCGACTGTAGGATCCGCGAACACCGGCACCAGGTCCTTGAGCCAGTCCGGATGCACCACATAATCGGCATCCAGCACGGCGATGATCTCCGCGTCGGCGGCGGTGTGGACCGCGGCGAGGCGCAAGGCGCCAGCCTTGAAGCCCGGCAGGGTTTCGGCATTGACGAACTTGAAGCGTTCGCCGAGCGCGAGACAGTGATCCTCGACCGGCCGCCATAGGGCCGGATCGGGCGTGTTATTGACGACGAGCACGCATTCGAAGTTCGGATAATTGAGCCGCGCAACGGCCTCCAGCGTGAGCTTGAGCATTTCCGGCGGTTCGTTGCAGGCCGGAATGTGCACCGACACCTTCGGGACAAAACCTTCCGGCGCGCTCAAGGCGTCCGTGATCAGCCGCCCGGGTTTTCGTCCGAAAGCGATCGCCGCGATCTCCTCGACGCGGGCGAGCGCGATCACCACCAAGGGTCCAAGCAGGAGCAGACCGAAGCCCAGCGCGAAAGCGGCGCCCGGCACGAAATAATGGCCGTTCCAATAGGCGAAGATGGTGGCGATCCAAGCGCCCACCGCGTGGACCGCGCCGGCCAGCAGCAGCCCCTGGGGAATGGTCGCTCCCGTCAAGGTCAGGATGGGGAGCGACAGCAGAAAGCCGATAAGGACCGCAATTCCGGCGACCTTCCAGTGATCGGGATCGACGATCGGTCCGCGCCAGGCAAATTTCGGCTGCCGTGCGGCGTCGAACAGGCCCCAATACGGGCCGACGCTGCCTTCGAATACCTTCCAGGGCTGGTCGACCGCTTCGACGATGTTGTAGTCGATCCCCAGCGCGTCCGCGTGGGAGACGAAGTCCCGCACGACGAGCGCCTGCTGCGTCCGTCCCGGATTGCCTCTCTTGAGGTTATAGCCGGCACTCGGCCATCCGAACTCGGCGATGACGATGCGCTTGCCCGGGAACACCGACCGCAGCTTGTAATAGATGAGGATGGCCTGATCGACGGTCTGTTCCTCGGAGAAGCCTTCCCAGTACGGCAGGATGTGCGCGGCAATGAAATCGACGGCCGACGCAAGCTCGGGATGCTCGATCCACACGTGCCAAATTTCACCCGTCGTTACCGGGACTTGGACTTCGTGCTTCGCGTGCTGCACAAGCTTGATGAGCTCTTCGATCGTGCGCTCGCCGCGGTAGATGGTCTCGTTGCCGACCACGAGGCCGTTGACGTTGCGGTTCTTGCGGGCAAGTTCGATCGCGGAACGCATTTCCCGTGCGTTGCGGCTTTCGTCCTTGTCGATCCAGGCCCCGACCGTGACCTTCAGGTCGAACTCGTCGGCGATGGCGGGAACGAGCTCGACGCCGCCGGTGGAGGAATACGTGCGGATGGCTTTGGTGTAGGGAGCGACCGTCTTCAGGTCGGCGCGGATCTGCTCGGCGGTCGCGCGATGGCCGCGGTCGGGATGCTCGGAATCGGCGAAGGGAGCGTAGGAAACGCTGGCGAGAGGCCCCCAAACGTCGGGCGCAGCCATTTGGTCCCTAGACAAAACCCAGATGGCGGCATGCACGCACGAAACGAGCGCGACGACGGCGGCGACGAAGCGCATGGACGCGACCGGTGGGGGCTGAGTGCCGTGACCCGAACCCGTCCCCTGGGCTCGACCGCGGCCATGCTGAACAACAGCGGGCCTCGGGTTGGCAGTCTTATCAACTAACGGGTGGCGGTGACCATTTCAAGACGTAGGCCAAGCCGCCGCAGCAAAAAACGTTTCTACTGATTGGAAGTTCCCGCAGGCGGCGCCGCGGAGGCCGTAGCCGGGGGAATGTTCGGATTTACCCAGCAGGCGTGGACCCGGGAGCTCAAGCTCTCGGGGGCCTTGGGGTCGATATTGCCTTGCCGCACGACGCAGCGGAACGTCGCCTGGATGTGCCCAGCCGGGCATCCGAACCGGTCGTAAAGGTCGAGGTGGCGGAACGCCGTGTCGAGGTCATCGCGCCACAAGAGATTGACGACCCTTCGTCCGAGCCAGACGCATTCCGGATTTCCGGCCGGGCCGGTGAGAACGCGCGCGGCTTCGGCGAATTCGTCGATCTTCTTTTTTTCCTCTTTTGCGGCGTCGTTTTGCTGCGCCGGCGGCTTCTGGCCCTCTTGCGGCTTTTGTTCGCCTGCGGGCTGCGCCGCCGCGAGCGATACCGCGGCAGCAAGCGCCGCCGCTGCGAGAGCCGCGGTGAAGGTACGCACGATGATTTCGGACATGGCGGACCGGAGGCGCGGTCGCGAGGACCGGATGGGGCTTTGAGCGAAATTCCAACACCCGAATAGGTCAGCATTGCGGCGTATTCGGCGGCGCCGGACCTACCGGCATGGCCGAACCACCGGCGTTTGTCCAGCGTCCTTCGGTGCCTTGCGCAGCATCCACGGGGCCGCCCTTGGCACCGGACGCATCGCGGAGTAAGTCAGCCCGGCACCCGGGCGGCAACCAACGATTCTTGCGCAAAATGCGTGTTGCCATCAGTCTTTTCCTCTGTGTTGCCGCGTCAATTCTCGGCTGCTGGTTATGGCTCGGCGCGCCGGTGGCGATGCCGGTCGGTCCGCTCGAGAACGGAGAAAAGCTGTTTTGCGTCTCCTACACGCCGTTTCGCGGCAACGAGACGCCACTCGACCTCTCGACCCAGATCGATGCCGGTGAGATCGAGGACGATCTCGCCCGTCTCGCCCGGATTTCGGGTTGCGTGCGAACCTATTCCACCGATTTCGGCCTGGACCGCGTCGCCGAAATCGCTCAGCGGCATGGCATGCAAGTCATCCAGGGGGCCTGGATCGGCTGGGATCCCCTGCGCAACCGGCGGGAGGTCGAAACCGCCATCGCGCTCGCGCAACGTTTCCCGCAGACGATCCGCGCGGTGGTCGTCGGCAATGAATCCCTGCTGCGAGGCGAGATCGCACCGGCCGACCTCGCGAACCTCATCCGCAGCGTGAAGGCCCGGATCTCGGTGCCGGTCACCTATGCGGACGTCTGGGAGTTTTGGCTGCGCTATCCCGAGGTACAGGCTGCCGTGGATTTCGTCACCATCCACATTCTCCCCTATTGGGAGGATTTCCCGGTGCCGGCGCCCGAGGCGGCGGCGCACGTCGAGAGCATCCGCCAGCGAGTAAAGGCCGCATTCTCGGACAAGGAAATCTTCATCGGGGAGGTCGGCTGGCCGAGCGCCGGACGTATGCGGGACGGGGCGCTGCCCTCGCCTGCCAATCAGGCTCTGGTGCTTCACGACGTGCTCGCGGCGGCCAAACGCGAGCATTACCGCGTCAGCGTGATCGAGGCCTTCGACCAGCCCTGGAAGGAGCACCTGGAGGGCACCGTGGGCGGGCACTGGGGCCTGCTCGACGGCAAGACGCGTGAATTCAAGTTCGCCTGGGGAGCTCCGGTTTCCAATCACCCGTATTGGGGCTGGCAGGCGGCGGCCGGAATAGCCTTTGCGGCCCTGGTATTCGCCACGGCCTTCATCGCATACCGGCGCGAGCCGCCGCCGAACGAGCCGCAGCTCGGACGCTGGATCGGCGTTGCGGTCATGGGTTTGACGGGCGGCGTATTGCTCGGACTGGTTCTGGCCAAGGTGCCGATCGAAAGCCTCGGGATCGACGGCTGGGCGCGTTCCATGAGCCTGGCGGCGCTCGCCGTCGCAAGCCCGCTTGCGGGCGCGGCCGCGCTGGTGCGCGGGACGGCGCTGCCGAGCTTTGCCCAGGTGATCGGCCCTGCCGCGATGCGCGTGCCCGATCCGCTAAAACTCTTGCTCGGGGCGGTGCTCGTCCTGCTTTGCGTTTTCGCGATCCAATCGGCGCTCGGGCTCGTATTCGATCCGCGCTACCGCGATTTCCCGTTCGCGCCCATGACCGCCGCCTTGGTGCCGTTGCTCACGCTGTCGTTCATGAGCCCGCGTCGCACCGGCCGGCGCGCCCCGGCCGAAACCGCGGCGGCGGCCCTCCTCGCCGCAGCGGTGCTCTACATTGCGCCCGACGAGAGCTTCGCAAACTGGCAATCGCTCTGGCTTTGCGCTGTATTCCTCGGCCTCGCGCTCACTTTGTGGCGCTTGCGGGACGCGCAAAGCTCAGAATGAGCAGGGCGGCCGCCAATCCGGACGCCCCGATATTGTAGAGCACGATCCCGAAGGCGGCGGAAACCATGGCGACGGCGAACAGCATGAGCGAGGGCCGGAAGAGGTTGAGAGCCGCGGTGCCGAGCGCGGCCGCGCCGAACACCCAGTTCTTGAACAGCGCGATAGCCGTGTTCCGGGTGAGGCAGATCCAGGTCGTCGCGCCGTCCTGGCACGAAAGCGCCACCCACGCCTGCTCGATGACGATGTAGCGCAAATAGAGTGCGTAGCCGAGCGACAGGAGCCCGAGCGCGATCAGCACGTTCCATTGCCGCGCGGTGGGGAAGAACAAGCGAGGCATCAGCGATCCGAACGGGCGAGGGGCCCATTGGCCTTCTTCCAGGCATCGATCCCACCCTGGATGTGGACGCTCGCAGCGAGCCCCGCTTGGCGCGCCGCCTCGACCGCCATGGCCGAGCGCTCGCCGAAGGCGCAGTAGAACACGATGCGTTTGCCCGTCGCGGCCGCCAGCTCGTACAGCACGCCGCCGGGCCGGATGTTCTCCTGCAGGTCGGGATAGGGCGCGTGCAGCGAGCCCGGGATCGAGCCGTGCTTCTCCCGCTCGCGGCGCTCGCGCAGGTCGATCATCGCCACGTCGGTGCGTCCGAGCAGCGGCATCGCCTGCTCGGCGGTGAGCGCCCAGCCGCGCTTGGCAATCTCTTCCTGGGCGAGGCCGACCCGCAAATTCGCCGGGACGGCGACGTCCATCATCTTTGGATTGGGCAGGTGCAAGCTGTTCATCAGGTCGACGTACTCGTCGATCGATTTGACCTTGAGGCGGGGATTGAAAGCCTTTTCCTCGGCGATCGTGCTCACCGTATCGCCCTTGTAGTCGTGGGCGGGGAACACCAGCGTCTCGTCCGGCAATTTCAACAGCCGGCCGAAGATCGACTCGTATTGGGCGCGCGGGTCGCCGTTCTGGAAATCGGTGCGCCCGGTGCCGCGGATCAGCAGCGTATCGCCGGTGAACACCCGGTCTCCCAGCAAAAAGCTGTAAGAATCATCGGTGTGGCCCGGCGTATAGAGCACGTCGAGGCTGACGCCCTCGATTTGCAGCTGGTCGCCGTCCGCGACCCGCATGGAGACGACGTCGACCTTGCTGTGCTCGCCCATCACCGTAATGCAATGGGTGCGGTCGCGCAGCGCGCCGAGCCCCGTGATGTGATCGGCATGGACGTGGGTGTCGACGGCTTTTACGAGCTTGAGGTCGAGCTCCCTCACGAGCTGGATGTAGCGATCGACCTTCTCGAGCACGGGGTCGATGATCAGCGCCTCGCCGCCCCGGCGGCTGGCGAGGAGATAGCTGTAGGTCGAGGACACGTTGTCGAACAGCTGGCGGAAAATCATGGCGCTCTCCCGACCCTTGCGAAATTCCTACTGAACTGCCGGCAAAGCAAGCCCGAACAGCGCCAGCGCGGAAATGCGCAGCCTTTGTCGCAGGCCTGCGCGCGGCACGAAAAAGCCCTATGGTTTTGCGCGAACGCGCAAAACCGATTCCATCTCGCAGGTGAGCTGGACTGCCCAGAGCGAATTGCGGATGCCTAGGACCTGCCTGACGATTGCGCTTGCGGCCGGAGAAGGCACGCGGATGCGGTCTGCCCGGCCGAAAGTTTTGCATGCGATTGCCGGCCGCTCCCTGCTCGCCCACGTGCTGGCGGCTCTCGACAATCGGGCCGGCATGACCACGGCCGTGGTGATCGGGCCGGGTCAGGACCCGGTGGCGGAGGAGATCGGCAGGCTTGCGCCCGGGGCGGCCATTTTCGTCCAGCGCGAGCGGCGCGGAACCGCCCATGCCGTGCTCGCCGCCCGCAAGGAGATTGCCAAGGGGTACGATGATATCCTGGTGGTGTTCACCGACACGCCGCTGGTGCGGCCGCAGACGCTCGAGCGACTGCGCAGGGCCGTTGCCGAGGGCGCTGCGGTTGCGGCGCTCGGCTTCCGCGCCGCGGACCCGGCCGGATACGGACGGTTGCTGGTCGAGGCCGGCGAGCTCGTCGCCATCCGGGAGGAAAAGGACGCGAGCCCCCGCGAGCGCGAAATTGCATTTTGCAACGCCGGACTGATGGCGCTCGACGGGAAATCTGCATTGAAAATCCTGGACGCGATCGAAGATCGCAACGCCAAGCGGGAGTATTATTTGAGCGACGCGGTCGCGGTCGCCCGAAAGTTTCGGCTCAAGGCGGCAGCGCTCGAAACCGAGGAGGACGAGGTGCGCGGGATCAATACGCGAGCCCAGCTCGCGGAAGCCGAGAATGTCGCGCAACAGCGGCTGCGTGCCGCGGCGCTGGAATCTGGCGTCACCATGGTGGCGCCCGAAACCGTATTCCTTGCCGCCGACACCGTCCTCGGCCGGGACGTGACGATCGAGCCCCACGTGGTATTCGGCCCGGGGGTCGTGGTGGAGGACGAGGCGGTCATTCATGCATTCTCGCATCTCGAAGGTGCGCACGTCGGAAAGGGGGCATCGGTCGGGCCATTTGCGCGGTTGCGGCCGGGCACCCGAATCGGCGCCAGGGCGAAAATCGGCAATTTCGTCGAGGTGAAAGCCTCCGACATCGAGCCGGGCGCCAAGGCCAATCACCTCGCCTATCTGGGCGACACGCGCGTCGGGGAAGGGGCGAACATCGGCGCCGGGACGATCACCTGCAACTACGACGGCGCGGCCAAGCATCGCACCGATATTGGCAAGGGCGCCTTCATCGGCTCGAATTCGGCCCTGGTCGCGCCGGTGAAGATCGGGGACGAAGCCTATGTGGGCTCCGGCTCCGTGATCACCCGGGATGTTCCCGCCGGAGCGCTGGCGCTCGGGCGCGGCAGGCAAGTGGTCAAGGAGGGCTGGACCGCGCGGATGCGCAGCCTGGGCTCGCTCATCAAGAAACCGCGCAGCGATTGAGGCCCGCGGGCGTTACCCTGGGCATTAAGGTTAAGGCCGATACCAGGCGATACGGATTGTGACTTCCGGCCGGCATTAGCCGCATCTAAAGATCGGCCTCGGCATTGTCGGGGCAAGTTCCAGCGGGGATGAACGCCGGATGTGCGGGATCGTCGGGATTTTGGGAAATGAGCCGGTCGCGGGGCATCTGATGGATGCGCTCAAGCGGCTCGAATACCGCGGCTACGACTCGGCCGGCGTGGCCACGCTCGAAGCCGGCCGGCTCAAGCGCTGCCGTGCCGAGGGCAAGCTACAGAACTTGGAAGCTCGTCTTGGCCAGGAGCGTCTCAACGGCCGGATCGGCATCGCCCATACCCGATGGGCGACCCACGGCCGGCCGACGGAGATCAATGCCCATCCGCACGCGACCGACAGCGTCGCGGTCGTGCACAACGGCATCATCGAGAACTTTCGCGAGCTGCGCGAGGAGCTCAGCGCGAAGGGCGCGCAGTTCAAGACCGACACCGATACCGAGGTAGTCGCGCATCTCGTGAGCGAGGAGATGAAGCAAGGCCGCGGCCCGCTCGAAGCGGTCGCGGCGGCGCTGCCGCGGCTGCACGGCGCCTTCGCGCTCGCGTTCCTGTTCGACGGCGAGGAGGATCTTTTGATCGGCGCCCGCAAGGGCCCGCCGCTCGCGGTCGGCTACGGCAAGGGCGAGATGTATCTCGGCTCCGATGCCATCGCGCTCGCGCCGTTCACGGATTCCATCAGCTATCTCGAGGACGGGGACTGGGCGGTCGTGCGCCGCAACGGTGTCGAGATCCGCGACGCTTCCGGGCGCGCAGTGCAACGGCCCGTCATCCGCTCCACGGCCTCGGCGTTCTTGCTCGACAAGGGCAATTACCGGCATTTCATGGCCAAGGAGATCCACGAGCAGCCGGAGGTCGTCGGCCACACGCTCGCGCACTACATCGACATGAGCGCCGAGCGCATCGAGCTCCCCGACGCGTTGCCCTTCGATTTCCGAAACATCGAGCGCCTGTCGATCTCGGCGTGCGGCACGGCGTACTACGCGAGCCTCATCGCCAAATATTGGTTCGAGCGGTTCGCGCATCTGCCGGCGGACGTCGATGTCGCCTCGGAGTTCCGCTATCGCGCGCCGCCGCTGCGCGCCGGCGACCTCGCGGTCTTCGTCTCGCAATCCGGGGAGACGGCCGACACGCTCGCCTCGCTGCGCTACGCGCGTGAAGAGCGCCAGCACGTGCTCTCCGTCCTCAACGTGCCCGGCTCGACCATGGCGCGCGAAAGCGACGTGGTGATGCCGACGCTCGCCGGCCCGGAAATCGGCGTCGCCTCGACCAAGGCCTTCACCTGCCAGCTCGCGGCGCTGGCCTGCCTGGCGATCGCCGCCGGCCGGGCGCGCGGCGTGCTCTCGGAGGACGACGAGCAAAAGCTCGCGCAGGCCCTGATCCGCGTTCCGGGCCACATGATCCAGGCGCTCGCGCTCGAGCCGCAGATCGAGCATCTGGCGCGCGAGCTCGCCAAGAGCCGCGACGCGCTCTATCTCGGCCGCGGCACGAGCTTCCCGGTCGCGCTCGAGGGCGCGCTCAAGCTCAAGGAGATCTCCTACATCCACGCGGAGGGTTATGCGGCCGGCGAGCTCAAGCACGGGCCGATCGCGCTCATCGACGAGACCCTGCCGGTCGTCGTGATTGCGCCCCACGATCGGGTGTTCGAAAAAACGGCGTCCAACATGCAGGAAGTGGCAGCGCGGGGCGGCAAGATCATCCTCATCACCGACGCCAAGGGCGCGCGCGAGGCGGGAATCGAGACGCTCGCCACCCTGATCCTGCCGGAAATGGCCTCGACAGTCGCCCCGCTGGTCTATGCCATCCCGGTGCAGCTCATCGCCTACCATACGGCGGTCGTGATGGGGACCGACGTCGACCAGCCCCGCAACCTTGCCAAATCCGTCACCGTGGAATAAGCGGCGCGCGGAGCGTGCCACGCGCTCCTACCCTCCCCTGAGGGGGAGGGTCGATGCCGCGCTTAGGCGAGGCATCGGGGCGGGATGGCCCGTTTTTCACCCCACCCGGCTCGCATCTGAAGATGCTCGCCGGTCCCCATGAAGGGGGAAACGGAAACCGTGGCACACCCGGCGGTGATCGGACGGCCAATGGCGGATAATTCCGAGCTCAAGCACGTCGAGGCGGCGCTAGCGCCGGGTCATCCGGAGACGCCCGCGTCCTATGGCCTTGCCGGGCGCATCCGAAATTATTTTCTGACCGGCCTCATCGTCGCCGGCCCGGTCGCGATCACGATCTATCTCACGTGGTCGTTCGTGACCTGGGTCGACGACCTGGTGCGGCCGCTGTTTCCGGTGGCGCTGCGGCCGGAGACCTATCTGCCGGTGAAAATTCCCGGGCTGGGACTGATCTTCGCGTTCATCGCGCTCACGCTGCTCGGGTTCTTCACCGCGAATTTCGTCGGCCGGAAATTCGTGGAGTTCGGCGAAAACCTGCTCGGGCGCATGCCGGTGATCCGGCCGATTTACCGGGGGCTCAAGCAGGTGTTCGAGACGCTGTTCTCGAAATCGGCATCGACCTTCCGCACCGTCGGCCTCGTGGAGTTTCCCTCGCCCGGCATGTGGTCGCTGGTGTTTTTGTCGACGCCGCCGGGCGCCGACATCACCGCGCGGCTGCCGAGCGAGGAGGAGCACGTCTCGGTCTTCATGCCGTGCACGCCCAATCCGACCACCGGGTTCTTCTTCTACGTGCCACGCAACGGCATCATCGAACTCGACATTCCGGTCGAGGAAGCCGCCAAGCTGATCATGACCGCGGGCATGATCCAGCCCGGCGGCGGCGCGGGAGCGGCTGGGGCGGCGGAAGCGCAAAAAAACCTCGCCGCGCTCGCGGAGACCGCGCGCATCGCGCAAGCAAGCCGCGCCGACGCCCCGGCGAAGTGACGGCCGGAGGGCCGTCATCCCGGAGCCCGAGCGCAGCGAGGATATCCGGGATCTCGCGCCATTACCTTCCGGGAGGCCAGGAGCCTGGCCCCGGGGGCTTGACCCGAGGTTCGCGAGCGTCGTGGGCCGCGAGCGGGTGGGGGGCGAACCCCGCCCCCCGCGACCATCCCCTGATGAAGGGCAGATTCAGCCCGCGCGCAGCAGGCGGATCGCCTCGTCGCGTCCGAAGAGATATAGCAGCTGGCGGAGCGCCTGCCCGCGCGGCGTCTCGAGATGCGGATCGCGCGATAAGGTGAGCATGGCGTCCTGGCGGGCGGGCTCGAGCAGGGCCCCGTGCACCTCGAGCCGCGCCACCCGAAAACCGGGGAAGCCGCTCTGCCGCGTGCCGAGGAGGTCGCCTTGGCCGCGCAGCCGCAAGTCCTCCTCGGCGATGCGAAAGCCGTCCTCGGTGTCGCGCAGGATCGCAAGCCGCGCCTTCGCGGTCGCGCCGAGCGGCGCTTTGTAGAGCAAGAGGCAGGTCGAGGGCCGCTCCCCGCGCCCGATGCGCCCGCGCAGCTGGTGCAGCTGCGCGAGCCCGAAGCGTTCGGCGTGCTCGATGACCATCACGGTCGCTTCCGGCACGTCGACGCCGACCTCGATCACCGTGGTCGCGACCAGGAGCCGCCTCTCGCCCGCGGCGAAGCGGGCCATGGCCGCGTCCTTCTCGGCGCCCTTGAGCCTGCCGTGCACGAGATCGGCGACATTGCCGAAGCGCTGCTGGAGCTCGCGGAAGCGCTGCTCGGCGGCGGCGAGGTCGACCGCTTCGGATTCCTCGACCAGCGGACACACCCAATACACGCGCTCGCCCCGTTCGAGCGCGCGCCCGACGGCGGTGATCACCTCGTTCAACCGGCCGAGCGCGACGGTGCGCGTATCGATCGGCTGGCGTCCCGCCGGTTTTTCGCGCAGCTGCGAAACGTCCATGTCGCCGAAATAGGTCAACACCAGCGTGCGCGGGATCGGGGTCGCGGTGAGCACCAGCACGTCGACCGCCTCACCCTTTCGGGTCAGCGCCAGCCGCTGATGCACCCCGAACCGGTGCTGCTCGTCGACGATTGCGAGCGCGAGATTTTTGAACCCGACCTCCTCCTGGAACAGCGCGTGAGTGCCGACGAGGAAATCGATGTCTCCCGCGCCAAGCCCCTCGAGCAGGCGCGCACGCTCGCGCCCGCGCTCGCGACCGGTGAGGATCGCGACGCGGATGCCGGCCGCGGCCGCGAGCGGTGCGATGGTGTGAAGATGCTGGCGTGCCAGAATCTCGGTCGGCGCCATCAGCGCCGCCTGCTTGCCGGCTTCGATCACGTGCGCGGCGGCGATCAGCGCGACCACGGTCTTGCCGGAGCCGACGTCCCCCTGCAACAGGCGCAGCATGCGCTGGGGTTTTCGCAGATCGGCGGCGATCTCCTCCGTCGCGCGCCGCTGCGACGACGTGAGGCGGTAGGGCAGGGCGTTCGCGATTTTTTCCTGCAAGTGCCCGGAACTCGCGTGCGCGCGCCCGCCCTCGCGGCGCATGTGTGCCCGCGTGAGCGCCAGCGCCAATTGCCCGGCGAGGAGCTCGTCGAAGGCGAGCCGCGACCAGTGCGCCGTCTCCGGAAGCACGCCTTCGGGCTGCGCCGGCCGATGGAGATTCCGCAAGGCTTCCGCGAACGAGGGCCATTGCTGTCTGGCGAGCCACGCGTCGTCCTGCCATTCGGGCAAGGCCGGTACCTTGCCGAGCGCGGCATCGACGGCGCGAAAAACCTGGTTGTGCGTCAGACCTTCGGTCAACGGATAGATCGGCTCGATGCGCGGGAGAGTCGCAAGGCCGGCCTCGTCCACCACGCGGTCGGGATGCACCATCTGCAGCATGCCGTCGAAGAGCCCGGTCGTGCCGGAGACGTAGCGTAGTTCGCCCGCCGGCAAGAGCTTCTGCAGGTAGCTTCGCTGGGCATTGAAATAGGTGATGACGAGATCGCCGGTATCGTCGCTGGCGTAGATCAGATACGGCGTGCGGTAGCGGTGAGGCGGCGGCGGGCGATGGCGCTCGATCCGCACCCCCACGGTGACGATCGTGCCCGGGACGACGTCCTTGAGCTTGGGCCTCGCGCGGCGGTCGATCGCCCCGGTCGGCAGATGAAACACGAGATCGATGATCCGCGGCGCGGCGCGGTCGAGCAGCTTGGCATAAAGCTTCTCCAGCCGCGGCCCGACGCCGGCGAGCGTGGTGACCGAAGCGAACAGCGGGTTGAGTGCGCTCGGGCGCATGCCTGATATCCGCGAGTCGGATCGGGATCGTCGCCCGCCGTGTCCCGGCAGGCAATCGTCAGGCCCGATCCTCTTGCATTGACCGGCGATGCCGCGGAAATGACGGCTCGGGAGAGATCCAGCCATGAACCCGATTTACGGCAAAGCGGTATTCCTCGTGCTCCCGGTCGGCTGGTACATCATCCGCTGGGAGCATGCGCGCCGCGCGCGGCGCACGCCGGTCGCCCGCAGCGCGCGCGGGCGGCGCGAGATGGCGCTGCTGACGATCTCGTTCGTCGGCGTCATCCTTCTGCCGCTGCTTTACATCGCCGGGGATTTTCCGCGTTTCGCCGCCTATCCGTTTCACCTGCTGCAGGCGGTGCTCGGCACCTTTGTCGCGCTCGGTGCGCTGCTGCTGTTCCACCGCACCCACGAAGTTTTGGGGCGCAATTGGTCGGTGTCGCTCGATGTGCGCGAGAACCATCGGCTGGTTACCGAAGGCGTCTATCGGCACGTGCGCCACCCGATGTACACTGCATTCTGGCTCTGGGCTCTTGCGCAAGCGCTGCTGCTGCCCAACTGGGTCGCCGGCCTCTCCGGCCTGCTGGGCTTCGGGACGCTCTACTTTTTTCGCGTGAGGCGGGAAGAACAGCTCATGATCGAAACGTTCGGCGAGGAGTACCGCGCTTACATGGCCAGGACCTGGCGGATCATCCCCTGGGTCTGCTAGTCCGCACAACGGTACCGCTCCGGCTACCCTCAGCCTGCACCGATCGACCGGGAACATCGCATGCGCGGACGGCCGATTCCGCTTTCGCTGCCGAGGCGGCTCGTCTCGGATCTCTTGTCGTTCGCCGCGAAAATGCCGATCCTGCCGGTGCAGCGACAGATGGATCTCGGCGCGCTCAAGAAGGCGCGAGCCGCCCGTCCGGTGCGTCCGTCCTGGGTGGCTTTGTTCCTGAAAGCTTTCGCGCTCACCGCAAAGGAATTTCCCGAGCTACGCCGCGTCTATCTGAAATTTCCCTGGCCGCACCTCTACGAATATCGCGACAGCGTGGCGGCAGTGACGGTCGAGCGCTCGATCGGCACCGAGCCGGCCGTGCTGGTGCTGCGCATCGGCGGCCTGGAATGGCAGCCGCTGGCGAGCATCGACCAGGCCATCGATTTCGCCCGCAGCGCGCCGATCGAGGACGTCAAGGAGTTCCGCCGCGCGTTGCGGATTGCGCGGCTGCCGCTCCTGTTGCGGCGAGGGCTGATGTGGCTCGGGCTCAACATCGGCCGGCAGCGGCCGAAATATTTCGGAACGTTTTGCCTCACCGATCTCTCGCCGCTCGGCACGGAGTCCCTGCGGCCGCTGTTCCCGGCGACCGTTACGCTCTACTACGGGAGAATGTCCGAAGAGGGCGCCCTGGTCGTTCGTGCCGCCTACGACCACCGCGTGCTCGACGGGGCGACGATCGCGCGGGCGCTGGCTCGCCTCGAGCAATTGCTCAACGGCGCCCTAGCCGCCGAGCTGCAGTGAAACGGCCGCGACGATGAAGCCGAGGACTTGGCTGCGCGCGTCGCCCTACCGGCGGCTCCATTCCGCGGAGTTCGCATCCGCGTGAAACCCGTGACGTTGATCACCGGCGCGTCCTCCGGCATCGGCGCGGCATTCGCGCGCATTTTTGCCGAGCACGGCCACGAACTCGTGCTGGTGGCACGGCGGCAGGCGCAGCTCGACTTCGTCGCGGATGCGCTCGGCGCCGGCGACCGGCGGCCTCACGTCTTGTCGCTGGATCTTGCGCGCAGCGGCGCCGCGGCGGCGATTGCCGGAGAATTGACCAAACGCGGCCTCGAGCCGGCCATCGTCGTCAACAACGCCGGCTTCGGCCTCTACGGCCTCGCGCAAGAGCTCGATCTCGAACGCCAGCTCGGCATGATCGAGCTCAACGTCCGCCTGCTCACCGACCTCTCGTTGCGGTTCGTGGACGCGATGGCGCGGCACCGCGGCGGCGTGCTCAACGTCGCCTCGCTCGCGAGCTTCTTTCCCGGACCGAGGATGGCGGTCTATTTCGCCTGCAAGGCCTATGTGTTGTCGTTCACCGACGCGCTGCACCAGGAGCTCGCACCGAAGGGCATCAAGGTGACGGCGTTCTGTCCGGGCCCGCTGCGGACGGAATTTTTCGCCAACGCCGGCATCGTGCGGGACCGGTTGCCGCGCATGTTCACTCGCTCGGCCGAGCGCGCGTCCCGCAAGGCCTATCACGCGTTCATGCGCGGGGAGCGTCTCGTCGTGCCGGGCATCGCCGCGAAGCTCGCCGTCGCCGCTCCGCGCTTCCTGCCGCGCGCGCTGCTGTTGTCCATGGTGGCGGGGATCAATTCGAGTCTGCCGACGCTGCCGCGCGATCCTGCGTGAGCATCGCGACTGGGCATGCGTGCAAGGGCAGCACCGCGCCGAGTGGACGACGTACGCCCGGCCCCACTTCGCGTGCCGGACAGCCGAGCCGGAAGGCGAGGCTGGCTTTCCGGGCGATGCGGGAGCGCGGTCCGCTTACGGTTTGCGCGCCCAGACCCCCACGTGGCCGGAGTTGAAATAGCCGACGACCCCGCTCGCCGGCGCGTCGGCGATCAATCGCTGCTCCAGCGTGTCGATGTCGATTTCCGCCTCGCTGGCTATGCCGCTGGCGACGATCGCCGGGAGTTGCGAGCGCACGAGCGCAACGAGAATCGGAAACAGCGCCCCATCCGGGCCTTGCTGAATCGGCATCGACATTTCGATCTGGCTCGAGGGCTGCAACCCTGCCGCCCGCATCAGGCCGAACAATCGCATGCCCATGCGCTCCTGCACGCGCGCGTGCTGGAAACCGGCGCGGAACCATTCAACGACCTTGGCGGCCAGGCAATCAGCCGGCTCGATCGGCACCGGGCCGTCATAGTCGATGACGGATTCCTGCAGCGCGATCACGCCCCCCGCTTTCAGGTTCCGCAGCACCCGCCGCAGCGCGTCGAGCGGATTTCTCGCATACATCAGCACAAGCCGGCCGACGATGGCGTCGACCGGCTCCTTGAGCTCGATCTCGCGGAAATCCTCCGTGAGAAAGCGCACGTTGCGCAAACCGGCCGCGGCGGCGCGCTCGGCGGCGAACGCCGCTTGCGCCGGGTCGCGGTCGATCCCGGCGACGCTGCCGCGCCGGCCCACCAAACGCGCCGCCAGAAACGCCACGTCGCCCGCGCCCGAGCCGATGTCGAGGACGTGCATGCCCGCCGCGATGCCGGCGTTCTCGAACAGCCGCTGCGTCGAGGCGGCCAGCAATCCGTCTTGCAAGATCAGCCGCTGTCGCTCGGCTTGCGAGCTCCGGAACGGATAGGCTTCGTTCATTGCGGCCGCGCCCGGCTGTGGCGGCTGTTTCGGACAGAAGATGTTACAACGATGTCCCGGACAAGCGGAACTCCGTCATGGCCACAGGCCCAATGAGGCTAGCTCTCCGGCAGCGGGATGAACTCGGTCTCGCCCGGCACCGGGCCGAACCTCCCCGTCTTCCAGTCTTCCTTGGCCTGCTCGATCCGCTCCTTGCGCGAGGACACGAAATTCCACCAGATATAACGCGGCCCCTCGAGCGCCGCGCCGCCTAAGAACATCAGCCGCGCCCGGCTTTTCGCGCGCACCGTGATGCGGTCGCCCGGACGGAAGACGAGAAGCCGCGGCGCTTCGAAACTTTCGGCCGCGATCTCGACCTCGCCCTCCACGACGTAGATCGCGCGTTCCTCATGGTCCGCATCGAGCGGCGCGCTGGCACCCGCGGCGAGCACGACTTCCGCGTACAGCCATTCCGACAGCATGCCCACGGGCGACCGCTTGCCGAACGCTGAGCCGGCGATGACGCGCGCCCAGACGCCGCCGTCCTCCATGACTGGCAGGCTTGCGGCGTCGAAATGCTGAAACGACGGCTCGGTCTCCTCATGCGCTTGCGGCAGCGCGATCCAGCTCTGGATGCCGAACATGCCTTCGCCGCCCTGCCGCGCCGCGGCGGGGCTGCGCTCGGAATGTGCGATCCCGCGTCCCGCGGTCATGAGGTTCATGGCGCCAGGCGTGATCTCGAGCGCGTTGCCTTCGCTGTCGCGATGCATGACACGGCCGTCGAACAGGTAGGTCACCGTCGCAAGCCCGATATGGGGGTGCGGACGTACGTCGAGGCCTCTTCCCGCGACGAACTGCACCGGCCCCATCTGGTCGAAGAAGATGAATGGGCCGACCATCTGCCGCCGACCATGGGGCAGCGCGCGCCGCACCGAAAAGCCGTCGCCGAGGTCGCGCACGCGCGGGACGACGACGAGCTCGAGCGCGTCGCAGGAGCGCTTGTCGCCGAGCATCGGGTCCTTGTCGGGCATCCAGCTCATGGCATTCTCCTATCCGAGCCTCGCGCCGCGCCGTCGTCCTACGTGCGGGGCTAGCACCGCCTCTGCCGCCGCGGGCCTTTCGCCGCCGCGATCAACCGCCGGTCGCGGTTCGGCGGCTCGCTTCGTACAGGAACCAAGTGCGCCTTTCGGCCTCGTCGATCCAGCTTTCCAGCAAGCTGGTGCTGGCTACGTCGCGGTGCTCGTCGCACAGATCGTGGGTCTCGCGCATATGCGCGACGAGCTGAAGATTGTCGTCCTTCAGCTCCGCCAGCATGTCGAGCGGCGTCACAAATTCGGCATCGTTGTCGAGCACGCGCTGGAGGCGGGCGATCTGGCCGATCGAGCGCAGCGTGGTGCCGCCGATCTTGCGTACCCGCTCCGCAATGTCGTCGGTCGTGGCAAAAATCTGCGCGGCCTGCTCGTCCAGCAGCAGGTGATAGTCACGGAAATGCGGCCCGGAAACGTGCCAGTGGAAATTCTTGGTCTTCAGATAGAGCGCGAACATGTCTGCGAGCAGCATCGTGAGTGCGCCCGAGATGTCCTTGACCGCGCCGGATCCGAGGTCCGTGGGCGTGGTGAGCGAGGCCTTGCGGCGTGTCTTCACGGCTTCCGTAGTCATGGTTGCGATCTCCTGCATGATGCAGCCAGCAAACGGTCGCTGACTCGGTGCCGAAGTCCCGCGACACGCGGCACGGCTCGGTGCTTCCCTCGGCTGCGGTGCCGAACGTGGGGAGCGCCCAAGCCGTACGCCACCGCCGGTCACGCTTGCGTGATGAACGTGCCGTTGCGCAGCTCGGTGAACGCCCGCTCCAGCTCCGCCTGGGTGTTCATCACGATCGGCCCGTACCATGCGACCGGCTCTTCGATGGGCTTGCCGGAGACCAGCAGGAAACGAATGCCCTGCTCGCCGGCCTGGACGGTGACCTCGTCGCCGCGGTCGAACACCACGAGCGAGCGGTTGCCGGTCTGTTCGCGAATGAGGCTCTCGGTCCCGTCCGGATTCGCTTTCTCCGTCAGAACGCCGAACGGCTGCGACGCCGAGCGGAAATTGCCGGAACCCTCGAACACGTAGGCGAACGCGTGCCGCTCGGTCTCGACCGGCAGCGTTTTGCGCCGGCCGGGCGGCACCCAAATGTCGAGGTAGCGCGGGTCGGCGGCGACGCCCTCGACGGGCCCGCGTTTGCCCCAAAACTCGCCACAGACGATGCGCACCCGCGTGCCGTCGTCATCGACGATCTCCGGAATTTCGCCGGCCTTGACGTCCTGATAGCGCGGCGCCGTCATTTTCAGCGACGAGGGCAGGTTGGCCCAGAGCTGGAAACCGTGCATGCGGCCCTGCGGATCGCCCTGCGGCATCTCCTGATGCAGAATGCCGCGCCCGGCGGTCATCCACTGCACGTCGCCGGCGCCGAGTTTTCCGCGGTTGCCGAGACTGTCGCCGTGATCGACGCTTCCGGCGAGCACATAGGTGATGGTTTCGATGCCGCGGTGCGGATGCCAGGGAAATCCGGCGCGATAGTTTTCGGGATTTTCGTTGCGGAAATCGTCGAACAGCAGAAACGGATCGAACTCGCTCGTGTCGCCGAAGCCGAACGCGCGCCGCAGGTGCACGCCGGCGCCCTCGATCGCGGGCTTGGACTGAATGATGCTTTCCAGCACATTGGGATCCTAAGCTTAGAATTCCACGTGGACAAGTTGTCGCG
>JADMIO011280019.1_pt1 | contig 61464 bp, 54 predicted proteins | sample 8958161 | NCBI WGS metagenome assembly JADMIO01 (sample SAMN16585339, study PRJNA669376) | soil metagenome | isolation source: Crop rotation soil | place: USA: Cullars Rotation, Alabama | collected 2011
CCGCCGGTGGCCGTAGCCGAACAACCGAAAATCGCCGGCTTAGTTAAACCCGCGGACGACGCCATCTCTACGGGTTTTAAAGTAGACGAAAAGCCCACCGCTTTCGCGGACATCACCAACTACAACAACTTTTATGAATTCTCGACTACCAAGCAGGAAGTGGCCGTCGAAGCAAAAGGATTCGTCACGCGTCCCTGGACCGTTGAAGTCGTGGGCCTCGTTAATAAGCCGCGGGTTTTCGACCTCGACGATTTGATTAAGCTGGCCGCTCCGGAAGAGCGCATCTACCGGCATCGGTGCGTCGAAGGCTGGTCAATGGTCATTCCCTGGGTTGGTTTCCCTCTGAATGCGCTGCTCAAACAGGTTGAGCCGCTCTCCACGGCGCGTTACGTGGCTTTCCAGACTCTGCTGGATCCGAAACGCATGCCTAATCAAAGCACGAGCGTGCTGCAATGGCCTTACGTCGAAGGTTTGCGCCTGGATGAAGCGCTGCACCCGCTCACGATTCTGGCGACCGGGCTTTATGGCGGAGCGCTGCCGCCGCAGGATGGCGCGCCGATTCGTCTGGTGGTGCCCTGGAAATATGGATTCAAAGGCATTAAGTCAATTGTAAAAATCACCTTGCTGCCCGGTCAGCCGCCGACCACCTGGAACATTGAGTCGCCGGGTGAGTATGGCTTCTATTCGAACGTTAATCCGAACGTCGACCATCCGCGGTGGAGCCAACGGCTCGAGCATCGGATTGGCGAATACGGCTCGCGGCCAACGTTGCTGTTCAATGGCTATGCCGACCAGGTCGGAAAACTTTATGAAGGAATGGATTTGCGAGTGAATTTCTGAGTTTGGAGTTGTTTGGAGTTCCGCCTTCAGGCGGCTGACCGCGTAACCGCGGAACTCCGAACAAAGAAACGATGAAAGATGTCCGTTTCACAAAACTCGTTCTCCTGGTTAACGGCCTCGTGCCCCTGGCACTGCTGCTGTGGGACGTGTGGCGTAAACAGGTGGGCGCGAACCCGCTCGAGTTTGTCACCCGCACCACGGGTATGCTGGCGCTGGTGTTTCTGATGATTTCGCTGGCCATCTCGCCCTTGCGGCGCACTACCGGTTTGAACTGGCTGATCAAGTTTCGCCGGATGCTCGGCTTGTTCGCTTTCTTTTATGGCTCGCTGCACTTATTGACCTATGTGGCGTTCGATCGTTTCTTTCACCTGACCTCAATCCCGGCGGATGTGCTGAAGCGGCCTTTCATCGCGATCGGCATGACTGCGTTCTTTCTGATGCTGCCGCTGGCAATTACTTCGACTGACAAGATGGTAAAGCGGCTCGGCGGAAGAAATTGGGCCCGTTTGCATACAATCGTTTATCTGTCCGCCATTCTTGGGGTGCTCCACTATTATCTGCTGGTCAAATCCGACGTGAGACGGCCCGTCACTTTTGGATTCATTCTGGCTGCCCTGCTCGGGTTTCGACTATTGGCCAAGTATTACAAGACCCCGCCGACCCAATCGAGTGTGGTGCCCTCAAAGCAATGAGTCAGAACCGGGACCGGTAGCGACCGGGTAATCTCTACAATTCAAAGGCCGGATGCGTAAGGAACTACTACCCGGTCGCTACCGCCCCGGTTCTGACTTCATTGGCACGGACACTTCGGTATAATGCGCGCGTGCTCGATCCAACCAGACGGTTTTCAATCCGCGTCGAGAATTACGTCAAGTACCGGCCCGGATACCCTGCTGAGATAATCCCGCTGTTGCAAACTGATTGTGGCCTGACCCCGGACTGGGTGATCGCCGACATCGGATCAGGCACCGGTCTGCTGACAAAACTCTTCCTCACCAACGGCAATCGGGTATTAGGGGTTGAACCGAACGATGGGATGCGCGCCGCGGGTGAGCAAGCCCTCGCCTCCTTTCCAAATTTTGTCAGCGTCCCGGCGGCAGCCGAAACCACCACCTTGCCGGATCAATCAGTAGAAATGATCGTCGCCGGTCAGGCATTTCATTGGTTCGATCGGCAGAAGGCGCGAGCTGAGTTTCAGCGAATTTTGCGGCCGCCCGGTTGGGTCGTCCTCATCTGGAATGGCTTTCAAGTGGAAACCAGTCCGGTGATCAGTGGTTACCAGCAGATCGTGTTGCGTTACGGCACCGATTACCAGGAAGTAAATCGGGAAATGGAGGGGCTCGAGGTGGAATCTTTCTTTGCCCCGAATGCCTGCCGGACGGCGCGTTTCGGCTACCGCCAGGTCTTTGATTTCGAAAGCTTCAAAGGGCGGCTGCTGTCGGCGTCATACGCACCAACTCAGGATCATCCGTCATTTCCAGCCATGATCAATGATCTCCGGCGTCTCTTTGACGAGAATCAAGAAGACGGCACGATAAACTTCGACTACCAAACGGAAGTTTATTACGGCCAGCTGTGATTACTGCGCCAGCCGCGCTAAGGCGTGAGCTAAATCCAACCTCGTGAAAGTGCCCTGCGGATTAAAGGTTGTGGGGCTTGTTCTAATCAGACCATTCTGCACCGCCACCGCCACATAGCCTCGGAGTGAAGGCGGGATCGAAGCGGCATCGACATAGGTGAGTGAGTAAGTGCCCGACTCAGCCTGCTGCCGCAAACCTGCGGCGCGCACTAACGCAACGGCTGCGGTCAGCCGATCGGCCGCCGCATCCGGCCGGAAGGCGCCGCCGGGCAAAGTCATCGGGAACAGAGCACCGTTCGGCGAGGTTTGCGCACTTTCAACAAACAGCATGGTGGTCTGATCGCGCACGTCGGTGTAGTTTGATTGACCGGGCAAATATTGCGGCACGCGCGCTCCCTGGACCAGGGCAGCCGCCAGTTTTGCGCGCGTCACGGCAAAGGTCGGACGGAAACGCGATCCAACCGGTGACATCAGCAGGAACCGCAGCGCTTGGTTGATTTCCGCCACCGAAGCAGAATCCAAGCCGCCCAGATCCGTCATCGCCGCGTACTGTGCTCCGGTAATGCGCATAAAGCCGGTGAAGCTCTGCGCACCGGGCTGGGTTGCGGTGATGGCGAGCGTCGTTCCGAGAGGCAGCGAAGGATCGCGCGACAACTGCACGCGCGCTTTCCAGCTTCCGGCTGCGGGTGCGCATAACATTACTCGCTGCCGTAATCCGGTCAGTCCCGGCGCATTTTTTTCGTTCGCCAAGCCCTGCTGAACGCCGCTCGCGTCTGTCATCGACAAGTTAAGATTGTTTGGATTGGCCAAACCGCCCCAGGCGATCTGCACCGAAGCGAGCAATGCATTCGCCGGAATGTTGAGCGAAGATTCACTGACATTTCCCAGAGCCGCAGTTCCGGAGAACGTCTTAGTGCTGCTGGTGAAGTTAACTTGTTCTTCGTACGCGGCGCCCCGCCACCCGCCGAAATGTCTCAACGGGTATGCGGCTTCCAGGACTGCCGCCTGCGCATTCAGCATTCCGGCGCCCACTTCATACAGGTAATACGGCGGCAGCGGCGTTGCGGTCCGCTGCAGGATGTCGCGTACTTGAGCTGGGGTGAGATTAGGATTCGTTTCGAGCATCAAAGCAATCACGCCTGCGACCTGTGGCGCTGAGAAGCTGGTGCCGCTGCCCGTCGTGTAGTAAGGAATCTCCGCCGGAGCCAGAGCCAGGCCTGCATCGTTGGGGGTCAAGCCATCGACGGTGGTCACCGAAGCCAAGGTCGAAGTTCGCAAACTAACGGTGTTCACACCCGGTGCGACGATCGTGGGATGGAACAGCGGGCTGCCCAAATCGCCGCGCGAAGAGAAGGTGGCCAACTTGCCGAGATTGTCAGTGGCGCCCGCGCTGATTACCCAGGGGGCGACCGAATATGGATTCAACGAATCCGAGCCTGGCCCCGTATTCCCGGCAGAGAAGACAACATTGACGCCGTTATCGGTCAGCATTTTGCTGGCGATGTTCACCGGATCGTTGACATCAAATACCGTGTTGGCTGAAAAGCTGCAGTTGACCACGCGCACGTTGAAAGCGGCCGCGTGCGAGAGCAGATAATCGAAACCTGAAAGCACGAATACCAAACTCGCATCACCGGCGCTCAAACCAAGAATGTTTGCGCCCGGCGCCACACCCGCATACTTTCCACCGGATTGCTGACCGTTCCCGGCGATCACACCGGCCACAAAGGTCCCATGTCCGTAGATCTGATCCGTATTCGGCAGGCTCACTGGATCGATCGGATAGTTGAACCCAACTCCCAAACTTTGCGTGTCGGCCAACTTGAGGTTCTGGACCACTCGACCTGCCAGATCAGCATGCAGGCCATCAACTCCAGTGTCGAGTACCGCTACCGTCACGCCACGGCCAGTCACCGGCAGGCCATTGTTGGCGCGAGTTAGATCGCTGTTCCGGCGGACCGGCTCGACGGCGGTCGCATTGCGGGTCGCTAAATCCAGGTTCCACTGAAAAGTTCGATTGCCGTAGATGGAACGCACCGCCGGCAGGTGCGAAATTGCCACGATTTTCGATTTCCTCGTTGTCACAGAAATCATCGGCAGCGCGTGGTAACGAGTTCCACCCAACACGCCAATGGCCTGCAGATCCGCCACGTCCGCATCTGTCGGTAAGTGATGGTAGACGATCACGGCGGCCACGTTACTATCATCGGTCAGTCGATCGAGCAGTACAGCCAATTCCGGATCAAGACTCTGCAAGCCGGTTTGTCCGACTGCTGAGAACAGCGCGGCGGTTAAAGCATCAACGCCCGTGCGGACGAAACTGTCAGCGCCACTGATGGTAATTCCGTCAGCGCCTGAAACAGTTATGCCGGCCGGTCCGGCGATCGTTATGGAGGTTGGTGGAATTTGATAGATGACCCCGTCAGCGCCCGAAGCAGTGATCGCGTCTGCGCCGCTCACGGTAATGCCGTCCACTCCGCTGACAGTGATGCCGTCACCGTGAGCGATGTTACGCGTATCGGCGCCGCTGGCGGTGATTCCGTTAGTGCCCGTGGCGATTAGGCTGTCGGCGCCGCTCACGGTGATCCCGGTCGGGTTTCGCAACAGCACTGAGTCGGCCCGGTAAGTATTTCCGTCGGCGCCACTAATGGTGATGCCGTCGGCGCCGCTGATGGTAATGCCGTCAGCACGATTTATGGTGGTTGAGTCAGCTCCCGAAGCGGTGATTCCGTCAGCTCCACTCGCGGTAATTCCGTCCGCGCCGGACGCCGTAATACCATCGGCGCCGCTGACCGTGATGCCGTTCGGACCGAATGCCAGCACGCCGTCAGCCCCGCTCACGGTAATGCCGTTGGTTCCAGTGTAGAGAATGCCGTCAGCGCCGCTGACGGTGATGCCGTTTGAGCCGATGATGGTCAGCCCGGCCAGCGCCGGCACCGTGCTGACGAGAACTATCAGAGTCAGCGCGACCAGCCGTTCAAATGTTTTGAAAAGTTGTCGACTCATCAAACACAAGCCAATACCACGGTCGGGTCACAGACAGTGGCTTGTTCAGAACTAAGGGCGAGAAGGCGTTTTATGTGAAAACTGAGACAACGCGCAGATTTTAGCCGTGTCAAATCCGGCTTTTGTTGCATAAAACTTGCAAAATTGTTCTCGGTTTTGAGATGCAACATCTAGCTCTTTACCAGCTCCTGATACACCTTCTGTGTCTGCATTGCCGGTTCGACCCCTAACTCGTTTTGCAAAAGACCGCGCAAAGTCTCGTATTGCTCTTTTACTGCTACGCGATTGCCCAAGGCAGCCTGCGCCCGCATCACGAGACAATGGATATCTTCCCGAAAAGGATCGTCGCGCAGGATTTTGTGCGCCAAGTCCAAAGCGCGCACAAATTCCTGCCGTTTTTCAGCCACGGCGGCGAGTGATTCGAGCATCCGCAGATACTGCTCACGGTAATAAGAACGTTGCTCGTCCACCCACTCGTCGTAGCTGCCCTGCATGAATTCACCGCGATAAAGCGCCACGGCTTGTTCATACAGGTCTATACATCGTGCAAAGTTTCGCTCGCGCCGAGCAGCCTCTCCTTCTCCGATTAACCGATCGAATTCCTCAACATCAATCCGGTACGAGAATTCCGCGTTCAATTGGTACTCGCCGTCCCGGTAAGCGAGAAAATTCTGCTTTAAAGGCTGATTGCTGTTCAGCGCTTTGCGAATGTGGGACATGGTGGGGTGAAAATTCTTTTCGATCGTCTTCAGATCAGTATCGCGCCAGAACGTGTCGATGATCGCGTCCTTGGGAGTGCGATGATGTGGCCGTGACGCGATGAAGCACAGAATGTCACGCGCGCGCCGGGTGGTCCATGCGTCAGCGGCAAACGGCCGCGCCCAGTCACGAAAAATCTCGACCGGCCCCAGCATATTGATCGTCAGATCGACCAGAGGCCTTTCTGCTAAAACAGCTGGCGCAGCCTGGATGGGCGCGGTTGCCGCAGCGGTGGTCGCGGCCCCGCGCAGGTCAGGCGGCAAAAGTTCCTGCGCATCTTCTGAAGCAAATAGCGCCGGGTGAGCTGATACTTCCTGACCCAGCCAGAATTCGTAATCGTAACGAGCCGCGAGATCGAGCGCGCGCCGCAAGTGTTCGAGCATCTGCGGTTCGCGTTGCGCGTTGAGATCACACAACGCAAGACCGGCGCAGCATTGCGCTTCGTAGTAATAGAGTCCCTGTTGATGGAAAAAAGTCAGCGCGGGCGCAAACTGTTCGCTGGCGCCATCGTAATCAAGAGTCGCGAGCAGGATACGGCCTTTCGCCAGCGCGGCCGTGAAATGTCCGATTGCATTCTTGTCGGCGGGCCGACGTTCGAGCAGCCGATCGATTTGGGCCAGCGCCCGCGCCCCATCGCCGCCGCGCAGGCTCATCAACGCGCGTTCTTCCAACAACTCAACCTGGGCCAGATCAATTCCCGCTTCGTCATAGGAACGCGCTGCGCGCTCGTAGAATTCTCCCGCGCGCACCAGATCACCTTGATCGCGATGAAGATTTCCGTAGGCTTCGAAGGCCTCGCCCAGCTGACCGACCATGTTGAAGAGCTGGCACCGCTCGAGCGCTAAATCGAGGTGCTGTGCGCTCTTGTCCATCTCACCACGATAAAGATGGCAGCGCGCGAGGTTCAGGTGGGCCGTCGCCTCCTGCGGAATCGGCGGCAAAGCAGAATCGCTCCGCAGCATTTGGCTAAGCCACCGCAGCGCCTCGCCGAAATCACCGCGCATCATCGCCGGCAAACCCAGGTTGTGAGTAATCAAACGGGCGTGATGTTCATCGTGCTGGCTTTCAGCGGACTGCAATGCCAGCCGGAACTCGCGTTCAGCCGCGGCCCATTCACCTTTGGTAACAAAACAGAGGCCGCGCGTGTTCAGGCACTTCGTGCGAACGACTGAGCTCGAAGGCGTCAATTCAACCGCTCGATCCAGCAACTCAAAAGCGGTGTCATAGTCGCGGCGCCGGCGCGAGATCGTTGCCAGCGAGTGCAGAGCTTCGGCCTCGCCTTCCTGATCGCCCCGGGCGCGCAGCGCGCCAATGGCCCGGCGAAAAAGGCCCTGGGCGGATTCAAAATCTCCGCGCAGACGCGCTACTTCCGCCCGGTAAGCGAGAGCCCGCGGATGGGCTTCCAACGCCGCCGCAGGTAGCGCTTCAGCCAAGGCAGCCAGCGACGTCAACTTACCCGAATTAATCCACTCTTCACCGTGAAGCGCGATGATCTCGGCGGCGCGGTCGAAATCTTCCGCCTCGAGCAGATGGCGGACCGCCGGCTCCCAGGCCTCCCGCTCAAGAAAGAAATTAGCGCAACGGCCGTGCTCAGCAGCGACGCCCGCGAGACCAATTTCCGATCTGAGGCGGCGCTTGAGAAAACTCTGAAACAGAGGATGCAGCCGGTACTCTTCACCCGTCTGGTCGCTGGCCACGGTCATGAACACATTTCCGCGCACCAGCGCCGGCAGTGCGACCGATGATCTGATTTCCGGGAAAAGGCGCGCGCAGGTCTCGAGCTCGAGCCGCTCGAGCAAGGAAATGCGCATTAGGAACTGTTGGATGTCGGGCGGTTCGCCGGCAAATACCTCTTCTGCAAAATATTCGAAAATGTCGCGCTCTGACTGGCGGAGCACCGCGAGCGGATCGACCGGCTTCTGAGTTTGCGAACCTGTCTGTCGCTGCGCCACTTGCCGCACAAGTTGCAGGGCGGTAATCCAACCATGAGTCCGGCGGCCGTACTCACGCAATTGGTCGGATGTGAGCGCCAACCCAAATACCTTGCGAAACAATTCCTGTGTCTCGGCGTCGGTGAACAGCAGATCGTTCCGGTCAATGAACGAAAGTGAATCCTGTGAACGCAGCCGCGCCAGATTCAGCGGTGGAATTTCGCGCGAAATGATCACCATATGAATGACGTCAGGCAAATAAGTAATCAGCCGATCCAGCACCGCGTGCACCGCGGTGTCCGTGCCCAAATGGTGATAGTCGTCGAGAATCAGAATCAATTGCTGCTCGACGCCTTCGAGAATTTCGTTCAATAAGACGTCCGCAGCGCGCTCAGGATGTTGGGCCAGCTGCTGTGGCTGCTGCAGGTAGGCAAAAGTCGATTCGCCAAAGTTAGGAATTCGCTGTTGAATGCCGTAAGCCAGGTAGCCCAGAAACACGGCCGGATCTGCGTCGGTATGATCCAGTTGATACCAAACGTACGGCCGCTCCTGCTTGCGCAGAAAGTCTGCAACCAAAGTGGTCTTGCCTGAGCCGGCGTTGGCGGTTATCAGCGTAACGGGCAGAGAGAGGTTGGCCAGCAGCCGCTCAGTCAAACGCGGGCGCGCCAGAATCTCCGGCGCCGGCCGCGGCGGCAACAATTTGGTTCGCAGAAAGAATCCACCGGTGGCGGCTGTCGCCGGCGTCGGCAACGCGGCGTCCGGTTCCGCGTCTGGACGTTTTTGCCTGCCCATCGAATTTCCCAACAGCGATTTTTCGAGGATCGTGCGGAGCGTAGCATAGCTGAATCCATTACTTCTATGCTCAACGAGCCGGCCGGCAGAACGAGGTTGAACTCCATCCTCGGACAGAACCGGCAAAGTCGTGTTAGAGCTGTTCAGCATGACCAAGCTCGATTTTCCGCAACCGCCTGACAGAGCTGACGGTTCGTACGAGGTAATGGCGCTGCCTTGTACGGCAAGTTAAACCACCCGCGATCCGCAGACGGTTTTAACTCATTACGCCTGGAAGTCTGTGGCCGGCCGCAACGGGCCGAACCGCGGGTGTTTGAAAGATAGAATGCTGTCTGCCACGGCCCGGCCGGCGCGGCCGGGAGTGGCTGCGAATTCCGCGATTGTCGCCGCACGTCCATTGGTCTGGGACCAGGCGACACGGGCGTGTGCTTCAGGCAGCCCGTAGCTTTCGAACAGAGCAATTGCCTCTTCTTCGGTGAAGGCCAGCTCGGTTTCCTCTACCACTCGCAACATCTGCTTTGAGCGCAAACGCCATAGAGGCGCGGGCGGCAAACAGCGGCAAGTGATCAGAACGTGGACATCCGCGGGTAATAACGGCAAAAGCCGCCTAAAAAACGGAACGACCCAGTCAGCGTCATACACCAAATGCAGGTCCTCGATCACGATCAGCAGCGGCTCTGTCCTGGCCTTCGAGAGTTCAAAGACAAAGGCTTCGGCCAGCAGCTCAGCCCGGTCGCTCTCAACTGTGTCAGTCAGGCTCAACAGCCGATCCGGATCGATCGAAGGGCGCTGCAAACGGATGGAAGTAACCAGGTATTCAGAAAAGGATCGCAGATCGTCGTCCGCCGCATCGACTTTGTACCAAGCCACCCCCCGTCCGGCGTGCCGCGCGAAATCCGCTACCAACGCAGTCTTACCGGTGCCGGCGCGGCCGCTGATTACCGTCGCATTGGTTGATACGAGGTTTTCCGCCAGCAGCTTGAGCAGCCGAGGCCGTGACGAGCGGGGCGTTTGGGTCGCAATCGCTATTTTGTCGTGAATGAAATGTTCCTGAGTTTTCATAAGCCGACTTCAGAGTTGCCGGTTCATTTTGTCCCGGTTTTTCGCAACCAAAAGGACAAACCGGAGTATGCCCGCCCCCCCTTGAGGAATTCTTGAGGTTTGATTGCAATGCTCAAAAAACTGTGCCGTTGGGGAATACCGAGACGTTAGCGACCGGGTCATGAGGTCAGAACCCGGGAGCGTTAGCGACCGGGTCAGTCCGTTGCATCCAAAAGAGCCTGATACAACGCACTACCCGGTGTCCTCTCTCAAGGATCAAAGGAACACACGACAAGCGCCACATCGAGCTTTGTCCAAACTCTCCATCAGAGTTAAACTCACGCTGCTTCCGAGACCTGTCTGTAAGGAGAACATTTTATGAAGCGAGCCCTCAGCATCGTCGTTTTACTGGCTGCCGCATCTATTGCCGCCGCACAATCAGCGTCTACTCCTGCGCCCGGCGCAGGCGCCCAGACGCCAACCAAGCCGCCCGCAGCGCCACCCCAGGCACCGCACACCAATCTGAAAGTTGGCCAAGCCGCACCTGATTTCAATCTGCTCAGTACGATTGCCGGCCCTGACGGCCGAAAGATGCGATACAAACTGAGCGACTTCAAAGGCAAGAAAAATGTAGTGCTCGCATTTTACGTCTTTGCCTTTACCGGTGGTTGAACGAAGGAAATGAAGGCGTATCAGGCTGATATCGCCAAATTCGAAGCCAACGACACTCAGGTTTTCGGAGTCAGTGTTGACAGTCCTTTTGCCAACTCAGAATTTGCCAAGCAGAACGGCGTGACCTTCCCATTGCTCAGCGATCTCCGGCATACAGTCGTGAAAGACTATGGTATTTACAATGAAGAAGGCGGCTATGGTAATCGCGCCACGTTCGTCATCGACAAAGACGGCATCATCCAGCACATCGATGAAGGAAACGTGGCCATCGATCCGGCCGGCGCCGCAGACGCCTGCAACATCCTGACGCACAAGAAAGCGAGCCAGTAATCCGGCGGGCCGTAACCCAGGGAGATCAGATGAAAAACTTTAAGGTGTTCGCGCCGGTGGCGCTGATTTTGCTCGCGCTGGTGTCATGCAATCTTGGTTCGTCACCGACCAGGACCTTCAAGACCTTCTTTGAAGCGCAAAAGAAGAAAGACATTCCCGGAATGAAGAAGACCTTGTCCAAGTCCTCGCTGGACATGATGGAAAAGGCGGCCAAGTCGCAAAACAAGTCCGTCGATCAGGCGATCACCGAAGGCTTCAACAGTCCGGCCGGCAAAGCCGACAAGATGCCTGAAACGCGCAATGAGAAGATCGATGGCAATAATGCGACCCTGGAAGTGAACGATGAAGAGACGAAAAAGTGGGAAACGCTCTACTTCGTGAAGGAAGACAGCGAGTGGAAGATCGCCCTTGATAAGACCATCGAAGAGATGTTCAAGAAGATGGGCGCCGAAAGCGGGAAATAAAAAACCTCGGGTACTTCGTAGAAGCCAACTAGCCGTTTCAATCACATCTCGCTGCAGCGAGGTGAGGCACCGTAAGCGCAATTCTATTTCAGCCGTCTCAACGGGCTTCCGGTTGAAACGGTAATCAGGCGATTGTCCCACCTCAAGGGAGTCGGCCAAGCCGAACCAGAACCTCAATGAGTCCGCGGAGCGGACTCGTTTACCCTGGGGTCCACCAGGATTCATGTTCAAGTCAGTCGCGCGCGCATTGGCTTGGATTAATCAACGATAACAAACCCGTTGAAACGGTTTTCTTTCAATCCTTGGCTTTGTTTCCGCTAAAGCGAGGTGTGAATGAAAGTCGATTTCGGAGCAAGCCGTTTTCCCGGTCACTCACTATCTGAACTGCACTGCTCTTCGGTCCAGCTGGTCAGCGAAAATTCCTGCTGTAAATTTCGATGCACGATCACTTTGACGAACTCCGTGGTGTCAACATCGTCATCCTGTTTGTGGTAGCCGACCTTCAGACACAGCCGGAAGTTCGTCCCGGCGGCGCTCTGGCTTTCTGCTTTTTCCACCGACACCAGCTTGTAGGTCATCTCTTTTTTCTCTGACTCGGCGGTGACGGCGAACTCAGCAGCGGCCATCACATTGTCATCAGCCTTGTCGATCACCCGGTAACCGCCTAGCTGGCCGGCAAGCGCCGCCATCGCCAGAAGGCTTAGAATTGCTGTCACTGAAAGTATCCTTGTGACTATCCTGGTTTTCATCTTTTGACCCTCCAACATAATTGTTCGGGAGAGGGTTAGCTCTCAGCACAAATGATTAGCGTTCAGGGCTTGGCCGATTTCGAAAAAGCCTTCTCGATTGCGGCGCGCAAGCCTTCGCCGGAGTACTCAGTCAACATCACCCCGTTGATGAAGAAAGTCGGAGTGGCTTCGATGCCGTACCCTTCACCTTCTTCCAAATCCCGGCGTACTGCAGCTTCGTAGACGCCGCCATCAAGTTCGGAATCAAAGCGCTTCCGATCCAGCCCCACCTGCGTGGCGAATTTCTTAAGCGATTCACGATCGAGACTGTTCTGATTCTTAAACAGGAGGTCGATGTATTCCCAAAATTTACCCTGCGCCTTTGCGGCTTCGGCAGCCTGCGCCGCGCTGAATGCGTTTTCATGCAGGCTCGTCAAAGGAAAATTGCGGATCACAAAGTGCACGCGATTGCCGTAGGACTTTAAGACTTCTTCCACAATTGGGTACATGCCGCCACAGGCGGAACATTGAAAGTCCGTAAACTCCACGATCGTCACGGCCGAGTTCACGTCGCCGCGCGAAGCGCCGTTCGCCTGGTTGATATTCATCACCGGTGCTTCCGGCTCGCGGAGAAATATCTGGACCTTGGATGAAGCGCGCAGCCGATTGGCAAGATCCACTTCCAGCTGTTCCTGTTGCTGCTGTTGCAGGTAGACCACGATTGCGTTTCGAGTGGTCGCCAGATCACCTTTAATGGCAGCTTTGTTTTCGTTATAGAACTTCGAGACATCCGCGTCGGTGGGCGGTTTAATTTTATCGGTAATCTCCGTCCGCACCACTTCTTCAGGTCCAACCTTCTTGCGGCCGGCTTCAGCCACAATCAAAAGATCGTTGATCCGCCGATCAAGGGCCTGCTTACGGACCGCGTAAAGCCGCCGCTCCATTTTGTAAACGTAGGCCTTCACCCGCTCATTAATGACATCAACCCGCAACGGCTCGCCGTTGATGGCGGCGATCACGGTACCGCTCGCCAGGTTCGGCGCGTTCACATCCGCGTTTTTGCTAATCACATTGGTCATCTTCAAACGGTTGATCAGCGCCTGGTACAACTCTTCCCGGCGCTGGTTGCGAATGAAATTGATCAGCTGCGGCCGGACCGTATTCAAATCAGCGCCGCCCAGTTGGTCGCGATTGGCATCGTAAGCCGCCTGCACTTCGACGTCGGACGGCGGTGGAATGCGCGCATTGATCTCTGTGTCGATTACTTCGTTCGCGGACTTGTTGTGCTTTTTGGCCTCCGCAGCGATTAGCATCGATCCGAGTTTTGCATCCACAGCGCGCTGGCGAGCTTCACGGATCGCCTTCGCCGGATCGGTGTAGTAATCGCGCAGGTATGGATCTGAATCGCGCATTACCGCTTCGTTCAGATCGGCTTCCACATCCGCAGCGGCAATGGCGGCATCATTTACGGTCGCAATCGTCGTCGTATTTTTTTCGGGTGACACCGGTGTCGGCTTTGGCGGCGGCGTCGGCGTTGCCGTGGGAGTTGGTTGGGCCGCAGCCGGCTTAGTGGTGGTGGTGCTCGAGCGCCGGCGCTGGGCCACGGCGACATTCAAAGTTATTAGGGCAATCAGGATTGAAAGGGTAATTCGCGACAATCTCATGGGGGCATCTTTCTGGAGACCGAGCCGCGTTGTCAACTTGTGCCCGCGAGCTTTCGGACCGTTTCCAGGGTATCAATCTCGTCGGGTGACTTGTCGGGCCGGAGCCTCACAATGCGGGGAAAACGCAACGCATAACCGCCCTTGTGCCGGTTTGATGGCTGGACCCGGTCAAAAGTTACTTCCAAAACAATTCGAGGTTCGACGATGCGGACCCGTCCATGCGCGAACTGCTGAAGCGTGTGGGCCTTAAACCATTCCGTCATCTCGGCAATTTCCGCATCGGTCAAACCGGAATAAGCTTTGCCGATATTGAGCAATTCCGGCTCAGTCTCAGACCTCCTCACCGCAAAAGTGTAGTCAGAGAGCACATTCCGCCGCTTGCCGTGACCCAACTCGACTGTGGTCACGACTACGTCGAGTGTCGCCAACGCTTTCTTCAGTTTTAGCCACTCGCGCCCGCGCCGGCCCGGCTTGTAGCGCGATAACGGGTCTTTGATCATTAGGCCTTCGTTACCGCGAGCGCGCGCCTCGTCGAATTCGTCGTCCAGCGCCGCGGCTTCGGTGAATCGCTTTGCCTTTGATAACCGTACCGCTCCCAGGTTCGACGCGCCGGCGGCGCTGCGAATTATTTCTTCCAAACGCGCCCGCCGGATTTCCAAAGTTTCATCGATCAAAACCTGTCCGGTGGCATACAGCAGATCCCAACCAACAAACACCACCGGCGTGCTGTGCAGAAGCTCTTCGCTGACAGTTTTCCGCCCCAAACGCTTCTGCAGATCGCTGAAGGGGAGGATCTCTTCACCGCGCGCAGTGATGATCTCGCCGTCGATAATTACGTCCGTGGGAAGTTTTCGGAGCGGCTCGTGCAGCTCCGGAAATCTTACTGAGATTTCATCCAGCGTACGCGAGTAGATGGCCACGCGCGCTTCCTGAACGTGCGCCTGCGCCCTTATGCCGTCGAATTTGTCCTCGACAAAGAAACTTTCGGGCATAGTTCTTTCAATGTCGGTGAGATCCGAAGCGGGAGTTGCCAACATGAACTTCAGCGGGTGAAACAGCCGCATCTCCAAATCGTGCAGCGCTCCCGCGCGGGCGCGCATGGCGGCTTCACCAATATCGCCGCGAAGCATGTTGGCCATCGACACATCTGCCAGCGGCTGTTTGAAAGCCCGCGAGATCGCGTCTTCGACCAGACCTTCGCGCAATCCGATGCGCAAGTCTCCGGACAACAATTTGACCAGGTACTTGGCTTCCAGCGCGGTGGCTTTGGTGAAGACTTTTGCGAGCAGATCGGTCTTGGCATTCTTGCCTCTGGTAGTACTCAGTCTCGCCAGAAGGTTTTCGGTATCACCCAGAGTCAATGACGCTTGGTTGTTTGGTTTGCTTTCGGAAAATACTTCGAAGGCGACATCGCCGCCATCGCCCCAGCGCGCGTATCGCGGCCCCAGACTTTCCGGCGCCACGCCGGTGGCGGCGCACAGCGCTTCGCCCAGAATGCTGCCACCGACATTGGTCGTGCGGGCGTCGCTCTGCGCAAACTGATGGCCGGCGAAATATCTGGCGGCGCGGGCCAGATCATCGTCGGCGAGATGCTCAAAATACGCGCCGAGCAACGCCGCCTTTTGCAATTTCTTGGTCGTCGCGGCGACGGCCTCAGCCGTGAGAGCAAACTGCTCAAGCGAATTCGCTGGAAGATCGGACATGTAAAAAGAGTGTGCGAGGTTGATTTGCCTGTCAATCGCTGCGGCACGAGCGCCGCAGGCGCGGCATTGAATAGCCACCGCCGTCAGGCCGTGGGTTAGAACATAACAGGGGTGCCGAGGCCCGAAGGGCCGGCATCGCAAATCAAATTAAGCGAAGAACATTGCCGCACCTTCGGCGCTCCAAATGCCATTTCCACAGATCCACGGCCTAACGGCCGTGGCTACTCTCTGACGGTCCTTCGGACCTCCGCTTCTGTACCTGAGCACCCCGCCGCGCTACAATCCTTTTTCGCTTACAGGGCGTCTAACCTAACGATGTATCTCTTCATTCTTGATTCGCTCGGCAGCACAGAGTTCCTGGTAATCCTGGGAGCCGCTCTAATCTTTTTTGGTCCGCGCCGCCTGCCCCAGCTCAGCCGGCAAATCGGCAAAGGCCTGGCCGAATTCCGGCGAGCGTCGGACGACTTCAAACGCACCTGGGAACGTGAGGTTAATCTCGAGGACATGGATCGCGGTGCCACCATGGACGAAGGCAGTTCACTGCTCGATCGGGCCACAGAAAAGATTCGCAGCGCGCGCGAAGCCGCGGCCCTGGAATCGGCCGGCATTCCGGTAGTCGCCAACACCATTGCACCCACGGTAACTCCGATCGACCCAGCGCTGGTCCAGGCGCGCACCACCTCGCCATCGATCGAACCTGAAGCCGAACCCAAGCCCGAATCAACACCCGAGGAAGCATCCGAAAAGCACCAATGGCTATAGTCCGGTAGTAGTTCCCGCAATGCCCCTGAAACTCATCAAGTCAGACAAGAAAAGAGAATCCGACGAAGAAGGCCTCGGCGGACAGATGTCTTTTCTTGAACATCTGGACGAGTTGCGCAAGCGGCTGATTCGCTGCATGGCGTTTGTGCTCATCGCCGCCTTCGTCTGCTGGTTCTTGTCCGGTTACATCTACAACTTTCTGGCTCAGCCGGTGCAACGAGCTCTCGCCGATGCGCAACAGCGGCGGCGCGTGACGATCGTGGGCCTTAACGGGCAGGTCGGATCGATTCCACTCAGCTCACTTCATCCGCAGGACCGCGTTCGATTCATTTTCCCTGAGCTCGTGCAGTTAGGACCTGCGCGCATTCCGCCGGGCTCATCAGTGATGGCCCGAGTAGATAAGGACGCCCAGGGAAATCTGTCACTGTTTTCCGACGAGGCTTTCTCGGCCGGCGGCGACGTCATTCCGAAAGATGTAAAACTGCCGGTCGATCCGACCAAAGGGTATGACCGGCTGCCTGACGCCGAAGAAAAAATGGTGGTGGATACCACCATCGGTCCGTTCGCGCTTTTCGTGAAGGTGTCGATGTATGCGGCGATCGCGGTATCGGTGCCTTTCCTGCTGTGGCAAATCTGGGCTTTCGTTGCGCCGGGTCTTTATCCACACGAGCGAAAATACGTCACCCCTTTTGTCGCGTTGTCCTCAATCTTCTTTGTGCTCGGGGCGGCCACCGCCTATTACCTGATCTTCCCGCCGGCGGCGAAGTACCTGCTGGGATTGGGACAGGATTTTCGCCTATTACTAAAAGCCGACGAGTACTTTGATTTTATTATTCTGTTGATGTTGGGCATGGGTTTGGTCGCCCAGATGCCGGCGATTACTTATGTGCTGGCGCGCATTGGCCTGGTGACGGCGGGGTGGATGGTCAGAGTTTGGCGCGTAGCATTCCGCCGTGATTTCGCCAACGAACGACGTTCCCAATATGCTGCTGTTTGCCGCCCCGATGTTCGTCCTCTACATAATTTCAATCATCGTAGCGTGGATTTGTGGCCGAAAACGACAGCCGGCTTAGCGAGGAGCCGAGTTCTTGAAGCCATGGCACTTTGCCCGTCGCCGCTTCGCGGCTCATTAGTCAAGTAGGTTCTTTTTACCCAAGGCTCGCAGACTCGCCTTGGGCTAACTATCACCGCTGGTCCGCAGCTCGTTCGGCTCTGACCTCCGCAGATCTCTGTTAAGACACCGGATGCTTCACGCGTCTACAATATTTGTGGTTTCGCAATGGCTAAATCTTTGTGTAACAGGCAACTAGGCCGCCTTTTCGCGGCATCTTGACTCTGGTTTCAAGCAAACCTAGAATTCGTTCATCGTCTCCTCGTCGCAAGGGCGGTAATTCAAAGACGCGACCCAAAAAGTATTAGTCTTCCCGATTTGTTTTCAGGAGTAATTCATATGTCATTCCGCAGATTCGGCCTTCCGGCCGTTGCTCTTCTCGCTGCCATCTTTGCCGTCCCCTCAGGTTTGGCCCAGCCACAAAAGAAAAAGAGCGATCAGGACCCGACCGAGAAACCTCGCAACGTCAAACCTGAGCTGAAAAAAGCCTACAAGGACTGGCTCGACAAGGACGTCGCTTACATCATTACCGACGAAGAGCGGAAAGCGTTCAAGAAGCTGGAGACTGATGACGAACGGGAAAGGTTTATTGAGGAATTCTGGCGACGCCGCGATCCCGATCCGGACACTGACGAGAACGAGTATCGCGAGGAGTATTACGAGCGCATCGCTTATGCGAACGAGCATTTCGCTTCAGGCGTTCCCGGCTGGAAAACCGACCGCGGCCGCATCTACATCACTTTTGGAAAACCCGATGAAATAGAAAGCCACCCCTCAGGCGGTAGTTACCAGCGTGAATCCTATGAAGGCGGCGGCTCGACCTCGACCTATCCTTTCGAGCGCTGGTTCTATCGCTATCTGGCCGGCGTTGGTTCAGGAATCGAAATCGAGTTCGTCGATCCGACGGGCAGCGGTGAATATCGCATCGCGCGCAACCCGGACGAGAAAGATGCGCTGTTGCACATCCCCGGAGCCGGGTTGACGCTGGCTGAAGAAATGGGTCTGTCCAGCAAAGCCGACCGCATCTCAAACCTGGGCGGCGTGGGCAATCCAAATTACAGCCGTGAGCAGGACAGTCCGTTTTCCCGCTTGCAGGTCCTGACCGATCTGCAGCGTCCGCCGGCAATTAAGTACAACGACCTGGCCGCCCAGGTTAATACGCCAATCATCGAAGATAACCCGCTTAATTTCGATGTGCGCGTCGACTATTTCCGTCAGTCCGACGAGCGCGTGATCACCGCGTTCACGATTCAGACCGACAATCAGAACCTGGTCTTCAAGGACAGTGGCGGCGTGCAACAGGCCCAGCTGAATATTTTCGGCCGCATCACTCACGTATCCGGCAAGCGCGCCGGGCTTTTTGAAGATCCAGTCATCACGCGCGCGACTTCCGAGGAATTGACTGAGACCAGAGGAAGAAAATCTGCTTATCAAAAAGCTGTCGCCCTGCCGCCGGGCAACTATAAGCTCGACGTAATCGTGCGCGATATCGAGTCCGGCGCGACCGGCGTGCGGCACGTCGCCGTGGTGGTGCCGAAGTATGACAACCAGAAACTGTCGACTTCCACGCTCATCCTAGCGGCAAAACTGGAAGGACTGAACGATCAGCCGGCAGTCGGTATGTTTACCATCGGCAACGTCAAAGTCATCCCGAATGTCTCGGCCACGTTCCATCAGGGCGCGCCCGTAGGCGTTTACATGCAGATCTATAACGCCGGGATCGATCAGACGACACTGAGGCCTTCGGTCGATGTCGAGTACGCGCTGATGAAGGATGGTAAGGAACTTGGGAAGCAGGCGGAAGACTGGCGCGGCAACAGCGACTCAGGACAGCGGCTTACTTTGGCAAAGCTGATCGATTCACGTAGCCTTCAGCCGGGCGATTATTCGGTCCAGGTACGCGTGAAGGATCGGGTCAGCGGCCAATCCCTGGTGCAGGAAGCAAAGTTTACTTTGGTGCCCTAGCTTCAGTTTTGAATGCGCCGGCTCTCGAAGCGATTCGGGAGCCGGTTTTCTTTTATCCCGATTTTCCTTAACTCGATCTCATCGAAAATCCGGAGGAACTCTCTTCCATGCTAAAAAAACTTATCTTCGCATCAATGCTCATCGCCGTCTTTGGTCTCACCGCAATTGCGCAACCAAAATCCGGCGACCCTCAGAACCGGCCGCGCAAAATCCAAGACGAACCGAAGAAGGCTTTTAGGAATTGGATAGTTGATGTCGATCCCATTCTCACTCAGGAAGAGCGGGACGCATGGAAGCCGCTCAAGACTGACGAAGAGCGTGAGCATTTCATTGAAATTTTCTGGCGCCGCCGTGATCCCGATCCTGACACGGAGGAAAACGAATACCGCGAAGCTTATTACGAGCGGCTCGCTTATGTTAATGAACACTTCAGCTCAGGGGTCCCCGGTTTCAAGACGGACCGCGGCCGAATCTATTTAAGATTTGGCAAGCCGGACGAGACGGAATCGCATCCTTCAGGCGGCGCATATCAGCGCGAGTCATGGGAAGGCGGCGGCTCGACATCTACCTTTCCGTTTGAACGCTGGTGGTACCGCAATCTCCCGGGACGATCGGACATTGAGGTTGAGTTCGTCGATCCAACCGGCACCGGTGAATACAGAATTGCCCGAAACCCGTTCGAAAAAGATGCCATGCTGCGCATACCGGGGGCCGGGCCACAGGGAATAGATCAGGCCGCTTACATTAACGCCGCCAGCGGTTACGGCAATCCGTTCTCGTCGCGCAGTAAGGACAGCGAATTCGAGTGGATGGATCGGATTCATTTCCTGGAACAACCTCCCGCCGTAAACTTTGAGGACCTGACCGGCACGCGCAATTCCACGCCGGTGGTCGAAGACAACCCGATCAACTCGTCGGTCAAAGTCAGTTTCTTCAAACAGTCACACGATCGCGTCATGGTGGCTTTCACCATCGAAACCGAAAATCGCGATCTCGTATTTTCCGATCGCGGCGGAATTCTTACGGCTCGAGTAAACATCTCCGGCCGTATCACCAGTGTAGCCGGGCGCCGCGTTGGGTTCTTTGAAGATGTCGCGTCGACCACCGCACTTCCGAATGAACTTATCGATGCCAAGGATCGCCGGTCCGTTTATCAGAAAGCAGTGGCCATGGTCCCGGGCCGTTATCGAATCGATGTGCTGGTGCGCGATACTGAATCCGGCTCGTCGGCGATCCGGCATTTAGGTTTTGAAGTCCCCAAGTTCGGCGCCAGCCTCGGTTCGTCATCGCTAATTCTGGCTTCAGTACTCGAGCAAGTTTCCGATGTGCCTGCCTCGCGGCAATTCCAAATCGGCGACAAGAAAGTCATTCCAAATCTTTCGGGCCGATTTCATCGGGGCTCACCTATCGGGGTTTACCTGCAGGTCTATAACGCCGGCATCGATCAGATGACGCTGCGGCCTTCGGTCGAGGTCGAATACGTGCTCCTAAAAAACGGGCAGGAACTCGCGAGGCAGCGTGAAGATTGGCGCAATGTCAGTAGTGTGGGCGAGCGTTTGACCCTGGCCAGACTGCTCGACTCAAACAGCTTGACTCCTGGTGCTTATGAGATCGAGATTCGAATTCGCGATCAGGTCAGCACCCAAACGCTGGTCGAAAAAGCCACGTTGACAATTGTTCAGTAACAGCCTGACTAAAGCGAGAATAGCATCCAGTAGCGGGCAACCGTCTCGGTTGCCGGCCAGTCAGGGTAAGCCAGCGCGGACGCTTCGGCTCCAGTCAGTTTCACATTTTCTCCCGCCGACTTAGAATTGGTTATTAATGACCAAATTGCATCTCACGGGTCTATTACCGTCTGAGCTGGCGGATTATGTGACTTCGCTCGATCAACCGCAGTACCGCGGCAAACAGATTTTTGCGGCCATCCACGGGCGGCGGATGACTGCTTTCGATCAGCTGACGGATCTGCCGCGCGACCTGCGCGCGCGACTTAATGAGCAGGCCACGATTTCCAGCCTCAAACTTGAATCTCGGTATTTATCGAGCGACGGCACGCGCCGTTATCTGTTCAAAACTCAGGACAATCTCCCCGTCGAAACCGTATTCATTCCGGAAGAGCGCCGCGATACGATCTGCTTCTCGTCGCAATCGGGCTGTCCGCTTCAATGCACTTTCTGTCTGACCGCCCAACTGGGTTTGCTGCGTAATCTCACCAGCGGCGAGATCGTCGAGCAGATCATCTGCGCACTGAATGATGCATATGGCGCCGGCGTCGAAACACCGCGCGGCACCAATCTGGTCGGCATGGGCGCGGGTGAACCCTTCCTGAACTTTGAGGCACTGATTAAGGCAGTGCGGATCATGAAAGAGCCGGCGGGTTTGCATATCGTGCCGAACCGGATCACGGTGTCGACTGCCGGGGTAGTGCCGAAAATCCGCGAGCTGGCTTTGACCGAAGACCGGCCGCACCTGGCCATTTCACTGGCCGCGCCCAACGATGAGCTGCGCGCGCAACTCATGCCGATTAATAACAAATGGCCGATTAAGGAATTAATGGCCGCCTGCAAAGACTTTCAAGTGTCTTTGAAACGCGGCGAGCGATTTACCTTTGAATATGTCATGCTCCGCGGCGTAAACGATTCTGACGATCATGCACGCCAGCTGGCAGGTCTGATGCGAAGACACGCACTGCGCGCAAAGATCAATTTGATTCCGCACAATCCGGCCGAGCCTTTGCCATATCAGCCGTCATCGATGGAACGGGTCGAAGCGTTTCGGGCGATTCTCGATGCTGCAGGCATCGACAGTTTTGTCCGGCGACCGCGGGGACGCGACATCCTGGCAGCTTGCGGACAGTTAGCAGCCCGCGGCGAGGTGGCCCAATCGCCGATTAATGCGTAAAAGCCGCGAGTCAGAAGACCGGCTTTAGCCGGGCTTTTCTATGGAAAGGAAAACCTTACTAAAGTAGGCGTTTTGCCTGGTGACCACACCTCAGTAAAATACGCTGGCAATTTTTAACCTGGCCCTGATGCGAGAATTAATAATTTATGAGACTGATATCCAAACTTTTTATCGTGCTGGCCCTGGTGGCTATTCCGCATAATTTTTTTGCGACGCCGGCCCCTCAACCCAACATTAGCCTCAAAGGCTACTACTCAACTGATCGCTTGCAACGGGGCCGCGCCGTTCGCGCAGCCATAGTGATGGATATTCCCTCCGGTTATCACGTTAATTCGAACCGGCCGATTGGAAAATATGCGATTGCCACCACGATTAAATTCGAACCACCAAAAGGAGTGACGATCAGCCCGGTCAGCTATCCCCGCGCGATAGTGCGAAAGCTGAAAGCGACAAACAACGAAGCGCTCGCACTTTATGAAGGGCAGGCGATCATGCGCTTCAACGTAACTGTGCCCGCGAGCTATCAGGGCGGATCGCTAAACCTGAAAGCACGCGTTCGTTATCAAAGTTGCAACGACGAAGTTTGTTTTCCGCCCAGGAACCAGGACGTCGATCTGAACATCGATGTTGCCGGACCAAACGATCGCGTCAAATCGGCTAATGGCTGGGTGTTCGGCGGAAAGTAATTTCAGACCAATCTCAGCTCGTCATGTTTCAGCAATTTCAAGAACCTCCTTACGCCGGATTCTGGCTGCGCTTCGGCGCCTACTTCATCGACTCGCTGATCCTGGGTCTGGTTTCTATTCCCCTGCTGGTGGTGCTGATTGTCATCGTGCTTAATGGCACTGTCGATCCGGAGTCACCGGCGGTGACCGCACTGCAACTCCTCTTCAATGCTTTTTCCTGGCTCGCCGGCTGGCTCTATTTTGCCTGGATGGAAAGCTCCTCCTGGCAGGCTACACTCGGCAAACGAGCAGTCGGATTGCGGGTGACGGACATGGATGGAAATCGCATTAGCTTCGGCCGAGCCACCGGTAGATACTTTGGAAAACTCCTGTCAGGATTTATCTGCTCGATCGGTTACATCATGGCTGCTTTCACTGAGAAGAGACAGGCCCTGCATGACATGCTGGCGAGCACTCTGGTGTTGCATGGGCAAGCGCTGCCGGGCGAACAAATGCCGCCTCCACCACCGGACTTTGGTTATGACCAGAGAACGTTTCGCATCGAATGATGCCTGTAGTAGTGCCTAGTTGGCGCCGATTACCGACATCAGCCGGCCGACGCGCCCACGCAACTGTTTTTCACGACGATAGGAAAAGAAGAGATCGTTTCGGTCCATGGTGCAGAATGGCGCCAGGTGGATCCGATCCGAACTCAGGCCGGCAGCTATTAACTGATCGCGATTGGCGGCGTGCAGATCAATTCGCGCATGACCATCGCGCGTGGGCGTGAACAAACTGTCGGCGCCGGCGAACCGTTCTTTGAAAACACTGATCACGTCGGTCCCGATCTCGTAGCAGCAGACATTGGCGGCGGGTCCGATGGCCGCTCGCAAATCCGACGCGCGGGCGCCGTACTGCCGTTCGAGTTCTTCGATGGCGCGTTTGACGAGGGAAGCAGACGTCCCGCGCCAACCTGCATGTACGGCGGCAAAGGCCCGCGTGCGCGAGTCACCGATCAAAACCGGCACACAATCGGCCGTCTTGACGGCTAACAAAATTTTCGGTGTATTGCTGATCAGTGCGTCACAGTATTCATCGTCACCCAGCACGCCGGGCTTTGGCCGGGCTTCGCTTTCGGAATGGACGACACGCACGTCGGCCCCGTGGACCTGCCAGCAGCCGGTCAAGGTCCATTGGCCGTCAAAGAGATTGAGGAACCGGCGCCGGTTTTCGTAAATATTTTCCGATTCGTCTTCGTTGAAACCGGCGAGATTCAGCGCGTTTTCCGGCATCGGGCTGACGCCGCCGAGACGGGTCGAGAATGCGTTTTGAAAGCCGTCAGCCTCCAGGGCCGAGCAGATCAGCGCGCGCACGCCGTCGCGTTCGCGCCAATAAAAACCGGCGGCATCGAGATCTGGTCCATCTGTTTCTGTGATTATTTCGATTGGAATAGACATTATTGAAGTCAGGCGCGTGCGCGAGACGATCGAGCGCACGCCGCGATTCGCCGAGCGCGTCTTCACGGAAGCCGAACGCGCCTACTGCGAATCCCGGGGCGCGGTCGCCGCCCAACATTATGCCGCTCGTTTCGCAGCAAAAGAAGCGGCGCTGAAGGCCTTGCAGACGGGATGGAGCGGTGGCATCAGCTGGCAGGATGTCGAAGTCGCCGCCAAAGACTCAGGCGCCCCACTGATCTTGTTTCATGGGCGCGCGCGTGAACTCTATGAAGCCCGCGGCGCAACCGCCGCGCACCTCTCAATCGCGCACACCACCGAACACGCAGTCGCTCAGGTGATATTGGAGAAGGTCTGACTTTCTTTTACCCACTTATTACGCACGTGGGTGTTATGGGTGACTTAGCCAAGGGCTTTGCCACTCCGATGCGCGGCAAGCCATTTCTAAGACGCTGCTCGTTGAAAAAGTTACTTGCTAAGCGAAGGAAAGACGCTCACGCGGCTTTCTTCCGGCGCGACCGCTTCAATAAATCTCTTACTTCATCTTCTGATACTTGCCTGAAGTCTGCGTACCAAACTCCCACCGCGGTGAAAGACTCAGGCGTAATGGCGCAAACCGCAATCGTATCCGCTTCGTGCTGGAACGATTCGCAAGTCTGACGCGCTCCCACTGGCACCGCCACCACAATCTGCCGCGGTTCGCGTTGCCGCAGCGCCCTAACGGCCGCCCGCATGGAAGAACCCGTGGCCATGCCGTCATCCACCACAATCACGGCACGCCCTTTTACCTCGACGGGCGGGAAGTGGTCGCGATACTCATGCTCGCAACGATCAAGTTCGCGCTGCTCCCGGGCAATCACTTCATTGATAGTAGTTGGCGGCAGACCAATCGTGGAAAGCACGTCAAGATCGAGCACGCGAATGCCGTCGCCGGCAATGGCGCCAAACGCGAGCTCCGGCTGCCCGGGCGCGCCCAGCTTCCGCACCACGAAGAGATCGAGCGGCGCCTGCAGCACCCGCGCAACTTCAAAAGCTACCGGCACGCCACCACGTGGTAAGCCGAGCACCACCACATCCGGCCGGTTCGCGTATTCCACCAGCTTCTCAGCCAGAAACTGACCGGCGTCCGAACGATCTTTGAATATCTTGATTACCATTCCACCGGATTTGGATCGATCAGCGCCGGGTGATGGTTGCTCAACCGCGCCGGCGTGTACTAAAGAAGCCCCCTAGAAATCCAAGCGTCAGCCCCAGACCCAACGCGACACCGAGCGATTGCCAGGGATGATGTTTGACGTAGTGGGTCGTGTCGTCGAGATAGTCTTCCCCGGCGGCGTAGCTGCGACGCACCAGCCGCTGCGCCTTTCGTTTGCCGATTTCCACCAGCTCTCCGGCTAATTCTTTCCCTTCGGCCGCCTTAGCCGCCAGGTGCGCCAATTTGAGCCCGGTAGGTTTGCCATTAGTAACAACTGCAGTTTCCATCTAGTGACCTCCTGAAGATTAAAGTTCTCGCAAAAAAGCTTAAGAGTGGGATGCCTGGCGCTGGTTTCAGAAATGCGACGTTCTGGTTGTCAAAATGCTGTAAGTCGAATGCAGAAGCCCGCACGAAGTAAGGGCGAACGACCCTCCGAATTACCACGCACCTACTGCGAGCGTGCTTCTGCAGTTGCTGGCCGGGCGTTCGAAAATGGACCGGCTTTGCCTCAAAAGTCGACCGTATGGACTCGCTTGCGATTTTGAGCTCAACGATTTAGTACGCCGAGCGTAGCGAGGGGATCGAGGAATCAACTTTATCTAACTATGTCAGTTGAGTCGAGGATACCCTCGCTACGCTCGGGGTCTAAAGCGTTGGGCCTTTCACCCGCGGTCGCTGCTGGTCATTTTAGGGCTAATGAAGATTTTTGAGGCAAAGTCAAATGGACCGATGTGAAATAAGAACTGGAGCGCAATCCCGATAAGCTCGGCTGCGCTCCAGTCATATTTGTTGATCTGGACTTAGAAACTCAGTTTCAAACCAAACTGGAATTGGCGCTGGTCGTACGCCGCTGTGGGACGGCTGTAGTAACGGCCATTGCTGGTGCGTTGCGCAAAAGCATTCACATCGCTGAACAGCGGCGACGCGGCGGCTTCATTAAAGCGATTGAAGAGATTGAATCCTTCCGCGATCACATCCAGCCGGAGGCGCTCGCCAAAACGAATCGCCCTCATCACTCGCAAGTCGAGCGACATGTAACCATGGGTCCGGCCGAAGTTACGCGGCAGGCTGCCGTTAGTGAACGCCGTGGTCGGAACGAACAGGGTGCCGTCGGCAGCCACGCTGGGTCGATCATTCGAGCTCTGCAGGTCGCCGTTTGAATCGACGCCAGTCAGAATATTGAATGGACGGCCGGACGAGATTTCCAGGATGGGCGCCACCGTAAAGTCCGCCAGGAATTGCTTGAACCCATGTTCACTGCGCCAGCCGCCCGGCGACATCAGTGCGCCACTGAAGACAAAGCGATGACGTTGATCGAACAGCGAGTCGGCCCGCTCGGCCCTCATGTTGCGGTTGTCCTGTGGCTTGAGCAGGGTTTGCAGATCGGAAGAGTCATCGATCGAATGGGACCAGGTATACGACGCGAGGAACTGAAAGTTATTCGAGAAGCGCCGTTTCAGTTCAATATTCATCGCGTTGTAACTGGAATTGCCGTCCGACAACTGGGCATCAACTTCGCCGAATGGCGAAATCAATCCCGGCGTTCTCAGCGTGTTGGCGGCCGCCAACGCGGCGTCGAGCGCGGCCTTGGTGACAGCGCCGCCTGAGGCGGACGCCGCGAAAAAGTAATTAGGTCCGTTGGGCCGGAAGAAGTTCGCCACGATCGGACTCACCACTCCCTGGCCGAGCGCGTTGACGCCAACCATGCCGGGAATTATTACCTGGAACCCCGGCGGGCAACCGGCGCCCGGACAAGCCGTTGGCAGCGAGAAGAATTCAGCGGCGCTGCTACTCGCGGGCGCGGCGCCGGCGAAGCGGCGGAAATTCTCGATCAAAAGATCGGGGCGCGGTGCATTGATGTCCCGAGGATGCGGCAGATGGTGGGCGCCAACGAAAATATAACTTCCGGAGATCGACATGTTCTTCGACAGTTCACGTTCGATGGTGAAGTTCGCCTGGTTGGCGTACGCATATTCGAAGTCCTTACTCACCGCCAGAGTGAATGGGAAGAGCGGGCCGAAACCGACGAAGGTCTGGTCGTTGAAACGGACGCGTCCCGGCAAATACTGCGCAGTCGTGGCTACACCCGGGGTCGTTAGTCCCGGCGGACACACAGCGTTTTGCGTAGCGGTCGAACAAACTGTGCCCTGGAAAATCTGCAACAGGTTGATGGTCTGGTTCGAAGCGGGATTACCGGGCAGCACGTTGAAATACTGCTGCTGTTGGGCTGCGTCGGCGATGTCTGAATTGAAGGCCACGGCCAACAACGGGTGATCGTAGAACAGTCCGTAGGCGCCACGAATTACGGTCTTGCCGTCACCTTTGATGTCCCAGGCAAAGCCGGCGCGCGGAGCAATATTATTTGTGTCACGCGGGAAGCCCTGCTGAACTCCAAGTGCGTCCTGGGCCGCCAGCATACTGGTCGGACTTAAAGCAATACCGGTTAACGGATCCGTAAAACCGATCGGCGCGATGGTGTCCGTCAGTTCCACGTCGTAACGCACACCGTAGTTCAGCGTGAAGTTCCGGCGAATCTTCCAACTGTCCTGCGCAAAAAATGCCAGCGGTTTGTTCTTGATCGCGCTGTTCGGATTGCCGAATCCCTGGATGTAAGCGCTGGGGAATCCGAGGCCGTAGGATTGCACCGGAGTTATCGACGGAGCGGTGGCCGGCAGTCCGGTAATGAAGTTGGCGAGCGTGCTGGCCGGCACACCGCCAAAATTGAACAACGCCGGGAAATTCAATTCAAAGCGCGCCGAGATGTCGATAAAGTTAACGTCACCGCCAAACTTGAAGGTGTGGTTGCCCCAAAGGTAGTTCACATTGTCGGTCAACTGATAACGGTTCTCAGTGCGGTTCACCGGCGAGAATGGATTCGATCCCATGAAAGCCGCGCCAATCACCTGAATCGCTGTGCCCGGTATTTGGGAATCAAAGGTCGCCTTGCGCCGTCCATAACTGAAGCGTGCTTCGTTTACCAGCCGGTTCGAAAGTGTCGAGTTCAAGGAACCAACAAACGCGGTGTCGCGCAGCGTTTGAATGCCGGTACGCGAAAAATCGTTTTGGCCGACGGTTTGGTTCTGCGATTCATCCTGGATGCCGGTGAGATCGCTGGGATTGTAGCTAAACCTCACCGTCATGTTGTGCCGGCGATTGAATTGATGGTCCAGGCGCGTGGAAAAGAAAGTTGTGCTTTCGGAAATTGGAAAGACCCGCGACAAACCATTCAGCGCGCGAAAGGCGATGGGCTGGCCCTGCGCATTAACCGTAATAAAGTTTGGCAGCGCGTTATTGTTCGCCAAAGTTGGGACCGGCGTGCCGGTAATAAAGAACCGTCCGCCAATCACCTGGCCGGCCGCAATTGCGCCACCGGGGCTGCGCAACGCGCTCACGCCGGTCAAGCCAATTTGTCCGCCCGATGAGGCAAAAGTCGCGTACGTGATCGCGCGGCCAATTCGCGTTGCATCGCCACTGGCGAGCTCGCCCTGGATGAAGGCGGCCTGGGCCGCGGTCAAGTTGGTGTAGACATTCGTGAACGGCAGGAAGGGCGCGCCAATCGTTACGCTGCTGGTCAGGCCCGCACCCACATCACTGGTGAAGAAACCTGATTCCTGCCGCCGGCGCTGTTCGAAGCTGGCAAAGAAAAAGGTCCGATCCTTTTTGATCGGGCCTCCGATTGTTCCGCCGTATTGGCCGCGCGTAAATCCAGGCTTCTTGTCCGGATCGTTATCAATCAGTGGCGCAAACGCGTAACGCGCCTGGATAGATTTATGCCGGATAAAACCGAAGAGGTTTCCGTGAAAATCGTTGGTGCCACTTTTGGTAACCACGTTCACGATGCCACCCGTCGCGCGTCCAAATTCCGCGGCGTACGAATTAGTGGCCACCTGATATTCCTGCACGGCCTCCTGACTTACCGTCGAACGCGCCGCGTTGATCGAATTGTCGGTGTAGTCCGCGCCATCCACCTGCACCAATGTCGAGCGTCCGCGCTGTCCGCCGATGTTCAATCCCGAAGTTGGCGCTGGTCCAATGGGCCGGCCGTTGTCGCGTCCAACGGTCGAGAGAGTCAAAGCAAAACCGGTCGCGCTGCGTTCGTTGATCGGCAAATTATTGATGCGCTGTTGTTCAATGGTTGACGCCACGGCGCTACTCGATGATTCGACCACTGCGCTCGAGGCGCTGCTCACGGTGACGGTCGCGGTCACATCGCCAATTTCCAGGGCGATGTCCTGGTTGGCAGTCTGTCCCACGGTTAAAGTCACCACGTGAATTACGCCGGTCTTGTAGTTCGCGGCTTTGACGGTGACTTCGTAGTCTCCCGGCGGTAGATTCAGGATCTTGTAGAAGCCATCCTCATTCGTCACTCCTTCTCGTGAGAGATTCGTACCGAGATTGCGCGCTGTCACATTGGCATTGACGATCGCCGCGCCATTTGGATCGCGGATAATGCCCTGGAGATCGGCCGCGTTGGATTGGGCCTGGGACATTGCCGTGCCAATGCACACAAGCACAGTAAGACAAGCGAGCAGGGCTCTGGTTAGGGATCTACACCACTGGTTGAGGGACCAATACATTTCGTTTCTCCTTTTTGTAATACCTGGAACTACCGCGAACTCTGACTCAAATCGAAAACGCGCATCTGAGTACCTACTTCACTGACGGTGCCGACCCGTGAGGAGAAAGCTTGAGAGGACCAGGCATCGCCTGATCGGCGTCTAGCATTAGAACCTTGCACCGTTAAACCGGAGACGCAGCCCGTTTGTACCTTAATTATGGTCGTGTGGCAAGAACTATTAACCCCCCGCACAGGGTGCGTTTTGATTGCTCGTTATCTTACACGATTGGCCAGAGAATAAGTTTCATGGCGCGCGCCGCGAGTGGCCCAGGTGAGGCGTTTGCGCAATCCTTCACTCCAACCAAATAAGAGGATCGCAACGTTTGCAAACGATGGCGCAAACGCCGCGCGACGCATTAATGAGCAGATTCGCAGGCGCGAATCGAACATCGCGCGGTAGGCTTCCCGATAACTCCGGGCCAACTCGTCCAGCGTGCCGAAGTTCGGTTCTCTATGCAAAAATTTGAGAATACATTTTGCGGCTAGTTCACCACTCTGCAGGGCCATCAGAATTCCACTGCCGGTGAAAGGATCGATGAACGAAGCCGCATCACCAATCGTCAATAGTCCCGGGGACGGCGCGACCAAATGCCGGCCAAAGTCTTCGAGGCTGACGGCCAGCCACGGTGAGCACCTGCGCGCATTTTGCAAAGCGAGCTGGGCGCGCTGATTCAATCCAACCACTTCTCTCAGGACACGGTCTGCATCCGTATCGCAGGCGCGCACGTCACGAGCCGAGGCAATGAAGCAGAGATTGCTCAGGCCGTTTTCAACGGTGCTCAATCCACCATAACCGCGCCGGTAGAAATAGATCTCACAGGCGCCGGCTGCGACTTGAGTATTTTCGAAGTGCGCTTTGAAAGCCACGATCTCCCGCCGCTTCACTCTCTTACCGTTGGTCGGACCAGCGCGGCGCGCGAGAATGCGAGCGCGGCCGGTCGCGTCAATTATCACCGGCGCACGGGCAACCAATTCATCAGACTGGAGCGAAAGGTTACCGGTCGCTTCATCATTACGAAACTGGGCAAGCGACGACCGGTGCGCGCCAGCGGCTGACTTAAATTTCACTCCGGTAGCTCTTCCATCGCCGGAGATAATCATGCCGGCGACTGATGCCTCTTCACAGACTTCCGCACCGGCAACAGCAGCGCGGCGAAGCAAGAGTTCATCCATTTCAGCGCGACTCAATCCCAGCGCGTTCGCGCCGGTGCCAAACCATGTGCTCGGCACGCCTACCCGACGTCCGCTCGAAGAATAGAAAACTGTTTCGGTTAATGAGGCAGGCCGCGCCTCGTTGATGGCCGTGGCGATACCGAGACGCTCGAATAACGGAAGACATTCCGGTGAGATAAATTCCCCGCAAAGTTTCGGCCGCGGAAATTTTTTCTGTTCGACCAGGAGGACCCGCGCGCCCTGCGAAGCGAGGAGGATCGCCGCGCTCGCGCCCGCGGGACCGCCACCGGCAATAATCACATCATATTCGGCTGAGATGTTCATGCGATTGAAGCACTCAGGATCAGGCGGGACGGAAAATGCTCTTCCACGGTGAGATTTCGTAAACCGGCGCGGTCACCCAGCCGTTGCAATTCCTCAATCGTCCAGCTTTTTAGGATCGACAGCGCCCCATCTTCGCGAATTAATCGATTGTGCAGGAACAGCGGGCCGACAATCTTATAGAAATAGTAAGCGACCGGACTGCGATGTAAATCGATCACGAAAATACGGCGACGCGCGACGCGCGCCATCTCGCGCAGGATGGCCACTGCTCCGTCGTCGTTAAAGTGATGAAGCGTGAGTGATTGAATAACGAAGTCGAACGCCTGATCATCAAACGGCAGTTGAAATCCATTGGCTCGCAATGATGATATTTGCGGAAACTCCGCGGACTCTTCCAGGATCGAGCGCGCGGATCGTTCATTTAATTCCAGCCCGGTCAGCCTCGCTTCACGATTTGTTTCGCGCGCCCATTGGGCTGCCACCCGGAGCAGTGCACCCGAGCCGGCGCCCACGTCGAGGACCGAAAATGTTTGCAACTCCGTTGCAGCAATCTCTTTCAGTAACGAATCGCGCAGCGCGTTCTCGTCACCAAGCCATCGATTAATGCACCGCAACTCGACCAGACAACCTTCATACTCTTCGGGCGTGTAGCTGCCTTTGTCGAGATTTTCAGGTTCCAAACTCCGTTGGCGAAACTTTTCCAGCATGAGCTGTTTGCATGCGTCCCATTTGTCCCATACGTCCTATTTGTCTTATGGGACAAATGAGACCTATCACACCTTCCTAACGACCAGCGCACTGTTCTTCGATCCAAAACCAATGCAGTTGCAAAGGGCGACGCGCACGTCTGCCTCACGTGCTCTTAACGGGACGTAGTCGAGATCGCAATCGGGGTCAGGTTCATCCAGGTTTATGGTAGGCGGAATGATGCCGGTTTCCATCGCGCACAACGCCGCGCCCAGTCCCGCGGCGCCACTGGCGCCCTGGGGATGGCCAACCTGAGACTTGGTGGCCGACATCGGGATCGTTTGCGAGCTGCAATTCAACGCCAGCTTGAGCGCATTCGTTTCGATCCGATCGTTCAACAGCGTCGAGGTGCCATGCAGATTTACGTAATCAACATCAGAGGGATTCACCTCGGCGTCTTCCATTGCCAGCGCCATCGCGCGCGCCGGTTCGTCACCGCCTTCCTGCAAGCGCACCCGATGATAAGCATCGCACGTCGATCCATATCCGATTATCTCGGCATAAATTTTCGCGTCGCGCTGGCGCGCTCGATCAAACTCCTCGAGCACGTAAATCCAGGCTCCTTCACCCAGGACCATTCCGGATCGATTGCGGGTGAAAGGCCGCGACGCTCGCTCGGGCTCTTCGTTCCAGTCCGTGGTCAGAACTGTCAGCAGGTTGAAGCCGGCGAGAATACCTGGCGCCAGGGGCGCGTCGACCCCGCCGGCAAGCATCAGTTCCTGCCGCCCCAGGGCGATGTGCTGCGCCGCATAGGCGATCGCATCGGTTGAGCTGGTGCACCCGGTTGAGATCACATGCGACAGACCTCTGAGACCAAAGGCCATCGACAGCTCGCTCGATAAAGTTCCGTGAGTGGCAGCGGGAATGATGTAGACGCTGGCTTTCGCGTGTGAGCGGCCGTTGTACCAAATCGCGTAGTGATCTTCGACAAAAGGAAGACCGCCGCCGCCGGTTCCGATCTCCACGCCAATCTGCTGGCGCTCTTCGAGAGTCAGATCCGCCGCCGCAATGTTTGCGTCTTTGAACGCTTCCCGCGCCGCGGCCAGGGCCAGAGGCACGGTGCGCGGCACGTGCTTGCGGTCCTTGGGTCCAAGCTGCGCTTGCCAATCAAAATCGCGCACCTGCGCGGCAATTTTTACCGGAGAATCGGAGACATCAAACGATTCGATGCGGCGCACGCCGCTTACGCCGTGCTGCAAACCGGACCAAAACGAATCGCGGCCTATGCCAATGGGAGTGACACAGCCCATCCCTGTGATGACAACCCGCCGCGGATGTGTGAGACGACTCAACATCGAAAAATGGTCTTTGCGTTGAACAGGGGAGTTAAGAATACCATCGGTGTTCGGTGAAGAGTAAGTGTTGGGTTTAGACACACCAGCTTTTAGTCGAACCACGAGTCCTACATCACGAAATTCTGGCGTTCAACGTTCGCCTGTGGCTAAATAACGCGAGTTTCGGAATCGTTCGCTCTGCAGAAGACGAAATGCGTGCCCGCACTTTCATTTTGATCCTGTTGCTGTTACGCGTTACCGTCGCGGAAAATCGGTTTATGACCTCGACACCGCCACGAGCGAATTCACCGGCAGATGGATTTGGCGCGGCTTTCGATCATTATGTTCGCGATGATCAGATCGTCGGCGCCGCTTACGTCACCGTTGAGGATGGGCGGCCAACCAACTGGCACTTTTCAGGGATGGCCGATCGCGAAGTAAACCAGCCGGTCGACGAGCAAACAATCTTTCACTGGGGATCGATTACCAAGACGCTCACGGCGGTGGCCATCATGCAGTTACGCGACCAGCACAGGATTTCGCTGGACGACTCGATTACCAAATACGTGCCTGAACTGGTGCGCATACACAGCGATCATGGACCAGTCTCGCAGGTCACCTTGAGACACTTGCTGTCGCATAGTGCGGGCTTTCAAAATCCAACGTGGCCTTACCGTGATGACAGTAAACCGTGGCAACCATTCGAGCCGACCGAGTGGTCGCAGCTCGTCGCCATGATGCCTTATCAGGAACTCGCCTTTAAGCCCGGCTCTCGCTACAGCTACTCAAACCCGGCATTTATTTATCTTGCGCGCGTGATTGAAAAAGTCACTGGCCTGTCATGGGAGACTTATGTGCGGCGAAATATCCTGGCGCCGATGGGCATGACTCACAGTTATTTCAACCTCACGCCACGAACGCTCGCGCCTTATCGCTCAAATAACTACACGGTGACGTTCGATCAGCAGGGGCACGAAACCGTAAAGACCAACGGCCGTGAATTCGACACGGGCATCACGACTCCAAACGGCGGATTGAATGCGCCGCTGGGAGATCTGGCGCGCTGGATTGGGTTTCTCACGGGCAAAGGACCGCAACCACGCCGGGCGATTCTGGCGCGCGCTTCTCTCGAAGAGATGTGGCGTCCAGTGGTCGTGGTAAATACCTCTGCCGATCACCCGCAGTGGATGGGGCTTTCCTTCTTTCTTGATTCACGCACGCTTTTGTCCGGGCCGGTCACCTTCATCGGCCACACCGGTAGCCAGGCCGGTTTTCGCGCGTTCATCGAATTCAACCCGCGCAATGGCCGCGCCGTAATCGCTGCTTTCAATACGTCACACGACTGCTGTGATAACGAAGCGGAAAGCCGGGCCGCCAAAAAATCGGCCGAGTCTTACATCGCCCTGCGCGAAAAATCATTTGAACTTTTGCACTAGATCCTGATGAGTTAAGAATCCGCAGATTACACAGATTACGCCGACAAATTCACGCAAATCATACTTTCTCGCGTTCTTATCTCTGTAATCTGTGTACTCTGCGGATCATTTTTTCACTCAATGAAAGTTGAAGGCACAAGTTGAATAATCATCCTTTTGCGGCTTTGAAAACGCCGGGCCTGATTCTTGACGCGGCCCGCTTGCGAAGTAACGCCGCGGCGATGACCCGGATTGCCGCCGCGAATAGCGTTCGGCTGCGCCCTCACATTAAAACGCACAAGTGTGTTGAGGTCGCTCGGGTTCAGACCCAAGACCATTGCGGCTGCGTAACGGTCTCGACGCTGGCCGAAGCCAGAGCTTTTGCGGCCAAAGGATTCGCAGACATTCTCTACGCCGTGCCAATTGAGCCGGGAAAATTTGCAGAGGTGTTTGAGTTGAAAGCACAAGGCATCTCGCTTTCCCTGATCACTGACAACCTGGACGTCGTGGCGGTGCTGAATGCTGCTGCCAGGAGGGCCGGGCTTTCGCTTGACGTCTCGCTAAAAGTGGATTGTGGCTACCACCGCTGCGGCGTTGAGCCGCATTCGAATGAGGCCCTGTCGATTCCGCGAGCGATTTCTGATGCGCCGAATCTTAGATTCGCCGGAATCGTGACGCATGCGGGTCACTCTTACAACTGCAAATCAAAAGAAGAATTGCTGGACCTGGCGCGGCACGAACGCGACAGCATGGCCGAGCTGGGCGAACGTCTCCGAGCGGATGGGATCGAAGTGCCTACCGTAAGCATCGGTTCTACGCCCACGATTACCCACGTGGATCATCTCAAAGGAATTGATGAAATCCGGCCGGGTAACTACATCTTCTTCGATGCCTTTCAAGCAACCATTGGCAGTTGTAGCTTCGCAGATTGCGCGCTGACTGTGCTGGCCTCGATCGTCCATCGCGACCAAACCAGACGAAAGGTGATCATCGACGCCGGGGCGATCGCATTATCCAAGGACCGTGGGCCGACGGATCTGGATGCTGCCTGCGGTTACGGGCGGCTCCTTAATCTCGCGGGCGAAGACCTGGGCGCGAGAGTTGAGTCAGTGTCCCAGGAGCACGGCCAAATACCCATCACTGACGCTCGTGTATTTGAGAAACTAAAGATAGGCGACAGAGTCAGAGTGCTCGCAAATCATTCCTGCCTGACTGCTGCCCAACACACGCATTACGAAGTGCTTGAAGGCGATCAAATTGTAGATCGCTGGGAGATCCATCGCGGCTGGTGATCGTCTGCTAGTCTCTGGCCAATGGCCAGCGCCCGTTAACGAACTCCAGCCCCAGCCGCGGAATGCCATCCGGCGCAACTTCACGCGAACGGATCACGGCCAGCAATGAAACCGGATCTCTCACCCCGGTAACTCTGAGAATGCGACCCACGCCGACATTGAGGCTCGTCGGGACACAAGTGCCGAGGCTGCTCAACGTTTCCGTGACAGTGTATTCCTGAAATGCGGAATTACCATTCTCGTCCAAGGTTTCCACCATGACTTCGAGCGGCATGAGCAAGCGCGTCTCTCGCCGTTGTTTACTCAGGACCCGGCGCCGCAACTGCCACATCGAATTATCACCAGCGCTGATCGCCTCGAAGCGATAGGTCGGGTTTACTTCGTAATCTGCCGGCGGCCATTTGCCGACAAATACGACGCCTACGCGGAAGACCGATGTCTCCTGCTGGTGGGCGACGGCCAGGGACGATACGTGACGCACCAGGCTCCACACGACGTAGCGGGATTCCGCATAATCGAAGTAGCGCAATTGACGCGGCAGCGGAACGGTAAGCTCCACCAAACGGCCCACCTCAACCGGGCGCTTTAAGGTAAAGCAGGCTCCGAAACGATTGACATCAATCAGACGGGACTGCTCAGTCCACTCAAGTTCGTTGCTCTCCTGGTATTTAACTCGAATCGGCAGCGTTAAAGGTATACGGGTATGCCGTCGGGTGCTGGTAGTCTCTTTCAAATGAAGTCTCTCCTCAGGGATTGAGAGTTTTTTGGTGGTGAGTGGGTTGGGGTAGGTGTAGTTTAGCGAAAAACCCGAATGGCGGTACCGTCAATTTGACTAATTAAGTCCGAAACCCCTGCGTTGGCGGGCCCTTGATCGATAGTTCGATGATAGGTCAAAAAAAGAACCGCTGCCGTGGCGGCAGGCGGTTCTTTGATGTCTTAAAGCTTTAAGATCGACCGCCCGCTACCGCAGGCGGTTATGACGATCTAGCCAACCTTGGTTCCGCACTCGTCGCAGAACTTCGCGCCGGGCTTCAGCTCGTGCTGGCAGTTGGCACACTTAGCGGGGACCTGCGACGTGCCGCACTCGCTGCAAAACTTGGCGCCGGCCTGCAGGGAAGCACCGCACTTCACGCACTTCTGCGTTGATGGCGCCTGCGCCGGTTCGCCAGTGCCGCCGCGCATGGCATTGCTCATGGCTCCCGCCATGGCATTACCAACAGCGAAGCCGGCGCCCAGGCCTGCGCCCATACCCGCGCCGCCGCCTTCGTTCTGCGCCGCGTCGCGCATCGCCTGCGCCGCTTCAAATTGGGTGTAACGGCCCATATCGCCGAGCACGCCCATCGAAGTGCGCTTGTCCATCGCAGCTTCGACTTCCTGCGGCAGCGAAATATTTTCAACGACGAACTTGGTCAGTTCGAGACCGAGCGATTTGAATTCGCCCTGAAGTTTTTCCCGAGAGAAGCGGCTCAGCTCGTCATAATTTGAAGCGAGATCGAGCGCGGCAATTTTCGATTCACCCAGCGCGTCAGAGAATCCGCTTACCAGCGTGCGCCGCAACTGGCCTTCAATGTCCTCAGTCACGAAGCGCGCGTTCGTCCCGGCAATCTGCTTAATCAACTCGCGCGGATCGGCTACCCGCATCGAGTAGATACCGAAAGCGCGCAGACGCACCATGCCAAAGTCGGCATCGCGCATCATGACCGGATTGGAAGTGCCCCACTTGAGATCGGTGAACTGTTTCGTGTTCACGAAATAGACTTCCGATTTCATCGGTGAGTTGAATCCATATTTCCAGGCGCCAAGCTTGGAGAGGATCGGCGTGTTGCCGCCGTCAACCGTGTAACGACCCGCACCGAACACGTCCGCGATTTGGCCTTCATGCACAAAGACTGCCGCCTGCGATTCGCGTACAATCAGTTGCGCGCCGTTCTTGATTTCCTGATCATGTACCGGAAACCGGTAGAGCATCGTGTTGCCCGAATCGTCGAGCCACTCAATTACTTCGATGAACTGCGCGGTCGGGCTGAGCCGGTCCAGAATTCCCATTGTGTTTTTCGTCTCCTTCGCTAACGAATGCTTTCCTGGCACCGTCATTATACGCGCAAGCACATTCCAATGTTCAATCAACCGGATCCCCACGCCGGGTCCTTGCGCAGGTTCCTTAAGGAGTTAAAACATGGCTTTTCTTCATTACCCAAGGGCGTTTTCTGACTTAAGCGCAAACCGCCCGGCGTCCGGCACTCGCATCTCGAACGGGCCGGCAAGCATCCTTGCTCTGCGCACGGCTGTGCTGGCTGTTTGCCTGCTCATCTTCGTGAGCGCGGTTTTCGCTCAAAGACCCGCTACGGCAAGTCAGTCAAATGTGCAGTTCGAAAAAGGCCAAACGGCGATCGTGCTGCCCTTCACCGGCGAAAATTTGATCATCGTAGAGGTTCGCGTAAATGACTCGGCGCCCATGAAATTCTTATTTGATACGGGCGCCGGAATCACGGTGGTAAGTGAAAAAGTCGCGGCGAAATTGAAATTAAAGAAAGTTGACGATCTGGATGCCAAAGGCGTGGGCGGCACCGTGCAGGGATCGCTGGCGCAAGGCATCACGTTGAGTGTCCCCGGCGTAAAAGTCTTCAATCAACCCGTGGCGGTCCTGCCACTCGACTTTCCGTGCGAGCTAAGCGACATCTCAGGGATCATCGGTTACAACTTCATTAATGAGTTTGTGGTGGCAATTGATTACGACGCGAAGCGAATCTCCTTGTTTCCGCCCGGCACTTACAAGTATGCAGGGCCGGGCGAGCGCATACCGATCGAAATTGTCGGCAATACGCCGCGCGTGCGCGGGCAAGTCGCGCTGACCGGGACGTCGCCGGTTGAAGCGGTTTTTGAACTCGATACCGGCTCAGATGGAACACTGAGACTTAAGTCACATTTTGTGAAGAGGCATTCATTTATTGAAGCACTCAAATCAAGAATGGACAGCGTCCATCGCGGGGCCGGTGGTGAATTGAAAACCCTTGACGGCAGGCTGCGGCTCTTAAGGTTGGGCCGATTCAACGTAGCTGATGCGTTGGTTTCGTTCGAGACTGATACCGAAGGTTCGCCGGGAGAAGACAACGATGGACCACTCGGTAATGAAATTCTGCGCCGCTTTCGCCTGGTCATAGACTATTCGCGCAAGCAGATGTTCATCGAACCCAACACTCACCTGACGGAACCGATCGACAGCGGCATGAGCGGCCTCGAATTCGATTCTGAAGACTGCCAACTTTCCAAAGTTACCGGTGTGACGGCCGGCTCTCCCGCCGCCGGCGCGGGTATTAAACCGGGGGACGAGGTGGTCGCGATCAATGGCCGGACCCTGACCGGGTTAACTTCGTTTCAGATTGAAAAGTTATTGTCGCAGCGCGACGCGGAACAATCGCTCACGATAAAACGCGATGGGAAGACTTTCGAAGTGAGGATCAAACTACGGCGGTTATTGTGAATGTCAGAGTGCTAAACGGCATTGACAATTATGGTCGAAAACTGGCGTGACTTTGTGGCTCGCTTTCGTGTCGGTTCGTGGTTACGTACATCAACACCTGGCTAAAGCCAGGTGTGAATGAAACAACTCACGAAGATCCCGTCGGAGCCCCAAGCTAATTCAGAAACTGCGTCTCAAACGCCTGCGTCGATCACCGAGCCAGACAGCAATCAGTGCAGTCAGCCCGCCCATGGTGTCGATCATGCTGTCATTAATTGAAGCTGTCCGGCTGGGCACATAGCTCTGATGCCATTCGTCGGTGAGCGCATAAACCACCACCAGCAAAAGCGAAATCCAGAACCAGGAGGTGCTCAGCAGCTCACGCGACGAACTGCGGAAGGCACGCGCGGCGAGCAGGGCCAGGATTGCATACTCGGTGAAATGCCCTGCTTTGCGGACGACGAAATGAAACACGGCCAGCGAACTATCGCTCGCGGTTGGGAACAACCAATGGAGCGGCCGCACCAGGAAAGTCGAGGTATTTGACGATGCCAGAAGATTGCCCGAGCCAATAAAAATTAGCGCGGCCCAAATGACGACGGGGCCGTATCGCCAAACACGATTCTTGAAGCTGAAGGACGGGTCGATGGCCGGCGGCGTGACTCTCTCTTGCTCGATCATGCGTTAAGCAGATTAGCGTAAGTACCGGTGTGACTGCCACTTGGTACGCAGGCCTCCGGCACGCGGGTCGCGTGCGTATCTATTCGTAGCGCAGCGCTTCAATCGGATCCAGGGCCGCCGCTTTTCGCGCGGGATAATACCCAAAGAAGATCCCCACCGCCGCGGAGAAGATCACCGATCCCACGATGGCGATCATCGAGATCAGTGTCGGCCAACCGAGCATTTTAGGAATTGATAGCGAGACCACTACGCCGAACAGAATTCCGACCAAACCGCCAGTCAGGCTCAGCACTACCGACTCGATCAGGAACTGGCTGCGCACCGCAGAGGAACGCGCGCCAATCGCCATTCGGATACCAATTTCACGCGTGCGCTCAGTCACCGACACCAGCATGATGTTCATGATCCCGATCCCGCCAACCAGCAGCGACACACCGGCGATGCACGCCAGCAGCATTGTCATGGTGCTGTTGGTTTGATTCGCGGCCTCGGCGATGTCACTCATGTTGCGCACGGTAAAGTCATTCGCCTCGTTCGGGCCGAGCTTGTGCCGTTGCCGCAATAGTTCGGTGATCTGTTCCTGCGCGGTGTAAGTCGCATCAGGAGAAACTGCCGATACGTAAGCGACCTGCAGTCGTGGGCTGCCGAGGATCTTCTTTTGCACAGTCGTGTAAGGAGTAAAAGCAATGTCGTCCTGATCGCGGCCCTGTTGATCCTGGCCCTTGCGCACCATTACTCCGATGACCCGGAAAGGAAGATTCTGGACGCGCACGGTCTGCCCGACAGGATCGCTGCCGGCAAACAGGTTGTCGGCAATGGTCTGCCCCACAACGAGTACGCGCGCCGCGGTGCGCACGTCGGCGTCAGTAAAGAATTCGCCGCTTTGCACCGCCCACTTCCGCACGTCGGGAAACTGTTCGCTGACACCCTGAATGGACGTGTTCCAGTTCAGATTCCCGGCGACCAACTGCCCGCGCGAGTTAACCGTGGGCGTCACCATTGAGACGCTTGGCACTTCACGCTTGATTGCTTCCAGATCTTCGACGGTCAACGTGTTGGTGCCGCTATCACCGGTGCCGCTGCGCACGCCGCCGACGTTTTGAGCGCCCGCGCTGACGAACAGGAGATTCGTGCCGATGCTGTCGATCTGCGCGGCCACTGCGGCTTGTGCACCCTGGCCAATGCTAACCATGGCGACGACCGCTGCGACGCCGATGATGATGCCCAACATCGTCAGCGCGGCGCGCATTTTATTGCGCTGCAATGCCCGGAAAGCTACGCGAATAATATTTAAGAAGTCCATAGTCTGTCCCAACGCTCTCCTAAAGGGAGAGGGCTTTAGTCATCATCTTCATCCTCAATCACCGGCAGATTCTTTAATTCTTCCGACGCGTCACGTTGATCCTCGACCTGATAGTCCTTGCGAATCTTTCCATCTTTGAAGACCACCACGCGCTGCGCATATTGTGCGATGTCAGGCTCGTGCGTTACCAGGACCAGCGTAATTCCGCGCTCACGATTCAAGCGCTGAAAAATTTCCATGACCTCAACCGAGGTGCGCGAATCGAGGTTGCCGGTCGGCTCGTCCGCCAGAATCAACGCCGGATCATTCACCAGCGCACGCGCTACCGCGACACGTTGCTGCTGACCACCCGATAATTGATTTGGATGGTTCTGTTCGCGCCCGGCCAAACCCACGGCCGCGAGACTTTCCATCGCGCGTTGATGGCGCTCGGCTCCTGACACGCCCGCGTAAAGCATTGGCAGCTCGACATTCTCCAAGGCCGAAGTGCGCGAGAGCAGATTGAAACCCTGAAACACAAACCCGATCTTGCGCGAACGAATGTCGGCGCGCTGGTCCTTGGACATACCGGAAACATCCTGGCCAGCGAGGACATAACTGCCTTTGGTCGGCCGATCGAGACAGCCGAGGATGTTCATCGTCGTCGACTTGCCTGAACCGGAGGCGCCCATGATCGCCACGAACTCGCCTTCACGAATGGTGAGCGAGACACCGCGCAAGGCGTGCACCTGCACATCACCCATCGTGTAGGTCTTATGAATGTTTTCGAGCTCGATGACCGGCCGGCTATCCGGAGTGGTTACCAGATGCAACGCCGGCGGCATGGCTTCATTTATTTCCTGAATTGCTTGCATGATTTTCGACTTACCAAGTCGCTCCGTATGGTTCCAGTCCCGCTTTTAGGCGGTCCGCCTGAAGGCGGGACTCCAAACATATTAGTTCCTGCGGCCGCCTCCACCAGTTCGCGGTGCGCCACCAAATCCAGGCGCGGACGTCTGATTTGAATTCGTTTTGCTCGCGCCCGAAACTGTCTGGCCGGTGATTACCAACTCACCTTCAACCAAACTTCCTTCGACCACTTCGGTCGCGGTTCCATCCGTCAGACCCACCTTAATTCTCCGTCGTTGCGGAGTTCCGTCCTGGCCCATCACCCAAACAATTCGGGTCTGGCCGGCCAATACTGGCGCCGTGGCTGGCGCGAATTGCGTGTCATCTGTGCGAGCCGTGGCATCGTTGTTTCCGCCCCTGCTGTTCTGGCGGCGGCCCTGCCAGTTTCCATTACCGTTGCCGCCGGTGCGGTCACGGTTTGCGTTCTGCGGCATGAATCTGAGCGCCGCGTTCGGCACCTTGAGCACGTTATTGCGCTCGTCAATAGTCACGGTCAGGTTCGCCGTCATCCCCGGCTTTAACTTCTGCTCCGGATTGTCCACATCGATCACCACGTTGTAGGTGACGACGTTCTGGACGTTCTGTGGGTTCAGGCGCATCTGTTCGATCTTTCCGTCAAAATCTTTGCCGGGAAAAGCATCGACCGAAAACTTTACGGACTTGGCGTTCTCAACCAGCCCGATGTCGGCCTGATCGATGTTCGCAATAACCTGCATCTTCGTCAGATCGTTGGCGATCGTGAACAGCGTCGGCGCCGACAAGCTGGCGGCCACGGTCTGCCCGACGTTGACGTCACGCGAGACCACCACGCCGTCAATTGGCGAAGTAATAGTGGTATGCGCCAGGTTTACTTCCGCGAGTTGCAAGGCGGCCGCGGCCTGTTGCACCTGAGCTTCAGCGGCCTGCACCTGTGCCTGTGACTGCTGCACGCCGGCCTGCGATTGCTGCACCTGCGCTTGTGACTGAGCAATGCCCGAACTCGCCGACATCTGCTGGCTGAGTTGCGCCTGATTCAATTGCGCTACGCCTTGATCATATTTCGCCTGCGCCGTCGTGTACGCAGTTTTGGCCACGTCTAATTCGCGTTGCGCGAGCACTCCACTTCGCACCAGCGCCTCCTGCTGTCTGAGAAAGCTGGCCGCATCATCCTGTTGCGCTTTCAACACTGCGAGATTTGCCTGGGCAGCCGCGACGCCGGCCTGATTGGTTTGCGCCGTTGACGACGCAGCCTGGGCGCGCGCCTGAGCGTCGCTGACACCCGCACGCGAATTCGTCACCGCGGCACGGGACTGTTGCAGGCTGGCTTGGGCCTGCTGCAAATTCGCGCGGGCCTGATCGACCTGCGCTTTGGATACGGCCGGATCGAGTTGGGCAATTACCTGGCCCTTCTTAACCACCGAATTGTAGTCAGCGTATAAGGCCGAGATCGTTCCCGACGCCTGACTGCCGACCTGTACGGTCGTCACGGCCTGCAACGTGCCGGTGGCGGTGACGGTGTTGCGCAAATTGCCGCGCTCAACTTTGGCGGTCAGATATTGCGCTGCATCAGCCTGACCACCCCAAAAATAGAGAGCTGCGGCCGTGAGGATCGCAACACCGAGGCCGCCAATAATTAATTGTTTTTTCCACGCCAGCGCTTTGCGTCCGGCTGATTTGATCCATGATCCAACCTTCGGTATTCCCGGAATACCTGCCGCTGTTTGTGGTCGAATTATTTCAGTTGCCATGAGTTCTTCCTGTGATATCGCTGTTTATTTTGGCCCCCAAAACTGCGCAAATGGGCCGTCAATCAGCTAGACACCGGCGGGGCGCGTCTCGTTACAGGGGTCAATCAATGTCGCATGTGTCCCATATGTTCCTATATGTCCCCTGTGACGAATGGGACGAATGGGACAAATGCCACCTTGTAACGAAGAGACCTCCCCCGGTGTCTGGCCAAAGTGAGAGGCTAAGGCCTCAGATTTCGAACAAGGAGAAAAAGGAATGAAGACACTTGGAAAAGTTAAACTTTTGGCAATAGCCTCTCTCTCCGCTGTTGTCCTGACTGCTTCAATTGCCGTGGCGCAATCGGTAAAGACCGAAACGCAGGACGGTAAGGGCGGTCGTCACGCCTGGCATGGCCAGAGAATGCGACGCGCTCATCGCGGCGGTGAATTTCTGTTTAGCCGGTTGAATTTGACCGACGATCAGAAAACCAAAATGAAGCAGGCGCGTGAAAGCTTCGCCACGGTCAACAAGCCGCTATTGGATCAACTAAAGGCCAAACGGCAGGAGTTGCGCCAGGCGAATGAAGGCGGTACGTTCAATGAAGCGCTGGCTACTCAGAAGTTAACCGAAATGGCAGGCCTGCAGGCCAAGTTGATGGGCGCCCGAGTTCAGCTCCATCAGCAGATGCTGTCGGTGTTGACGACTGAGCAGAAAACCCAGTTGGACCAGATGAAAGCGCAGTTCAAACAAGGTCGTGGCGAACGCCGCGGCAAGGGCGGGCAGCGCGATAATCAGTAACTGAGTTGGAGTGCGCCGGCAGAGTGAGCTGTCCCATGTGTCCCATGCGACTAATGAGACCAATGGGCCTTATCTCACTTGCCGGCGCATCCCAAAGGACCGCTTCTGTCGAACGGTTACGAACAAACGCCTGATCTCGACCTGGCCCGCCTCGCCCGAGCGGAAGACGAAGCTGCGTTTGCTGAAATCGTCCGACGTTACAGCCCCCGGGTTTTTCATGTGGCGCACAGGTTCTTTCGCGACCGCGGTCAGGCTGAAGAAGCTGCGCAGGAAACGTTCTTAAAGGCCTTTGCCCAGATGAAAAGTTTCGCAGGGCGCGGCTCGATGGAAGGATGGCTCACCCGAATCGCCACCAACACGTGCCTAAACCTGCTGCGAACGGCGAAACGCAGGCCTGAGCTGGTGACCTCGGATTTGAGCGTTGATGAAGTTGATTGGCTCGAGCGGAAAGCAGCGGCCACGACGTCCGCATCAAGCAACGAAGGCAGTATTGAAAACCAGGTGATCGCGGCCGACTTGGCGGAACGATTGTTGGCTAATCTCCCACCCGAAGATCGGCTGGCGCTGACAATGATAGATGGCGAAGGAGCTTCGGTGAACGAAGTAGCGCAAATGACGGGATGGTCTGAATCGAAAGTAAAAGTGCGCGCGTTTCGCGCCCGGAAAAAAGCCAGAGAAATCCTGGAAAGCTTATTGCGCGTGAAGCCGAGGTAACGCAGGTAATTATGAACGACGTACACATCACAGAACTGTTGGATAACGCAGCCGTGCGAAATCTGAGTGAGGCGGAGCAAGCGACTATCGGCCTGCACATCCAAAACTGCGGCGATTGCCGCCAGGCGTTCGCGGCCGCCCGCCTGTCTGACTTGCTCGTACAGGAGCATGTGAGCGAAGCTGCGCGCGCGACGCTCAATCGAAACCCTTTTTTTCAGACACGCGTGCTCGCCGCCTGGCGCGAACAGCAGGCCAATAACGTTTGGAGTCTGCGACGCTGGTGGCAGGCGGCCGGCGCTTTGATGGCTTCAATGGCCGCAACTACGGCTGCATTGGCCGTGCTGACCTTTGTGATACCCGCAGCTGATTCAAGCAGCCAACCAACTGCTGCGGTGATTCCCACCTCAGCCGAGGCGGTGGTTCTGGATCAAGGTCAGGATGGTCTGACGGATGATCAGGTGCTCAGCGCAATTTACGAAGACGACGACGAGGGCAAATAAGATGGACAACCAATCAAAAACCAAATGGAAGCTCCGCGGGCTAGCGGTGGTCCTTTTTGCACTCGGTTTTACCAGCGGCATTCTGGCGATGAATGCGGTCCGCGCCTGGTCGCACCGCGGCGCCGGCGCGCCCGGAGACCGAATGGAACAACTGGCTACTCGGCTGCAGCTCAATCCGGATCAAAAGACCAAGGTGCAACAAATATTTTCAGATACCCGCCAGCAGTTGCAGGCGCTGCGCAAAGAGTCGGAACCGCGGGTGAATGACATCCGCCAGCAAGCGGATCAGCGGCTGCAACAGACACTGACCGGCGACCAATGGCAGAAGTTTCAGCAGTTGAGAAGTGAGATGCGAGACCGGCGCGGGCGCGGGGATGATCGCCGACGCTGAAGTGGCAGAGCGGCGAAGCACTCTCGGTGAGCCGGAGGCTTACCGCTATGTGCGGCGCCAAAGGCGCGGCCCCCGCGTAACCACGCCGGATCGAAATTCACCTTAGTTTTTTTGAGCGTAATTGAGCGTTAAAGCGCGGCGGCGCCTGATACGATTTCGATAATCTCGCGCGTAATCGCGGCCTGGCGGACGCGATTCATGTTGAGAGTCAGAGTCGAAATTAGTTCGCCGGCGTTCTTTGACGCGGCGTCCATCGCCGTCATGCGGGCGCCCTGCTCGGAAGCAATCGATTCCAGCAAAGCGCGAAAGATTTGAGTTTCAATCAGACGCGGCAGCAGACGAGTCATGATTTCTGCCGGTGGCTGTTCGTAAATATAGTCGATCGATTCCGTAGCGGCGTCGTCCGAAGAAGGACCATGCGCGATCGGCAGCAATTGCTCCACCACAATCCGCTGCGCGAGCACGCTCTTAAACTCCGCAAAAATCAGGAAGACCTTGTCGATCGTTTCGTCTTCGGTAAACCGCTTGATGACCTCGGTGGCAATTTCCAGCGCCTCGCTATATTCGACGCGGCCTTTGCCGGTCATGCCGACGAACTCGCCGGTGACATTCGCCCGGCGGCGGAAAAAGTCCCGGCCCTTTCGGCCGACAGCCATTAGTTCGACTTGTTTGCCGGCGTGCTCTTTCAGAAAAGACTGCGCCGCTTTGATCAGATTGGCATTGAACGCGCCGCACAGCCCTTTGTCGGCGGTCACCAAGACTACCAAATAGCGTTCGTCGCCGCGCACGTCCAGCAGTGGATGTTGAAAGTCTTCGGTGGTGTGCGCCGCGAGATCGGTCAGCACCTCGTTCATCTTGCTGGCAAACGGACGCGCATTAATGACCCGGTCCTGCGCACGCCTCAACTTGGACGCCGAGACCATCTTCATGGCCTTGGTGATCTGCTGAGTGTTCTTAACCGACTTGATACGCCGGCGAATGTCTAAAAGATTGGCCATCCTAATTCAGTGAAGCAAAATTCAGTGATGAGTTATGAGTGCTGGGTCGAGTAAGAGCGACTCGCCGCCAAAACTAACTCATCACTCATTACTCATCTCTTTTGTCCTACACCGCTGCCGCCGCGGCGGCCTTTTCGGCCCAAACGTCCTTAAATTCTTTTAAGGTCTGCTCGAGATCTTTCTGAATATCGTCGGTGACGGCTTTCTTCTCACGCAATGCCTGCAACACACCGGGATGCGAATTCTCGACAAACCGAATCAACTCGGCTTCAAAGTTGCGCACGTCCGACACCGGCACTTCGTCGGTATAGCCATTGTTTGCTGCCCAGATAATCAGCACCTGTTTTTCAACGTCGACCGGTTGATACTGCGGCTGTTTCAGAATCTCGGTCAGCCGTTCTCCCAGCGCGAGCTGCGCCTGGGTCGCTTTATCAAGATCCGATCCGAACTGAGCAAATGCTGCCAGCGCGCGATACTGGGCCAACGAAAGCCGCAAACCGCCGGCGACCTGCTTCATCGCTTTGATCTGGGCCGAGCCGCCCACGCGCGAGACTGAATTGCCCACGTCAATCGCCGGACGAATACCGGAATTGAAGAGATCCGCTTCCAAAAAGATCTGGCCGTCAGTGATTGAAATTACGTTCGTCGGAATGTAAGCCGAAATGTCGCCGGCCTGGGTTTCGATTACCGGCAAACTGGTGAGCGAGCCGCCGCCCTTGGCATCTGAAAGTTTCGCTGCGCGCTCCAAGAGACGCGAGTGCAGATAGAAGACATCTCCCGGGAAAGCTTCGCGGCCCGGCGGCCGCCGCAATAGCAGGGAGATTTCACGATACGCAGCCGCCTGTTTCGAAAGATCATCGTAAATTGTCAGAGCATGCTGGCCGCGATCGCGGAAATACTCGCCCATGGCCGCGCCTGAGTAAGGCGCCAGGTACTGCATGGCCGCGGGATCCGAGGCGGTGGCCTTCACCACGATGGTGTAATCCATCGCGCCATAATCCTGCAGCGTTTTCACCACCTGGGCCACGGTCGAGGCCTTCTGACCAATCGCCACATAAATACAGATGACGTCCTTGCCGCGCTGATTGATGATCGCATCGACCGCGATCGCCGTCTTGCCCGTTTGCCGATCGCCGATGATCAGTTCGCGCTGTCCACGCCCGATGGGCACCATCGAATCGATGGCTTTCAAACCGGTCTGAAGTGGATCCTTCACCGGTTGGCGGTCAACCACGCCGGGCGCGATCCGCTCGACGGGGTTGTACTCTTCGGTATGATCGGGCCGCGGTCATCAACCGGATTACCCAACGCATCGACCACCCGCCCAACCAACGCGGGACCAACCGGGACCTGCATAATGCGCCCGGTGCGCTTTACCAGATCGCCTTCCATAATCTTCTGGAAATCGCCGAACAGCACGACGCCGACCTTGTCCTCTTCCAGGTTCAATGCCAGGCCGCGCACGTCGTGCGGGAACTCGAGCAGCTCTACGGCCATCACTTTTTCCAGGCCGTGGACTTCGGCAATACCGTCGCCCACTTTGATCACCGTGCCGACTTCGGCCACGGTGATGCCGGTGTCAAAGTTTTCGATCTGCTTCCGAATGATCTCGTTAATTTCGTTTGCTTTGATTGGTTCCATAACGTTAATTTTCGATTTGCAATTTTAGATTTGCGATTGCGTTCGATTGGAGCTGAATCGAAAATCACAAATCAAAAATTTATCCCGCCATCTTTTCCTTTATCTGCCGCAGCTGGGTGCGGACCGAGCCGTCGTAAACCGTCGAGCCGATGCGGGTAACTGAGCCACCGATTATTTCCGGATCGGTGTCAAAGTCGATGCGGACCTTTTTGCCCGTCAGGCGGGCCAGCATCTCCTGCAGCTTTTGCTGGGCCGACGCCGGAACACCGCTCGCCGTGGTTACCGTCGCCGCAATCATGCCGGCACGCTCGTCAAGAATCTGCTCAAACTTTCGATTGATCTCGGCCAGTTCTGGCAGGCGCTGGTTCTGCAACAAAACTTTCAAAAAGTTCGTGGTGGTCGGTCGCGGGCGGCCCAAAGCGATGAGCTGGTTCAGCACTGCCCGTTTCTTGTCCAGCGCGATCGTCGGATTGCGGATAACTTCGCGCAGGTTGGGATTCGACCCGAGCAACTCTTCCCATGCTTTCAACTCGACCAGAACTTCGCGCGCTTCCCCACGTTCGAGGACGACATCGGCCAGGGCCGACGCGTATCTACGGGCCACCGCCTGGACACTCATCGCGCCGCCCCCATTTCGTCGATGTTTTGGTTGATCAAACGCGCATCATCCTCCGGTCGCAGATTGCGTCTGATGACCTGCTCGGCGAGATTCACGCTCTGCTCGGCCGCAAACCGGCGCAGCTCGTTCTTCGCCGACTTGCCGGCGTTCTCAATATCGCGCTGGGCCTGCACGGTAATTTTTGCCATCTCCTCAGCCGTGCTGGTCGCGATCCGCTCACGCTCGGCCGCGGCTTCGCGCTCAGATCTTTCTTTGATTGCCGCGACTTCGGTATCGAGTGTCGCCAGCCGGCCTTCCACCTCTTTCAATTTCTCCAGGGCGGCATCGCGTTCTTTACGCGCGCGTTCCAACTCGTCCCGGATGCCTTCCTTCCGCGTGCGAAACGCATCGCCCAGGCGCGCCTTACGAAACAAAATGAACAACAGCGCGCCGAGAAAGATCGCCAGATTGACAAACTTCCAGGCCTCAAAGCCGGGATAATTAAGATACGGTTCGACGCGCGCCCACCAACCCCCTTCGGCGAGCAGCATCGTTCCCAATAAAGGCGGCCGCGTAAACGCGGAACTCCAAACATAACTGAGGTGCGCCATCATCTAGTTCAGATCCGATTCACTTAAACGGCGGCTTAGTACCCGGCTGCCGATCTCAATCGCGATGCGATGTGATTCCGCCTCCAACGCCGTGCGGGCCTGCCCGGCCTGTTCCTGGATCGCCTTTTTCTCAGCTGCCACTGATTGCGCCAGTTCACCGCGCATCTCGTTTATCTTGAGCTGCCGCTCTTTCATGGCTTCCGCCCGCTCGGCTTCCGCCCGCGCATACGCCTGGCTGCGCGCCTGCCGCAGCGAGCGCTCGTAATCGGCGACCTGCTGCTCAACGTTGGCCATAATCTCCTGAGCTTCGGTCATCCGTCCGCGCGTCCGTTTTTCGCGCGATGCCAGAATCTGATTAATTGGTTTATAAAGCGTGGCGTTCAGCACGTAAACCATCACCAGGATGAGGATGACATGCAGAATCAGCGTGCCGTCGGGCACAAGTTGAATTGAGTTTTCGGCAAACCCGAGCGCAAATGACATGTCGTTTTTTAGCTGGGGAATTAAGTATTCAGAATCCCAAAGCCAAGAGGACCTGACGTCAGGCTTTACTGAAGCCGGTGACCAGGCACTTCAGTTTTATTCGTAACCCAACTGCCCGTGCGTCAAAAGAGGTGAAGGCTAACATGCGTTTTTACAACGCGTCAAGCAGCCCCACCCGCTTCCTTGACATCGTCTGTTGACGCCATTAGGCTAGGTTTTTTCGTTGAAGTGGAGAATTCATTACTATGCCGAAGCGAACCTTTCAACCTAACAACCGCCGCCGGGCCAAGACGCACGGATTCCGTGCGCGGATGGCCAGCAAGAACGGGCGGCTGGTGCTCAAAAGGCGCCGCGCCAAAGGCCGCAAGCGACTGACCCCGTCGCATTATTAATCCCTTGAATCAAGGCCCGCCGTTTCATTCAAACGCAACGCCGGCAAAACTGAGTGAGGCACTGCCGAAGCGTTGCCGCTTGCGCACGCGGGCGGAAATCCAGGCAGTTTATGCTGCCGGGCGACGTTATGACGGCCGTCTGATGGCCGCTTTTTTACGTGCAAACGACTTGACGGAACATCGGCTCGGAGTGACTGCGACCATTAAAGCTGTCGGGAAATCTGTCGATCGAAATCGTGCCCGCCGTCTGTTGCGAGAGCTTTACCGACGGAGTGGCGGCGAAATGGCCGGACTAAAAGCGCACTACGATTGGGTCATTAACGCGAAGCGGTCGTTGTTAGCGTCGAACGAAGAACTTCGCTTTCGCGAGTTTCGTAGAATTATTGCGCAGGTGGCGCGGGATGAAGTTACTCCCTCTTCCCCTGGAAGAGGGCTGAGGTGAGGGCCTAAAGCGAGCACCCTGAATTTTTTTCTTTCACTCAACTTGAGTGGTTGATTAAAAGACAAAACAGAGAGGTGGTCGCCGTAAGCCCTCACCCTAACCCTCTCCCAAAGGGAGCGGGAACAGCGCGAGAGCGAATGTGGGATGCGCTTTATTCTGGTTTCGCTTTTGAAGTTTTATAAAGCGGTAATCTCGCCGTGGCTACCGCCGTCGTGCCGGTTTGTGCCGACCTGTTCTGAGTATGCGCGGGAAGCGATTGAACGGCATGGAGCCCTGCGCGGCACCGGCATGGCCATTTGGCGTTTGCTGCGTTGTCAGCCGTTTTGCGCGGGTGGTTATGACCCGGTGAAGTGATGTTCGGAGTACCGCCTTTCGGCGGATGTGATAACGGATGACCGTCTGAAGGCGGACTCCAAAACTTAATGAAGCAACAACAACGATTCATTATCGCACTGGTCGCTTCGGCGGCCGTGCTTATTCTTTGGAACGTTCTCTTTCCGGTTAAGCCGCCGCCGCCGGATCCGAATGCCAACGCTAACGCAAATGTAACGCAAGCCTCTTCGCCCGCGCCTTCACCCACGGCGCAGGCTGCGGCCAGCTCTACTCCGGCGACTCAGGCCCAGGCGACGAGCTCGCCGGCCCCCATCCCCGAGACTATGCCGCAACGAAAGCTGCGCGTTGTCACTCCTTTGTATGAAGCGACCTTTGATACGCGCGGCGCAGTGGCCACGAGTTGGATCATCAAAAAGAACAAGAGCAACAACCGCGACGTTTTGGCCGCAAACTCCACCAAAGGAAATCCGAAACCCGTCGAGCTGATTCCGGCCACGCCCGCGGGAGTGGCGCCGGAACAGGTGATTCGTTCCTTTCAGCTGGTGACGGGCGATGCGAGTGTCGATACGCTATTGGCCACCAGAAACTATCGCACCTTCGGTCCTAATGCTGAGACAGGTGATGAAACGATAAACGTCCCCTCGGGATCAAAGCAGCTCGACTTTGTCATTCATGACGACGCGACCGGATTGGATGCGACCAAGCGACTTACGTTTTACGCCGACCGCTACATCGCCGACGTGGAAGTAAAACTGACGCGCGGCAATCAGGCAGTTCCGGAAGCGAAGCTGGCGATCGGGCCCAGCATCAGCGACCAAAGCATCGATCACTACTCGTTTTATCTTTACCCGCCGGAAGGACTGGCCATGCTCAACGGCACAGTCCATCGCATCAATCCGCTCGAAGTACATGCCGAAAAGCGCAACAGCGGTTTCTTTGCATCGCTGTTCGAATGGCTGCATCTAAGCACGCCGGTCGCCAAACCGGCTGATCAGGAAACCGTCGAGGGACAGATCCAGTGGGCCGGCGTCGACGACACCTACTTCAGCATGGTGGCCGTGCCGGCAAAACCTGCGTCAAAGATCGAATACCGCACTATCAAGTTCGAGCACAAGACAAACGGCAAACCGGAAGATCGTTTTCTGGTAACCGGATTGCTGCCGGTGCCGGCGGATGGCGCGAAGACGCTCGTCTACGTTGGTCCTAAAGATCACCGGCTCCTGGACGGGGCCAGTGCGGAAATCAAGCAGGCCGGCGGCGGCGCTGTCGATCTCGGTGATGTCATCAACTACGGCTTTCTGGGTAGCATGCGGCGTTTTCTGGCGGTGCCAATTCTCTGGGCCATCGACCGGATGCAAAGGCTGACCGGCAGCTACGGCATTGCGATCATTCTGTTCACGATCTTCATCTACTCGCTTTTCTTCCCGCTCAAGTGGCAATCCTCGCGCAAGATGAAAAAGGCGCAGAAGTACGCGCCGCGCATGAAAGAACTGCAGGAACAACTAAAGGGGATGAAGCAGAACGACCCGCGGATGAAGGAGCTGCAGATGGAGCAGCTGCGGCTGATGAAGGAAGCCAATCCGCTGGGCGGCTGTCTGCCGTTGCTGATCCAGATGCCTTTTCTGTTTGCGCTTTATACGGCGCTCACCATCTCGATCGATTTCCGGCAGGCGTCCTTTCTCTGGATACCGGACCTTTCCGGACCGGAACCTTACCTGCTCTATTTCATTCGTATCCTGCCTATCATGTTTGCCGGCTCGATGATTGTGTTGCAACTGCTGACGCCGGCGCCTTCCGCGGATCCGCTGCAACGCAAGATGATGGCGGTCGGCATGCCGCTCTTCATGCTTTACATTCTGTGGAGCGCGCCCTCAGGCCTGCTGCTGTACTGGCTGGTGGGCAACATCGTGGGCTTCACTCAGCAGATGATCATCAACCGGCTCACGAAAGAGGAAGAGCCGCCGCCCGACGAGAAGACTGCCAAGAAAAAAAATCCGCAAAAGAAGCTGAAGACAGCTGAGGCTTAGAGCAACAGAACCGCTATTGACGAGCGGTCAATGTGGAATGTCTCAGGGTCCGGAAGGTGGGCTTGCCCCCGCTGCTGGGATTCCAGTCAAGAGGGCGGGGGCCAGCCACCCTTCCTAACCCTGAGATTATTAAGATTTCTTCTTTACCACTGCATAGTGCAGCTTCAGCACACTATCCGGAAAACTCTTACTGGACAGCAGCTTCAGGGGCACGGTGCGCTGCTTCGGCGCGATTAAAGGGATGCCTTCGCCGATGAAGCTCGGAATAACCGAGATGATGAATTCATCGATCTCGCCGGCGTCGAGAAATGACGCGATCAGCCCGCCGCCGCCCATCATCCAGATGTTCTTTCCCGGTTGCCGGCGCAGGCGCGTAGCGAATTCTTTGATGGGTTCTTTGACGAATTCGAAACCCTCTTTGATTTTGCGTGGCGGGCGGCGCGAAAAAGCGTAGTTCTTCATCCCGCCGAACATGTCCGGGCTGGCTTTGCCTTCCTTCTCAAATTTCAAAATCAGTTCGTAGGTCTTGCGGCCCCACAAAATTGTATCGATCGATTTCCAAAAGGCGTTCATCCCATAGTTGCCCTTCGGCGAAGGACGCTCCAGCCAGTCGATGCCTCCGTCTTTGCGCGCGATAAAGCCGTCGGCGCTGGTGGCGATCATGACAATGATTTTGCGTTTCGGCATTCGGTTCTGTTTCCTCCCTTGGGAGAGGGTCAGGGTGAGGGATTACGCGCGGCTTCCCTACCCTTGTTTTGTTCCCCTCTTCCCTGTGAGAGGGGTTAGGGGTCAGGGGGCCTACGCCATCTCTACCTCTCTTGTTTACGCGCTTCGAAGCCGCGCGAAGAAGGACCAAAATAGCTTCCCCGCTAGACCCTCACCCCGGCCCTCTCTCAAAGGGAGAGGGCGATTCACTTGATCGTAATCGTCATCGTATACCGTGACGTCCCTTTTCCCTGCGACGTTCGTCCCACGCTAAGGAAATACTCTCCCGTCTCAGGCAGCAGCTTGGAATAGTTCCAGTTGCAGTTGTATTCGAGTCCTACGTCCGCACCTTCAGGGCCTTTCAAATCGAAGCAGGAAGATTTGGTGGGCGTATTGGTCATCCTGATGATTAGCCGCTGGCCTTTCTTCGCCGAGAAAGTATATTCCGCCTGTTCATCGCCATGGACCACACCGCTGATGGTGGTGCTGTTTGTGCCGCGCTTGAATTCGATCTGATTCGGTTCCGCCTTGCCACCATGTTGGGCCATCGACATGGCCGCCGTAAACAACAAGACCAGGAACGAGCCGCAGATGAACGCGGATAAACGCAGATAGGAAATCAGATTGAAATATTCCATGCCGACGTACATTTAGGTTTTGTCCTTCCTGTTCGTGTGTTTTGGACCTGGACTAACTTGATCGCCGGGATCACAGGAAGCTTCGGCGAAGCCCTCCGTAAAATTTCTTGCTTGTTCGTGGTCACGTTGATCCGATAGTCAAATCTTGCGAATGCAGACGGAATGCCCATTGTGCCGTTCCGCGAGAGATGTGAGTGTTGGACCAACGTAACCACGAACTGACACGAAATTCAACCAAAGCGCACGAAGATCTTGCTCAAGTTTGTACTGCCGCCTGAAGACGGATCTTCAAACTAATTTTTCACCTTTATCATCATTACCGCGGCCCAGGTTTCAATCCCGTCCCACAAATTCTGCAACCGCAAGTTCTCGTTCTCAGCATGCTGATTGTTGTCGTAGTTCGCAATCGGCACGGTGATAGTCACAGTGCGCAAATGATCGGTAATGATCGACAACGGCAAACTCCCACCCAGAGTCGGCAACTTGACGATCGGCTCGCGCGAAGTTGATTGCACCGCGTCGATCACCGCCAGGGAAATTGGATGATCCATACGTGTGCGCTCGGCATTGTAGCCGCCCTTTCGCGCCACGATCTTCGCAATCAGCGCATATTGCTTTCTTTCCGCCTCAGTCGGTTCGCGATCGATTACATAGAAGCCTTGTTTGCGCACGTGCTCAATCAGGTTCTGCACCTGGCGGCGATGGTCGTTGCCTTTGACCAGCCGCAAATCCAATACCGCGGTCGCCGTCGTGGGGATCACGTTGCGCGCCAAAGCACCCACGTCACCACTGCTGATCCCGTTGATGTTGAGCGACGGCTGATTGATCAGATCCATCAGGAGCTGGCCGTTGCCCTCTGTGCGCGCCAGCCCAAGTTGCGCCCGCAATTCATCATCATAAGCAGGCGCATCCCGAATCGCCTGTTGTTCGGCGGCGCCCAAAGGCTCAACCCCGTCATACCAGCCGGCGATCGTCATGCGGCCACTCTCGTCTTTCATCGTGGCCAGCAATCGCACCAGCGTCATCGCCGGATTAGGCGCCCAGTTACCGTAGTGGCCACTATGCAAAGGCCGCTTCGCGCCGTAAACAGTCACATCGGCGTTCTGATCGCCGCGCACTCCGAAAGCAATCAGCTTGCGTCCGGATTGGTGCACCGGCCCATCGCAAATGATCCACGCGTCCGCTTCCAGCAACTGTTTGTTACGGTCGATGATCTCGCCCAGGTGGGAAGAGCCGGCTTCCTCTTCGCCTTCGAAAATAAACTTAAGATTCATCGAAGGCGCGGCGTTTTGCGCCTTAAGCGCATCAACGGCAGCGAGAATCGCCATGACGCCGGCTTTATCGTCCGAAGCGGAGCGAGCGTACAAGCGCCACTCGGAATTTATCGGTCCGGCCGCCGGCAATTGCATTACCGTGCCACCCGATTCCATGGCCGCGGATCGCCAGGTGGGCTGAAACGGTGGGGAAGCGGTCCATGCTTTCGGGTCGACGGGTTGGCCGTCGTAATGGGCGTACAAAATGATCGAGTGCGACGCGCCCGGCACTTTCCATTCGCCGAAAACAGCCGGCGGCGTTTCTGGCGCATCTCCCTCGAGCAGTTGCGGCTTTAGTCCACGCCGCTCCATCATCTCGCGGATAAACTCGGCGTTGCGGCGAATGTTAGGCGGATCGGAAGCGATGTTGGGGATGCCGAGGAGCCTGGTAAACTCGTCAATAATTTGCCGTTCGTGGGCGCGGCGATAATCGCGGACCGGTGATTGAGCGAGAATCGTAAGGCAACAGAGCCCAATGACCAACAACACACTCAGGGTCACCCTTAGCGGGACCGCGTTTTGGTTGAGACGTCGATGAGTTTGAGTGAGGCAACGACAGAAATGGCTATGCCACTCCGCTGTGCGGCGAGTCTCTGACTTGCCGTTCAAGCTTCGGTAATATCGCGGTCTACGACCGCGCAAAACGTTCAGAGACCGAACCGAGAATCCAGGCCAGTACGGCAAGTCAGAGACTTGCCGCGCATCGGAGCGGCCAAGCCGCATTCTACGATCGTGCCGATCCGTCATTTCGTGATTAGTTCGCCAGATACTTCTCCCGCAGCACGTTCATGTGGTGCCGAATGTGTCCGGCCAGGCCGAAAGCGATCGCCCGCACCGACACCTGGTTCTCGTTGGCCGTCCCCACCCGCGACCATGACGCTTCATCGAGGCTCCGCAGCATGGCAATGTTGCCCAGCCGAACCAAACGCAATTCACTCAATAAGTCTTCCAGGTCGATCTGGTGATAAGGCGCGGTCAGCATGTAATCGTCCTGATCAAAGCCGGGCAGATTTTGCCGTTCGCCGCGCGCGATGCAGAAGGCGCGATAGCCAAACACCCGTTCTCCATCGATCAAATGACCGACAATTTCGCGGATGCTCCATTTGCCTTCCGCGTAACGATAAGTCTCCTTTTCAGGCTCGACATGGCCAAGCAACACATCGAGTTCATCCATCTGCGCCTTCAATACGGGCAGGACGTCATTTTCATTCACCAGATCAATGTAATTTTTAAAGCCAGACGGATATTCAGATTCAGCTGGTCGATTCATAGCTTTAGCCTTTCTTCACTCAACTCCATAGAATCATTGCTTTGCTGCTTCAGTTGCCCTATCCGGCACCTGGCCCTTCTTCACGTACTTATCGTACCAGGCCAAATATCTTTCATAACGATCGCGCACATAACTCGGCCGCGTGATGCCATGAAATTCGTTTGGATAGATCACCAATTGGGTATCGACACCCAGACTGCGCAGGGCTTGATACATCTGCTGACCACCCTGCACCGGCACATTGAAATCGCGCTCGCCACCAAGGAACAGCGTCGGTGTCTTGATCCGATCAGCATGCAGAAATGGATACGAGATCTTGATGTAAGTTTCCCATGCTTTCGGGTTCCACGGCGGCCCGATCTCGTGATCGTATTGAATGATGTACTGATCGGTGCCGTAGAAAGCAACAGTGAATGCCGTGCCGGCGCCACTGGTCGCGCCTTTAAATCGTGTGTCGGTGGCGATGATGTAGTCGGTGAGAATGCCGCCGTAGCTCCAGCCGCCGACTCCCAGGCGATCCGGGTCAGCCACGCCCATCGCAATTACATGATCAAGTCCCGCGAGCAAGTCCTCGACCTCGTAGTGCCCCCAGTCCGCAAAAATCGATCGCGAGTAGGCCCGCCCGCGGCCCGCGCTGCCGCGATAATTCACGGCCAGCACAGCGTAGCCGTTAGCCGCGAACACTTGCCGCTCGGTAGCGAACGCATGCTGATCCTGGCCGTTCGGCCCGCCGTGAATGCGGAGTAACAGCGGCACTTTCGTTCCCTTCACATAACCGGCCGGATAAGTCAGCAGACCATGCACCTCAGTGCCGTCTTTACTTTTGAAACTGACATCTTCGGTGGCGCCCAGCTGCAGCTCGCTCATTAAGACATCGTTCTGATGAGTAATTTGCCGCAGCGTCTTTCCTTCCAACGCATACACCTCAGCCGGTTTTTGATCATTACCGGAGAGCAACACCGTGCGATTCAGAGCGATCGAAAGATTGGAAACGACGACCGGCGGATCAAGCACCCGAGCGAGAGTCAGATTCGGTTTTAACCACATCGGGTAGACCGATCGATCGTCGGTAACCAGAAAGTAAACCGAGTAGCCACTGACTTTCATGCCGGACACGCCGCGATCGAGTGCTTCAATCGGCTGGTACCAACTCGGAGCCTCACTGCCGTCGGCCATCACGGTGCGCAGACGATCCTGACTATAGGCGCCGTACTTTTTCTCGTCGGCCTCCAAAAACATGATCCGTTTGCCGTCACGGTCCCACTCGGGCCGTGCCCGCGTGGTGCGCATCTGCGGCGTCAGCAGCTTTTCCGTCACCCCGGCTTGCGCGTCAGCAACGTAGAGCTGGGCGGAAGGATCGCGATCCGGATCGTCGGCGTGATTACTCATGAAAGCGATCCGCGCGCCGTCCGGTGACCATGATGGCGACGACTCGTCCCATTTACTTTTCGTCAATCGCTCCAGCTTCTTCGTTTTGAGATCGAAAAGATAGACGTAAGTGTGGCGACCTGACAGCAGGTAACCCTGCACATCCTGTTTGTAACGATAACGATCGATAACGATCGGCTTCGGTGGTTTGGGCGGCGTCCCCGGCGTGGGCGTGGCCGCCGGATCAGGCGCATCCGGATCGGGATCTCCGATCAGCAAAGCCAGCCGCGTCGAGTCTGGCGACCACTCATAGCCCTGCAAACGGCCTTTCAACTCGGTCAGTTGATAAGCTTCGCCGCCGCTCGCATCCAGCAGCCACAGCTGACTGCCTCGCACCCCGGGCTTTCCTGAAGATCGGCCCGACGTAAACGAAAGGTATTTGCCATCAGGACTCCACCGCGGAGAATTCTCGCTGTCGCTGCTGAACGTGATCTGCCGATCATTCTTCCCGTCATAGCTCACCAACCAGATATGCGTATTGCTCTTGTCCTCTTTCACATCCGTGGTGGAAACGGTGTAAGCGATCCATTGCCCGTCAGGTGAAAGCTGTGGGTCGCCCACGTTACGAAAGCGGGCCAGGTCATCAAGTTTCAGGGGACGGCGGGCCGGCTGGGCCAGCACAAACGAGCTCGCGATTAGAGCCAGCGCCAGGCTGCGACCAAGGGTGCGGATACGCATTTCGGAATCTCCTCTGCGGTCTCAAATGGTGAAAGTGTTGCAATCCGGTGGGAATACGGAACGCGCATCATATTGCTAGTTTCTAACCCTTGCAACGTAATTGGTTTGACTTTGGCGTGCGGTGACTTCTCGCCGCTTTTTCCGTCAAGCAAAACCGCCGACGAGTCGGTGCACTCCAAATCAGGCGTTCTTCGTATCGAGGAATTGAATGATCCCCCGCTTTTTGCTCCCGGCATTGTTGGCTTGTTTTATGGTTCCAGCAGCCACGTCTGGTCAGACGGTCGCGCGCACTTCTCGCACCTCGTTCGCTCCGCTCGCCGGCCCGAATGCGGCCATGGAAGCTGTCTCCGCGCTGCGGCGCTTGCGCTCACAGGTAATCGTCTATCATTCGCAACAGCAATTCGACGATAGTGGCCGGCTGGCGAATGTTGACCTGGCGGATTTTGAAAACGAGCTAGCTGAAGTCACCGCAGAGCTCTTACCGGCTCTGGACGCAATGCCCGCCGGCAGAGTTAAAACGAACCTCATGAATTCGCTGTTCTCGTATCGGGACGGGCTTCATTGGTGGAAAAAAGTTGATCGTCCCCGGGTGGTCCATGTCTCAATGCTGGCGCCGGAAGCAGAACTCAGCGCGGCCGACAGGGCGTTGGCGGCGTCCGCGGGCTATACGGTGGCGATTCATTGGCGGCAGGCCGCGCGTTTTCTCGAGCGCGCCGAGGTATTGATCCAAAGCGGGTCAGAAGCGCGACCGTAAGGGAGGGCTACTTGCGCAAGGCCGACCCGTGATCCCACAGACTCTAACTTATCAACCTGGCCCTCGCTCACGCCCGGGCTTCTGACACGCCAGTCCGATAGCGCAATCCCAAAGCCATAATCTTTTGCAGCAAGGATTCGTAATCGACGCCGGCGTGTTTGGCTGAGTCGGCAAAGTCTTCCTGGTTGGCAATTTGCGGATTTGGGTTGGCCTCGAGCAGATAGATCTGGCCGTCCTCGGTGACCCGGTAATCCTTTCCAGCACAGTGGGATCCGAAGCTTGGAATTCACGTGACTTGAAGTCGCG
>JADMIO010603956.1_pt1 | contig 61457 bp, 46 predicted proteins | sample 8958161 | NCBI WGS metagenome assembly JADMIO01 (sample SAMN16585339, study PRJNA669376) | soil metagenome | isolation source: Crop rotation soil | place: USA: Cullars Rotation, Alabama | collected 2011
GCCGCGACTTCAAGTCACGTGAATTCCAAGCTTCGGATCCCACTGTGCTGGAAAGACCACCCAGCAATGCTCCCGGACCAATGTATGCTTCAGTTAAATAAAAGTTGATTTCCATTTGAAGCATTGTAATCTCTTGTGCAAGTCCTGCGCGCTTCGGATCATTTATATCCATGCTCATAAACTCTTTCATCCTGGTATCAGAAAGCTTCAATAGCTCATCTCTCTTACTGCTCATCTCTTCGGGAGAAATTCTTGCAAGGTCAAAAATTTCCGTTTTCTGTTCGGGAGCATATTTGTCAATAAATCCCTCAACGCGTTTGGTTGACGATTCACTGCCTTCAGCATGCTGAAGCATCTTCGCAAGTGTGAATAGCTTGGTTTGTTTAAGCAAGGTAGTCTCGAACGATGAAGTTGTTGCCTCGGCAACATCCCTATAAAGAGTTAAACGCCTGCCTTCAGTATAAAAATTGATCCGGAAGATTTTACTCCAGTTTTCTCCGTATTGCGCCATGTATAATTCGGCAGCGACCATTTTATCTCTTGCCTCGCTCCCTGTAAAGCTCAGGTCAATATCACTTTCAGGATTTTCACTCGGTTGACCTAAAAGCTCAGTGTTACCATTCCTGGCGATTTCACCAATGATCTTATCACGGTATGCTTTTATTTTCATGGCAATACTTCGTTCATTGCGATTACCATAACTCAGGTATCTCATTAAGTCTTCCCATGATCCGGCACTTTTCAAAAGTCGAAGCATTGCCGCTTCGTCACCTTTAATTAATTTAGTTGTATCTCTTTTCAGGAGTTCAGATGTCGATGATGTCAACGTGGTAGCCTGATAGGTGTCCGCAATATCTTGCAGTGTTTCCACGGCATTTTCAATCACATCATCCGACGGATTCTGTTTAATATCTTCCCTGTGTTGTTTCAATACTTCGGCATATGCCTTCGCTGCTTTTGATCCTCTTGCTGCTTTTATTTCCAAGCCCTCGATTGTTTCATTGAGTTGTTGGATTACTTCTTCTGCGCGAGGTGGCAGCGGTTCCCCGGGAGTTCCACCTGAAGGTGGTTCAGACGGCCCGGAAGGTGGGGCATTATCCGGAGGCTTCATATCACCTCCTTTGCTTGCAATGGGTTGCTCAGGAATATCGCCTTTCCTGACAGGCTCGGGTGTGCCAGGAATTGGTTGATCGATTACAGCAGGGGTATCAGCTATTTCAACATCCGGCGTTGGAGTTGAATCTGGCTCAGAGGCTCCGGCCATATTATAGTTAAAAGTACCGTCAGGATTGTAAATACCGTCGCCGATATTAAGGATTTCATATCTTTTAGGATCAGCTGAAGATTGCAATAAATCGTCGAAGACTCTGAATTCATCCGGAGCACTCAACTCTCTTCCCATCGAAGTGCTTATCATCAGGTTACCAAGCATGCCATTAGAAATTACCTGACGCTTCAAAGCATTTCTTTTCTGTTCGGATATTCCCTGCATTTCATTGATCTTGCTCAGGTCTTCCTGCATTTTTAGGTTAATGAGGAAGAAGTTTGTGCCGGTTTCAATCTTTTGGTAGATAGCGATACCTTTTTCGAGTTTTATGATGCCTGCTGCCTTACTCCATTGTACATCCTGAATAATCACCTCTCCATAAAGGCGCACTCTGCTAATTGTCGTTATCGCAGATATCGTCATCGTAAAAGGAGCGATAATATTCACAAGATCAAGAATGGCATCAAGGTCCCATTCGAAACGATGATTGGCCACACGATCGGCAATATTTTGAGCAGCTAAGCCCGCCCCAAGCAGAGCACTGCCGACACCGAGAACAAGTCCGAGCGTTCCACCTGAAAAAATGATTGCAGCGATTCCTGCTACCAATGTCAATGCTTTTAGTATGGATAAAACTTTTTGCAGGGTTCCGGGCTCACTATAAAATTTATCATCCAGCGAAAGTGGTGGAATTCTATAGTGAACATATCCCTCTCCATACTTGCATTCGTCCTGAAAATTTGATAATGCATCTTTTGTAGCGTCCTCGAAAGTGTCTCCAAAACCCGGGTAGCGTGTCTCGGTTTGTTCAGTTGAAACATCTATTAAAACAGCCATTACTTTTCCTGCCTTAACGCTTGCATATTCGAATGCATTAGTGGGCCTCCCATATCCGAGAAAGGTTATGAGTTGATAGGTTTGCCCCGTTTCTGATGAGACGAGCACCATTTGAGGTGTATAAGTCGGCTGCGAGTAATCTACCTGAAGGTCAAATTCCGAAATACGGCCGCTTAACTCTTTCAATCCCTTTTGCTGTTCTTCTAATTGTTTTATGCGCTGCTCAATCCGCCATTCTACGGTGTAGCGCGCTGGCTGGGATAGAATTGCGGACCAAAGATTTAATAACTCTTCGCTCTCCTGGTCAGGCAAATCCATCAGCCTATGGAAGACTGAATCTCCGTTTCGAGCTGCTTCGAGTTGTATTCCTTGGATTTTCTTCAACAATGCTAATACTCTTGCAACCTCTGTTTGACTGTCTACTGTGCGTTGCTTCAAATTTCTGTCAAGCAGCTTTTGCATGGCCGCCTTCTTAACCGTATCCTGCTCCGCGGCAGTTGCTTGTTCCAAATCAATTTCATCTTGCCACCTGGTGTTTAATTCTGATTCCGCAAATTCATTTCCATCAACCAGTCGAATCGGATAAAATGCTTTGCTTGGATCACGTATGGTTGAATCGCTGAGAGGACTAAATTGGGCAGTAGCAAAAATTACATAGTCTCCCGGTGTTGCGGGCATGGGTACTTCGGTTTCATCATCCCTCGCATTTACAATGCTGTAATACATACCACTTTTACGATATTTCCTCATCTGCTCACCCTTGGCCTCGGCTGCGCCCTCACCGGCATCCGAATCGAGAGACTTCATTAATGCATAAATATTTTCATTGAGGACCGGAGTGGCATCGGGAACACCCTTGGCATTGAGATAGTCAAGCAACTGATACCTTCTGATCTTCCAATCAGGATCCATCTTTTGCTGCTCTGCCTCACTTACTAAATCACTAAGCCTGAAAACATCCCAGTTATAAAAAACCGGATTGAAAAAAACGAGCCTGCCGATTCCATCGCCTTCCATCAACGAAATATCAACATGCATCCTGAATGAATTATTAGCGCCGGTGACTGACCGGAAATCACTTCTTACATCAATACCTCTGATAACCGCGGGATAGGCCTCTAAGTGTGTTTTGTACTGTGATCCGGAAGTGTCCGGAGGCTCGTTTTGATGCCGATATGCATAGACGTATTTCTTAATCTCCGGCAGAAGGGTTTCCACAGTCATGTCATCGCGAAGTGGAAAAGGAAGGGTGGCGCCTTCCAACGTCATGCTTTTGAGAGTAACATAATGATCTTCTCCAGGAACGTAACCCAGATATTGACCTTGAAGAGCAGGATCCGCTGCAGTCTGTTTCTGCTGTTCAATAGCGTCTGCTGCTCGTTTGGCTTGCTCTTCTGATAAGCGGTACTTTTCAACACTTGCCAGCGTGATGGCATCATCTTCCTGCTGCCCTTCTCTTAAATAATAGCTGCTTGAAAAGACAAGTATCTTAAGGTAAATGTTATACGGGTCCTCTTCTCTCTTTACTAAGGCCAGTTGGTCGGGCAAATCATTTATCTGATTATCGCGGCGGCGCTGCTGTTTGAAAATTTCAGCTTCAAGCTTCCATTTCAATTCATAAGCCCATCTGAAACGGTCATCAATCGGTACCGACTTTCTTTCGGCTTCGTTGTAGTTTCTAGGTATCTCACTTCTAATCTCTTCTCTTAAAGCTTCCGCTACATCCTGTTCACTTTGCCTCTGTTTTACATCAATAAACGCAACGTGCGTTTCCTGATCGGTGCCTTTATACGGAGCACGCCACTTCCATTTTTGTTCTTCGGGTCGCTTGTCATAATATGGCTCAACTTTAATAGGCAGGTCGATGGAGAATGGCTCCTGTCCTCTCAGGTTTTTGAAAGTGATATTGACTTTTTCAACAAGGGGTTCCAACCAGGCTGGTTCAGGCGGAGGTTCGTCGGATTTGCTGGTTTCATCGAAAACATTTTCTGCTGCTTTGTTAATGAATAAAACAGCTTCTTTTCCTGAAACGAGTCCCTTGAATTTTTCCCTCTCTTCCTGCGTAGCAAACCAGTTATCTATTGACAGGGTTTCATTTATTTCCGTTTCATCCCAATCCAAACTACTATGAATCGTTACATATGCCCTAAAATTCTTGGTATTAAATCCAAAGATGCCAAACGAGCGTGAACCGATCAGGGTTGCAATCTTGTCTGAACTTAGTTGAATGTCAAAGATGCCAAGATTGGAACGACTTCCTAATTCATACACATCCAACAAACTACCTACTACTATTAAAGCAACATCATAAGAACCTTTAAATTGCTCTTCAGCAAGTGTCAATTCAGAATCAATATCATCAACTACGGCAATATCAATAGCAGCATCTGGTTCACCTGCAGGGCTTCGTAGGACAGAATATCCTGGTGTTTCGTTTTTCTGCTGTACCACATGCGTTAACTCATGCGCCAGCAGCTTCTTTCCTGAATCAGTTTCAGGAGAAAATTGATTTTGATTGAAGACGATATCGTTTCCGCTGGTGAAAGCAAACGCATTAACTGACTTTGCAGATTCTGCCGCAGCTACGTCTGTATGGATTTTTACCTGAGAAAAATCATAACCGAATCGCGGTTCGAAAAAAGAACGCGTGGACTCAGGTAATTGTTTGCCTGAAGAGTTCAAATTACCAACGTAGTTTTCAAAGGCAGAATCTCCCGCTGAAATTTCTTTGCGGGAAACATTTTTCTTTTCCTCATCCTCGCATTCTGCACATTTACGTCGTACGGTGAGATCAAACATTGTTTTCCCCGGTATCATGGCTTCTTCCTCCAACTCCTCTTCCTTACGCTGAAGTTTTTCTTCTTCTTCACAAGCACTACACTTCTTTTGCAGAAAAGAAACAGGAATTGACAGTGACTTAAAGAATGACCGGTCATCATTAGCCGGCATGCGCATCACACGATCAGCTACGGCATCGGCTTCCTGCTCATATTCATCCCCGGGTTGATTGATGGTAAGCTTTGGTTGGAAAAAGGGAGTCTTTGTTCTCTGACTTGTAGACACAGAACTTTTTTGATCATTCGACTTTACTGTCTCAGCGTGCATCCTTTAATTTTTACTCTTTGCCATGCACCTTTTAGCTGTTGATGTGAATGAAATGGCGAAATCAAAGTCGTGCTTGAAAAGGGCCGTGTGATTCCCTGATCACCTTCTGATTTCAGCAACGGTAAACATCGATTTTTTACTTGTACTCGATAAATCCGGAACTAATCTTCACAATCTTTCTTTGCAATGAAAAAACCCCGATGCCATTGCTGCTGCCTTCCGGATTACTGTTGCCTTCAATAGTAGTGATGATACCTCCGTTAACTTCCTTTACTAAACCGGTATGTCCGTGTCCTCCTCCGAAATTCAGAATGAAAATTTGTCCGGGCTTTACCAGCGACGGTTTATTCACCGCATCTGCCGCAAGAATTTTTTTTCCCTTCGTGCCATTCCAATGCGCAAGTACCGATCCTGTCCGGACAAGAGGATTGGAGCGGTTTAGCTTCGCACAAGTCTGATTAAAACACCAGTAAATAAAGGCAGCGCACCAAAAATTTCCGGGTGGTAATCCAACACTCGCTAAATAGGCATTCACCTCGTTTCCTTTATTGCTGCCCGGTGGGTCTTCCATGATACCGATCTGCCTATCTGCCACATCCAAAACATTTTTCAGCAACTCATTGGGAGCTTCGTCATTGCTGGAAACAGCCTGGGGACCGAAGAGGATGGCCCAGGTGACGGCGCCCACTTTACCATCCATTTCGAGAGGATTTCCATTTTGATCACGGTGTTGAGCCTGGAATAATTTTACCGCATTGAATGTCTTGTTTCCAAAATCTCCGTCAACGTCCAATGGCCCATACCCATTGCTGTTTAATTGTTGCTGAATAGCTTTTACAACAGATTTATTGGTTTCGCCTTTGATGATAACTCGATTTGGGTAGTTCATTGAATTTATTTTTCAGGTTATAAATTCCATTCAACTCGTAACCACGTTTTCATCCAGGGTAATTTAATACGGCTTATACTCCACGGCAATCGATCAAGCAGAATATCTTCGGTTTTTTGCTCCACTTTAAGCCACCACATTTCGTCTTTGAATTCAAGTTTTCCATCACGCTGCAAAAAAGTCTGCTGTAATGCAGATGGCGAGGTGTTTTTAAGTGCAGTCCAATGTTTGATGATGGACTGAAGCAACTCGTTGCAATCCGCTTTCTCTTTTTCGGTAATCGTTGTTTTTTCTAAGGGAAATTCAACAGCCTTTCCGCAGAGAATTTTATTCAGCATCATATTGAATTCGGGTGGGTCCAGCTCATCGCTGCAGCAGACCTGGAGGAGATAAATAGCCTTGTGGATTTGATTCTCCCTGAAATTCCCTTTTTCGTCGATCAACTGAAAATGCTGAAAAAAAGTCTCCATGAACGGATGAAGGATAATGAGTCCGGCATTGCCAATGAAATAATAGTGGTGTTTCTCATTTTGTCTTGAGATAACCTCAGGCTTCGGGATATTCACGTTTGTCTGCCTGCCTGATGTCTCGTTTAAAAGATCCTCCGGCACTTGCTCCATTCGGCCGCTTGAAATTTCGCTTACGAATGACAGTAACTTACTCCTGTTCTGAATCAAATTTTTAAAACGGGAAATACTAATTCGATCTTCCAGGATCAAACACTCTAAAAATCTGATCACAAATAAATTTTGAATTTGTTCCGGAGAAATTCTTTGATCCGTTTCTTTATCGGTTGAGATCTGAAGAATTTCATTTAACACCATAATAATCCCGGCACCTTCCTGATCGATTGAGCCAATCACTTTTTGCTGAAATGGTTTTGAAAACTGACTTACCAGTCTCGTCAGTGCTATTCTCGGATGAGGAATTTGCTGAAATGCCTTAAGGAGCCGTACTCGCCCCAGGGTCGGGTTTAATTTTTCCAACCAATCAATAAAATCTTCTTCCAGCTCTCTGGTACCTGAATAAGTTGCCCACCATGGTAATATTCCGTGCTTCAGGAAAAAGAAAAATACGTCAGCGATGTTGTGTTGTAATGACTGCTCCGGCTCCTGATTTTCCGTTTGGAGATCTTTCACTTTTCTTTTCAATTGCCCTAACAGCTTTTCCGTTTCGTCGCTGCATTGATCAAGAATTTCCTCCTGAAGGAGGGTCCAGTCCTGACCTGTTGTGTTTATTTTAATGGAAGGCAATTCAATTACATCCTGCGTAGAATATTTTGAAAAAATTTTAGCAAGCCGTTCCGGTATTGCAGTTGAACACAAATTTTCAATCCGGCTTCGCAATTGAAAAGGCAATGCACTGCTATCCGTTTTCACTTGAACACTAATTCGTCGGATGATATGTGTCTTAGTGTCCATTACTTTTTAAAAATGTTTCCCAAATGGATCAAATTCGAATTGAAGGTGCTGTTTTCGGTTGTTGTTTTAATGTTTTTGTCAACGGATGCGGTGATCGTGTTTTTTGCGGTGTCATTGGTGACCGTTACTGTTGCATTTTTGATGGTATTGAGTACTTGTGTTTCCTCTGCACCGACATTTCCACCGTTTGCCGAAATATTGTTAAGAGCAAGTTCAGTATTTGATGCAATAATATTGTCAAGTTCGTCTGATCTTTTGATATCATCGTTTGTGGCAGTTCCAGCCTTCACCCGTGAATCAATCAGAGATTTCTCGCTCGTAGCATTTTCCAGTGTATTGTTGATGACTCCAAGGTCTTTATTCCAAAATTCACTCGGGGGCGTGAACACCAGGTCTTTTCCCGGCAATGTAGTTCCGGTTCCCGGTAATGTTCCGGTAGGCTTGAAGGTGAGAACCTGCTGGGAAATTTGAGTAATGTTTCTGAACGCGACATCATTTACCAGTTTCGGTGTGATGGCTTCGAAGCGAATGTGATTCTTCCAGTCAATGGCCAGCGGAGGAATCTTAATGGGCGGTAAAGGAATGACCGGTAATGTCGGGCGTTGAATGATATAAGGCACATAAAAATCTGCTACGACATTTCTCGAATCAGATTCGTACAATAGAATGAACGTCCCTCCACGGCAAACGCCACCATTGTGCAGCAAAGCCTGATGACTGTTCAGAAAATTTGTAAAAATGTACTTTGACTTGTCATCATCTTCATGAAGTTGAAAGATGTCTTTCAATCTTGAGAGATTGGAAAGAAAAGCACTATTTACTGTAAACGTGGACGGACTGAATCGGGATGCTGTAGTAAGGTTATCAGAGTCAGTTTCAATTTCCGCATTGGCACTCACAATGTCATTAAGATGCAGACTCATCGTTTCAACACTCATTGATCCCAGTCCTTTACTCATTTCATGCAGTGCATCAGAACTTTTCTGTGAAACCTTAGACTGGTTGCTTTGAATTCTTTTCTTCGCATCGGTTGAAGAACTCGCCGCAGAAGATACACCTGCAAATAATGAAACCTTCGATTCCAGATCCGCCGGCATTTGATCCACCAGTGATTGCTGGTATTTTGAAACACGATCGAGATGATCGCTGAGCGCTGCATTCATCAATTCAAAATGCGGCTGCAAATGAATGGGGAAGAATGGAAACTTGGGAAATACAGTTTCGATATGATCTTCAATCTGCAGTCCCATCACTTCAAAGGGGAGATCAAAATCTTTGAGCTTCTTTTCAAGATCAGCATTTACCGTTTCAAACTTCTTTCCTATGTGCCCTTCAATTCTGAAAAACTGAAATCCTTCCAGGTCGAAGGAGAGCGGATCAGTTGCTTGCGGTAACGATGAATAGTCGGCGGCATGGTAGGACAAAATTGAATTGACGTCACCGCGCTTCGTCTTCTCCTCATTCCACAGCGCAGCAATTTTTGAAGAATAATAAAACGGAATAGCGCGGCTTCCCAGTTTTGAAATTCCGTTTGCTGACGGTGTGACTTTTATTCCATCATCTTTTGTCGCATCGAAGGAAAATTGATTGAGTAATGCAATGATTCTCGAATAGTGCTGGAAAGACGATTGCAATAATTCATCCCGATGATTAAGAATGGGTGCTTCTAAAAAATCGTGACGGTATTTTGAATTGCCGTTACCGGTGGCTTGGGCTTCACCCAGCATCAAATGTTTTGGAAACGAATCGGGATCAGGACAACACTGACTGCACAATTCAAACACGGTATCGCGAAATTCATCGTAAGCGACTACGATATCTTTAACCCAATCATACACGTATTGAATTCCGGCTTTTCCTGAAAAAGCATTAAGCGCATCAGTGATTTTGCTGAGTGTGCCGGAGGAATTAAAGTTGAGTGCATCGACGGTCTTCTTTCCGTCAACTGTTTTTGCGGGAATGTTTCCGTTGTCAACTAAACAAGTGCTGAGGGATTTAAGAGCAGCATCAGCTCGCGCGAATGCTGTCTGTAATTGCTTCGATACTTCCTTGATGGCGTTTTCGTAAAGATCTGAAAGCGCCTGAAAGGTGAAGATGTTGGACGCCGGGTTGATGATGACTCTCTTTGCTGCGATCTGTGGAAGCGTAGAATGCAAATCCGTGCAACAGGATTTTTCAGTGATGATGCGATCGAGATCAGCTTTTGCCATGAGCAGTACATGAACATCGCTGCGCTCCATGAGACCGGCATTGTCGCAATTTTCTGCAGAGCACAAATCACTGTCCTGCAGATACTGCTCATCATAAAGGATCACGGCGAAGTTGGAAGCCGGATTGCTGTCTGTAAAAAAGTCGCTGAGTTTTTTTGTGTCGGCAGTTCCTCCATCATCTTCTGTCAGCTCGAACAAATTGATTTGCGCGTCACCGTTGAGGAATGATTGGTATTTCGCATTCTTGTCATTGAACGGAACAGCGAACGTGAGCACCCGATCATCCTTCATCCAGATCAGATCGCCATCGGACGTGATCCCGATGCCGTGGGTGATTACGATGCCATCTTTTCGCGGAAGCACTTTCAATCCGCAAACGATGCCGGCGCCCGACAGTGCCGAGCGGCTCAATCGCTGTTGAAAGTCGAAGTACTGAATGAAATTATTCAGGTGTTCATGCGTGAGCACCTGGTTCTTTTCAAAAAAGTTCAGCCGAAGCGTAGGCTGATCAAGTTTTACTGCGATCGGGTCCATGATCATTTCTTTTTCGGGTTACTTAATTGTGTTCTGCCCAGCACAGCAGGATCATCGGGCTGCTCCTCATCGGGGTTCGTTGAACTCAGCTCGCCGTCAGGATGCGTGCTGCGCAAGCTGAAGAGTATTTTGTTCAATGCGGCCACGGCTTTTTTGCCATTGGCTGAATTAATTTTTCCGGTAGTTTTTAATTGAAGCCAGTTTTGATATGCGTCTTCAAATTTTCCAAGATCCGCTTTTTCCACCCAGCAAATTTTTGGAAGGATGTGAGCCGGTGTTTCAAGTCGGATTACTTTCCCGAGGAAATCGCGGTAGCTGACATTGTCAAAATTTTGGGCGTGTGCAGGAAGGATAATAGTTATCCGGAACGAATAAGGATCAAGACCGCAGTCTTCGGCACAATCTTCTTCGATGCAAACAGGCATGAAGAAATCGGGATCCCCATCGACAGGGGAAATAATCCATTCACGTTGCGGCCGCAACAGTAAATGTTCTACCACATGCATGCCCGGGGCCGTGCCATCCTTCAAACTTTGGCGCAAATAATTTTTCGTGCCCAGAACGGCTGCCAATCTTTTTTCCAGTCCTGAAACATTTTCGGAATCCCAAACCTTGTTTGCATTTCCGGCTTCATCTTTTGCATTGAAGTAGTCGAGAGCGGCCCCCCGGTTGTAACCGATGTCGCGGTAGTGCTGAAGCATCCATACTTTATCTGAGAGCACTTCTTTTTTTGCCGCCTCACCTTCGAGAGAGAAAAGTTGCAGTACGTACTCGGTAAAACTTTCATTGAAGCGAGCCAGAAGATGATCCAGAAAACGGTTGCGACGATCGAGAAAAATCGAATCGTTTTCCGACAAAGAATTGAGTTTTGACTGAAGATTGCTGTAATCGTTGAAAAGCGTTTCAATCTTGCTTACATCAAGGATCACCTGGCTGAAATAAGTTTGGCTGATCCGGTCGTCGGAAGAAAAAAGCTGCCGAACATTATTAAGCTGAGCAAGGTAATTTGCAAGTATCTGATCAAAAAAAAGCAGGTAGGCCTTTAACTGATTCGCTTGTGATTTGCGTTCATTTGAAGAACGTGAAGGTAATCCTGCCTTACCAATGCCGTAAGTCTGAGGGAAGTCATGACTAACTGATGTGTAATCGTCGATACCGCGATGGGTGCCGACGGGAAATGATGAATCCGTTGTAGTCACAGCCTCACGCTGTTTCGCGAGGTCAGCGTATTTAACCTGAAGGAGTGAGTCTACTTCATCTGCTTTTGTTGCAACGGGAATCACATCTTTAAAAAAATGTATCAGCGATTTTTCCCTGCATAATACGGGCTTGAACCCCGGCTTGATATGCAAACACCACTCGTGACTTCGTTCTTCACGATCATCTTCACAATAGTTCAGCACAAGTTTTTTTATGGTGAGCACTCCCTCAACCTTCATCAACCGGTTGATGAGGTCCGATGTATAAATCACTTCACGGAGCGAAGCAGCCTCAAGTTCATCTGTATCAACAAAACCATTTTTCGATTTAAATCCCTGAAAAATTTCATCGTTGAAATAACCGGTTCCATCCTTTTTTTTCTTTGCGAGCATCTCCTGCAATGAATAGTGAGTGATGGAAGGTGACAAATACTGCTCGATGGTGTAAAGAACATTCGCATGAACATTTTTTGCATCTGCTTCCGGCTTCAATTCAATTTCTGCACATACAACGACTTCATGCGCGGGAACCACATTCACTTCATTCAGGTCTTCACACAGATTTCGGTTACCATGAAATACAGAGACCACCTGATCAATAAGTTCCTGAATTCTTTTCTTCTTTATTGCATCGCTCAGGACTTCGATGGTACTATCAGGTTCGATGTAGATGTTGTAAAGGCCATTAAGCGAAATGGATTTTGAATGATGACCGTCAGGAAGTGTTACTGCGAACTTCTCGTCTTTCAAATCGATGGTAAGTGATTCATCGTGCTTCACCAGCCATGCATTGTTGATCCCTGGAATATCAATGATGAGTTTTCGGTAATCGGTCGCAGAAACCGGCCGCGTCGGAAGAACATTGATCGCTGTGAGAAATTGTTCGTGCATCGCCCGGAAATTATTTCCGTCGACAGCGAGTAAATCTTCCACGTTGAATCCGGTACGATAACCGAGATCCGTGATCGCATAGCACAACACTTCAAGAATGGTGATGCCGGGATCATGAACGTTGTAATCGGTCCAGATATCACTTGACAATGCTTCAATATGATTCAGTCCTTCGCTTCGCAACAATGGATACTGCTGACTCCTGAGGCCGGGGACTTTCTTCGATATGGTCAAGGTATCATTCACATGGATCATTTTCTGAAACAGGATTGATTAAATGCTGTGCACTCGAAACCAGTATCGCCGAAGGATTGACCACTTCAATTTCATTGACATCTTTCTTTGCTGAATTATCATGCACGAGATGATACATCCTGAACTGCGTAATGAAGTCAACGTAATCCAGTTTCTCAATGAAATCCATGATCACGCTCTTATGCACGCGTCCACCGAACGAAATTTCAAACGATGAACTGAATGCCCATGGTGATAGATAGCGAATGAGATCATCATTAAGCTTTTTGCTATAAAAACCGAATTCGTAATTACGTTTGAACCGCACTTTGAAATCAAGCAGCAACTCTTCGTATTCGGGATTCTGCGTGTTCACTTCAACAAACATCGAATTCAATGTCGACAGATAATCTTCGATGGCCGTCAGAGTGTCGAGGGGTGCTTTAGGCTTCAGCGGGTCGACCGGTGTTTTGTTCTGAAGATCGGGAACGACGACCAGTGTGACTTGTCCCGGCCTTCTGTAAGAGCAGCATTCTTCATGTTCTGAAGAATGACTCAAACATTTCACCTTGTAAATGGACGGGAACTGCTGCAGGACGAGTCGCTCATAGTCCCAGATCGCCACCGCGCGCTGCTTGTGCCGCAACCGTTCACTCACGCGTGTATAAAATGAAATGCTGTCTTCCTTCATTCTTCCCTCGAACGATGCATAGGGTTGTGTGATTTTTTTGATCGCCGAATCCTTCGTCGCCAGTTTTGAAATACTGTTGGCAGGAAGAGGTGCTGCGAGATGATTCACATCCATTTCTTCGTCGTCAAAAATTGCCAGTGCTGCCTGTGGATGCAGGTCGATGAATTTGCAAACTGCATCAGCATCTTTATCAATCACACCTTTGATCCAGTATTTACCGGAGTCAAGAATAGAATTGTCATCCGTTGCTTCCTGCGGCAAATAAAATTTGATGATGCCGGACCGCAGAAGATGATTCGTGGCATCCGACAAAATATTTTCTTTCGTCAGCAACTTCCATTCATTACTGCAGAGTATGAACCAGGAAATGTCTCTTGCTTCTTTCTCCGGATTGGCTGTTCCTTCTGCAAGCTGCATAAGCACGTTTACAGTCGTCAGCGGTTCAATTTCTTCGAGGGAAAAATAAAATTCACCTTCACTGCGGTGCTGCGGTACGAGTGAAATGCTTTTGTCGATCGGAAAATCAATTAGTGATTTCAGGTAACCGTGTTGCTCGGCATTTCCGAAAACATCCGCATAAAAAAACTGAAGGGTCTTCTGGGTATAAGAAGCCAGGTCCGTAGAGTTTAGCTTCACAAAACCGGTGCTGGCCTTATACGAAAGCGCGATGGTCTTGATCGTAGGAGTGTAAGGCGCATTGGGAATAGTCAACTGCTGCAGGGCGGCGTTGGCCACTACTTTAGGATATTCCTTATGACCAAAATCGCGCAATAGTTCGAGCCGGATGAATTTTGTTTTTAGTTCTTCAGAAGCAAAATCCTGTTCGGACAAAGCAGGCGAGGTAATCGAGTCCTGAAGTTTTTTCGATGCCGATCCCTGACCCCGGAAATTTGGATGACGAATCATATCCCATTTTGTAAAAGCGGCAACCGCAAAAAAATTCCATTTGGTCTGCCTGTAACCGGCAGGAACCGGCGGTATTGTTACAGGGGTTCCTGCATCGCCATTAAAAAGGGCAACAGTGCCTTTGTTGTCATCTCTGATGAAGAGGTTTGCTTTGAAGGTATCATTGGCAAATTTTGGATTATCCTGAAGTAACCCGATTTGCTCAGTATGAGAAGCGACTGAAGCACCGGTTCTGTGATCATGAACTTGTACCTGAATCACCTTTACATTTTGATCGGAAAAAGACCTGTCACCCGGACTCAATCGCTCACTTGTTGTTCCGTCATAACCTGTGTAATGCCGGTTGAATTGCTGCGGCGCATCCAGCCATTGGATTTGCAGATTTATTGCATCGATATCTTTATACAGCAATTCCTCATACCCGAGATAAAAAAAAGAGCCTTTCACCGGTTGTGCTCCAAAAGGCAGGAAGGGTTTTTTTGAATTAAGGGTTCCCTGATCATTTTCCATACTCAGCGAGGTCACTCCGCTGACCGCCACATCAACTTTCACCGAATCGATTTTTGCATTTTTTAGCCAGGCCAGTGCTGCAGGTAAAGCAATCTTGATTTGTATGACCGGGTGAACTGTTATGAAATTTCCCGAAAGCTTTTGGCCGTCAAAATTTTCAACTGATGGCTGATTGGCATCCACTAAGCAAGTAATGGATATTGCCGAGGTTGTCCCTTCGACGCGATTAAAGGAAGCGTCAGATGCAATAGGTCCGATCCATTCTTTTTCACCGCTGAAATACAAAACAAATGCTCCTGAAAAATTTCCTTCAGGAATTTCAATTCTATCCGATAAAGAAATCTCTATGGAAATGGTTCTCGAACCCTCCTTAAGCAACAATACCGGTGATGCAATGGCAAATCCGATTTGGGCCGATGGCAGATCATTATTTCCGAAGGCATCCCACTGAGGATTGTTTTTATCGAGTGGGCCACCGATGCCATCGCCGGAGTTTGCCTGGGAAGCAAAACGAATGATTTCATTTTCCTGCGGCAAACGATAGATCGATCTCAGATCAGAAATTTTCGCTTCATTAACGATGATCTGATCGTCCAGTTTGTATTGCAATTTTTTGCCTGCATCAACAGGGGTGCCCTTAGGAATTAATTTCCCGGAAACATTTTTCGCCAGCTCGAAAATCACGTGCACTTTATCCGGTTGACCATCGCGTTGCGTGAGCCTCAGTACTTGCTGATAGTAGAAATCAAGATGGCGCCGGGTGAATTGATTCAGATCATTCTGAGCATTCTGAAACAGTCTGAGGAAGGCAATGAACAATGCATAGTGCGGCTGAATGTCGGAGCGCGAGTGGATGTCTTCAATCAGCTTCTTATCAAAAAGGTTTTGCCAGTCACCGTTTGGAGTGTTGGATGCGTCGAAGAATTTTACCTCCTTCGCATATTCCGCGGCGAACCTTAATAAATCGTCCACTGATCGTTCATCCACTTTCGCATATGACGAATCGAGTGCAGCAGGAAACCGCTGCCGTTGTCCCGTGCCGTCGCGCTTGAGTGGATGTTCGTTCTTGGGTGTCATTTCATGATGTCGGTTCCTTCCGCTTTATAAAACGGGAAAACAAAATTGTATCGCGAGTTGGTGCGGCGAATAATGTAATCAATCGTGATCAGCACGATACCTTCAAGAATCTGATCGTTCTTCAAATCAATTTTCTCCACCTCGATTCTCGGTTCGAAATACAGCAATGCATTTTTGATCTTGTCCACCATTTCTGTTTTGAGTGAAGTGGTGAGTGGATCAAATAAAAGCGGAGTGAGATCACAACCATAGCGCGGTTGCATCACTCGTTCTCCCTGGATCGTTGATAGTAAGATTTCCAGGCTGCTTCTGATGTCGTCTTCATCTTCGAGCATATTGGTTCTTCCTCCTTCCTGATTAAATGAAGGAGGAAAGCCCCAGCCGCGACCAAGAAATGAGCTCATAGTGTTTGTTAATTGGTTGGTAGATATTGTTTATCAGTTAATGGCTTTTTGTCACTGTTCATTCATTTCATCCTCCGATTATCACTGTTGGAGCACCAAGGATGATGGTTCCTCCGTGGGCCGTTGAATCTCCCATTCGTGCGGCAGGTGCATCACCGATTAATACTGTTGCGCTGCCAAGAGCGATGGTGTCCGGCGGGCCACTGCACATACACAGATCACCGGCTCGGGCCGCGGGCAGTCCTTCAATCAAAACCGTTGGGCAACCGGCTGGTAAAATTGGTCCACCCACATGCGGTACGACTCCCGAAAACATCGGACAAACGTGCATGTCCGTTACTCTTGCTGCTGGGGGCATATGTTCAGTTATTAGTTCATTAATCCCGGTATACTCAGTTTATTTTCACCAACGCTCCCTGTATGGTCAGAACTCCGCCGCTTTTCAACTCAGCATTTCCACTGCCCTGCAATTTCACGTCGCTTCCTTTTGCACTTATTCCTCCTCCTGAGATCGCAATATTTCCCCCACTGAGAGTAATCGTGCCACTGCTTTTAATGGTGATGCCATTCGGTTTCATCACAATGCTGTTTCCGTTTTCATCAGCAAGAAGAAATTGTTTTCCCTGTTCATCGATGATGATCTTTTTTCCTGCGGGAGTTTGGAGTGTAAATGATTTTTTGTTGTCATCGAAAATCATTTTCATACCGCTGCGCGTGGTGAATCCTTTTTCATTGTTTGCATTCGAAGGAGAAACCGGCGAAGCATTCCTGCCTGAGTGCAGCATTCCCAGAACAACCGGATATCGGGGATCATCGTCAAAAAACCCGAGTACTACTTCATCACCGATTTCCGGGCGGAAAAATGAGCCGCGGTTGTTTCCGGCGTCAAGTGTTGCCACCCTGCACCACACTCCCTCATCCGACATGGAGATCATGGGCATCCGCACTTTTACCCTGAATTCTCCTGCGGGATCTTCTAAATCGGTAACGATGCCGGCGTGCAATCCATGAATCGCAGGGAGTGATGCCGCAGCCGGTTCAGGAGTAATCTCATTTTCTTCGGAAAACCAGCTGTGCGAAGCACCGAGCTGAATGTCGGTCGTCCATAATCCGTGCGTGATTTCATGACGGACACCGGACACCCAAACTTTTCCGCTGAAGCGGTCACCGACACCGTTGATTTCAATCAAACTGTTCGGCAACACATTCGCAACACCCGTGCATCTTACCCTACCTCGAATTTTCGAAAGACGCGAGCGGCGGTGACGCGCACCGGAGATTTCCATCGTCGCTTCTTCAGCAGGTGAGCCTTCGTGATTGATGATGTAGTTATAAGCGAATTGTGCACTGAGATCATTGCCGGAAAGGTTTCCCGGTTCTTTCACATTCTCGTCTTTCAATGTCTCCGTTCGCACCACTCCGTTTGACGAATCCCAACTATTCACTTCACAATGATCAAACTGGTAACGGCTATCCATTTCCGCATCCAGTTCGAGAATGTTACTTCCGAACGTGAGTGACAACGCGGGTTGCTCTGTGAAGACTGGCTTCTGAACTTTTACAAAACCATTATCGGCAAAAACAAACATGCCATTGGCATCGGCGCGACTTACCATAAAATCCCAATCGCTACAGTTGTATTGTACAATTTCTTTGTGAGTGACATTCGATTGCTCAAGTACATATGACAGCCCGAATTCATCGAGGATTTGTTGAATGGCTTCGCTGTCCCTCATATTTTCAAAGTAGCGGCTATTGTGATTAAGTGTCAGCTTCACCGCTTCATCCCGGCATTCGATGATGAGTTGAGGAGCACCATTGCTTCTGATTTGAATGCTGTGTTTGTGAATGACTCCTTTGAAAATGGTCGACGTCGTTGAAGTGAAGCCCGATTGAATTTCGATTTTCTTGCCCGGGATAAAACGGTCTTCATCACTCGCGGGGAAATCCTGGCGGGCTGCATTTCCATCGTCAAACGCGATGCGGGCGGTTGGAATCCGGTTTAATTCACGTATGACCAGAATACTCCGGACCGAATAAAACGAATTTGAGATTTCAATGCCATCAATAATAATCTTGAAGGTCATCAGACCGGAAACCGCAGGGGTGGCAACAGCAGGTTGAGGCATAATCAGGAAGTTTTTTCCACAGGAGGAAAGACCAATTGTGCCCCTGTTTTTAATTTTCTGAAATTGGTGAGTCCATTTGCTTTCGCCACTTCCAAATAAAAAGAGGGATCGCCATAGATTTTGTGCGACATCTGATCAAGATGGTCACCTTCATTTACCTTGTACAAATGAGTGATGTCCGGAGACTGCCGTTGTTCAAGTGCCACTCTCAGATTTTCTTCAATGGCTCCAACGAATGAACAGTTGGCCACGGCGCGAATAGGTGTGCCGTCGGGTTTGAACAGATTGTAATCAAACTGCAGGGAAGTTAGCCGGCCTTTAAAAATAAGGGTGCCCCAAATCAGTTTGATATACCGTGGTTCATGACTATCGCCATGGTAAGTGATGACCACATTCTTGAAGTTCTCGATTTCCTCGACAATGGTGGAAGTGGCATTGCTTGCAAGCGGACCCACAAGTGGAATGTTACTCAGGAATCCGGATCCGGATGAAAGAATTCCCGTGCCATCGAAAATAAAGTTGAAGTCAAGTGTTTGAGGCAGAATTCGGTTGAATAGCGGATTTATTCCGCTGGAGCCAATAGCTGCCTGATAGTTGAGCTGAACTTCAACATAGGTCGAATACTTCTCGGGATTTACCAATACCGTGAACGGAGATAGGGTTCCATCCTCATTGAATTGCACGTCAACGCAGGGAATAATTTTCATCTTGATGAGTTGACCAGTCATGTCTTATCGTTCCTCTTTTTCTTTTAGAATCCGAAGGACTTCCTGTACGCATTCAGAAATGATTTCCTGTTTTTCGTTACCTGAATCAATAGCGGGAGTAACCTTGCGCTGTTTCGCAGGAGTGGTGTCATTCACTTCTATATTGATTTGAATTTCCTGGATGACAACGGGCATGGTGTTGATTTTAGAGTGTAGCGGCACCTCCGGGTGCTCCTGCTAATTCAGAAATTAGTGAAGCAGGATTAATGACTTTGTAGTAGCGGTAACTTAACGTGAGCGTCTCAATGACGGCCTGACTTTGTTCTGCATTAAAGGAAGAAACCTCCCATCGGGTCGGAATGGCGTTCACCACGTACCATGAGTTGAGTGGCACATGTGAATCATTCATCAATGAGATGAGAACATTAGTCGGCTTGAAATTGAAATTCTCTATTGCATCTCTGCACCATTCAATGACTCCACTGAAGGTGAAAAGGCCGCGCTTCAATACGATGTCGTTATAATTTGTTCTAACCGGAAGCTTATGCGTGAAACGGTTTTCTCCGCCTTCTCTGATTTCCTCTGTCTGCACTGATACTGTCAATCCGCTCACTTCCTGGAAGCGAACATCAATATCGCGTTGCGGAAAGAGTTCGAAGGCAACAAGAAAATGAAACCCTGCTGCCGGATACGTGAGTCCCGGATCCATGGCTTATTCGTTTTGAATGCTTAGACCTTCATGTGCCAGTTCAAGCGATTCGATTGCGACTTCGTTGCCATCGGCTTTGAGGTCGGTGGACGTAACTTTTACAGGAAAAGCCCTTTTCACTTTCCATACTACCACCGGTTCATGATTTTCATTCAGCAATGAAATCGTGATGTCACGGCGCTCAACATTATTAAGCTGAATCGTATTGAACCATGCGTAGAAATCATTATCACCTTTGAACGTGCCGCGTTTCATCGTGATGTTGGAGAATTTACGCAAGCCCGGCATTTTGATTTTTGAATACTCCGGCGTGGCACCGTCGCGGTATTCGATCACATCATTACTGATGTCGAGACCGGTCACTTCTGTGAAACCGATTTTTGCTCCGCCCCACTCGAGGCGAAAATGAAATTTGGGGATTGGATATTCAGCCATGGGAAATTAGTTATTGGTTATTTGTTAATGGTTATCAGAAAAAGTGAATAGCGAATCGTCTACCGTGATTCTGATTGAATCTGAAATTGACGATCCGCAATTTGCAATCATGACTCCTGCATTTTATGCGAGAAGCGGAGAATGATGAATTCAGCAGGACGGACGGCTGCCATTCCGATTTCCACAATCATTCTTCCTTCGAGAACATCAAGCGCTGTCATCGTTTGGCCCAATCCGACTTTCACGAAAAATGCCTGCTCTGGTTTTGCCCCTGCAAGTGCTCCTTGTCTCCACAGTACGGTTAAAAAGTTTTCAATCATCGCGCGAACCTTTGTCCAGGTGTTGGCATCATTCGGTTCGAAAACAAATTGCGCGGATGCTTTCTTACATGATTCTTCTACCATGTTGAAGAAGCGGCGAACGGAAACATAGCGCCATTCATTGTCGTTGCCTGCGAGTGTGCGAGCTCCCCAAATGAGGATCCCTTTCCCGGTAAAGAAGCGAATGACATTCACGGATTTTCCGCTCACGGCATCCACATTCAGATTTTCCTGGTCTTCATTGGTGATCTGGTCGGTTAAATCGGAAACGGATTTTAACGGAACGTTTGCAGGTGCTTTCCATACGCCGCGTGTACGATCGACGTAACAATAGACACCCACTACGGCGGGACCCGGCGGCATCTCATAGTCCATGTTATTGATAGCCCCCTTACATGTCGCATACAGAGAGTTCATCGAAGCTTCGAGAGCGTCAAGTTTTTTTCCGTTGGCCGCTCCATCCTTCTCTTCGTTAGTATTGGCATCCGTCGTTTTATGGATGATCGAAACACTTTTCTCATCGTATTCGAATGCGACGCCCGTGCTTAAGTTCGGATAATAGACGGCACCGTATTTCGCCTGCTCGATGTCCGAAGAAATTTTATTTCGCAATTCATCAATTGCTTTTCCGCGATCGTTGTTGGGATCAGGATAAACATCGATCACCGCAAACCGGTCCTGCAGCTTGGCACACTGAGCCAGTGATGAATTCATGAGATCATAATATGCTTTTGAAGTTGCCAGGTTTACGGCCTCAGGAATGACAATGAGTGTGGGCTCGTCAGCTTTTTCAAGTGCGTCCAACCCGGCCTTCAGGTCAGTGTCCACGAGCGGATCGCCTAATCCGGCTTTGTAGGGGCCAACCGAAACAATATAGCACGGTCCACCCTGGTTATCATAGAAAAGTTCAAGAGCGTAGCTCATGTTATGCTTTGACTTCTTTTTCAAATCAGAAAAGTCAGCGATAATGGACTGATCGATTACGTTTCCATCCTTAATAGTTTCTTCAATAGTCACCTGAATTTTTTCCTCCAGTTGAGGATCACCGAAATATTTCCGGTATTCAAGCAATGATGAAATACGAATTGGTTTAAGCGTGAGATCTTCTCCATTTTTCTCCGCTATTTCGGTATACCCGATGAAAGCCGGAACAGCTGTTTCTACCTGCGCCACACTGGGCGGAAACGTGGAAATCTCTTCCACGTAAACCCCGGGAGTTTTGTAAACGGTTGCCATTTTGTTTTTTGATTTTGGAGTTAGTAATTGAGAAAAATTTCAGAACAGAAAAATTCAGTTTTATTGATCGTAATTTTTTTCAGAGAATCAACCGATGCATTCCTCACCGGACTTACGACGACATTGTTTGAAGCATCGAGCACCTGCAAGGTGTCGAACGTTGTTTGTGAAAGTGCCAGCGGAACATCAGAACGAAAAGCTACTCCTTCACTTTCTTTTGAAAAAGTGATTGCCGCATTCTTTTCCGACACTTTCATTGTGCTGTTATTTTTCAGGATGTATTTCCAGATGGTTGAGCGATTGTGAAAACAAATTTTGTAAGCGGCTTCTTTCACTTTTCCGGAATCAAGCAAATTGAAATCGGCCGGAACACCGGAATGATGAAAAATGTCAATCACGCCAAAAACACCGAGCGAAGCTGCATTCGTGTCGAAGTAAACATCTGTTGGAACATTATTGACTGATATAATGTAGCAACCGGGATTGAGTAGTTTTTGATTTCCTTCCTGCAATGAAAAAAGATTAACTGTCGTTACAGATTGCGGATCCGTGAAATTTAAAACCACGGGGTCAAGTGCCGGCAGGTCATAGAAATTAGTTGTGCGATTTAATTTGAAAACATCAGATGTGACAGCAGCAGCCGGGGGAATGACTGAGGTTCTGTGAGAAGCAGTCGTCAGCGTGATCAAATCATTTTGCGTGACTATTCGATCCGTGCCGATGCTCTTCCAGAAGGTATCATTAGAAGTGGCTTTTCCTTTTGCGGGACTGATACATTCGAATAGCTGCGTTCCGTTTTGAACAATATCTCCCGGCAAATAGGAAACTGTATTATCAAATGAAGTTACAGCCGACGAGAGAAAAAGATTTTTCGCCTGCTTATTTCCTGAAAGGTTCGAGAAGTAATAGCATTGATTCCTGTTTTGTGAAGTAGGAAGATTGGTAAAGTTGAGGAAGGATGGATTCTTCAGCTTCAGATAGAAGCGGAAGACAATCCCATCGCGCAGAGAAATGGCCGGAAGCTCTTCATTCGGATCCCCCGGGTCAATTTCAATTCCTACAAAGAGCTTGTTATTTATGTACCGGTAAATCAAATGGAAATCACGCATTGACGCCAGGCAATCCTCAGCGGGTACGATTTCAAAATCCAAACTCTTGCCGTCACTATAGTAGTGATGCAACAGTTCGATCGTAAATAGGTATTTATACACGAGGTTCATAAAACTGCCTTTGCAATTTCCTGTTGGTAAGTAAGCGAGAGTAGGTTTGGTGTTCTACTCGGTAAAAAGCGCGTGGTCCGTGCGCGCAGAAAAAAAATAATTAATTCAATCCGCCTTTCCCTTCAATGCTGATCTTCGTGATCAGCTCTCCTTCCGCTTCGGTGAAGGCCTCATCAATTGTAATCAGTCGCACTTTGTACAGCGCCGAAGGAAAATATTTTCCACCCAGCGTCCCCCACAAGTGATTAATCTGTTCAAAATTGATCGTGCATAAATCAAGAATCAATTTTTCAATGTTCTTGTCAAGCAAGGGATCACTGGTGTGATTAAAAACATTTCTGAACTGAAAAAACTGAATGACGAAACTCAAATATTTCAATGCTTCGTTGTAGCTGCTCTTATTTGCAGCAAAGAGACAGTAGAGGTTCAAAAACACTTTTGGGTTACGCTGCACCAGCTGATCGTCCACCCTCGAATACTTTGACGGATCTTTCAGCATTCGTTCTTCTTCAATATTTACGAGGGAAAGAATGACTTTTTCCTGAAGCTCATTACTATCGTTGCCTTCATTCAATTTGGAGATGTTACCCAGCACTACCGGATCTTTCGAGGCTACATCGAGTGAAAGCTTGAGGTTGAGATACCTGTTTAACTCTGATGCAATGAACTTTAGTGCCACATCGATCATGGGCAAACTCGGAGTTAGGGGTTAGAAAAAAACGAGTAACAAATATAGAAGATACTTTTTTCAGAAATCCAAGCTTTTTCAGAAAAAAATTTTTGAATAAACTTTTGCGAACACTTTTTATTGGCAGATCAAAATAAAATGGTGTAGCCTTTTTTTATTTAGAACTCATGAATCGATAGGAATTATGTAGCCGTTTTTTCTTCCTTCTGAAACTCCCTGCGGATGGCATCCTGCAGGTCGGTGTTTCGAATGAGATAATCCCGTCGGTGAATGGATTTAAGTGCAGCATGATGCATTACATTCACAATACCTGCGCCGGCCAATTCATACTTCTGGGCCAGTTGCGGAAGGTTCACGTCTTTGAATAGCTTCATGTTTTGCGGAATCATTTTTTCCCACAGCATCACTCTCTCATCGGCAGCAGGCATCGGGAAAAAAATCATTTGATGAAAGCGTCGAAGAAATGCCACGTCAATGTTGCTTTTGAAATTGGATGCAAGAATGAGCAACCCCGGAAAATCTTCGAGCCGCTGAAGGAGGTAGGCGATTTCCTGGTTGGCATAACGATCGTGCGAGCTTTGCACGGAAGTTCGTTTACTGAAAAGGGCGTCAGCTTCATCGAAGAATAAAATCCAGTCTTTATTTTCTGCGCGCTTAAAAACTTTTTCAAGATTCTTTTCTGTTTCTCCGATATATTTTGAAACTACCTGCGAGAGATCAATTCTGAAAACATCCTTGTTGAACTGATTGCCAAGTAACGTCGCCGTCAGGGTCTTCCCTGTTCCGGGCGGACCGTAAAACAGCACGCGGTAGCCGGGTTTGATTTTTTTAGATAACAATGAATCGCTCATTAACTCCTGATGGTGCTCGAGCCAGATCCGAATCATTTCAATTTGTTCGCGTGTTTGAGGATGCAGCACGAGGTCGTCCCACGTCATTTGCGTGTTGATGAGCTTGGCCGGAAAATCATAACTGAATTTCGGGTTCGATGAGGAACCAGTGAGGAATTTTTCAAGCCATTCCGGAGACAGAATCAATCGTCCGCTCAGCACGGGCTCGCCTTCCTTCACTTGTTCGAGTGAAAGCACATTGAGTTTTGAAAAAACGTGCCGATCACCGAAATATCGCTGAGCACTGAGACGCTCTTCGATATGGTTTCCTGCAAGGATGAAAAGAGCCGTTTCCCCCGTCGGAATTAACCCGCGGTGATTACCGCTGCGCACTCCGCCAAATTCCGGAAACTCGCCACCCTGCGGAAGAAACTCCTGGATGATTGGCTCGAAAAAACTCGGATAGACATTCGGTGTGAGTGACAACAGCAGCAGCGTGATCTCATCATCATTCAACTCGTGCTGCCGGATGAATTCCGTCAGTGAATCGTGTGATGAATTCAGTTGAAATGAGAATGCAGGATTTTTTTCCTGCGTTGAAAAATGCCACCTCAACCGGAGCTGAATGCGTTCCTTCAACTGCTCCAGTAAATTATGAACGGGATGTGATTCCATCAGGAAACTAAAGTAGGAAGAATTCGGAAGGCGGAAATCAGAATCCGGAAGTTCGAAACATCTTAAGTCTTAATTCTTAAGTCTTAATTCTTCAATCTTCACCACCGTTACGGTTCAATAATGAACGGCAATTTCCTGCTTTGGTATTCGGTTTTCTGAACCTGCTTTTGCATTTTCACTGTCGACTCAAAAGGCCCCGTTATAAAAGTCATATTCACTAACCAATCCGGTAAGTAACCACCGGGATCCATTTTTAATGTGTAGGTCACCTGTACATTGCCATTACCAATCGGCTGCAGCGTGTACGACCCGTCGAAAACCGGAAGGCGAACGATATCTTTTTTCACCGGTACATAATCCGGTACTGCTTGTGAGCGCGTATAGACAATTTTTGTTTTCGGATCCTGCCAGATCGTTAAATGAACTGCAACATCGCGATCAGAAAAAGGGTACGGTGCACCCAAATGCTGATATTGATACTGCTCTGTGGCGGAAACCTGGTTCAGCAGTTTGGATTCCTTGCATGAATAAATCCAGCTTGTGTAATTATCCACGTCGAGTATGACGGAAGCAATAGAACTGAGCGATCCATGCATCACGGATACTATTTTCAGTTCATCAATATCACTTCCTTCTGTTTTCCTTGAATAGACTTTAATCCCCTTCTCCTCTTTTCTCAATTTCCAGTCAGATGCGGTTTTACTTTGAGAGAATAGATGCAGAGGAATCAGCAGCAGAACTCCGAACAGTTTAAGCTTGGATGAGATGAATTCTTTCAATGAATCAGGAGAACAAATTTACAGGCGGCGCAAGTTCGAAAAAAGATGAGATACTACCAGAACGAAGAATGACGAAAAAGATACGGGGTTATTTTAGAAGTGCTTCAACATCCTCTTCGCCTCTGAGATGATTCATCTGTCCGACAATCCATGGATATCGTCGCGCTACCCACCGGCTCAAGGGTTTCACCGTATAGCGTTTTGGATTGGGAAGGGAAGCGGCAATCATAGCGGCTTCATTGGCCGTTAACTTTTTCGCTGGTTTATGGAAATAGTGTTGCGATGCGGTTTCAATTCCGAAAACGCCATCGCCCATCTCAATTACATTCAGATACAGTTCAAGAATGCGCTCCTTGCTATAGAGTAATTCAATCATGAAGGTGAAATACACTTCTACACCCTTTCTGAAATACGTTCTTCCCTGCCAGAGAAAAACATTTTTTGCGACTTGCTGGGAAATAGTGCTCGCACCGTGAATGCGATTCGGATGTTTTGCATTCCACTTCTGCGCTTTCTCGATGCTTTCCCAATCAAAGCCATTGTGATCAGGAAACAATTGGTCTTCGGAAGCGATCACTGCCAGCCTTGCATTCGGACTAATCTTATCCATGCACACATAATCGCGATGCAATCCATGACCCGTGAAGAGACTTTGCAATTGTGTTACAGTAACCGGCGGAAAAAACCATTTGCAATAAAGAAGATAGGCGAGATGAAAAATGAAAATGAAAATGAAAATGCGCTTGGTCCAACGCCAAATTCCTTTCAATAAATTTTTCATGAAGCTGCAAAGGAAATGAAAACAGAAATGAATCTTCAGCAGTAAATTTTAAATAACTTTGAATGACTTCCAGTTTGCCATTTCTAAAATCGAAGTCTATGAATCAAGATACGATAAAAAAACTTTCCTCTTATTCTTCAATCTCTGCATCGTTCATCTTCTTATGCAGTCACGCCAATTCACAAATCATCTACACTGATCCACCTGACATCATTTTGACTCCTGGAATGGCATATAATCTTGATCTCAACAACGACGGTTTGGTCGAACTAAAATTTATTCATTACCCGGGTGACAAACTTTACATCAGTAATCTTCAACCTTATCCCACATCCGGTGAATGGGTCGAATGGGTTGGATATCCTTTTTGGCTCTATAACCAACCCCCTATTCCGTTAAAGGCCAACAAAGCAGTACAGGCTTCTTTAACACCAGATAAATTCTGGGTTGATGGCGGATTTGATAATGATGCTCTCTTGTGCTCCTTTATTAATAGCAATGCAATATTGTGGCGTGGTGTCCATGATAAATACATTGGTTTCAGGTTCGCTCCATTTGGTCAATCTGATCATTTCCACTATGGATGGATTCGCCTGAATGTATCCACCAGTTGCGCAGTCCGCATCAAAGATTGGGCGTACAATAGTGAGTTGGATGAAGCGATATACACAGGCCAAACAATGCGATTGGAGAACGGACAGATGAGTGAAGATGTAGAATCTCTAAAGACTCTTCTTGTATATGCCAACGATCATTTGATATGGATAAAAAATAATTCAAATCAGCTGTCAATGGAGATTAGTGTATTCAATACAATGGGACAAAGGATGTATACTATGAATTCATCGGCAGTAGAAACATCCGTTGGAACACAGAATCTTTCCCCTGGCATATACATCGTGAAAGTTGTTGCCAATGATCAGGTAATGAGTCACAAAATTTTAATTCAGTAATTCGTTAATGATGCCAGCGATTCGTCAGCAAGGTGCAATAGCTAACTTTGCTTAGTGACCCTCGAGGAATTCCGACTCATTTCTTCCGCCTTACCCGACGAGGCCGGCGTGTATCGATTCATCGGTGATGAAGATTCTCCCATCTACGTTGGAAAAGCAAAGAATCTTCGAAAGCGACTCACATCCTACTTCAACAAAAACTATCCGCAGTTCCGAACGGAAGTGATGGTGAGAAACGCACTGCGCATCGAGTTCACCGTAGTGCAATCGGAACAGGACGCATTGCTTCTCGAGAATCAACTCATCAAACGTTTTCAGCCGAGGTACAATGTGAATTTGAAGGATGATAAAACCTATCCCTGGATTTGTATCAAGAATGAAAATTTCCCAAGAGTGTTTCTCACTCGCAAGCCTGAGAAAGATGGATCAGAATATTTTGGTCCCTATACGAGCGTGAAGCGTGTGCGCGAGATTCTCGATTTCATGAAGAAAATGTATCCGCTTCGAACGTGCAACCTTAATCTCACGCAGAAAAATATTGAAGCGCACAAATTCAAAATCTGTCTCGAGTTTCATTTGGGAAATTGCAAAGGCCCCTGTGAAGCGCGCCAATCAAAAGAGGATTACGATTACAACATCGCGCAAATCCGTCACATCCTGAAAGGAAAAGTGAACGAAGTGATTCAGCGGATGAAAGAGCAGATGAATGAATACGCTTCGAATTACAAATTCGAAGATGCGGCGTGGCTTAAGAAGAAACTCGAATACCTGGAGGATTACCAGAGCAAATCACTTGTCGTCCACCCCACGATCAGCAATGTGGATGTCTTTTCATTCAGGGAAGATGAGAAGAATGCGTATGTGAATTGCATGCGCATCATGAATGGGGTGGCAGTGCAGACAAAAACGGTGGAGATCAACAAGAAGATTGAAGAAGAAAAAGAAGAGTTGCTTTTGTATGTGATCAATGAATTACGGCAGGAGCTGATGAGTCAGTCGAATGAAATCATTGTTCCTTTTCCGGTTGAGTATCCGGACGAAAATATAACCGTGACGATTCCTCAGCGTGGTGACAAGAAGAGGTTATTAGAGCTTTCTGAAAAAAATCTTCACTATTACCTGCTCGCGAAAGAGGCAGCAAGCGGAGTCAGCAAGCGAACATCAAAGGATGAAAAGATTCTTCAGCAACTTCAAAAAGATTTTCGTCTTACAGAATTACCGGTTCATGTAGAGTGTTTTGACAATTCAAATTTTCAGGGCGCATATCCAGTTGCGTCTATGGTGGTGTTCAGGAATGCGAAACCTGCAAAGAGGGATTATCGCCATTTCAATATCAAAACCGTTGAAGGTCCTGATGACTTTGCTTCAATGGAGGAAATTGTTTTCCGCCGCTACCGGAGATTGTTGGAAGAAGAAGCTTCCCTTCCGCAACTTATCATCATCGATGGGGGCAAGGGACAATTGAGTGCAGCTGTAAATAGTTTGGAGAAACTGGGTTTGCTTGGAAAAGTGGCCGTTGCAGGCATCGCAAAAAAACTAGAAGAAATTTATTTCCCCCATGATTCACTGCCGCTTTATATCGACAAAAAATCTCCCTCGCTTCGATTGGTTCAGCACATCAGGGATGAGGCTCATCGTTTCGCCATCACATTTCATCGCAAGAAAAGAGATAAGGGTACTCTTCGCACAGAACTGATCGACATCAAAGGCATCTCAGAAAAAACAGCGCAGAAGCTGCTTCAGCATTTTCATTCAGTAGAGAAAGTGAGAAATGCAGGTGAGGAAGAATTGATTTCTGTTGTGGGAAAAAGCAAGACGAGAGCAATCAGGAATTATTATTCAGCTCCTGCGGAAGTTAAGGCGCAATAAGCGAAAATTCCTGCGACATGCGTAAAAGTATTAGCTTTGAGATAGGGTTCAAAATTCTATATCTGGTATATGAAAAAACTTCTCCTCGCTATTTTTCTCACACCTTCCTCTCAAGTTATCTTCGCTCAGGCCGGACTCCTTGATTCCTCCTTTGGACAAAACGGCAAATTTATTTTGCACCATGATTTTGCCAATGATCAGTGTTTGGGAATTGCATTGACTCAGGATGACAAAATACTTGTTCTATCGGTAAATAATCTTACCAGGCTCAATGCTGATGGAACCCTGGACGCAACCTTTGGCGACAGTGGGACTGTTCACATTCTGGCGGATACGTATGACCAACCGGTTGCGACAGCAATCGTTGTCGATTCAATAAACAGAATTTTAATCATTGGCAGAGATGACTACTGGTCTGAAAATTTTGTCTTTCGTTACCTGGAAGATGGTTCACCCGATTACTCATTTGGTGATGGATACGGAGTATGGTTGCCGGCAGGCATCACAAGTCGGGCATTGACCCTGCAAAATGACGGAAAAATTCTCGCGGGAGGACAGGATTATTATGGTTCAGGTTTTATTAGCCGGTTAAACGATGATGGGTTGCCTGATGCAACATTCGGTAGCAGCGGCGAATTCGTTTTCGATGATTTCACTTCCAGTTTTGTTTTTGCAATCGCACCGTTACCGGATGGAAAGATATTGGTAACAGGAACTGCTGACAGTAATTTGTTTGTGGCAAGATTAGATTCAAATGGAGTGTTGGATCCCGATTTTGTTAATGGAGGTTTGTCGATAATCGACAATGGAAATACAGAAGCAGGACAGGCAATAACAGTGTTACCCGACGGAAAAATTCTGGTTGCCGGTCACACCGAAAGCGAAGATGAAACTGACATGCTGGCCTGGAGATTTTTGCCCGATGGAACCATAGATGATTCATTTGGTGATAACGGAGTGGTCACATTATTCACCGGTGCTGAAAACAACTTCGCATGGTTTGCTTTTGCTAACGCCGATTCGACGGCCATCGTGGGAGGATCAGGTTTTAACGGGATATTCTATCAACCGCTCCTCTATCATATTTTGAATGATGGGAGTATGGATGCTGGTTACGGTGACAATGGTGTGGCCGGGAAAACATTTGTATGCGGCCGATCTTATCAGGTGAACGCGGTACAAACTGAAACCGGAAAAATAGTTTTAAGTGGTACAGGATGGAAAACGGGAGACAACCAGATCGCTCTTTCGCAGTTTACTTCGGTTGGCAATCCTGATTCTGCTTTTGCAACAAATGGTACAGCTATACTTTCTGCAACAAACAAAACGCATCTTTCTTATTTCACTCCTCCGCTCAATGGTCTCATAGATTTTATCAATTTACCTGACGATAAAAAGCTTTGCCTTGCTAATCACATTTTCTTCCGCATAACAAGCGACGGAATATTGGATTCTTCTTATGGCGACAATGGATTTTATGTTCCGCCACCTCCTCTCGACTTTGATGGAAATCTCTATACAAACGGAAATACAATCTACGATGTGGGTGAAGGGATTGGCTACGGCAACGGGAACTATGCATCATATGAAGATCTTGTCCATCCGCCCGTGGGTTATTCTATTCTCATTCGGAAATTAAGCGGTGATGGAACTTCTGATACATCATTTGTTTCTAACGGAATAGCCAAGGTATCATTCATGAATCTGGATGATTTGTACATGCAGGGAGCCGAAGTGCAGGCAGACGATAAATTACTGCTGCTCGTAAAAACAGGCGGCTTCGGAGATAGTCCTGTCTACATTACCCGCTTGAATGCAGATGGAACTTCTGATGAAACTTTCGATGACAGTACATCAGTAATGACCAGCGGAAATATTGCCTTGCGTAATGATGGTAAAATTGATGTACTGGCGGGATCATATCCGCTTACTCAGTTTTCTCTGTATAGATTATCAGGAGATGGATCATTCGACCCATTATTCAATAACTCGCTCGTGATTCAGTTACCGGCTGACGCCTATTATGTATGGCGATTTAATTTGCAGGATGATAATAAGATGCTTGTGCTTTACCGGATGGGTGATGAACCATTTGCCGGGTTGTTGCGGCTGAACGAAGATGGTACCATTGATTCAGCCTTCGGGAATGCCGGTTATGCCGGCCCTGTTGGAACTGATTGCAGAATTGAAAATATTCCGCCACTATCACAACCAGACGGGAAAATTCTACTCTCCCAGGTATGCAATTCACCTGGTGTGGCACGTATGCTGAACGATGGCTCTCCTGATCTCAATTTTGGTGCGGACGGATTCACAGCTATATCAGGAATTACATTGGCGCCATTGCTCGGATGGCAATCGGATGGGAAAATTTTAGCCGGATCAATAAATGATTCCGATTTCGTAATGGTTCGCCTGCTGAATGAATTTAATACTTCAGTAAATGAAATCAACAGCATGAACTCGCTTCTCCTCTTTCCTAACCCTGCCTCAGATCTGCTCAGTATTTATTACCCATTTTCGACTGGTGAAAGTTCTGCAATCACAATTAGTGATTTGTCAGGAAAAATTTTAAGGGAAGAAAAAGCAAATGCAATAAATGACCATTATGTCATACACGTGAATGATTTTGATGCAGGAATTTATCTTCTTAGCCTGCGAACTGCTGATAAATCGACTTCAGTAAAATTTGTGAAGCAGTAGCCGACAATGGTCAAGGATGAACCTTAGTTTCTTTCCCTCTCTTTCCACAACTCATTAAAGGACTTCGGAGCCACTTCAATCATGGTTCGGTGTGTACCCCAGGATTTTGAGAATAGAAATTTGAGTGCAGCATTTTTCATTTTCGATCCGGCCATGTCCATCAGCTTTCGGGAGAGCATGGAGCGTTTCCACATATTCCAGCCGAATTTTTCTGAAGATTTATAATCGCCCTCTTTCACTGCATCGCGACGATTAAAAACAAGCAGGTTGTGCAGATTGATTTTCATCGGACATACCTCGGTACAGTTTCCGCAGAGAGAAGAGGCATAACTGAGATGCTTGAATTCCTCCATGCCGCGTAGATGCGGTGTGATCACTGAGCCGATCGGTCCGCTGTAGGTAGTGAGATAAGCATGCCCGCCGATGTTCTTGTAAATGGGACAAGCATTCAGACAAGCACCGCAACGAATGCAATACAATGCTTCACGCTGTTCAGGTTCTGCCAGAAGATTGCTTCTGCCATTGTCCATCAGGATCACAATCATTTCTTCTGGTCCGTCCACTTCATTTTCCTGTCGTGGCCCTGTTAAGATGGTGTTGTAAACGGAAACCTGCTGACCGGTACCGAAGGTGGCGAGCAACGGAAGAAACAACGGAAGATCATTGACGGAAGGGATTACTTTTTCGATTCCCACCAATACGATGTGCACCTTCGGGAAGGTGACGGACAAACGTGCATTGCCTTCATTTTCCAGAATGAGAATTCCGCCGATATCGGGCAGAATAAAATTGGCGCCGGTAATTCCGACATCAGCCCGAACATATTTCTCACGAAGGCGATTGCGCGCTTCCATCGTCAACTCCTGTGGAGTGAGTGTGAGCGGCGTTCCAAGATGTTCATTAAACACGCGAGCCACATCTTCCTTCGATTTGTGCATCGCCGGCGTCACAATGTGAAACGGCGGTTCATTGTCGAGTTGTTGAATATATTCTCCCAAATCTGTTTCCACTACTTCCACACCAAGCTCTTGTTCCAGAAATTCATTGAGGTGAACTTCTTCGGTAGTCATACTTTTGCTTTTCACTACACTTTTTGCATTCACACGTTTCATCACTGATTTAATCTCTGCCAAAGCTTCATAGTGATTTTCCGCCCAGACCACGCGAGCTCCACGCTTAGTGATGTTAGATTCAAATTCGACAAGGTGCTTATCGAGATTGGCAATGGCTTTCCACTTGAGATTTTTTGCGCGCTGCTTGGCGAGTTCGAGATCGGAGTACTGGAGCTTTCCTTTCTTCACCGTATCGGCATACTTGCCGATGTTGTAATTCAGTTTACGGTGGAGTTCTCTATCAGCTGAAGTCTTATGCGCTGCTTCAAGAAATGATTGTTGTGTTGATGCCATTCCTGTTGGAGTTGCGCAAAAATAGAAAGGAACAGGCGATGAAGGGCGCATGAAGAAAAGCCCCTTCTGCACACAGTTATTTTTGTTCAGCAATGATTATTGATTTATTTTGATTGATGAAAATTTCAGGATATGAATAAAATTTTACTTATCGGTTCTACGCTTTGCTTATTTGGCTTGCTGGCGACTCATTTCTACGATAAAAACTCAAAAAGCATAAGTGAAGAATATAAAGAATCTGATCCCCGTGAGGCATATGATGCATTGACATTTCTTACAGCCATGAATTCATTTCCGTATGCTGACATACCGAAAGAAGGCTATGCAAAAGCGTGGCTTCAGCACAAACAGGTTGCTTCATACCCTTCCACAAGAACTGCCTGGCAAAATCTAGGACCTAATAATGTTGGAGGAAGAACGATCAGTATCGCCATTGATCCTGCAGATACAAATGTGGTGTGGCTTGGTTCGGCGAGTGGAGGGTTATGGAAATCAACAACGGGTGGCGTTGGCGTGAGTGCATGGGAATATATCCCAACAGGATTCCCTGTCCTCGGCGTTGGAGCCATTGCAATCAATCCCAATGATCACAATGAAATGTATATCGGCACCGGCGAAACCTACGCTTACGGAACTTCAACAAATGGATTGGTGGATCGCACGCAACGAGGAAGCTTCGGCATTGGCATTCTGAAAACGACCGATGGCGGAACAACATGGACAAAGGTGCTGGACTGGGCCTATGAAGATAATCGCGGTGTCTGGGACATTGTTTACAACCCGCTCAACACGGATGTACTTTACGCCGCAACAACAGAAGGAGTTTACAAGACAACCGACGGTGGCGCGACCTGGACGAATGTGCTCGGCAAATTGATGGTGATGGATTTGGCGATTGATGAAGTTGACACAGGGACTGTATTTGCCGGCGTAGGAAATGAAGACACAGATGATAAAGGAATTTATCGTACGGAAGACGCGGGAGCAACCTGGAGTTTACTTACCAACGGTTTACCTACGACTGATCACGACGGAAGAATCACACTTGCTTCTTATGAAGGTAATCACAATATTTTGATGGCTATCATTGGCAATCGTTTTAGCACTGTTGGAGTTTACAGAACAACTGACGGAGGCGATTCATGGACGTTAAAAACATCAACTGAGATTTTAAGTTACCAGGGTTGGTATGCAAAGGGACTACTGATCAAAGCAAATGATAGTTCTCGTGTGCTTGCAGGAGGAGTTTCCTTGTTCAAGTCAACGAATTCAGGTGGAAGCTTTAATGTTTTTGGGTCTGTTCATTCTGATATTCATGGTATCATTTCCAATCCGCTTGATCCAAATAAGGTATATGTGCTCACGGATGGAGGACTTTATCGCTGCAATAGTTTCACGGGTAATAATTGGAGCAGTTGCAATGATGGGTACGTGACCAGCCAGCATTATATCGGTTCCGTTTCGCACCAGGATCCTAATATTGGCTTAAGCGGATTACAAGACAATAGCACCGTCACTTACTCCGGTTCAGTCTATTGGAATTCTATAATTGGTGGCGATGGATGCTACAATGCGATTGATTTTAATAATGACAACATTCAGTACGGAGCTTATCAGTATCTGAATGTTTATAAGACAACAAATCAATGGACAGGTTACGAGGAGATTCTGTATAACCCTTCTGATCCCGTTGGAGGAAATCCGGCTGCATTTCTTGCTCCTTACATTTTGTGTCCCTCTAACACGAGTGTGATTTATGCAGGAAGCTCAACACTCTTTAAATCCACCAATGGCGGAAATAGCTTTAGCGCCGTGCAACCGGATCCGGTTGATAATGGGAATGCGGTGTTGTCAATTGGCGCTTCAAGCAATAGTCCTGACACAGTTTATTTCGCCACTGCGCCCACAACTGATTATCCCGGGCATGTCTACAGAAGTTTTGATGGGGGATATACGATTGAAGACATCACGTCCGTTTTGCCAAATCGATATGCGATGCGCATCACAGTTGATCCGTACAATGCTCAAAAAGTTTTTGTGGTGTTTGGAGGATTCAATGGTTCACCGGGCGGACATATCTATGAAAGTGAAGATTGCGGGTCATCGTGGACCGACATCAGCACCACATTGCCTGATGTGCCGTTTCATTGCCTCATGATTGATCCGAATCACACAAGCAATATTTATGCGGGCTGCGATTTTACAGTGTATGTTTCCAGCAACGGCGGCACAGATTGGTTCACCTATGCCGATGGATTACCCGATGCAGCAATGGTCTTTGATTTAGTACTCTCACCGTATGACAATACACTTCTCGCTTTCACGTATGGCAATGGCGTTTTTAAAAATGATTTGCTTGAAGATGCGGTAAGCGTGACTGATCCGCAAGAAGAGGTCTCCGTAAATACTTTTCCAAATCCCGTGAGTGATATACTGAGTATTCAATTCAACACTCCAATAACAAGTGTCAAAGCAACACTTGTGGATGGTTCAGGAAAAATGATAAAGCAGAGGAATATTTTCGCAGCGAAAAGTTTTAGCTGGGATGTCAGCAGTGTGCCACCCGGAACATACATGCTGCTTCTTCAATCAGAAAAAATTGGTGCCGTGCAAAAAATAGCAGTGATTCACTGATAGCAACTTTATTCTTTCGAGCGCAACCTAAATTGACTAAAGCAGAATCGCAAGAACTGCCAGCTCAACCAATAAAACTAAAACGGCAAGAATATAAAATCGATTCCCGGCAAACATCTTCATAAGAATATTGTGTGATAGCATTGTTGTTTTCATGGATAAATAATTTGAACCAGAAATAAAATATCATGGACCAATTTTGAACGTCAGAAAACGGTGTTGGTTACATGATTTTATTTCAGAACAGCAAACGTATTGAGTCGTCTTTCCCTCAGGCAGTTTTCTTAACTGACCGGTAATTTTTCAATTTTGAGCGAGTGAATTTGTCGCTTGTATCATGAATGGCATTGACTCTTATAGATTTCGATCATCTGCCTTCATGGTGAGTGTTCGTAAGAAGGTTTAAATCTCCTGAGACGCTTAGAATTCCTGCACAACTCTTAATCTTCATCATTCGGTATCGTATTTTATAGGTTTCTTACGCTTATGAGAATCTTTGCTGCATTCCCTACCGTTAAAAAGTGGAGGGGAAACTTAATTCAGACTAAAAAGCGGGTATTTATAAATTTTTCCACATGCCTGCTCAAAAACAAGCACTTATTCGTCTAAATCTTAATTTCTTAATGAAAATATTTCAAAATTCCGTTAAGTTTGTAGCTGAGGGTGTAATGAGAGTTCCCATACCAATTGCTTTTCTAGTGGGCGCAGTCACTGTTGTTCATGCCCAAATTCCCAATTCTTCGTTTGAGTTGTGGACGGATCAGGGTATTAAAACACCTGACGGTTGGTTTGTAGAAAATTCTTTATACGGCGAAGAATTAGTCCGGTCAACATCCGATTCCTATTTTACACTTTATGGGGCGCGATTAGAAAACAAAGATGTCGGCGGAGATAATGTGGTACGCGCTATGATGGTTTCAGGCGACAATGATTTGGATCACTCATCCGGGTTTGCGTACACACTTCGTCCCGGACTTCTCAATGGATATTTTGAGTACAAACCAAAGGATGACGATGATTCCTGTTATGTTATCGTAGAACTCAGTAAATACAACTTATTCACCCATTCCAGAGATATTGTCGGGCGCGGACAATTTTCAACCGGCAGTGAATTCAATGAATACACTCCCTTTTCAGCGCCTATCGTCTATTTTTCCGGCTATGACCCTGATACAGCCACGATCATTATTTACGCGGGAAAGTATTTCGGAGCGAAAAAAGGCAGCCGCCTTCAGATTGATGAATTAAGTTTTGATGAAACTTCTACCGGCGTTGTGATTATTGATGGGGATGAATTAGGTATTACGGTGTCCCCCAATCCGGCAAACAACATCATTACGGTCAGCTCAACTCTTTCGGTTACGGTTAAAACGTATGCGATCTACGATAACGCGGGAAAGGTTGTAATGCAAAAAACATTTTCCGGCAAATCAATCGATGTGAGTTCATTAGGCAGTGGACTATATCATTTGTACTTGTATAGTTCTTCAGGAGCGGTGGTTGGCAAATCCAATTTCATGATGCAGTAGTAATCTGACCGTGGATTCAAAACCCTTCCCACTCAGGCTGTCGGTATCTCAACCAGAATTTTTGAAGCGCTTTAATTTCATAGGGAAAATCATACACTTTCCATTTATAGCGCAATGAGGAAAATGTGCTGATGATTTTCTTTTTTGAATTTGAAAGTTTCACATCACTCACCGTCGGGTAATATCCATTCAGCACCGTTTCAAAATTTTTGATCTTGTCAATCATATAAGGCTTGAGCCATGGCGTCAACGGATTTTTTCTCAGATCAAAATTTTCCCAGTGAGGCGAGATCCAGTCTTCGAGTTTTTCAGGAAAGGAAAAACCCTGCGCTTTCACTGAGTTGAACAGCTCGCTTCCTTCGGTAGGCACGGGAGAAAAAACATAAATGATAATCTCGGTGTCAGGATTGATTTCCTTAATCTCGCGAATGAAAGCGATGTCTTCATCAATCTGTTTCATCACTTGTTCTTCTGTGTCAGCCGGAGTTCCAAGCACAAATGAATATTCCGGAATGATATCGAGCTTTTTCATTCGCGCCGCGAATTTCCTGATCTGTGCTCCGGTTTGTGTGCCACCCTTGTCCATCTTTTTTAAGATCGCATCATTGCCGGTTTCTGCTCCGAAAAAAATCATCCTGCATCCGGCTTCGCGCATGGCAGCAAGTGATTCATCGTGGTATTTATCGATCGTGTCAATCCTTCCTTCGCCCCACCAAATCATTTTTTCATCCCGGATCAGTTTGGAGAATTCAACCGTTCTTTTTTCAGAAACGAAAAAATTATTGTCGTGAAACTCGATCGAGTCGCCTCCGAAATTTTCTTTAAGGAATTTGATGTCTCTGTAAATACCTGCGGCGGATTTCCCTTTCCATCGCGCTTCATAAATAGGAACAATGCCGCAGAAGGCACACGTGAACGGGCAACCTACACTCGAGTGATAGGCGATGGTATGATCACCGAGATAGGTTTTGCCAAGATATTTTTTGATCGGGTAAAAGGAATTCAGTTTCTCATACGGAAGCCGTGGCAATAAATCCTGGTCAAATAAATCCTCTTTCCTTGTTTTGATGATTTGATTTTCTTTTTTGAATATCAGATTTGGAAGCGCCACAGGAGTATTACGATCCTGCTGTCCTGCCACTGGCGGGATCAGCCGCTCCTTCGATTGAGCAGATTCCGAAGCAAGTTCGGAATGACTTTGAGTGCCTGTGTCCTTTGGAAGCTCTGATGATAGATGTCGAAGCAAATCCGGAAAAGTTTTATCACCGGGTCCGTACACGATATAATCCACATAACCTGATTCCACCACTACGGTTGACTGATTGGAAGCGAAGTAACCTCCCCAGATAATTTTTATCCCGGGAAATTTTTCTCTCGTGAGTTTTGAAAAAGGAATGGCTTGCTTCAACTGTGGTCCCGGCATCACAGTCAGGGCGAAGTAGCCGAATTCGCCGCTACGGAAATAATCTTCAATCTTCTTCCATGGGTCGGGTTCAAGGTTTCCATCCACAATCACCCAATCAAATTTTCCTTCGATGCTGGCAGCAACCTGCAGCACTGAATTGGGAATACGCGGTTTGTGATGAGTAGCGCGCGGATTGAAGAGAAGGACTTTATTCACAATAATTTTCAAAGGTAAATTGAAATACAGATACACTCTGTTGGCGCCAACCTATATTCGCAAATCAAGTTCTCACCCCGAACTATATTCATGAGTTTCAGAAAATCATTCTCCCAATATCTCAATACTCGCAAACTTCATCCGGTAGGAATTCGTAGGGAGGAACAAGATGAAAGAATTTTTGTCTGTTCTGAAGACAACGAGCGGGATATCACCGATTCACACGCACTCATAACACTCAATCCTTTTTCCATTGCTATCAATGCAGCGAGGATAAATTCTTCGCAAACAAAAAGAGCGTTTCTGAAAATAAAAGAAGGAGAAAACAGGATCGGCGAGTTGATTTTAAAATTAGATCAGATGCTTGCGTTTCCTTCGCTCGCTCTTAATCTTTACGTAGCTGAGTTGCCTTCTGGGGCATTTCCGATCACCGGGAAAATTTGGAATTCGCTGCTTCTTGCCATCAAGAATAAAACAGATAAAAGATCGAAGCGATTTGTTGTTCCCCCGCGCGAATTGCTCAAGCTCTTTGTTTACACGATGAAACCCCGACCCGTCTACCTGGTTTCAGTAAAACACGAAAAAGGTTTAGACGTTTTTCCCGTTGACATTCTGGGAAAGGTCTCTGAAGACCAGGTATTGTTTGCTGTTCGCAGTTCGAGCCCGGCTATTCCCTTTATTCTTCACACAAGAAAAGTTTGCGCATCGGCAATGCCGTATGCTAAAGTGAGAGATGTCTATCGATTCGGAGGTCATCATCCCGGAGGAATTCTTCCGCAACAATTGAATGATATTTCATTCATCACTTCACAACAACTGAACATTCCCATTCCGGAGTTTGCCGCGGCAGTGCAGGAATTGGCGGTGGAAGAAACTTTTACAAAAGGAATTCACACGCAATTTGTGTCAAGAATGATGAATCATTACCAGTTGACTGATGAGTTGCAATTGGCACACACTCCGTGGTTCAACAAAAAATATTTTCAGGGTAAATTTAACGAGCAAATGTGAGCCGTATGCTTGACAAGCTTTTCAGCAGGTCGATGATTCATTCAGTACGGAAAAGACTTTTTCCTTACAAAAAACTGGGTGATGATTTCTATGAAACGTTGCGACTGACTTGCAGCGGCGCGACACTTTTTGTCCCGGAAAATCTTTATTGTATCGACTATGCGGTTAGCCACTTGCCAACCAGTGATCCGGTATTGGAAATCGGTTCCTTTCTCGGCATGTCAACCAACATGATGATCCATTATCTTAGAAAGCATCAGCGTCAGAATATTTTTTTTACCTGTGACCGGTGGGAGTTCGAAGAGAAAGAGAGGAACTACTACACACAGGTGCTTGAAATTCCGCCTCAGGAAATGAAGCAGTTCATTAAAGACTCTTTCATCCGGAATCTTCGATTCTTTAATCGCGACCGCTTGCCTTATACCATTGAATTGTTTTCGGATGAATTTTTTGCCGGATGGAAAGACGGCAGTGAAAAGACCGATGTATTTGGCAGAAAAATTAAAGCCGGCGGCCCGATCAGTTTTGCTTATGTAGATGGCAATCATCAACTGGAATTTGTGCGACGGGATTTTGAAAATATTCATCGCTATCTCGTGGAAGGAGGATTTATTTTTTTTGACGATTCAGCGCCGTACATCAAGAGTGGCGTTCGCCTCTTCATGAAGGAGATGAAAAAGAGAAATGATTATGAGACCGTGATGAAGAATCCGAATTATCTCTTCAGAAAAGTAAAATAAGAATCACTAAATGGAGAGCTATGCCCTTTAATCAATTAGAAAATCAATTACGGTTTTTAATTGCCACAAAAGGAAAAATCAAGGATTTATTCCGGAAAATTTTTAGAGATAAGATATTAAGGAATGATCGGTTTAGTATTCTGTATTTGAATTCATAAAGTTCGTTCCATGAATGATGAAAATAGTGTTCAGCCATTTCAGGAATTCCGAGTCTTTCATAATAGAACTTGCTTCGTTGCCTTGCCGCTTCAACACCACTTTCTTTATATATCGGGCTATCAATAATAAATAGTTCGCCCCCGCTCTTCAAAAAGTAAAATAATCGTTCTATCAATTTTTTTAAATCGGGAAAATATTGAATAGCTCCGGCCACAACAATTATGTCAAAATGTTGTGGCGGGAAAATGCCATCGAACAAATTTCCATAAACAAAACTCAAATTAGAGCTATCGTGAAAAACACGTTTAGCTTGTTCCAGTTCCAAAAGATTGAGATCAAGTCCTGTGACCGTTGAATGGTCAATTTCAGAAAGGCGATGGCTCATCCAGCCATTACCACATCCGACATCCAGGATCCTGAGAGGAGTTTTTTTTGCTTCTAATCGATGCTCTAATTTTCTGAATGACGCTCCCCTGATTTTCCATTCCGATTGGTATTGATGATGGTCATCGATGAACGGCAAGTTCCTGACTTCCTCATCCGAATAAATTCTTCCCTCAAGTTTTCGTGCCTTAATGTAGGGCTGTTCCCATTGCAAGTTTGATTGTTCCGGAGTGAGGTCTTCCATTCTAATTCAGCTTTGAGCGGCAGTCCTGTTCTGCCTATGAATTTGAAATAAGCAATACATAGAGAAGATGTAAAAAGCAGTCATCATCCAGAGACGATAAAATATAAAACATGAATCAGGGGCAAGAATCTTTTGAAGAACGATCGACAAGCAGCCAATCGCGACGAATAAACCCAAAGCAATTACAGGATATAGCCCGGGCAAGTTTTTTTCAATAATTTGATAAAGGAATATAAACGGAAATAAAAGCATGACGAAAGTGTAAGTCGAAGATTCAGGAAGTATTTCAAAAAATGAAATGCCGATGATGGCAAATAAAGTTTCCGGAAATTGAGGATACTTTCTGAAGTTGTAAATCAACTTGACAGCAATCAGCATTACTAAAATGACGATGGCATCTCTGATCAGTTCGAAAAGAAAGGGTGAAGACACTAATGGGGCAGGATTATCTACCGCATCGAATACAAACAACCTTCGAAGAAAGGCATTCCAGGACTGGAATTGATAAGCAAAAGGAGAATGACCTTCAATTGTTCCGTTAAGGTGACGAAGAAAAATTCCGAAATACTCACGATAGACTTCAATACCGGAAAAGGCAAAAGCGACGATGTTGGTTGCTAAATAGCCAATTAAAAATCCAGGCGGAACTTTCTTGTCGCGCTTTATCAAATAAGGAATCAAAAAAATCACAGGTAAATACTTGATCGACGCGGCAACGCCCCAACTGATTCCTCCTGCAACCAATCTGTTTCTTTGAATTAAATCGTATCCATAAAACATAGCAAGAAGCACCAGTGTATAAGGTTGACCCAAATAAAAACTGTTCGCTAATCCCGATCCGGTGGTCAAAAGTAGCAGCGAGCATTCCTGTATCGGGAATTTGGTACTACGGCTCATCACTTTGAGCAGCGGATAAATCATCAGCAGCATGATGACGAGCCAAATTTGTTTGGCAGTGAGCGGATCAAATGGAGCTACGGGTAGCATTAGAAACATTGTTGGCGGAGGGAAGGGTAAAAATTTTCCTGACTGATGAATGCCATATGAATCTATTTGCTGCTGAAACCAATTGTTGTCATAAATTCTTGACAGATCTTTTCCTTCGAACAATAGTCGTGAGGAAACATAATAATTAGAGAAATCATCTCTCATTTGCCAGCCGTTGATGATTCCGGCTTTTATGAAATATGCAACAAGGAGAACCGCAATCACAATAGCAAAGACCCGCCATCTTTTCTCAGCGATGATCATGAAGCTTCCGGATTGAATGATGCATGAGAAAGGGGTTGCGATTATCTACTCAATCGTCCGCTTGATTTTAATGATGCTGTTGAAGTTAAAGTCTACGATAAAAGAGTCCGTCCACGGGTCACCGTCGAACTGAAAATGATGAATCACAAAATAACCGAGCGGCCTCGGTTTATAATGTATGCGCATCGAGTCTTTTTCCAGGTTCAGATTCTTATAGATTTCGAAATAGGCATTTGCCCTGTTGACATCAATGCGTGAAAACATCATGGTTGAATCCTGGTAGCGCAAAACTTTTTGATTTAATTCTTTGTAAGCGGCTTCTTCTTCCACGGAGGCAAAGGCGGTATCGACATCGCTAAAGTAGAGTCCCATATACGTGCCTTTCGAGGCAAGAAACTGTGACACGATGTGTTCGACACGCGCCTGTGCCGAAAGATCACAAGTGGCAAACGGCGCTGCAACCAGTATTGCGGCAAAAGGCAGAATCATCAGTTTCACGATGGCGAATGGCAATTCCTCACAAATTTCCACGATTAATGTGGTAAAACAAATTCACCGGATCGACGCGGCTTCTGCGGTAGGTATCATTCTTTTTATCAACTTTGCGCAAATTTTAAAAAAATCCGACTTTTCAGAGGGACCCGATGCGACTATTCAATTTTTTAACCCAGGAAATAGCGATTGATCTCGGTACAGCCAATACGGTGATCATTCATAACGATAAAGTGGTGGTGGATGAGCCATCGATTGTGGCCATCAACCGGCTTACCAACAAAGTGGTAGCGGTGGGCAAGAAGGCGATGCAAATGCATGAAAAAACCCACGATAATCTTAAAACCATTCGTCCGCTCAAGGACGGCGTGATTGCTGACTTTGCGGCTGCAGAAAGCATGATCCGCGAGATGATCAAAATGATCAATCCGAAAGGATTTCTTTTTACTCCAACCTGGCGTATGGTGATTTGCATTCCATCTTCTATCACTGAAGTGGAAAAACGTGCAGTGCGCGATTCAGCTGAACAGGCAGGAGCAAGAGAAGTGTATTTGATTCATGAACCCATGGCCGCGGCGCTCGGTATCGGCATCGATGTAGAAGAGCCGGTCGGTCACATGATCATCGACATCGGTGGAGGCACCACGGGAATTTCTGTGATTGCCCTGGCAGGAATTGTCTGCGATCAATCCATTCGAGTGGCGGGTGATGAATTTACTGCGGACATCATGGATTACATCCGGCGTCAGCATAACATGCTCATTGGCGAAAGAACAGCAGAGCAAATCAAGATTCATGTGGGTGCCGCGATGAGCGACATTGACGATGCACCGGAGGATTATGCTGTGCACGGAAGGGATTTGATGACAGGCATTCCGAAACAGATAACGGTAAACTACCAGGAAATCTCTCACGCGCTCGACAAGTCCATTTCGAAAGTGGAGGAAGCGGTGCTGAAAGCGCTGGAAACAACTCCGCCTGAATTGGCATCGGACATTCACCGACAGGGATTGCATCTCACCGGTGGTGGCGCACTGCTTCGCGGATTGGACAAGCGGCTTGGTATCAAAACCAAATTACCTGTGACGGTGGCTGATGATCCCCTTCGTGCTGTGGTACGGGGTACCGGCATTGCGTTGAAAAACATTCAGCGTTTTCCATTCTTAATGACATAGCAGTCTCTAATTTTCCATCATTAATTGGAAATTATTGATTGATCATTCCCCCCTTTGAATGCGTAACCTGTTTTTATTCATCTTCCGCTATCACGCTTTCTTTCTTTTTCTATTGCTGCAGATTGCTTGTCTCTTCCTGATCATAAATAATAACAGTTATCACCGTGCCGCATTCATGAATGTGTCCGACGAAATTGTTGGAAGAGCGATGACCGTATATAAAGAAGTAGCAGGTTATCTCACTCTCGGTGAGTCGAACAAACAACTGGCAAACGAAAATGCTAAATTGAAAAATCAGTTTCCGTCGATGTATTACCTGGATACTTCGAAAGTGTATGTGATGAAAGACTCAACACGAAAACAATTCTACACCTACATACCTGCGCGGGTGATTCAGATCACCACGAATGAAACGAACAATTACATTTTGATCAATAAAGGAAGCGATGAGAAGATCGAACCGACCATGGGAGTGGTTGGTCCGGATGGAGCAGTTGGCATTGTCAGATACGTTTCACCGCATTTTGCGATTGTCAATTCTCTTCTTCATTCACAGGTAACACCTAACGGACGTGTAAGAAGAGATGGTAGCCGCGGTACGATTCGCTGGGATGGAAAAAGTCCGGATTACGTAAATCTGGTTGACATCACCCGGCAGGAGCAATTGCATAAAGGCGACACCATCTTCACCAGTGGCTCACGGCTTTTTCCTGATAATATTCCCATCGGCACCGTGGATAATTTTCAATTGAAAGAACCCGGGAATTTTTACGACATCAGGGTAAGGCTCGCTACCAATTTTCGAAAAGTGGATTATGTGTATGTCGTAAACAATCTCATGCATCCTGAAATGGATTCATTGATAAACAAGACCAGGAATGTTCAGTAGGATCACCGTTAATCTTTTAAGATTTATTATTCTCACCCTTGTTCAGGTGATGGTGCTCGACAATATTCATTTGCATGGATTATTCAATCCGTATATCTACCCGTTATTTATTCTCATGCTCCCACTTGAAACTCCGGCCTGGCTTGTATTAGTGCTGGGATTTTTCGGCGGCTGGACGATTGATCTCTTCGCACACACCGGCGGCGTACATGCATCAGCAACAGTACTCACGGCATTCCTAAGGCCGTTCATGCTTCGCCTGATCAAGCCGGCAGTCGGATATCAGCCGGAGGATCGGCCTGCGATATCAAGCATGGGATTTTTGTGGTTCTTCACCTACAGCTCAATTCTCATTTTCATTCATCATCTATGGCTGTTCATTATCGAAACGTTCAGTTTCACACAATTCATTTTTGCCATTCAGAAAATTGCCGTGAGCAGTGTGGTATCTATTGCCATTATCATCATTCTTCAGTATTTGTTTTACAGGAGAAGGGTCCGAACACTGAACTAAGAAGTGTATTGAGATCACTTCTTCTCTCCATGGAATTGTGAATTGTCAGAAGCAGCGAACCACAACAAGTTCACTACCTTTCACACTGCATGTTGAAGTACCTGCTCAAGCGGATTCTTTTCTTCATTCCCACTCTCATCATTATTTCGTTTCTGGCATTCATGATTGCAGTGAATGCACCCGGCGATCCGGTTTCAAGATTGATGGCTTCCACCGAATCCGGAAATATGCTGAGCGGAAAAAGTGAAGTACAGATTCAGCAGGAAAAATTATGGCGACACCGTCTCGGTCTTGACCTTCCTTTATTTTATTTCAGCGTCACACCCTCGTCCTTCCCTGACACACTTTACAAAATTTATGATCGGTCGGAGCGAGAGGCTGTAAAATCATTATTGATGCAAACCGGAAACCGGAATGATGTCGAGGCATTTCATCAGTCGTTAAAATATTTAGCGCAGAAACTTGAACACATCTACTTGAATACCGATGAACTGAATTCGTATTCCAAAAACGATGTCACTTCGGCCACTAACCAGGCGCGATACATCAGCTCGTTGCTGCTGCGATCTTCTTCAAAAAATTATTTGGAAGAAAAAATGGAAGAGGAGAAATCACTGCTGGAGAAATACAGCTTTTTGTCTTCGGGCAAAGAGGACCTTCTTGATGCAAAAAAATTTTTTGATCAGCTGCAGGCTCATCATGAGCGTTGGAGAAATTTCATTCCCTCATTTCATTTCTACGGAGATAATCAGTATCACCGCTGGCTTTTCGGCGATGGCAATTGGCTTACAGGAAAAGGAGCGGTGAACTCAAAAGGGTTGCTGCGAGGCGATTTTGGAATTTCCCTTTCAACACAATTAAAAGTGAGCACGGTGATCTGGCAGCGAATCGGATGGTCATTGCTTTTGACATTCATTTCAGTTGTACTCGCCTACCTGATCAGTTTACCAATTGGCATTCATGCGGCAGCAAAGCATGGCTCAACGTTCGACCGAAGTTCTTCTGTTATTTTATTTCTTCTTCATTCCATGCCTGCTTTTTGGGTAGCAACATTGCTCCTGATCACGTTCGCTAACCCCAATTTGCTGCATTGGTTTCCTGCTTCAGGTGTAAAACCAATGGCAGGTTATCCGCCTGATGCTTCTTTTTTTGAAAAAGTAAAGCTGTCGCTCCCGTATTTAATTCTCCCTGCGATTGCTTACACCTACAGTTCACTCGCGTTTTTAAGTCGACTCACGCGCGTTTCCATGCTGGAAATAATTCAGCAGGATTTTGTAAAGACGGCGAGAGCAAAAGGATTAAGCGAACGAAAAGTTATTTACCGACATGCCTTTCGCAACGCATTGCTTCCGATCATCACGGTCTTTGCCAATATTCTTCCGGCAGCCATTGGGGGCGCTGTGATTCTCGAAACGATTTTTACCATTCCGGGTATGGGCCTGGAAACCTACCATGCGATTCAGTCGCAGGACTACCCGATGATTGTCGGAGTGTTTACACTCACGGGCATTCTTACCATGGTTGGTTATCTTCTCGCAGATGTGTTGTATGCACTTGTCGATCCACGCATTTCATTTTCAAAAAAGTGAGTGATGAAAATGAAAGTTGAGCAGACCAATACATTTCGCGCTCGTGTATGGAAACAATTTAAGAAAAACAAGCCAGCCTTGATTTCCCTGTATGTAATTGCAGTGATGGCAGCAATGGCCCTGCTCGCTCCATTGATCGCAAATGATCGCCCTCTTTACGTTCGAATTTCCGGACAAAATTTTTTCCCTGCGCTTTCATGGAGTAACGTGATGACGCTAAAAACTCAGACCGGAAATGAGAGATTGATGATGAACGCAATCGACTGGAAACTATTACCAAATGAAAAAATAGTTTGGGCTCCCGTTCCTTACTCTCCGAATGAGGGTGATTACCTCAATGCAAATTTTGTTTCTCCATTTGGTGAGCAAAAATTTATGGAGAACGGAATGGTTATAGAAATGCCGTTGAGGTTTCGTCATCTCCTCGGAACGGGAACAAGAGGGAATGATTTGCTTTCAGGATTGATTCATGGTGCGCGCATTTCGCTCACCATTGGAATTATTGCGATGGGAATTGCGGCGCTGATTGGAATCATCATCGGATTGCTGGCGGGGTATTTTGGCGATGACAGACTCATAATCTCACGAGGCCGGTTTTTGATGACTCTCGTTGGAATTTTTTTCGGTTGGTTTTATGGATTTCAATTACGAAGCGAGAAGTTTTCAGAAGGATTAGAGCAGGGTAGCGGCGGATTATTGCTTCAACTTGTAATCAGCTTTTTGCTTTTTCTCCTGGCTGTTTTTCTGTTTTCACTTTTAGGAAAATGGGCCGCAAGAATCAATTGGCTGAATAAAAAAATTCTGATCCCTGTCGATTCGCTTCTCTCACGGTTAATTGAAATATTTGTTTCTCTCCCCATCCTGCTACTGATTATCGTGATTGCAGCCATTTCAAAGCCATCGCTTACAAATGTGATGATCATTATCGGACTCACTAATTGGACAGGCATTGCCCGGCTTACTCGTGCTGAGATGTTGCGCGTGCGACAGTTGGAATACATTCAATCTGCACGCGCACTCGGTTATGATTCATGGCGAATCATTTTGCGTCATGCATTGCCAAATGCGATAGCGCCGGCATTAATAGTAATTTCAATTGGTGTGGCGAATGCCATCCTGATTGAATCATCACTCTCATTCATAGGCATTGGGGTTCCAACTACGATTGAAACGTGGGGCTCGCTCATCAGTTCGGGGAGAGAACACTTTACGGCGTGGTGGATGGTGGTGTTTCCCGGATTTTGCATTCTAATCACTGTTCTTTCTCTTAATTTGATAGGAGAAGGATTAAGAGATGCGTTGGATCCGAAGCTGAACAATTAGTTTTACAGTTTGACGACTTTAAATACGACTTTTTTATTGTCGTAATAAAGAACGAGCAAATAAATACCTGCCATCAATTTACTTCCTAACTCATATTCAGGTTTTGATTTATCATCCCGTAGCATCAGCTGTCCAAAAGCTGAATAAATCTCAACTTCTTTTATTGTGTTCGATTCATTAGAAATAGTGAAATGGTCACTGAAAGGATTAGAAAAAATATCAGGTGAAGTCCTGGAAAAGGGAATTGTTTCAACGGCTGAAAAATCAGTCTCGCAAATTTTGAGTGTATCCAACACATTCGTGGTTATTGAAAGCTGAATATTTCTCACATTACTAAAATCTTTTTCTGATGCAGAGAATGGTGCAGACTCGATTACCGGAGATTGAAATGAAGCCAAAACAAGTGTATCGTTCTCGCATATTTTTCCCTCCGGATCGGTCTTATATAAAAATCCCCATGACGGAGCAATAGCTATAGCAAGCCATCCTGTAATTAAGAATTGATGGTCGTCTTCTTCTGTAATCTTACAATATGTCGGGGTTGAGTACCCTGCTCCCGGAATAATTTCAGACCAGATAATATTTCCTTCTGGCTCGATTTTAATCAGTGTACCAATTTTTTCAATCAGACTCCATCCTCCAACAATAAAATTTCCATCTTTTGAATGAACGATACTACTTGCATTGATATCATCATTGGTTCCAAATTCTTTCGACCATTCGACGGTTCCCTCGCTATCAATTTTTAAAAGAAATAGCTTGTTAGTATTCGATTCTGCATCGCCCGCAATTATTACTCCGTCATCATCCGTAAGAGCAAAATCGCGCCCAACAAAATTTTCAGATGAACTATAACCTAAGGACCACATCAGGTCACCATTTGAGTTTAATTTCATCACAGCCATGCTGCCTCCCTCAACAACATTCGTCGGACCTCTATATCCAAGCACCAATACATTCCCTTTCGAATCTTCAACAAGTTTGAATGCCTCAAGAAAATCGCTGGAAAAAACTTTACCCCAAACAACATTACCTGAATTATCCACCTTTATCACAAAAGCGTGGGTCGTATCTGGATATTGTGATTGGTTGCAGGTTCCTGTCACGAAATAATCAGTGGAGTTCGAGACACAAATATCACTTGCCCTGTCATCGAGTGAGTCGCCTATGCCAATTGCCCATTGTATCTCTCCGTTTTCATTTGTTTTCATTACTAAGGCATCTGCCTTCACTTTACCTTCTTCAATCGAGCTGCCGCAAAGTACCACATCACCATGGTCACTAACTGCATCTTCAACGCTGCTATAGTCTTTTTCAAGGAAAAATTGCTGGTTAACAATATTGCCGGCCGAATCAAATTCACTGAAAAGAATTTTGCCTATGTCATTATAGTAATCGTAAAGTTCTCCTGAAACGATCGTGTTGTCTGTAGGAGACAGAAGAACTGCATTTGGAAGACACGCCGTCCCGCTCGAGATAGGAGCAAGCTCAATTTCATATGCTGTCTGCGCATGGGTTTTCAGGAAAGAAAATAAAAAAGCGATGAATACAACTGTCGGAGACCTCATTAGAAGGATGATACTGCAATTTTAAATTTACAAAGGAGAACGGAAGAAACTACGGCACCGGATCATGCCCGTGTCCGCCCCAGGGGTGGCAACGGGAAATTCTTTTCAGTCCAAGCCAGGTTCCTTTCAATGCTCCATATTTTTTTATCGCTTCAATGGTATATTCGGAACAAGTCGGTGTGTAGCGGCACGATGCAGGTAGCCACGGTGAAATTACCCGCTTGTAAAAAGTTACAAGCACAATCAATATTGAGCTGAGTGTGTAATTCAAAAATTTCACAGTAGTGAAATAATTTTCTGAAGCGAAGCAACTACTTTTTCTTCGATGGCGGAAAACGATTCGATATTTTTCGCAGTGTAAATAACAGCCAACAAAACCTTTTTGTTTTTCTTTTCGAGCTCCTTGTAAAGAAAGTGCTTATTCAACCGGTACGATTCACGAATGAGTCGTTTGAGTCTATTACGGTCAACGGCTCTGGAAAAATTTTTAGCTGAAACAGTGATCAGAAGTTGCACCGGGTAAGAGGAATCGAAATTTTTTTCAAGCATCAACACTTTAAACGGCTGCAAATAAAAAGACGAACCGCCATTAAACAGTTCGTCGATAAGTTTCTTTCGCGAAAGCCGTTCTTCCTTTCTAAAGGTGAATCGGAGTGATGAATCAGTTTTCACACGTCATGAGCTTTTCCAAAGTTTCAAACTTTAGAAAAGCTGTTGAAAGCTTATTTCAGTCTTCTCTCGTCAGAAACGGTCAGCTTCTTACGGCCCTGCTTGCGGCGACGCTTCAGGATTTCCTGTCCGTCTTTCGATTTCATGCGCTTGCGGAAACCGTGCTTATTCACCCGTTTTCTCCTCGAAGGTTGGTATGTGCGTTTCATGAGATTGTTATTCTTTAATGGTTATTTATTCTCCTGACAAAGGATCGCAAAAATAATTTTCAATTACTATCCATTCATCGAAACAAGAAATTCTTCATTCGACTTGGTGCCCTTCATATTCTCAAGCAGGAAGCGCATTGCTTCTTCAGAAGTCATATCGGCAAAATGATTTCTCAAAATCCACATGCGCTGTAACATGGCCGGATCGAGCAGCAGATCTTCCCGGCGAGTAGAAGATGCGGTGACATCTACTGCAGGAAAAATACGCTTGTTGGAAAGTTTTCGGTCTAACTGCAACTCCATGTTGCCCGTTCCCTTGAATTCTTCAAAGATGACTTCATCCATTTTTGAACCGGTGTCGATGAGTGCAGTTGCCAGAATGGTGAGCGACCCGCCATTCTCGATCTTTCTTGCAGCACCAAAAAATTGTTTCGGTTTGTGAAGAGCATTGGCCTCCACACCACCGGATAGTACTTTTCCGGAAGCGGGCTGAACCGTATTATGTGCACGAGCGAGACGCGTGATGGAATCGAGAAGAATGACCACGTCCATTCCGCATTCGACCATTCTCTTTGCTTTCTCAAGCGCAATCGCCGCCACCTTCACATGCTTGTCAGCAGGTTCATCGAACGTAGATGCAATAACCTCGGCGCGAACACTGCGTTCCATATCAGTCACTTCTTCCGGTCGTTCATCAACCAGAAGCACAATCAGGTAAACTTCAGGATGATTTTTCGCAATCGAATTGGCTACCGCTTTCAGCAGCATGGTTTTCCCGGTCTTAGGCTGAGAAACAATCAGGCCCCGCTGCCCCTTGCCGATCGGAGTAAATAAGTCAATCACCCGAGTAGAATAATCATTGGCATCATAGAATAGATTAAATTTCTCGTGGGGAAAAAGCGGAGTGAGATAATCAAACGGAACACGATCACGGATCTCTTCCGGTTTTCTTCCGTTGATGGACTCCACCTTCAACAATGCAAAATATTTTTCTCCTTCCTTGGGTGGGCGTACTGCACCTGTCACCGTATCACCGGTTTTGATTCCGAATAACTTTATCTGTGAAGGGGATACATAAATATCATCGGGTGAAGAGAGATAATTATAATCGGAAGAACGAAGAAATCCGTAACCATCCGGCATAATTTCGAGAACGCCTTCACCATCAACAATTCCATCGAGATCGACATTAAAATTAACTTCCTTCCTCTGCTGAGGCAGGCGCTGAAACTGTCCATTCCTTTCGTAGCGGAAGTTGTCGTTTTTGTCTTCAGGAGTCTGAGGCGGTTGAATTTCCGGTGCGCTCTTAACTTCTTCCTCTGAAGGAACTTCTTTTAATTCTGTAACAGGTTCTTCGGCCACAGGTGCTGACACAGGAACCTCCGCGTGGGCCGGCATCTTACGCCGGGTTCGTTTTGGTTTTGATTCATCCGATCCCTCTTTCGCAGGAGGTGTATTCGCTGAAAGTTCAGGACTCACCGCCTGCTTGTCAAGAATTTTATAGACAAGATCCTGTTTACTGAGTTTTTGATAGTTTTCGATTTTGAGTTGCTCGGCGATATCTCGTAACTCAGGTACGAGCATGTCGTTCAGTTGAAGAATGTCAAACATAATGATTGTGTGAGAGAAAAAAATTTAAATGCTGAGTAGCATTAAAATGGTGAAACAGTAGGTTAAATTATTTAAAGGTGATCGATTTGGAAATATTGATTGTACTGCGATAGCCCCGAATCTTCGAATGAAGAATAACGATGAGTACGGGGCAAAGGTATATAAAGATTCATGAAATGCAAATTTGGGTGGTATTTACCGATCATCTTCAAAAACTAATTCGATATTGTCCAACATTTTTCCAATAATCGAGCCGTTAATTGACTTCGTTCCAAAAGCACCTCAATTATTTTTGCTCACGTGAAATTTGAAAAACAATATCGACATATTTTTTTCGACCTTGACGAGACCATTTGGGATTTCAAACGAAATTCACTCGAAACCCTTCACGAGCTTATCAGGCATCATGAATTGGATCAGCGTGGATTTGAAACAATGTTTTTTATCGATCGCTATCATCATCACAATGATTTCTTCTGGGATCTCTACAGAAAAGGAAAAATTACCCGTGAAGAGCTTAGATCGATCAGATGGAAGACTACCCTGGCTGAATTTGATATTCATGACGACACACTCGTTAAAGATCTTGCTACGGAATACCTTCAGATTCTTCCTTCGAAAAAAAATCTGTTCGAAGATGCATTGGAGGTACTTGAATATTTAAGACAAAAATATTCACTCCACATCATTACCAATGGCTTTGAGGAGGTCCAGCTTCAGAAAATCGAAACCTCAGGCATTGGCCAATTTTTTACCCACGTGATTACTTCGGAAAGAGCCGGCAGTCAGAAGCCAAAACCTGAAATTTTTTTATTTGCCATGGATCTCACAGGCGGAACAATCCGGGATAGCCTGTTTATTGGAGATAGTCTTGAAGCGGATATTGCCGGAGCAAAATCAGTGGGGATGGATCATGTTCTTTTCAATCCTCAGAACATACCTCATGCAGAAACGGTGATGTTCGAGATTCAGGAGTTGAAAGAACTGAAAAGTTATCTTTAAAGAGAAGCAGCCGAGATCACGACTCCAACCAGGATTACAAATGCCATCACGATGGAATACAACAGGTAGGTGAGCATTGCCTTTATTATCGATTTGATCCAGGATTGATGATAAACTTTTCTGAGTGCAATGACAAAGTAGATCGAGAGAAGAAGAAGCGTGTAAGTGAACCCCAGTGCGAAGCCTGTGATCAAATCAATGATCAATAGAATCAGCAGCAAAAGGAAGATGAATGAATGAAAGTGTAAGGTAAAAATGGCATGATCGACGAGGTAAGTCTTTCTTCTGACGTAAAGCAACTTTAGAATCAATGCGAAGAATGGCAGCATCAGAAACATCAGTTTGGGAATATTATGAGTGAAGTTTTCTTTGAGAGCTTCGAAGAGCGAAGCTGTTCCTTCCGATTCCCGGCGCTGATTGATCCCGATGGCCTTGATCGTGATGGCCCGTTTAATAAATCCCGGACGTTTACTTTCCGGAAGTTTATTGATGGAATCTTTATAAGCCCCGACCGTAGCTGGTAACTTGTCATCAACTGCCCAGCCCAGATGCACATCGTTTTCGCTTGAATCTGTTGTGCCCTGTACGATCGACAGGTTACTTTTTGCAAATGCAGTGTCAACTATTTTTTTTGCATACACATCATTTAGTGAATCGATGATTTTATCAGCTGCTAGCGGTGGGAACTTCCTTAACCGATTCATTAAAACTGAATCTTTCCTGATCTGTGGATCCTTGATCAGAAGTGCCGGATTTTCTTTTACATTTTCAACATTCAGAAGTCTGTCACTGAAGAATGAAAAATAAAACAAGAAGAAAACCACACTGATAAAGAAGTAGAGCTGAACCGGCTTCATGTAACCGGCTCGCTTTCCTCTCATGTATTCGACAGTGAGAAAACCGGGTTTAATGAGGAGAGGCTTAAGCGTTCGAAAAAATTTCGAATCGAAATGAAAAATATCTCCAACGAAGTGACCCGTTAAATGCCAAAAGGAATCGTGCAGTTCCTGGTCCTTTTGTCCGCACTCCGAACAATATTTTCCGGTGAGAACGGCGCCACAATTCAGGCAATGTCGCTCCTCATGTTTCTCCGGAGGATTTATTAATGGTTGGTTTGGTTCATTCTTCTTTTCTTCCATCGCAGAAAATGAAGATGGAAAAGATAGAGGAATTTCTTTTGATTGGAGACTGACTAATTACTCTTCAAAAACTTCGATCACTTTTTCCTTTCTTACAAGGTCACTGAATTTTCCGTCGAAACGCGTGGCGCGTACAATATGGTTGTCGATCCAGTGGTAGTTACCACCCCGAGGTTTGCCAAGTAACAAACCGTGATACCTGAAGCCAAATCGCTTCAGCCAGGTTTCAGTGATCTCCCGAAGATCTTCAGTGCGTGATGAGAAAAAATAGATGAAGTGACCTTCATCGTACCACTGATTAATTTTTTGAAGCGCATCGGGATAAGGTTGAATGTCCACCATCCGCTCAGGTTCTTCATTAGGCACATCTTCGGTGATCGTGCCATCAATATCGATGAGGAAATTCTTTTTGTCCTTCGGCAGTTTGGGACTGATGTGATTTCCTTTTTCGTCAAATGCTTCCTGCAATAAATTATCGGGTGTGTTCATCTCAAAAAATCTGCGACGAAATTAGAATAAAGAGAAATCACGCTGCACGATTGGTAACGGTTTATTAACAGGAAATTTTCCACAAAATCAGGTGGTGAGTCTTCCTCGTGCTGTCTCCCGATTACCACTTACGGGAATCAGCTTCGATGCTTTTCCTAATCCGAATGGTTTCAGGTTGTCATAAATGGTTTCATAGTTACCGGCTTTCACCAAATAGGTTTCATGCCAGATGCCCACCGTTCCATTTTGACGAATGTGCTTATTGAAATTTTGCCAGGCAGGCAGATGATTCGCATTCGTGTTTCGCGCATAATTTTCCAGGTGTTCGAAGGAACGCCAGTATTGAATGTTCACATTGGGATTTGAAAATCCTCCCGAGAAACCCCCAAGGTAACCCAACTCAGGATGCTGCTCCAGTTCTCTGATCATTTTCGGAAATGACATCGCCACTTTCCACCAATGCGATATTTTCCACCAGTTATTAATGCTCATTCCAATAAGAAAAACGACAAAGTCTCCTTCCATTTCCGCGCACATACGTTGTTTGATGATGGGGGGCATAAATTTTTCTGAAAGATAGCACCAACGCAAGCAATGCCGCGGGGTTTATCTTTGCATTCCAATTTTTAAGAGTGAAAGAATTCAGAACACTTCTTTATTACAAGTATGTGCGAGTTGAGGATGCTGAGCAATTCGCAGCAGATCATCTTGCGTACTGTAAATCCATGGGATTGGTTGGACGAATTCTTGTCGGGGATGAAGGATTGAACGGAACCGTTTCCGGAACCCGGTTACAAACGCAGCAATACATGGACCGCATGCACGGTGATCCTCGTTTTGCCGACATGGTTTTCAAAATCGATGAAGAGGAAAGAATTTCTTTCACGAAGATGCATGTGCGTTACCGGAGAGAGATCGTTCGCTTTGGCGTTGAAGAAGTGAACGTATGGGAACATTCCGGAAAATATCTCGAACCGGAGGAATGGCTGAAGGCGAAGGATGAACCCGACACGGTCGTGATTGATTTCCGGAACGAAGTAGAGTGGGAAGTGGGAAAATTCAAGAATGCAGTAACACTTCCGATCAAACATTTTCGTGAAGTCCCGGAGCATCTGGATGAACTGAAAAAATTTCAGGACAAAAAAATTCTGGCGTATTGTACCGGAGGAATTCGCTGTGAGAAAGCAACAGCCTTTCTGATTGAAAACGGATTCAAGGAAGTTTATCATCTCCACGGTGGCATTATCGAATACGGAAAAAAAATTGGGGGAAAAGATTTTGATGGTAAGTGCTATGTCTTCGACAATCGCATCACTGTCGATGTAAACTCAATCAACCCAACCATCATTTCACATTGTGCGCACTGCGGAAAACCTTCAGCGCGATTCGTCAACTGCGCAAATGATGAATGCAACAATCATTTTATTCTCTGCGAAGATTGTGGCCGGGAAACGGAAGGATGTTGCAGTGAGGAATGCCGGCAACATCCGGACAAACGCAAGTACGATGGAACAGGATTTTATCAAAAGAGAGGAAGTACTGCCGTATCTGAATTAATTTAGAGCCGGGCATTCTTTCGCCAGGTTTATTTCCTCCAGTGCTAACTTTGCTTCTCAATTTTTAGTGATGGAAAAGTTCTCTTATCTCAGCAACGCTGAACCCGATTACATCGAAAATCTTTATCAGCAATTCAAAAAAGATTCTTCAACGGTCGATGTCGAATGGCAGAAATTCTTCGAGGGATTTGATTTTGCAGTGGCCAACGCTTCTGAGTTTGAGCAATTGCACAATGGAGGAGAATCAGTTCAGATAGGCAAAGAGAAAGAAAAAGTTGCTACACCCGTTGAAGAAAAAAAGGAAGCTTTAACTACAGTTGAAGAGTCGGACACCGTATCAAAAGAATTCCAGGTGGCGCGATTGATTACAGCGTATAGAAATAAGGCTCATCTCATCAGCAGAACCAATCCCATTCGCCCCCGAAAAGATCGCCACGCCAATCTTGATCTTGCTTTTTTTGGATTGAGTGAAAATGATCTCGACAAAGAATTTTATGCAGGAGAAATTTTACGACTCGGCAAATCTGCGTTAAGAAAAATCATCGACCACCTTCAGAAAGTTTATTGTCGCAGTATCGGTGCCGAGTACCTGTACATCACAGAGCCGGAAGAATTACAATGGTTCCAGAGAATTTTTGAATATGGCTCTTATAACTTCAAATTCCCGATTGAAAAGAAGAAACGTATTCTGGAAAAACTGAATGATGCGGTTGTCTTTGAAAAATTTCTGGGAACGAAATACATCGGGCAGAAAAGATTTTCACTCGAAGGCGGTGAAACGACTATTCCTGCTCTCGATGCCATTGTAAATCGTGCGAGCGCATTGGGTGTTGTAGAAATTACCATGGGGATGGCGCATCGCGGACGGTTGAACGTGCTGGCGAACATCATGGGCAAAACCTACGAGAACATCTTCAATGAATTCGAAGGCAACGTGAATCCTGATCAAACGATGGGCGATGGCGATGTGAAATACCATCTCGGTTATTCTTCCGAAATCGAAACTTCTTCCGGAAAAAAAGTCAACATCAAGCTTTCTCCGAATCCATCACATCTCGAAGCAGTCGATCCTGTCGTCGGTGGATTCACGCGCGCGAAAGCTGATACGCTTTACGGAAGTGAATATGACAATATCCTCCCCATACTTATTCATGGCGACGCTGCAGTGGCCGGGCAGGGTGTCGTGTATGAATGTCTCGAGATGAGTCAGCTCAATGGATATTGTATCGGCGGAACGATCCATTTCGTGATCAACAATCAAATTGGTTTCACTACCGATTTTGATGATGCGCGATCATCCAACTATTGCACGAGTTATGCTGCGACAATTCAGGCACCCGTGTTACATGTGAACGGGGATGATCCCGAAGCGGTGGTGTTTGCAGTGGAACTTGCAGTTGACTATCGTCAAAAATTCAACAAAGACATTTTTGTGGATATGGTGTGCTATCGTCGCCATGGACACAATGAGGGCGATGATCCGAAGTACACGCAACCGAAGATGTACGAACTGATTGCCAAACATCCGAACCCACGTGAAATTTATTCGAAGACGCTGATCGATCGCGGTGATATTGAAGCGGAGTTAGCGAAGGAGATGGATAAAAATTTCTGGAAGCAACTGCAGGACCGTCTCGATTTCGTGAAGCAGCACCCGTTGCCCTATACCTATCAGCAGCCCGAATTAGCGTGGAGAAAGCTTCGCAAATCAAAACCTGAAGATTTCGACATTTCTCCCGAAACAGGAGTGAGCGAAGAGAACATAAAATTGATTGCAGAAAAGCTCACGACCATCCCGCAGGGATTTGATGCGCTGCCGAAAATTGAACAGCTTTTGAAGAAACAAAAAGATTTTTTTGAGAAGGAAGGAAAGATCGATTGGAGCTGGGGCGAATTGATGGCGTACGGAACTTTGTTACTCGAAGGTCATGATGTTCGACTCAGCGGGCAGGATTCCATTCGTGGAACATTTAGTCATCGCCACGCCGTGATTTATGATGAGACAAACAATGTCGGTTACAATCGACTGAGCGAATTGAATGCGCAGCAGGGGCAATTCAGAATTTATAATTCATTGCTCAGTGAATTTGCCGTGCTCGGATTTGAATACGGATACTCCCTCGCCAATCCTGACACGCTCACACTTTGGGAAGCACAGTTCGGAGATTTCTCCAATGGTGCGCAAACGATCATTGACCAGTTCATTTGTCCGGGAGAAAGTAAATGGAATCGAATGAGTGGCATTACATTGTTGCTGCCTCATGGTTATGAAGGACAAGGCGCAGAACATTCAAGCGGACGACTCGAGAGATTTTTACAACTCAGCGCGGATTACAATATTGCCGTGGTGAACATTACAGCGCCTGCCAATTTTTTCCATGCATTGCGAAGACAACTCACGCGACCATTCCGCAAACCTATGATCGTGATGAGTCCGAAAAGCCTGTTGCGTCATCCGCGATGCGTGAGCAACTGGAAGGAACTCACGTACGGAAATTTCAAAGAAGTGATTGACGACCCGAATGTGATCGAAGCAATGAAGGTTCGGAAAGTATTGCTCTGCTCAGGGAAAATTTATTACGAGTTGCTGGAGAAAAAAGAAAAGGAATCAAGAAACGATGTTGCGATTGTCAGAGTCGAGCAATTGTATCCTCTTCCTGAAAAACAATTGCAGGCTATCGTAAATAAATACCGGACGGCCACTTTCATTTGGGTGCAGGAAGAACCCTATAACATGGGCGCCTACTCATTCCTTAAGATGAATTGGAAACCCCGCGATAAAGAATTTTACGGATTAACCCGCAAAGCCAGTGCTGCACCGGCAACGGGTTTTGCGAAGCTGCATGCAAAAGAACAGAGTGAGATTATTGTGAAGGCGTTTGAATAATCATTTTTTCTTCATCTCATTTTTGTAGAACTCACACACATCATTCACCGGGCATTCGACATGCTTGGGGTTCGTTGGTCTGCAAATCTCACGACCAAGATGTGACATCGCCATTCCCACTTCACCCCAATCTTTTTCCGGAACCTCATTCATGATATCCTTTTCGATTTTTTGCGGATTCTCTCCTGCGTGAGTAATTCCCAAACGATTCGCCACGCGAACCACATGCAAATCCACCATCACACCTTCCGGAGAAGCGCCTGCTTCACGCTTGATCACATTCGCAGATTTTCTTCCGATGCCGGAATACTGCGTTAGTTCTTCCATCGTGAGAGGAATGTTTTTATCCTCTTTGATTTGCTGCGCTGTTTTCACAAGCCACTTCGCTTTGTTTCCGAAGTTCCGCACTTTGTTGATGTAGGGTGTAAGATCATCGGGCGATGCTTTTGAGAGCGATGCCATGTCAGGATAAGCTTCAAAAAATTTCGGAGCAAGTTGATTGATGTTTCGATCTGAATCCTGCGCAGATAAAACAACCATAACTAATAGTTGATAAATGCTTTGATATTCGAGCGGATGTTTTTTGCCTTTGTATTTTTTAAGAAGAGGTTGAAGTGCTTTTGCCCAATCGACTTTTGATGCCATGATGATCAAGATTTGAACCGTTAAATCTAAAAACTATTCGGCTGTAAAATTCAAACCTAATTTCGCGTAACATTTCCATGAATTTTCTCACGCTCGAAAATATTTCCAGGTCGTATGCAGATAAACTGCTGTTCGAAAAAATTTCCATCAGCATCAATGAGGGCGAGAAGATTGCACTGGTGGCGAAGAATGGAACAGGAAAAACTTCATTGCTGAAAATTGCTGCCGGAATTGAAAAGCCAGATGAAGGAAAGGTTTATTTACGGAAAGAAATCAAAACAGAATTTCTCGAACAGGAACCGTCACTTCATCCTGAAAAAACGGTGATGGATGAAGTCTTCGATTCGTCCCTTCCGGTTTTAGATGCCATAAAAAATTACGAGCGAAGCCTGCTTCATCCCGGTGAAAAAGAAAATCTCAATCGGGCCATGGAGGAAATGGATTTGCTGAAAGCATGGGCTTTCCAGCACATTGGGATCCTAAGCTTAGAATTCCACGTGGACAAGTTGTCG
>JADMIO010983841.1_pt1 | contig 61457 bp, 48 predicted proteins | sample 8958161 | NCBI WGS metagenome assembly JADMIO01 (sample SAMN16585339, study PRJNA669376) | soil metagenome | isolation source: Crop rotation soil | place: USA: Cullars Rotation, Alabama | collected 2011
ACGAAAGGCCCAGTCTTTCGACTGAGCCTTTCGTTTTATTTGACCATGTTGGTATGATTTAAATTAATACGACTCACTATAGGGTCAGTGCGGCCGCGACTTCAAGTCACGTGAATTCCAAGCTTCGGATCCCACTGTGCTGGAAAGAGCGGCTGGTGGCTTCCGTCCCCGTGCCGGTCTGAGGATGAGCGAGCTTCCCCTTCCCGCCGCGTCCCGGCGCCGGCGGCAGCGCTCGACGCCGGAGGGGATCCGCATCACCACGGTGGGGCTCTGGTTCGTCCTCTTCACCCTGCTGGTGGCGATCGCCGCCACCAACACCGGCAACAACGCCCTCTACGCGGTGCTGGCGCTGATGTTCGCCGTGCTCATCGTCTCCGGGGTGATCTCGCGCCAGAACGTGCGCCGCCTGGCCGTCGAGCTCACCGCGCCCGACGAGGTGTTCGCCAACCGCCCCTTCCCGGTCGCCTTCCGCCTCGAGAGCCGCGGCCGTTTCCTGGGGCGCTGGTTCCTGCTGGTGAGCCTCGACCGCGCGAGCCGGCCGCTGCTCATCCCCTACCTGCCGCGGCGGGGGCGGAGCGCCGGGCAGATCGAGACCCTGGTGCCGCGCCGGGGCGTCCACCGCTTCCCCTTCGTCCACCTGTCGAGCCTCTTCCCCTTCGGCTTCTTCCGCAAGGGCGAGCGCTACCGGGTCGACCTCGAGATCCTGGTCTTTCCCGAGCTCTTCGCCGCCGGCGCCCTGCCCAACGAGGGGATCGCCGAGCTGGGCGACGACGTGACGCGGCGCATCGGCCGCGGCCACGGCCTCCACTCGCTGCGCAAATTCCGCCTGGGCGACGACCCGCGCGGCATCCACTGGAAGCAGACGGCGCGCACCGGCGACATGATCTTCATGGAGCGCGAGGCGGAGCAGAGCCGGCGACTGTCCGTCCTGTTCGACAACGCGGTCGGCAAGCTCGACCCCGAGAGCGAGGGCGAGCGCCGCTTCGAGCGCCTGGTGAGCGAGGCGGCGACCGTGGCCCTGGACGGCCTCGCTCAGGGGTTCGACATCGAGCTCGTGACCCGCGACCGCAAGATCTCCTTCGGCACCGGAATGCGGCAGCGCCTGGCGGTGCTCGAGCTCCTGGCGCGGGTGGCGCCGCGCGAGCCGAGCCGCGAGCCGCTCTCCGGCAGCGATCCGCGCTGCCGGGTGGTGCGCTTCGAGCTCGAGCGGCTCGAGCCCTGGCACGCCGCGTGGCCGGCGGCGGCGGACGGAGGGGGGCGGTGAGCTTCGCCCGCGAAAAGCGCCGCCTGATCGGCTGGCTCGCCCTCCTGGCGCCCCTCCCGCTGCCGTTCAACGAGGTCATCAGCTGGCCCACGGCCGGGCTCTACCTGCTGGTGGTGCTGCTCTTCCTCATCCGCGCCGCCGGCGATCCGCCGCGCTGGATGCCGACCTGGGCAATGAACGTCCTGGGTTTCGCCTACCTGCCGGTCTTTGGCCTCGACCTCTTCGTCCTGAATGCCGGGCGGCTGGTCGGGCCGGTCCTCCACCTCCTCCTCTTCACCCTGGCGGTCAAGCTCTTCGCGCTCTTCCGGGAGCGCGACAAGTGGCAGTGCGCGATCGTCATCTTCTTCCTCTTCCTGGCGGCGATGGGGACCAGCGTCCACCCGACGATCGTCCTCTACCTGCTGGCCTTCCTCGGGCTCGCCCTGTGGACCCTGGCCCGCTTCGCCCTGCTCCACGTCCTGCAGAGCTTCGGGCGCGACGATCCGGCGTTGGCCCGCGTCCCCCTGCGCGGCGTGCTGGCCGCCACGATGGCCGCCGCCCTGGTGCTCTCGGTCCCCCTCTTCGCCCTCCTGCCGCGCGTCTCCTCGCCCTACATCCTGGGGCGCGGCGTCGGCACCGGCACGCAGATCGAGGCCGCCGGCTTCACCGACGAGGTGACGCTCGACACCATCGGGCAGATCCGCAACAACCGCAACGTGGCGGTGCGCATGCTGTACCAGGGAGCGTCGCAGCCGGAGGCGGCCGACGTGCGGATCAAGGCCGCCACCTTCGACCTCTACCAGCGCGGCAGCTGGCGGCGCTCGCCGCTGCGCGGCGGGCTGCCGCGCGTCCAGGGCGTCCGCTTCCGCCTGGCCCCCGGCGAGCCGGTGCGCTGGGTCGAGATGTGGCTTCAGCCGCTGCGCACCCAGAGCCTCCCGCTGCCGGTCGAGGCCCTGGTGGTCGAGCCGCGGTCTCCCGATCTGGTGGTCGATCAGGGCGGCGCGGTGTCGTTCCCCGTCACCCCGCTCGAGGTGCGCAACTACAGGGTCGGCCTGGCCGACCATCCGGTCCTGACCGGCTCGGTGCCGCGTCCGGCCGACGTCGAGCCGGCGCTCGATCTGTCGGGCGTCACGCCGCCGATCTCCGACCTGGCCCACCAGATGGCGGGAACGGGGAATTCCGCCGAGCGCGCCGCCCGGCTGGAGCAGGTCCTGAGCCACGACTACACCTACACGACCAATCTGGCTGCCCCGAAAGGCGACAACGCCATCGAAGACTTCCTCTTCCGCACGAAGAGCGGCCACTGCGAGTACTTCGCCTCGTCGATGGTGTTGATGCTGCGCTCGCAGGGGATCCCGGCGCGCCTCGTGACCGGCTTCCTGGGCGGCGAGTACAACCCCTTCGAGGGCTACTTCATCGTCCGCCAGAGCAACGCCCACGCCTGGGTCGAAGCCTGGCTGCCGGACCGCGGCTGGGCCCTCTTCGACCCGACCCCGCCGGCCGGCCGCCCCGCCGCCGCCGAGGAGGGCCTGAGCCTGCTGATGCGCCAGGCGTGGGACTTCGTCCTCTTCCGCTGGGACCGCTACGTCCTCACCTTCGGCCTGGCCGACCAGCTGCAGATCATGGGGCGGCTCCACCAGGTCTGGCAGTCGCTGATGAGCCTCTTCGACTCGACCCCGACAGCCAAGCCGGCCAACCCCCACCACCCGCCCAGCGGCACCGGAATTCCCGGCGCCGAAACGGTAGCCGCGACCGCCGAGAAGCGCCAAACCTGGATCGCCGCCGGCGCCGCCGCGATCCTGCTCCTCGCCGCCGCCTGGTTCCTCTGGCGCCGGCGGTCGCCCCTCTCCGCCGTCGCCGCCTACCGCAAGCTCCAACGCCGCCTCGGCAGCTCCGGCCTTCCCCTCTCCCCAGCCTCCCCACCCCTCGCCGTACGGGAAGCCGCCACCACCCGCTTCCCCGAAGCCGCCCAAGGCACCGGCAAGGTGATCGACTTCTATGTCCGCGAGAGCTTCGGCGGAGAGGATCTCACCGAGGCCGAACGCGCCGACTTGGCCGAGTCGCTCCGCACCGCCGAGCGCGGCCTCAAGGCGGCGCGGGCGGGGCGGTAGGGGGCAGCATCCAGCAGTAAGCCCACCGCAACTAAACACAGGCCTTCCTTTTCGTGTCTCCCTCTTTGGGTGGTTGGCGTCTGTCCGCCCGCCATCCATCTCCGAGGAGGTATGGCTGCCATGGCACGGAAGAGTTGGGCTCGGTCCCGTTGGGTGGATTGCTCGATCCGGTGGGGGGCGCTTCTGCTGGTTCTGCTGGCCATGCCTCGGGGGTTGAGCGCACAGCTCCTGTCGGCACCGACGCCTTCGTCACCGGCGAGCGGGGCGACGGGGGTGTCGACGGCGCCGAGCTTCAGCTGGTCGAGCGTGACGGGGGCGAACCGCTACTGGCTGACGGTGGCGACGAGCAGCTCGACACTGCCGACGGACCCGAACGCGACCAGCTGCCCATCGTGCACGATCAGCTGCACGACGACGGGGACGAGCCACACGGCGGGCTCGTCGTGCACCACGGGGCAGAGCCAGGCGTTGGCCGCCGGGACGACCTACTTCTGGCGGGTGCAGGGGTGGAACACCAATGGCACCCAGGGCAACTACTCGGGCACCCGAAGCTTCAGCACGGCGGCATCGCTGTTGCCGGCGCCGTCCCTGTCGACGCCGTCGGACGGGGCAACGGGGGTGTCGACAACGCCGAGCTTCAGCTGGTCGAGCGTGACGGGAGCGAATCGCTACTGGCTGACGGTGGCGACGAGCAGCTCGACGTTGCCGACGGATCCGAACGCGACCAGCTGCCCGTCGTGCACGATCAGCTGCACGACGACGGGGACGAGCCACACGGCCGGCTCGACGTGCACGACGGGGCAGAGCCAGGCGTTGGCCGCCGGGACGACCTACTTCTGGCGGGTGCAGGGGTGGAACACCAACGGCACGCAAGGCAACTACTCGAGTAGCCGGAGCTTCAGCACGGCCACGACATCGCTGTTGCCGGCGCCCGTCTTGTCCACGCCGTCGGACGGGGCGACGGGGGTGTCGACGACGCCGAGCTTCAGCTGGTCGAGCGTGACGGGAGCGAACCGGTACTGGCTGACGGTGGCGACGAGCAGCTCGACGCTGCCGACGGATCCGAACGCGACCAGCTGCCCGTCCTGCGTGATCAGCTGCACGACGACGGGGACGAGCCACACGGCGGGCTCCTCGTGCACCACGGGCCAGAGCCAGGTGTTGGGCGTCGGGACGACGTACTTCTGGCGAGTCCAGGGATGGAACACCAATGGCACCCAGGGCAACTACTCGGGCACCCGGAGCTTCGCCACCCAGAGCGGTGGCGTGCCGGACATCCGGATCTCTCCCTTGTCCTTGACCTTCGCCACGAGCAACCGGGCGGCCGCCGGCAAGGCGGGGCCTCTGGATCTCCTGCCGGACGCCCGGGCGGATGCAGAATTCCCGGCGGTGATCAGCCACGAGCTCACCGTCGAGCTCGCCAATCCGGCCCGCTTCCGGGCCTTGCAGGGCCTGGCCGTGACGGCGGATGGCCTGCGGCTGGTGGCCGGAGCGCCGGAGGGGAGCGCGGAATCGGTCCCCCTCGCGGCTCCGGCACCCTTTACGGCGGTCGGCGCCCGCTGGACGAGCTCGACGGTCGAGGGCGGCTGGTCGGTCGCCTTCCGCTACTCGCAGGACGGCATCGACTGGTCGCCCTGGGTGGAGGCCCCGGTCGACGAGCACCTGTCGGATCCGTCGTCCCGGCAGTTCTTTGCCACCCTGAGCCCGGTGAAGGGCGGGGCGAGATTCATCCAGGCCTCGGTGCGGGCCCGGCGGCAGGCGGCGCCGTCGGTCCTCAAGTCGCTGGCTCTGGTCTTGATCGACCCGGGTCCGACGCCGGTTGCCGTCCTCGCGCGCCTCAAGAGCGCCGCGCAACCGCCGGTCCTGTCGCGCACCCAGTGGGGCTGCCCGGATGGCGAGAGCTCGCCCCTGTGGCCGCCGGCCTATACGACGGTGACGCACCTCATCATCCACCACACCGACACCTCCAGCTCGGCGGTCGACTGGCCCGCCGAGGTGCGCAGCATCTGGAGCTATCACACGACCACCCGCGGCTGGGGCGACATCGGCTACAACTACCTCATCGACCCGACCGGCGTGATCTACGAGGGCCGGGCCGGCGGCAACGATGCGATCGGTGCCCATTTTTCCTGCCAGAACTCCCACACGCAGGGCGTCGCGCTCCTGGGGACGTACACCTCCACGACGCCGACCGCGGCCGCGCTGCAGAGCCTCAAGACCTTGCTGGCTTGGATCGCCTCCCGGGAGGGGATCGATCCCACCGCGATGGTCTTTCATCCGGGCACGCAGCTCGATCTCCAGACCCTGAGCGGGCATCGGGACGGCAATCCGTCGACCCAGGTCTGCAACACCACCACCTGCCCGGGCAACTCCCTGTACGGGCTCCTCCCCGGGCTGCGGGCCGACGTCGCCGCGCTCCTCGCGGGAACGGGCAGCGGCCAGAGCTTCACCATCTTCAACGACGGCACCGCGCCGCTCTCGGTCACCTCCCTGCAGCTGCAGACGGCCGGTCCCTGGATTCAGTGGACGCCGGGGGCGCCGTTCACGGTCCCGGCCGGCGGCTCGCAGCAGGTCACGGTGACCGTCGATGCGAGCGCCGCTCCGGCCGGCTCCTCGACCCGCCGGCTGCTGGTCTCGTCGAACGATCCGGATGAGAGCCCGTATCCGGGGGGTGTCGACATCGTCGTCAATCGCCCGACCCCCGCCTGCTATCCCCTGACGCTCGCGCACACCGGCACCGGCGGCAATCCCGCGGCGTCGCCATCCGGCTCGACCGGCTGCCCGACGGCCCAGTACACGGCCGGGGCCTCGATCCAGCTGTCGGCGAGCCCCGCCGCGGGTTGGGTCGTGGCGGGCTGGAGCGGCACCGACAACGACGGCAGCACCTCGTCGAACAACTCCCTCACCATGCCGGCGGCGGGCCAGACGGTTGCGGTCACCTATGTCCAGGCACCGGCGGCCTGCTTCGCGCTGGCCCTGACGCACTCCGGCTCGGGGGACGAGCTGGCGGCCTCGCCTCCCAACTCCGCCGGCTGTTCCGCCGGCCGCTACTCGGCGGGAGAATCGATCGAGCTCACCGCCAATCCCGCCGCCAGCTGGCGGGTCGAGGGGTGGAGCGGCACGGTCGATGACGGTGCGACCGCGACCACCAATACCGTCGTCATGCCGGCGAGCGACCATGCCGCGTCGGTGAGCTATGTCCAGGTCTCGCCGACCTGCTACGCGCTGTCGCTCTCCCACACCGGCACCGGCAGCGATCCGTCCGCCTGGCCGGCGAGCTCCAGCACCTGCGCGCCGGGGCATTACCTCGCCGGCTCGTGGGTGGAGCTGACGGCGAGCCCCGCCGCCGGCTGGACCGTCGGCGGCTGGAGCGGCACCGACGACGACGCGAGCCATTCGACCACCAACAGCGTGACCCTGCCGGCGAGCGACGTGGCCGTGTCCGTGAGCTATGTCCAGAGCACCGCCACCTGCTATCCGCTGACCCGGTCGCACACCGGCCAGGGGGCGGACCCGAGCGCCTCGCCGGCGAGCTCCGCCGGCTGCCCGGCGGGGCAGTACGCGGCCGGGCAGGCGATCCAGCTGACGGCGAGCCCGTCGGCCGGCTGGAAAGTGCGAAGCTGGAGCGGCACCAGCCGCGATGGCAGCACCGCCGCCACCAACTCGCTGACCATGCAGGCCAGCGCCAGCGCCGTCTCCGTGGCCTACATGCAGGCTCCGGCGGCACCGTCTCTCAAGTTCTACACCTTGGCCCCGTGCCGGCTCGCCGACACGCGGTCGGGACCGCCGGCCAATTCGGGCGTCGTGTATGGTCTCCAATTCACCGGGACGTGCGGGATTCCGTCCGCCGCCATCGCCGTCGCCGCCAACGTCACGGTTGTCGGGGCGACCGGAGCGGGATTCCTCACCCTCTGGCCGGCGGATCAGGCCAATCCGGGAACCAGCACCCTCAACTTCCGGCAAAGCCAGATCAAGGCCAACAACGCCGTGGTGAGGCTGGCCACCGACGGCCGGGGAGACATCAAGTACATGCCCTCGATCGCCGGCAACGGCTCCGTCCACGTGATCGTCGACGTCGCGGGCTATTTCGGTCCTTAGCCCTGGCGGGGCCCATTTGATACCGTAGCCGTCATGAGATTTTCCTTAGGCGGTGCCCTGATCGCCTGCAGCCTGCTCCTCTTGGCGGGGGGCGAGGCTGCCGGGCCGCCGCCGGGTGGCGAGAGCGAGCGGCTGCGTCGGCTTGGCCCTCGCCTACAAGGTCGGGGAGCGGAAGATCCAGGAGCTCCGTGCCGGCGCGCAAAAAGAGCTGGGACCGGCCGCCCGCTCGAGCGGGCGGCCGGTGCCGTCGAGGGCTACTTGAAGTAGCCGTTGACGTCGAGCACGAAGTTGGCGAGCCCGGCCGAGCCGTTCTGGAAGGTGATCGAGCCGCCGGAAGTTGGCAGCTTCAGGACCACGTTGTTGGCCTTGACCTGCCCGACGCGGAAGTTGAGCAGGCTGGTCGAGGTCGGGTTGCCCGTGGCGTAGGCGTTCAGGAAACCGGCGGCTAGGGGTGCTACGACGGTGATGTTGCCGGAGACCGCCTTGGCGTCGGCCGGAATGCCGCAGCTCCCGGTCACCGTAAAGCTGCGGGTCGCCGAGGCGGCGAGCGCCGGCCCGCCCAGCGCGCCGTTGGCGTTCCGGGTGTCGATCAGACGGCAGGGCGGCACGGTGTAGAACTTGGACGCCGTCGCCCCGGCGCCGGCTGGGAAGACGCAGATGCCCACCTTGGAGGTAATGATGGGGTTGATAAGGTCGAGCGTCCGTTGGTGGAAGACCGACGAGGAGGTGCAGCCTTGCGGCGAGATGTGGCAGTAGCTCATCACCGTCCCCTGCACATTGGTGACGCCATTGACCGTGGTCGGGGCCGGACAGGAGGTCGCCCCGGTGTAGCAGGCCTCCAGGTTGTAGCAGGTGTCGATCGGCGGACTGTAGCAATGGGTGTGTGGAGAGCCAAAATTGTGGCCGAGCTCGTGGCCGACCAGTTTGACATCGTTTGAGGCACTCAGCGAAGGCTGTGGGAAAACCTGGCTGAAACTGTAGCCTGAGGAGGAGCTGCACAAGGGGGTCGGTGTGACGAACGCGATCCCCGATGCAGAGGCGAAAGGCGGATCGGGTTGGGGTTGCTTGCCCGACAGCATCATGGCGAGCGCGCGGGTGATGCTGCCATTGTTGGTCTGCCAGTAGCCGGCGAACTCGTTGAGCTTGTTGTTGTCGGCGGCGCCTGCGGCCGCCTGGTTGTAGGGGTCGGGTTGGGAGGAGATCCGCAGAAAGGTGACCCCCTGCAGCAGGCGGACGTTCAAATCGCGCTCGTACATGACGTTCATTCCAGTGATCAGCTGCGCGACGTAGTTGGTGGCGCTGGTGGTGTTGTCGCTGAACTTGAGCTGCATCAGCTCGTTGTCGGTGTCGACGGCAACCGTGGCGGTGTGCAGAGTCGCCAGCGTCTTGCTCGGGAAGAGCGAGCTGGTCGGCGGTGGCGCCAGAAACGCCGAGCCGGCCAAGTCATGGGAGGTGGTACCACAGCCAAACTGGCTTGGCTTCAGGCCCTCGGGCGCGAAGGCTTCCGCCTTGGCCACGGCGTAGCGGCCGTCGGCCGCCCGCCGGAGGGCGTAGACCTCGCCCAAGACCTCGGCGCTGCCATCGAGCTCGCCGGTCTGGGGGTCGATCGACAGCCAGACTCCGGCCTTGCCGTCGGTCGAGGCGCCGCCAAAGAAGGCGAGGCGCGAGCGGGGGACCTCGACCTTCCCCTCGGGGCCGATCTTGTAAATGTGCGCATCGGGCGCGTAAACCTCGCGCCGAGTGAGGATGACCTCCTGGAAGACCTCCGGCGCGAGCGGCCAGTCGGTCACCCAGAGCGGCTTGTCGAACGGTGCCGCGAGGAGCTTCGGGACCAGCTCGTCGGTCAGGGCGACGAGCTGGCCGCCGGACAAATGGGCCGACCGCTCCGCCAACTCGGGCTGGGTGGCGCGCAAGGTCTGAGCGACGGCGAGGGCGGGAGCGGTGCCGGCGAGGACGGCGAGGAACAGCGGGTACAGACGTGCGTAGCTTTTCATCTTCTAGCGCATCTTGAAACCATCGCGACCTGGTGCGGACGACGAAGTTGCCGGTAGAAGCAGCAAGAAGAGTGCCAGTTGAGGATATGCCCGGCCGCCCGGGTTGCCGCGCGCTTTTTGTCAGGTCAGGGGGCGTGGGGCGACCTTAATTTGTCACGCGTCCCCCAGACGCGGAGCACGCGGCCGAAGTCGTACCCGAGCTCCGGAGCCCCGGGGGGCCCACGGGGCTGACGTCCGCCGCGGCGTCGGACGACGTCGAGCGCGGGCCGGCCCGGAGCGCTTTCGCCCCGGGCCGGCCAGGGGCTTACTTGAAGTAGCCGTTGACGTCGAGCACGAAGTTGGCGAGCCCGGCCGAGCTGTTCCGGAAGGTGATCGAGCCGCCGGAGGTGGGCAGCTTCAGCACGACGCTGTTGGCCCGGATCTGCCCGACGCGGAAGTTGAGCAGGCTGGTGGTGGTCGGAGTGCCCGCGGCGTAGGCGTTCAGGAAGCCGGCGGCGACGGGGGAGATGACGGTCAGGTTGCCGGAAACCGCCTTGGCGTCCGCCGGGATGCCGCAGCTCCCGGTCACCGTGAAGCTGCGGGTGCCCGAGGCCGCGAGGGCCGGCCCCCCCAGGGCGCCGAGGGCGTTGCGGGTGTCGATCAGGCGACAGGGCGGCACGGTGTAGAACTTCGAGGCCGCGCTCGACCCCCCGCCGGCCCCGCCGGCCGGGAAGACGCAGATTCCCACCTTGCCGGCCACGATCGGGTTGATGATGTCGAGCGTCCGCGGATGGAAGACGCCCGACGCGGTACAGCCGCCCAGCAGGTGGCAGTAGCTCATCAGCGTCCCCTGCACGTTGGTGACGCCGTTGATCGTCGTCGTCGCCGGGCAGGACGGCGTGCCGGCGTAGCAGCCGCGCCCGGCCTCGCCGTTGTAGCAGGTGTCGACCGGCGGGTTGTAGCAGTGCGTGTGGTCCGAGCCGAAGTTGTGCCCGAGCTCGTGGGCCACCAGGTTGACGTCGAACGACGCGTTGAACGACGGCGAGCGGAAGACCTGGCTGAAGCTGTAGCCCGAGGAGGGGCTGCAGAGGCCGTTGATGTAGCCGATGCCGGAAGCCCCGTTGGAGCTCGGCGATTTACCCGAGAGCATCATCGCCAGGGCGCGGGGGATGCTGGCGTTGTGGGCCGACCAGTAGCCGGCGAACTCGGAGAGCTTGTTCGAGTCGGCACTGCCCGAGGCCGCCTGGTTGTACGGGTCGGGCTGCGACGAGACGCGGAGGATGGTCGTCCCCTGGAGCAGGCGGACGTTCAGGTCGCGCTCGTAGATCACGGTCATGCCGGCGAAGAGGGCGGCGATGTAGTTGGTGGCGGTGGTGGTGTTGTCCATGAACTTGGACTGCAGGAGCTCGTTGTCGGTGTCGACCGCGACGGTCGTGGTGTGGAGCGAGGCCAGCGCCTTGGTGGGGAAGAGGGGCTCGCCCGCCGGCTGGGTCAGGAAGGAGGAGCCGGCCAGAGCGCGGAGCTCTTCCTCGCCGCAGTTGAAGGGCTGCGGCGTCTCGGGGACGAAGGCCTTGGCCGCCGCCACGGCGTAGCGGCCCTCGTCCGCCCGCCGCAGCGCGTAGAGCTCGCCCTGGACCTGGGCGTTGCCGTCGACCTCGCCGGTCTCCGGGTCGATCGACAGCCAGAGGCCGGCCTTGCCGTCGACCGAGCTGCCGCCGAAGAAAGCGAGGCGCGAGCGGGGCAACTCGACCTGCCCTTGGGGGCCGATCTTGTAAATGTGCGCATCGGGCGCGTACACCTCGCGCCGGGTGAGGACGACCTCCTGGAAGACGCCCGGCGCCACGGGCCAGTCGGTCACGGTGATCGGCTTTTCGAACGGGACCGAGAGGAGCTTCGGGACCAGCTCGTCGGTCAGGGCGAGGACTTGCCCGCCGGCCAATTTGGCCGACCGCTCCGCCAGCTCGGGCTGGGTGGCGCGGAGGGTCTGGGCTTCCAGGAGGGCGGGGGAGGTGCAGGCGAGGAGGGTGAGGAACAGCGGGTACAGACGGGTGTATCTTTTCATCTTGCGGTGCATCTCGAGACCATCGCGACCTGATGCGGACGACGAAGTCGTCCAAAGGGGAGCAAGAAAAGTGCCAGTTAGCGGATATGCCTGGCCGCCATGCCGTGGGCGCTTTTGGCAGCCCGCCTGCGCGGCACGGCCTGATTTGTCACGACGCCCGAGGTCGGTGGCACGTATGCTGTGTGGACATATCCCGTCCGCCCATCTCGATTCCGGAGGCTCCGTTCCATGAAGAGAAAGCGCCCTTCGAAGCTCTCCCTGCGCAAGGACACGCTGGTGGCCCTGGCGAACGCCCAGGGCGGTTACTGCAGCAACTCGACCCTCTCAGCGCAGGTTTCCCTCTGCGTGGTCAACACCGGCGGCGGACCGCCGCGGCCCATCCCCGAGTGCGGGCCGGTCGAGTGACCTAAGGTCCAGGGCCGGAGCCGGGCTCCCCGGCTCCGGCCCCTCGGGCGCCCGCTCCCTCGCCTGTGCGATACTGTGCACAGAGTGCACTCGTTCCTCTCGAGGGGATGATGACGACTGTAGCGAAGGGCATCAGAATTTCGGACGAGCTGGAACGGGCCATCTTGCAGGAGTCGCGGGCTCGTGGCCGATCGTGGTCCGCGATGACCGCCGAGCTTCTGGAGGAGGCGATCCGCATCCGCAAGGCGCCGGGAGTTCTCTTCGTCGATGGCCCGGCAGGGCGGCGCGCCACGTTGGCGGGTTCGGGATTGGACGTTTGGGAAGTGATCGCGACCTGGAAGGAGGGTGGGGACGAGCTCCTGCGGCAGAGCTATCCCTGGCTGACGGAGCCTCAGCTCCGCGCCGCGTTGGGCTATTACGAGCTCTATCCCCAGGAGATCGACGCGCGCCTCGCGCGCGAGGCTTCATGGACCCCCGAACGGGTGCAGCGGGAGCTGCCATTCGCTCGGCCACGCCGTAGCTGACGAACCGGCTACGGCCGATGCGGTTCCTTCTCGACGAAGACTTGAACCCCGAAATCGCCACCACCGGGCGCGGCCTGGGCCTGGACGTTCTCTCTGTCCACGAAATCGGCCGGCGTGGCTTTGGCGACGAGGAGCAGCTACGGCATGCGGCGGCGATCGGGAGGATCTTCGTCACCCGCAACCGCGACGACTTCATCCGCCTCACTGTCCTCTTTTTTCAGACCACCAAGCCGCACGAGGGGGTCCTCATCGTCCCGCGCAGCTTGCCCAACCATCGGCCCGAACGGGTCGCCCATGCACTGAAAGGCTGGCAGGACGAGCACGAGAGCCACCCCGGCTCCTACTTCCTCGACTTCCTGGCTGCGGTGTGAGCCGGCAGCGACCGAGGTTCCCTTCTCTCAATCCGCCGGCACCGCGATTCGCCGGCGCGGTGCGTCCTAAATTGTCACGATGCCCGAGGTCGGTGGCACATATGCTGTGCGGGCATACCCCGCCCGCCCATCTCCATTCGGAGGCTTCATCCCATGAAGAGAAAGCGCCCCTCGAAGCTCTCGCTGCGCAAGGACACGCTGGTGGCCCTGGCGAACGCCCAGGGCGGCTACTGCAGCAACTCGACCCTCTCGGCGCAGGTTTCCCTCTGCGTCGTCAACACCGAGGGACGCACCGTTCCCGAGTGTGCCACGCCGGTCAACTGAATCGTTTCGACAAGCCTCGCCGCCCCCTCTTTGAGGAAATGCCCGCAAGGAGGGGGCGCTCGGCGCTCCTACGGCTCTTTCGCGGCTAAGGCGATCTCCCCGTCCACCAGCTCGACCTCCGCTACTCCGCCGCCCTGGGCCAGGGGGCCGAAGAGGAGGAGCTCGGTCAGCGGGCGCTTGATCGACTCTTCGATCACCCGTGCCAGGGGGCGGGCGCCGAAGGACGGGTCGTAGCCTTTTTGGGACAGGCGCTCGCGCGCCTCGGGGGTGACCTCGAGCTTGACCTTCTTTTCGAGCAGCTGGAGGGCGAGCTCGTTCATCATGCGGTCGACGATCTTCCCCATGACGGTGGGGGAGAGGGCGTTGAAGGTCAGTCGGGCGTCGAGGCGGTTCCTGAACTCGGGGGAGAAGAGCTTTTCGTAGGCCTTGTCCCCCTCGGCCTGGCGTGGCCCCCCCTCCTCGCCGAAGCCCAGGCCCCGCTGCGCCATCTCGCGCGCGCCGACGTTCGAGGTCATGAGCAGGATGACGTGGCGGAAGTCGGCCGGCTTGCCGTTGGTGTCGGTCAGCGTGCCGTGGTCCATCACCTGGAGGAGGACGTTGAAGACGTCCTCGTGCGCCTTCTCGATCTCGTCGAGCAGCAGCACGGCGTGGGGGTTCTTCGACACCGCCTCGGTCAGCAGCCCGCCGCGGTCGTAGCCGACGTAGCCCGGGGGGGCTCCCACCAGCCGGGAGACGGTGTGGCGCTCCATGTACTCGCTCATGTCGAAGCGCAGGAACGAGATGCCGAGCACCTTGGCGAGCTGCTTCGCGACCTCGGTCTTGCCGACGCCGGTGGGGCCGGTCAAGAGGAACGAGCCGACCGGCTTCTGCGGGTCGCGCAGACCCGCCCGCGCCACCTTGATCGCCGATACCAGGCGCGCGATCGCCTCATCCTGGCCGAAGACGACGTTCTTGAGCTCTCCCTCCAGGCGCTGCAGCTGCTCGCGGTCGTCGCCCACCACGCTCCGCGGCGGGATCTGGGCCATGGCGGCCAGGACCGCCTCGACGTCGGCGACGCCGACCTTCTTGCCACCGCGCAGAGCCACCGCCGACCCCGCCTCGTCGAGCAGGTCGATGGCCTTGTCGGGGAGCTTCCGATCGCGCAGGTAGCGGCCGGCCAAGGCCGCCGCCGTCTTGACCGCGGCCTTGCCGTACTTGACGCCGTGGTGCTCCTCGTAGCGCTCCTGGAGGCCGGCGAAGATGCGCACCGTCTCGGCCTCCGAGGGCTCGTTGACCTCGACCTTCTGGAAGCGCCGGGCGAGCGCCTGGTCGCGCTCGAAGGTCTGGCGGAACTCCTCCCAGGTGGTGGCGCCGATCACCCGGAGCTTGCCGTCGGCGAGCGCGGGCTTCAGCAGGTTCGAGGCGTCCATGGTGCCGCCGCCGGCGGCGCCCGCGCCCACCAGGGTGTGGATCTCGTCGACGAAGAGGATCGGCCGGTCGAGCTCGGCGAGCGCCGCCAGCACCGCCTTCAGCCGGTTCTCGAAGTCCCCCCGGTAGCGCGTGCCCGCGAGGAGCGCGCCCAGGTCGAGCCGGAAGACGCGCGCTTCGGCGAAGGGCGCCGGCACCTCGCCGCGGGCGATCTTCCTTGCCAGCCCCTCGACCAGGGCGGTCTTGCCGACGCCGGGATCGCCGACGTAGATCGGATTGTTCTTCCGCCGCCGCTGGAGGATGTGGAGGGTGCGCTGGACCTCGACGCCGCGGCCGATCAGCGGATCGAGGTCGCCCTGGCGGGCGAGCTCGGTCAGGTCCTGGGTAAAGGCGGCCAGCACCTCGTCGCCTTCGCCGACGTCGGCCTCATCCTCGCCGTCCTCGCCGCCGAAGGAGATCTCGTCGTCGTCCCCCTCGCCCGGCCGGGCGCGCGGCGCCAGCAGGGCGGGGTGGAGCTTCGACACGCCGTGGGCGAGGTAGCTCACCACGTCGAGGCGCGACACCCCCTCCTCGTCGAGGAGGGTGACGGCGTAGGAGTCCTCCTCGGAGAAGAGGGCGACCAGGAGGTCCGCTCCGTCGACCTCCTCCTTGCCGGCGCTCTGTACGTGCATGCCGGCCATCGCCAGCACCCGCTGGGCGGAGAGCGAGAGGCGCGGCTCGTCGCCGTCCTCGAGGCGGTCGAGCTCGCTTTCGAGGTACTGGCCGAGGCGCTCCTTCAGCCGCTCGAGATCGGCGCCGGAGTGGCGCAGCACCTTGGCGGTCTCGCCGTCGAAGAGGAGGGCGAAGAGCAGGTGCTCGGTGCCGGTGTATTCGTGCCCCAGCCGTTCAGCCTCGCTGACGGCGACGGAGAGGGAGATCTGGAGGTCCTGGGAAAGTCTCATTCGCATGGCTTGATGGGTGCCGCGGGTCCTTTTATCCGACGCGCGGCTCCGATGGTGGTGAACCGCTGAGGGGGCCGGATCATTCCGCGTCGAGGGAAAAAGGGGCGTCCCCTCGCCCCCGTCCCCGCCGGCGCGTGCGTTCGTCAGGCCGCCGGGCGGGCCGGCCGGTACTCGATGCGGAAGCTCATCTTGGCGTCGGCGGTCCCCTTCAAGGCGAGCTTTTCCCCCTCGGCCTCCTGGCTCCCGTCAATCGTCAGTGGCCCCTCGGCCTCGAGCGACAGAAGGCGGCAGGTGGCCGAGTCGATGGCGGCCTTGCCTTTCAGGCTGAAGGTGAAGGCGGGCTCGTCCTTCTCTCCGCCCCCCTGGTTGCGGAAGCGCATCTCGACGTCGAAGCGGGCGAGCGGCGCGCCCTCGCCGCGGACGACCTCCGCCAGCACCATGCGGACCGACTCCAGCTGCTTGTCCTCGCCCAGGCCGAGCGCCGCGAGAACTTTCGGGTCATGCGGATCGACGGCGTCGCCGACCTTCCAGCTGCGCCCGCCGAGCGCGTCGCAGAACCCCTCCCACTGGCCGAGGAGTGCCATCTCCTGCTGGAGCGCCGCCTTCTCCTCCTCGGCGGTGATCTCGGCTCCCTGGGCGTCGCGCGCCGTGGCCTTGCCGTCCGCGAGATCGAGGGTGTAGGTCTTGCCGGCGACGGGGCGGGGCTTGACCTTCGTGCCGTCCATCCCCTCGGTCTCCTCGGAGACGCGGTAGCGCAGCCGGCGCTTGACGGGCTTGCCGTCGGCGACCGCCAGGGTCTCCCGCTCCAGCTCCTCCCGCTGGCGCTGGGTGATCGGCACCGAGACCTGGAAGCCGTTGGCCCCGGTGATCTCGATCTTGCCGGTGAATTCCATCCGGCTGGTCAGGACCTCGAACAGCCCCACGGTGGGCGGGGCCGTGGTGAAGGTCAACGGTTGCGCCAGGGCCGGGGCGAGCGGCAGCAGGACGGCGGCGATGGACAGCAGTCGCTTCATCGGTCTTCCTCCACAGCGGGCTCTGCACAGGATGTCGCAGAAGGCGGGGACGTTTCAAGTCGCCGCGCGCCTGCCGTCAGTCGTCGCCCGGCTCCGCCGGCTCGAGGGTGACGAGGAGCGGCATCCCCTGCTCGCGCGCTTCCGTCATCACCTCGGAGGCCTTGGTCTCGGCGGCCTCCTTGGGATAGATCCCCGCCACGCCGGCGCCCCGGTGGTGGATGTGCAGCATGATCTGGTTCGCCTCGGCGTGGGATTTCCGGAAGTGCTTGATGAGGACGTAGACCACGAAGTCCATCGAGGTGTAGTCGTCGTTGTGCAGGATGACCTTGAAGCGCTGCGGGCGCCTGGTCTTCTTGCGCTCCTCGAGGGCGACGGAGCCCTCGCGCTCGCGGTGCAGGTCGGGGACACGGGCCATTCCCTTAGTTGTAGTGCAGCGGAGCGCGGAGGGCAAGGAGGAGACGGCCGTGCGGAGGAGACCGGGCGGCGGCTCGCTGGGAGCGCGCCGGCGTCCCGCCGGCTCCTTTTCAGGGCGCCGGGTGCGCCTGCCGGTACTCGGTGAAGGTGACCTCGGGCTCGCCTTTCGCCGGCTGGCTGTGAAGCCGTACCTCGACGTCGAAGCGGGCGAGCGGGCCGTCCTCTCTCGGGAGGATCCTACCCCAACCGGTCGATCCGCCCGAGCTCGAGGGCGCGGGCGGCCGTCTTGCCGAGGACCCGCACGGCGCCCAGGAGGGCGGCGAAGCGGGGGTCGGCGGTCAGCCCCCTCTGATAACGGGCATAGATCTGCTGGGCGATGACGGCGATCTTGAACAGGCCGAAGGCGTAGAAGAAGACCAGGTCGCCGAGGTCGCGGCCGGTGGCCTCGGCATAGCGCTGGGCCACCTCCCGGCGCGTCAGGTTCCCCGGTGCCGTGGTCGGGCCCGCGGGGAGGCTCCGCAGGGCCGGATCGTCGTCCGGGTCCATCCAGTAGCCGAGCGAGGTGCCGAGGTCCATCCGCGGATCGCCGAGGGTCGCCATCTCCCAATCCAGCACGGCGCGGATCGCCGAGAGATCCGCGGCCAGCACGAGATTGTCGTACTTGAAGTCGTTGTGGATCAACGCCGCCGGGGCCGCGCTCTCGGGCGGCAGGTGATCGCCCAGCCAGGCGGCCACGGCGTCCATCGCCGGTACCTCGTCGGTCCGCGATTTCACCCAGCGCTCGCGCCAGCCGGCCACCTGGCGGGCGACGTACCCTTCCGGCCGGCCGAGGTCGCTCAAGCCGGCCGCGGCGGGATCGACGGCGTGAAGCTCGGCCAGCCCGTCGACCACCGCCTCGGACAGCCGCCGCATCGCCGCGGGCGGCAGCGCGAGCCCCGGTGGCAGGCGCGGCTGGCGCAGCACGATGCCGGAGACCCGCTCCATCAGGTAGAACGGCGCGCCGATCACCGCCGGGTCGTCGCAGGAGAAGAGGGCGCGCGGCGCCTTGGGATAGACCGCCGGGAGGCGGGAGAGGATGCGGTATTCGCGCCCCATGTCGTGCGCCGTCTTGACCGCGGAGCCCACCGGCGGGCGGCGCAGCACGAGCTCGCGCTCGCCGGCGGAGAGCAGGTAGGTCAGGTTCGAGTGGCCGCCGGGAAACTGCTCGACGGCCCAGGGGCCGGCGAGCGCCGGATCGCGCTCGGCGAGCCAGGCGGCCAGGCGGTCGGTGGGCAGCTCCTCGCCGGGGCGCACGGCTCCGGGGGAGTCGAGCGGACCGGTCGGTCCGCTGGCGCTCACTTCGCTCCCCGTGTCGCGGCCAGAATCCGCCGCGCTACCGCCGCCTTGTGCACCTCGTCCGGCCCGTCGTAGATGCGGGCGCCGCGCTCGTGGCGCCACCAGAAGGCGAGCGGCGTCTCGTCGGTCAACCCCAGGGCGCCGTGAACCTGGATCGCCCGGTCCAGGGTGCGCTGGAGGACGGCGGCGACGTGGAACTTGAGGAGGCCGATCTCGTCGCGCGCCGCGGCCGCGCCGTCGCGGTCGATGCGCCAGGCGGCGTGAAGCACCAGCAGGCGGGCGGCGTCGATCTCGGCGCGGCTCTCGGCGATCCACTCGCCGACCACGCCCTTGGCGCCGAGCGGCTCGCCGGGCGCCAGCTCGCGCCCCGCGGCGCGTTCGACCATCAGGTCGAAGGCGCGGCCGGCGATCCCCAGCCAGCGCATGGCGTGGTGAATCCGCCCCGGCCCCAGCCGCTCCTGGGCGAGGGCGAAGCCGGCGCCGTCGGCGCCCACGAGATTCTCGGCCGGCACGCGGACTTGCTCGAAGCGCACCTCGGCATGGCTCGCCCAGCCGGCGCCCGGGGCGCCCATCACCGGCAGATTGCGCACCCGCAAGAAGCCCGGGGCCTCGGTCGGCACGATCAGCTGGCTCGCCCGCCCATGCGGCTTCTCCGCCTCCGGCCGGGTGACCGCCATGACGATGCAAAACGCCGCCCCGTCGCAGCTCGAGGTGAACCATTTATGGCCGGAGAGGACGTATTCGTCCCCCTCCCGCACCGCCCGCGTATCGAGCCAGGTCGGATTCGACCCCGGCCGCCCGGGCTCGGTCATGCCGAACGCGCTGCGGATCTCCCCCCGCGCCAGCGGCCGAAGCCAGCGCTCCTGCTGCGCCGGCGTCCCATGGTGGAGAAGAAGCTCCATGTTGCCGGCGTCAGGTGCCTGAACGTTCACGGCGTAGTGGCCGAGAACATTGCGCCCGAGGATCTCGGCCAGCGGCGCAAACTCGAGGAGCGACAGCCCGAGCCCGCCCCACTCCCGCGGCAAATGCGGCGCCAGAAGCCCCCGCGCAACACCCGCCGTCCGCGCCGCAGCCAGAATCCGCTCGCTGGAGGCCGCCCCCTCGCCGGCGGCGAGAAACTCGCGCTCGAGCGGCGGCAGATCGAGGTCGACCAGAGCGCGAAAAGCGGGGATGAGCTCGGCGGTGCGGGGGGCGGGGGAGAAGTCCACGTGGGCAGTCTATCGCGCGCCCACGGCGACCTGCGCCACGAGGCGATTTTCACCAAGGCGCCACCGACTGGTAGGCTATACGCCCGTGCCCTTCCCCAGCCCTCGTCGCTGGTGCCGATTCCTGGCCGCTTTCGCCGTGCTGCCGTTCCTGGCGCTCGCCGCCTGCACCTCTACGGCGCCGCGTCCGGTCCCGCTCGTCGCCCCGCCGCCGGTCGGTCCGCCGCGGGTGCCGGTGATCGAGAGCGCGCTGTCGGAGATTCCCCTGTCGTTCACCATCCCCTGGCAGCGCCTCGGGGAGATGGCGAACGAGGCGGTGCCGCCGCATCTGGCGGCGCGGGTGGCGGAGGACTGGACGGGGGCGCTTTCGGACGACTGGTATTCCTACGACGTGGTGCGGCAGCCCGTGGTGTTGGGCTTTGCCAACGGGCGGATCACCTTCGAGGTGCCGGTCGCGGGGACGTTCGCCGCCGGTGGGCGGGCGGCGGGGTTGCCGGTGAAGGAGACGGTGCGGTTCCGTGGGCGTATCCATGGCAGCGTCTCGCCGCAGCTCGGGGCCGACTGGTCGCCGGTCCTGTCGCCGGAGCTCGACGCCGATTTCGACCGCGCCGAGATGAAGGTCTTCGGCCTGGTCAAGATCAGTGTGAAATCCAGGCTCAAGGAGCGGCTGGTGCCGCGGATGCGGCAGGCGTTCGTCGACGTCGTGGGCCGGATGGTCGAGGATCTCCATCTGCGCGCCCAGGCCGAGGCGGCGTGGCGCGGGCTCCATCTGGCGCACGCGATCGCGGCCGATCCGCCGCTCTGGGTGCGCTTCGAGCCGCGCCAGCTCTTCTTCCTGCCGCCTCAGGGCGACGGGACGGCGCTCACCGCCGGCCTGCTGATCCGCGGCAACCTGCGGGTCCATCTGAGCGGCCATCCGGCGTCGCCGGCGGTGACGCCGCTGCCGCCCTCGGAGACCGTGGCCGGGCTGCCGAGCCGCTACCGGCTCGAGGTGCCGGTGGTGCTCGAGTCGGCGGAGCTCTCCCGCGCCGTCTCGCGGCGGCTGGCCGGTTTCCACTACCGCTTCGCCAACTCGCTGCGCTTCGAGGCCGAGAGCGTCGACGTCTCGGCGCTCGGCGACAAGCTGGTCTTCGCCCTGGCCTTCCGCGCCACCCGCGGCACCACGGCGCCGCCGCTCTCCGGCCGCATCTACGTCGCCGGCAAACCGCTCTACGACCCCGCCACCCGCACCCTGGCGCTGGCCGACCTCGACTACGACCTGAAGACCCGCAGCTTCCTGCTCCACGCCGCGAGCTATTGGCTGCATTCGGACTTCCTGGCCAAGCTCGCGGCCGCCGCGCGGCTCGAGCTCGGGCCGATCCTCGACCAGGCGACGGCCGAGGCGCGGCGCATCGCCCGGGCCGTGGGCCTTCCCGCCGAGCTCGCCGGTCCGGTGGCGCTCGATGCCGTCCAGGTCCAGGACGTGGTAGTTGCCCAGGGAAACGTCTACCTGGCGACCGTGGCCACGGGGCCGGCGGCGGCGCTCCAGGCGAGCCGCCGGCCGGGGCGGTAGTTGCCGACCCCGGGCGGAGCCTCGACGGGGACGCCGCCGCGCTCAATTTCGCCTGGCAGCCCTCCCAGGCCAGGGCTGCAATCCGTACGAGTCAAGAGAGGCCTGGACGCTGGCCAGGGCTCCCTGAGCCGTGTCCAGCTGCTGGGCCATGTCCCGGTCCTGCGGCCGTGGACAAACCAGCGCGACCGCGCGATACCGGGTGTAGACCTCCGTCAGCTGACCGCGCACCTCGGGGTCCGGAGCCTTGAGCACGTCGCGGTCGGCGAGCAGCCGGTCGCAGGCGTTCTTCAGGTTTTCGCAGGCCGGACGGAGAAAGCGGTCCCCGGACTCGAGCGCAAGATGAAAGCGGGAGATGGCGAGCCCGGCCGCCAAGGCCTTGGGCTCGCTCGTTCGGTACCAGCCTTCCATCGCGCTCTGGAGCGGCCTCTCGGTCAGTCGACGTGGAGGGGGATTCGCCGCGGCCGGATGGGCGGTCCAGCCGACCCGGGGCAGCTCGCACGGCTCTCGTGGATGGTTGCGCCATTCCGCGAGGGCCCGCTGGCGCTCCTCGGCGTGCGCACGCTCTTTCTCCTCCCTCTGCCGCTCGTACTCCTCGTACCGCCGTTTCTTCTCCTCGTACTCGGCCCGCCTGGCCGATGTCCAGAAAGCGGCTCCCGGATCGGGCAAGCTGCCGCCGAGGTTGGCCTGGCGCAGCGCGGCATCCAGGTCGGCGAGAACCAGCTGCCGTTCCCCCTCCGATACCTCGAAACGCCTGGCCAGCTGCCCTTCGGCCTGGCCAAACTGGTAGATGGAGGGGGCCAGGTCCTGCCGGTACTGCTCGAGCGATGCGGCGCCCGTGCGCCAGGCGAGCCGGCAGGTCTCCTGCTGGGCCTCGAGCAAGGCGTGGATCAAGCGTGGCAGGTCGGAGCGGTCCTGCTCCTCGAGCCGCTTCAGGCTCCTCCCGATCAGCACGTCGATCTTGCCGATGACCGCGAGGTCTTCCTGGGTGGCAAAACCCAGTCTGTAGCGCGGGGAGCTCGGGGCATGGCTCGGAGAGTTGGCCTCATTTCCGTCGCGGATCAGGGTTGTCGCCTCCGCGACATGGCGGCATCGTCGTTGATTTTCGCGGATCAGAACGATGGCTTCGGAGCCGGCTTCCCGGCCGCGGGAATCCACTCCGGGGGGTGAGAGCGGGGCACGGGTTGGGAGAGGGCGTGGCTCGACCAGGGTCTCCCGGGTCGTGGCCTTGCTGCAGGCCAGCGGGTACAGGATCAGCCAGAGGAGAACGAAAGAGGCGACTCGGCGGCCGAGAACGGTACCGGCCGGTTGCTCCAGACGAAGAGTAGGCATGGGACCTCCGCGCGCTGGATGGATGGCTGGATGGACGGGTTGGAGTTTCCACGAAGATGTCTCGGCTCGATTCCTGGCTCCGATCTCCCGATGTACGGAGAGTGGAAACCGAATTTCGTTCATTCGTCTTGTGGAACGGCGGAAAGCCTTTCGCGCAACCAGAACGCCGTTGCCACGCCCAAAAACGCCAAGCTCAGGGGCGCCGAGCAGGGGAGCGCGAGGCCTGCCCGATGATGGATCGCGAAGGCAGCCGCAAAATAGGCGACCCCAAGAAAGCAGAGCGCCAGAGCAGGTAGCATCGGCGAGCGAGTGCAAAGGATGCCGGCGCCGACCAGCCCGGCCAGGAGACCCATGACCAGGGCAGCGAGCGCCGGGTTCGCTCGACGTATCGGGCGGCCCTCGGCCAGCGTGTCGACGAGCACGGCCTGGAGCGTGAAACTCGTGATGGAAGAGCCTCGGCTGGCGGTGCTCGGGACGTCGACCTGTCCCAAATAGGTCGGAAAGGGAGAGAAGTCCCCGCCGATCAGGACCAGGCGGTTGCGCAAGGTTTCGGGCGATTGCCTTACGAGATTCTCGAGCTCTGCATAGGTGATGCGACGAAAACCCTGCCAGTCGACGCGATGATCGATCCAGAAATCCTGATCTTCCGCCAGCAGAGCGCGCTCTTCTCCCGTGAGCCGGGTGGCAGCGCGCATCGCCCAAGACGGCCTCTTGGCCCCCTTGGGGCCGAAATCGTAAAGCCACCCGCGGCGGACGACGCCGTCCTGGTCCTTGATGAAGTCAGCGGCACTGAAGATATCGAATATTTCTTTCATGCCGGAGGCTTGCCACACACAGGTGGAAGCGAGCGCGGAATCCTCGGCCAAGCCCCTATCCGCGGGCGTGAAGGCCTGGGGCCGTCGGAGGGTCAGGGCCTCGGGATAGCGCGCCATGAGCTCTGCGAAATCCGGCGACGCCGTCCAGGAGCAGGGGAGGTCGAGATCGACGGCAACTCCCCTGGCTCCGGCGGCCAGGGTATCCTGGATGCCCCGCGCAAGCTGGGGCACGAAGTAGCGAGTATTGACCAGTATATCCGCCGGGTCGAACGGATAGAGCACCAACAGAATGCGCGGGTCGGGAGGTCGCGGCGGTGCGGTGCGGACGAGCAGGTCTTGGAACCAGAGCTCGAGCGGGGGAAGCGGGGAAGGCACGAGCCACCCGATCGCCGCGATCGCCAGCGCCAGCCCGGCCGCGAGACGCAACCGACGCGGGATCTCCATCGCCTTCCACTCCTCCACATGCACCGATTGAGCGGCGGTGCGAAGTTTCCGCACCACGCTCGCGGCGGACTGCGGACGCCGGGCCGGATCCTTTTGCAGTGGTTCCGAGAGCGCCTCTGCGACCACCGGCGAGAGTCCCCGAACGGGGGGAGGCTGGCGTTCGAGGTGGCCGGCCAGAACGTCGCGGATCGAGCCTTGAAAAGGCGGATGCCCGGCCAGGACTTCATAGGCGAGGACGCCGAAGGAATAGATGTCGGAGGCCGGACTGGCCCTGCTGCCGCCGATGACCTCGGGGGCCACGTAGAGCGGTGTCCCGCGGAGAGCCCCGGAGACGGTCACCGCCAGGCCGGCACCCTCGGTCGGCGGACCGGGAACACCTCCGATGGAGCCGGACCGGGGTTCGTACAGCTCGGCAAGGCCGAAATCCAGGACCTTGACCCCCGCGGGATGTTCCAGGCCCGCGGCCAGGAGGACATTGGCGGGCTTCAAATCGCGGTGCAGAATCCCGGCCTCATGGGCGGCGTCGATTGCCTCGGCGATCGCCGCGAGGAGGGGGAGGGCGCGTTCCAACGGCAGCGGGCCCAACCGCAGGGCCGCGGCCAAGGTTTCGCCTTCCAGGTATTCCATCACCAGATACGGCTCTCCGCTCTTGGCTTCCACCCCGAAGTCGATCACGTCGACGATGTGGGGATGCCGAAGCCGCCCAAGCGCCTCGGCCTCCCGGCGGAACCGGGCCACGGCGTGCGCCCTCGCGGGGTGGGCCGCTTTCAATACCTTGACGGCCAGCGTTCGCTTGAGCGTCAAGTGGACCGCGCGATAGACGCTGCCGGCCGAGCCTTCGCCCAGAAACTGGTCGAGGCGATACTTGGTGTCGAGGAACGCCGGCGCCGAGAGAGTCGGCCGTGGGACGTGCGGGGGCGGCTCGTCGTCGGCGGCGGGGGGCGCCGGGTTGGACGAGCTTCGCCGACGGGGCTCGGGAGGAGAGGTCAGGGGCTCCAGCCGGGGCCGGGCCTTGTAGCGGGCAAAAACAAGGCCACAGCGCATGCACTCGAGACCCTGGGACTGCTCGAATCCACACTTGGGACAGGCCATCACGGCTCCGGGGAAGGGGCGAAGCGAAGAACGGCCACGGTCGCGTTCCGCTGCCCGAGAATTCAAGGCTTCGTTGAGAGGTGGTGGTGCGGCGGATTCCATTTCAGCGGCGGCGGGGGACCGGTCTCCGCGCGGCGTCCCGGCCGGCTCTCCATCCATAGCTCTCCCAGCACCCGCAGCAGTGGTAAAATCGCCAGACCTTTGGATGGTATGGCCATGAACCACGATCTCTGCTACTTGAAACCCAACGTCCTCGCCGAGCCGCTGGTGTGCGACTGGTACGCCTGGACCCACCTCATCCAGCCGGTCACCGCCGGGATGAACGTGGTCGACCGGCATCTGGCGATCATGAAGTCGTTCGTGCAGTCGCCGCAGGTGCACGCGGCGGCGGTGCGCAATCCGGCCATGGTGGGGGGGCCGTTCATCAGCCACCCGCCGGCGCGCGTGCCGGACATCAAGGCGCTCTTGGAGCGCACGCAGCGCGAGCAGGCGAGCCTGATCGCGCTGGCCGGCGCGGTCAAGGAGCTCGACGAGCTGCTGCGCCAGGAGGCCAAGGGGTTCTCGCTCGAGCCGCTCTACCCGCGGGTGCCGGACCTCCTGCGCGGCTACGTCGAGCTGGTCTACGACCTGAACCACCAGCCGTCGTTCCGCCTGCTCGAGCCGCTCCTCTACCGCAGCCCGTTCTACGACCCCGGCCTGCAGAGCCTGGCGCTCACCCTGATCGAGGGCGACAAGGAGCGGCCGTTCGTCCTCTCGACGCCCCGCATCCCCGAGGACGGCGTGCTCTTCGTCAAGCGCCCGTTCCACCATCTGGGGATCGACGAGCTCTTCCGCATGAAGGCCTCCCCCCGCCCCTACGACCACATCCGCGAGCTTCTAGGGATCGCCGACGGCCCCGACGAGGAGCTCTTCCGCACCTTCTTCACCCCCGACGCGCCGGCGCCGTACCCGGCGTACGACGGCCCGGGGATGCGCACGCGCTACTTCGGCCACGCCTGCATCCTCATCGAGGCGCGCGGCTTCAGCATCCTTTCGGACCCGGTGATCAGCTACGACTACCACGCCGAGCTGCCCCGCTACACCTACTCCGACCTGCCGGACTACATCGACTACGTGGTCATCACCCACAACCACCAGGACCACGTGCTGCTCGAGACCATGCTCCAGCTGCGCCACAAGATCGGCACCGTGATCGTGCCGCGCGGCGGCAGCGGCCATCTGCAGGATCCGTCGCTGCGCCTGACGTTGCAGAAGATCGGCTTCGGCAACGTGCGCGAGATCGACGATCTCGAGACCATCGAGATCGAGGGCGGCACCTTGACCGGAGTGCCGTTTTTCGGCGAGCACAGCGATCTGGACATCCGCACCAAGATGGCCTACATGGTGCGGGTCGACGCCGGCAGCGTCCTCCTCGCCGCCGACTCCTGCAACATCGAGCCACGGCTCTACGAGCACGTGCAGAAGATCACCGGCGACGCCGACGTGCTCTTCCTCGGCATGGAGTGCGACGGCGCGCCGCTCTCCTGGCTCTACGGCCCGCTCATGACCAAGCCGCTCGACAGGAAGATCGACCACTCGCGGCGCCTGTCGGGCTCGAACTTCGAGCGCGGCATCGACATCGTCGAGCGTTTCGGCTGCAAGGAGGCCTACGTCTACGCCATGGGCATGGAGCCGTGGCTCAAGTACATCATGGCCAAGGACTACACCCCCGACTCCGACCCCATCGTCGCCTCCGACAAGCTGCTCGAGGTCTGCCGCGGGCGCGGCGTGGTGGCCGAGCGCCTCTACGGGGAGAAGGAGATCTCGCTCTCCTGATTCCCGCCCCGGCCGGCGCGTAGGCCGGCCGCTACGCATCGGTGGTGAGAGACCGGACCGCCGGCTCTCCCGCCCCCCACCCCGGCCGACACGGCGGTCGGCCGCTACGGACCGTTGGTGGCTGGGGGGCCGTGGGTGTTTTTCCGTACGGCGCGAAGAGAAGCGGTGCGATCCTCACCTTCCCGTGCGTAGCGGCCGGCCCACGCGCCGGCCGGGGCGGGCGGGGCGTCCCCACCCGCCCCCCACCTCGGCTACAATCTCCGCCCTCGTGGCAGCCTTCGGTTTGCCCGCAACTTTTTTCGTGGAGACGTGACGGTGCCTGCCTGGCCTCATCTGGAATTTCATCGCAGCGGCATCGGCCTCTTGCCGATCCGCGAGAGCGCCGGGGCGCGCAGCGCGGATTCGGCGATCTACATCGGCCTGCCGCCGGGGAGCTCGAAGCCGCTGCGCTCCTGCACCTGCGCCGAGAGCCGCAAGAAGACCTGCGCCCACCTGCGCGACCTGGGCAAGGCGCTGGCGGAGATCGAAGGGCACTTCGGCAAGGCGACCTGGGAGGCAGTGTTTTCCCGCACGGTGTGGTTCCGGCTGCTCAAGCTGGTGGCCGAGGGGGCGCCGGCGGCGGTCGAGGGCATCGCCGTCCGCCCCGCCGGCCCGGCGCTCCGCTTCCTGGGACCGGCGGGAGACGAGCTCGCCCGCTGCCTGGCCTCGGGGCCGTCGCGCGTCCGCCTCCTCGAGCGTCTGGGCAAAGGGGAGCCCGCCCCCGGCTCGTTCGACCGCGCCGGGCTCCTCGATCGCCTGGCCCTCTTCCAGCGGACCGCCGAGGAGCGGCTCTTCGAGCAGAAGGGGGCGCGGACGATGCGCCAGACCTGGGAGGCGAGCTTCTGGCACCGCCTGGCCTACCATGGCGCGCGCGAATGGGAGGGCGGGAGCTTCCATCCGGCGGTCGACCGCCGCGACGGCCGCTTCACCCTGACCTACCGCCTGGCCGATGAGCCGCTCCTGCGCCTGACCGTGCCGCGCGACCGCGTGCCGGCCGCCCTCGCCCTGCTGCTCGAGCTTTACCCCGGGCAGGAGGACCTGCCCGTCCGCCCGATCCCGCTGCAGTCGATCCTCCACGTCACCGCCGAGACCGAGCTCGACCGGCCGGACGTCGAGGTGCGGCGCGCCATCCGAGGTCTCCAGGCGACCGGCGAGGAGCGCATCTTCAAGCACCGCGAGAAGTTCCGCTACGGCCACCTGATCTTCCTCCCCGAGCTGGGGGTATTGGCCGAGCTCGAGCGGAGCGGCAAGGAGCGCAAGTTCCGCGCCCCGGTGTCGATGAAATTGAAGCGCAGCGAGATCCCGAGCTTCCTGGACGAGGCGGGCGAGGAGGTGGGCCAAGACCGCATCGTGCTCGACAAGACGCTCGCCGACCGCAAGGTCTTCAAGGACTACGACCGCCTGCAGCTCCGCGGCGCGGCGCCATCCGCGGACTTCGACTACGACGAGGCGAGCGAGCGGAAGTGGGACTGGCTCTCGGCTGCCTACGGCTTCGGCAGCGAGCTGGTGTCGCTCGACGACCTGCTCGCCGCGCGGCGCGAGGGGCTGCCGTATTTGGAGATCCGCGGCGGCTGGATCGATCTCCACGCGCCGGCGTTCGGCGAGCTCGACCGGCTGGCGGCGGCGCTGGGCGAGGGCGCCGGGCTCGACCTGCCGGCGATCCTTCGCCTGCAGGCCCTGGCCGCCGGCAAGGACGTGCAGCTGACCGGCGCCCGCGCCACGCTCCTGGAGCGCCTGCTGGCTGGCCGGCCGGCAGCGCCGCTGCCGCCGCTCCGTGGCCTGCGCTCGGTGCTCCGCCCCTACCAGGCGGCCGGCGTCGAGTGGCTGCGCTTCCTGTGGGAGAACCAGATGGGGGGTCTCCTCTGCGACGACATGGGGCTCGGCAAGACCCACCAGCTGATGGCCCTGATGGTGGCGCTCGCCGAGCGCGAAGGGATCGCGGCGCCGTTTCTGGTGGTCTGCCCGACCTCCGTCCTGCCGCACTGGCGCGACAAGCTCGGCGAGTTCGCGCCGGGCCTCCGGGCCACGCTCTTCCACGGCCCGCAGCGCGCCCTGCCGCCCGACCTCGGGAAGGGGGACGTGGTGGTCACCTCCTACGGCGTCCTGCGGCGAAGCGCCGGCGAGCTGGCAGCGATCCCCTTCGCCCTCGTCGCCTTCGACGAGGTGCAGCACGTCAAGAACCCCGGCACCCTGGCCTACCGCGCGGCCACCGAGCTTGCCGCCTCGGTCCGACTGGGGATGACCGGCACGCCGATCGAAAACGCCCTGGCCGACCTGAAGACCCTGTTCGACCTCGTCCTCCCCGGTTATCTCGGCGGCGACGCCGAGTTCGAGGAGCGCTACGGCCCGGTCTCCCGGCCGCGCGAGAACGAGAAGCGGATGGCCGAGCTGCGCCGGCTGATCGCGCCGTTCGTCCTGCGGCGCCTGAAGTCGAGCGTCCTCTCCGAGCTGCCGGAGAAGATCGAGGACCTCCGCAAGTGCACGCTCTCGGACGACCAGGTGAAGCTCTACCGCGACACGGTCGGCGGCCGCGGCGCCGAGCTCGCCCGCCAGCTCGAGGAGGCCGAGGGCCGCATCCCCTACATCCACGTCTTCGCCCTGCTCAATCAGTTGAAGCAGATCTGCGACCACCCGGCGCTCGCCTTGGGCGCGCTCGACCGCGCGGCCGACTTCCGCTCGGGCAAGTGGGACCTCTTCACCGAGCTTCTGGACGAGTGCCTGGGGAGCGGCCAGAAGGTGGTGGTTTTCACCCAGTTCCTGGGCATGATCCGGCTGATGGAAAGCCACCTCACCCAGGCCGGCATCGGCTTCGCCAAGCTGACCGGCGCCTCCACCGACCGCGGCGCCATCGTCGAACGCTTCAATCGCGACCCCGACTGCCGCGTCTTCCTGGGAAGCTTGAAGGCGGGAGGGACCGGCATCGACCTCGTCGGCGGCTCGGTCGTCATCCACTACGACCGCTGGTGGAACGCCGCCCGCGAAGACCAGGCCACCGACCGCGTCTACCGCCTGGGTCAGAAGCGCGCCGTGCAGGTCTTCAAGCTGGTGACCGAGGGAACGCTCGAAGAAAAGATAGCCGCCATCATCGAGCGCAAGCGCCAGATCCTCGACGACGTCATCCAGGAGGACGACCCGCACTTGGCCAAGGTCTTCACCCGCGAGGAGCTGCTGGAGTTGCTGGCGCCGGTGTGACGGGGCAGCTCGCCCGTTACCCCGGCAGCCGCGCCAGCACCCGCGTGGTCGCGGCCTTGGCGGCGGCCAGGGCCACGTCGTTCTCGACCGCCATGCTGCCGACGATGAGGCGGAAGCGGCCGCGGAGGACGTAGAGCTTGTTGAGCTGGCCGCCGGACCAGAGGGCGCGGTCGGCGAGCCCCGGGACCGGCTGCGGCGGCTGGCCGCCGAAGCCCGGCAGCGCGTTGGCGGTGAGCTCGAAGACGTGCGCCGCCTCCTCGCGGTCGGCGAAGGCCTGGATGGAGAGGCCGAGCCGGCGCTGGTCGTCCTTCTTCACCGCGGTGTAGACGCACTCGCCGGGATCGGTCTTCTGGCCGCCGGTCAAGGCGTTGGCCCCCAGGGCCGCGACCATCGGCACGCCGGTGATCGCCTGGGCGTCGTCCTTGGTGAGGAGCGCGCAGGCGTCGACTTTGGGAAGGGGTGGCGGCGAGCCGCAGGCGGCCGCCAGGAGCAGGGGAAGGAGGGCGAGCCGGGGCAACCGGCGGCGAGTGGGTCTCATGGTGTCTCGTGGTCGTTTCAGGGAAATCGGACGATCCGGCAAGTATACGCGCGCCGGCCCGCGCGATGGAGTCAAAGGAGAGGAGTGAGATAATAAGCTGGCCCGCGAAGGAGGGGCCGCTCATGCCCGGATTCATTCAGCGCTTCCTCGGACGCCTCCGCTTCCCTCAGCTCTTCCTGCTCGCCGCCGCCCTCTTCGTCCTCGATTTCTTCATCCCGGACCCGATCCCGTTCTTCGACGAGATCTTCCTCGCCGTCCTGACCGCCATGCTGGCGCTGATCCGGCGCCCCGAGCCGCCGCCCGCGGAGCGGGTGGAGAAGAACGTCACGCCGCGGTGAGGGCCGGCGGTGTACAAATTGTCACATCGCCACCTTACGTTATTCCCTTGACTGTCACTCCCGTCGCCGCTATTTTGTTCAGGCGTTTTAAGTCTGCCTGGACAGAGGGGGGCCTGCCATGTTGCACGGGTTGCAGCAGCGGTTGTGGATGTGGCGTGGAAGTCTGTTGCTTGCGGCCGCGATCCTCGTCGCGCCGCCGGCCTTGTTCGCGCAATCCCAGGCGACGACCGGGGTCATCGAGGGGCGGGTGGTCGACGAATCGGGCGGCGTCCTGCCCGGTGCCCGGGTGACGCTCCAGAACACCGCCACCAACTTCGAACAGCGGACGACGACCGGCGCCGACGGCCGCTTCCGCGGCGTCCTTCTGCCGCTCGGCCCCTACCGCATCACCGTCGAGGTCGACGGCTTCGCCACCCTCGAGCGCACCGGGCTCGACCTGGCCGTCGGCCAGACCATCAACCTCACCCTGCCGATGACGCTCAAGAAGGTCGAGGAGAAGGTGACGGTGACCGCCGAGGCGCCGGTGATCGAGACCACGCGGACGGAAGGGGCGACCCGCATCGACAGCGAGTCGGTCGCCAACCTCCCCAACAACGGCCGCAACTTCCTCGACTTCGCCAAGCTCACCCCCGGCGTCACCGTCGTCCAGGGGCCCGACGGCGACGAGATGTCGATCAACGGCCAGAAGGGGATCAACAACAATATCTCGGTCGACGGCGCCGACTTCAACAACCCCTTCTTCGGCGAGCAGCGCGGCGGGCAGCGCCCGGCGTTCACCTTCAATCTCGACGCCGTGCAGGAGGTGGTGGTAGTCGCCGACGGCGCTCCCCCCGAGTTCGGCCGTTCCTCCTCGGGCTTCGTCAACGTGGTGACCAAGTCGGGGACCAACCAGCGGCAGGGGAGCGCCCACCTCTTCTACAAGGACGACAGCCTCTCCTCCCGCGCCGAGAAGCCGGACGGCGGCCTGGCGCCCAAGTTCGACGAGAACCAGGGGCAGGCCGGCTTCACCCTGGGCGGCCCGATCATCCAGGACAAGCTGTTCTACTTCGTCTCCGCCGACGCCCAGCGCGGCCGCTCGACCAAGCAGACCGATCCCTCGCGCATCGAGCAGCGGGTGGTCGATTACTTCGCCTCGATCGGCAGCCCGGAGGAGAACGGCCCCATCGAGCGCACCAACGACGCCCGCGTGCTCCTCGCCAAGGCCGACTGGCAGGCGTCGGAGAAGAACCTCTTCACCCTGCGCTACACCTACACCTGGGCGGAGCAGGACAACGGCACCTTCGACGTCGACTCCTGGGGGCGGAGCGCCAATGCGACGGAGAAGGACCAGTCGCATGCCGGCACCGGCACCCTCATCTCGACGCTGTCCCCGAACCTGCTCAACGAGACGCGCTTCCAGTACGCGCGCGAGGACCGCCCGCGGCCGTACAACGGGCCGATCATCGCCTCGACCGGCCGGCCCCTCCCCGACACCGCCTTCGATTTTGCCAACAGCTACCGCTTCGGCATGCCGTTCTTCATCCCGGTCAAGTACTACGACGAGCGCTTCCAGCTCAACGACAACCTGTCGATCCTGCGCGACCAGCACGCCTACAAGGCGGGCGTCGAGTTCAACCGGGTGAGCTCGAACCAGACCTTCGCCGGCTTCGCCAACGGCCGCTACATCTTCAGCTCGACCGACGGCTTCTTGAACTTCGTCCACAACCCCAACTACGTCGAGTGCTCGGACGGCAGCTCGTCGCAGAGCGGCGCCTGCCCGCCGGGGACCTCGATCACCGGACCGGTGCTGCTCTACCTCCAGCAGGCCGGGGTGGGCGGCCGCACGGCGGAGCAGGCGGGGACGCAGAAGATCCCGCAGACCGAGCCCGCCGCCTTCCTCCAGGACAGCTGGCAGGTGCGGCCGAACCTCACGGTGCAGTACGGCCTGCGCTGGGAGGCCGAGATCGAGCCCGACCCGATCACCCCGCCCTCCCAGGTCTTCTTCTCGCAGTTCATCGGCAAGACGGTGACCACCGCCGCCGGGCCGCAGACCTTCCCCTCGAACGGCAAGATCCCGTCCGACTACAACATGTGGCAGCCGCGGCTCGGCCTCACCTGGGATCCGAAGGGCGACGGCAAGGGGGTGATCCGCGCCACGGCCGGCATCTTCTACGCCCGCGTCCCGGGGTTGTCGCTCGCCTCGACCCGCTCGACCAACGGCAGCATCGGCCAGTCGATCTTCCGCAGCAGCCCCCTGACGCCGATTCTCGGGCCGGTGCCGGCCTACCCGAACCTGATCCCGCAGTCCGAGATCGGCGCCCCTGACCACCCCGACGTCTTCGTCTTCGACAAGGATTTCCAGAACCCGCGCACCACCGCCGTCAGCCTGTCGTGGGAGCGCGAGATCCGGCAGGGGCTGGCCTTCCTGGTCAAGGGGAACTACGCCAAGGGGGACCACATCACCCGCTTCGTCAACCGCAATGACCCGCTCCTGGGCTCGCCGTGGTCGACCGGGCTGGGGGCGGACGGGACGAACGGCATCAACACCCTGACGGTGGTCGAGTCGAAGGCGCGGAGCCTCTACAAGGGCGTCACCGTGGGCTTGAACCAGCGCTTCACCGGCCGCTTCCAGTACCAGGTCTACTACACCTGGTCGAAGGATATGTCGGACGACGACAACGAGCGCGATCCGTTCTCCTTCCGCTATGCCAAGATCACCGACCTCGAGAAGGAGTACAGCTACTCCGACCGCGACCAGCGCCACCGGGTCAACGCCTGGCTGCTCTACCGCGCGCCCTGGGACATCGACGTCAACGTGCGCTACGCCTACCGCTCGGCGCAGCCGCAGTCGATCACCGCCAGCGGCGCCGTCGCCAATGCGCCGACCGACCGCATCAACCCCGACGGCTCGGTGACACGCCGGAATCTGGGGCGCAAGGACAACCAGTTCAACTCCCTCGACCTGCGCTTCACCCGCGACTTCAAGTACGGCCCGAGGCTCACCGTGCAGCCGATCCTCGAGGTGTTCAACCTCACCAACAGCCCGAACTTCCGCCGCCCCGAGGTGACCAGCCTGATCTTCAACTTCGACGGCACGGTGCAGAGCGGCAACGGCGACCCACGCCAGGTGCAGGTGGGGTTGCGGATCCTGTTCTGAGCGCAGGAACCGAGGCTCGTCGCGCCATGCGGCGAGCCTCGCTGCCCTCCCCATCCCGCCGGCAGATCGCGATGGAATCCCTGGAGACCGAACGGCTGAGATTGCGCCCCTGGCGGGAAAGCGACTTCGATAGCGTCGCTTGGTATTACGCGGACGAGGACAACGCCCGCTATCTGGAAGGCGGCCACGCCCGGGGAAAAGTGGTCATCACCGTGTGACCGCCGCTCGTGTCCTGGAGGTTCCTGCCGGGCGGATCTTTTCCGCTGAAGAGCAGAAGATCACCGGCTGGCGAACCGCGGAAAGGTCTTCAACCCAGGGCATGCCTTGGCCTGGCAGGATACGCCCTGGCGAGCCCGTACACGGCTTATTCGGCGCGGCCACGGCTTGTCCTGGATTTTTACGGCGTGTCCTGGATTTTTAAGGCGTGTCCTGGGTCGCCAAGGCATGGCTTGGATTTTCAGAGCTTGTCCTGAATTTTCAAGGCATGGCCTGGGTTTTCAAGGCGTGGCCTGGATTTTCAGGGCTTGTCGGCAGTTTTTAGGGCCTGTCCCAGATTTTCAAGGACTTTCAAGGGAAAACCCCGGACGTGCGAGCCCTGCCGCCGCGCGAAACCGGCCGTGGAGCCGGCGAATAGGCGAGCGCGGCAACGCCGGCCCAGGGACCGGGTGGCCATGGCCTCGCCGCGATGGGCCCGCTCAGCGCTCGAATTCCTTGACCGCCTCGACGATCGCCCCCTGGATGCCGGGCTCGGCGGCGCTGTGGCCGGCGCCTTCGACGATCACCAGCCGCGACTTCGGCATTTCCTGGTGCAGGCGGTAGGCGGTCTTGGGCGGGCAGATGACGTCGTAGCGGCCGTTGATGATCACCGTCGGCAGGTTGCGGATCTTGCCCAGGTCGCGCCAGAGCTCCCCCTCTTCCAGGAAGCAGTCGTGGGCCATGTAGTGGTTCTCGATGCGCGAGAAGGCGGCCGGGTCGCCGCTCCCGACGCTCTTTTCGACCTCGTCGTCCGGCATCTCGAGGCGAGAGACCTTGGTCTCGTAGGCCGCCCAGGCGCGGGCCGCCTTCTGCCGCTCCGCCCCCGGCGGGCCGTCAAGGAGCGTGAGGAGACGCTGCGGCCGGGTCTTGCCGGGGATCTCGGGGACCTCCTTCCAGAGCTTCTCGGCCACCTCGGGGAAGAAGGCGGCGGTGCCGCCGCCGTAGAAGTGGTCCATCTCGGCCCGGGTGGCGGTGTAGATGCCGCGCAGGATGAGCCCGGTGACGTGCTCCGGATGAGCCTCGGCGTAGGCCAGCGCGAGGGTCGACCCCCACGAGCCGCCGAGGATGATCATCTTGTCGATCTTCAGATGGGTGCGCAGCCGCTCGATGTCCTCGACCAGATCCTGGGTGGTGTTCTCGCGCAGCTCGGCGAACGGGCGGCTCCGCCCGGCCCCCCGCTGGTCGTGGAGGACGACGCGGAACTTCTTGGGGTCGTAGTAGCGCCGGTGGACCGGGCTGCAGCCGCTCCCCGGCCCGCCGTGCAGGAAGAAGATGGGGATCCCCTCCGGGTTGCCCACCTGCTCGTAGTAGATCTCGTGCACGGGGCTGACCTTCAAGTAGCCGTGATTGTAAGGCTCGATCTCGGGATAGAGCGCGGCCGGATCGGCGGCGCGGGCGGCCGGGGCGGACAGGGCGGCAAAAAGACAAGCGGCCGCAAGGGCGGTGGCGAGCTTCATGGCGGGCTCCTCGACGGACGAAAAGACTATGCGGACGATAGCACGGCGGCGCCCGGGCCGGCCCCAGCTCAGCCGAACCAAGTCGTGGTAAAATCACTGCGAACGCTGAAATTACTCCTTACGGCCCCGGCGGCATGGGAGGACAAGCGATGCACGTAGCCCGGATCCTGGGCGTCGGCTTCGTCGGCTTTCTGCTGTTCGCCCCAGCCCTAGCGGCGGACGATGCCTGCGAAGGTCTGGATGGCAAGGTCGTCGAACTTCTACAGCATCCTGCTTCTTGGCAAATGGGCACGCGGGAAGACGAGATCGCCTCGAGGACCATCACCCGCTTTCGCCATGAAGGAGGCTACGGTTACCTCTTTCAATGGAATTTCGGGGCCGCAGGTCGGATCGAGTGCGCTTATCACGCCTATCGGACAGCCGGCGAGTTCAAGGTCATTCGCAGCGAGAACAGCTATATCCAGATCCAGGATATCGACAACGACCAGATCGACGAGCTGATTCTGCTCGACAACCTGCCCTGGAGCATGGACTGCACCCAAAGTATGGCCACCCTTCCACACCGCCTCAAGATCGCCCACTTTGACGCCGCGTCCGGCACACTGAAGGATGTGTCCCGAAGCTATGGTGGGTATGCGAGCGATTTCCTCAAGCGGCTCAGCTCTAACTATGGAGATTTCGTCGGCACCCGTGAAAGCGGTGTTCCGGACGACTGCCAACACGCCTGGGTCGATCTGCTCAAGGAGACTTACAACGTCGCGCGTTTCCGGATGATCCTCGGCGTCAGCGCGCTATCGATCATCACCTTCGCCGTCGGACTGTCGAAATCGCCGCGCTGGAAATGGACCTCAAGGATCGTCGGGGCCCTCCTGCTGGTCGTCAGCATCGGTTCCGTCTTCTATTCGCTCGGCACCGTGGGCTGGCACTGCCTGGGCTTCTGCGACCTGTGGTCGGCCGTTCAGGTGGTCACGGGATTCAAGGTCCACTCGCTGTTCCTCGACGTCGTCTCGGTGCTTGTCACCGCCTTGGGCGGCGGCAAGCTCCTCTTGTCGTGAAGCTTCGGCTGGACGCGGTTCTTGGGGCTCTTGGCGACGGTTCTGGGCGTCCCGTGCCCCACGGTCCTTCGCGGCTAGACGGCTGGCGGAGGATCCGGTTGCCGGCCTCGCCAGGCATACGATCGGCTGGCGGGGCCGGCCGCTAGATACCGATGGCGCGGAATCGGGCCGGCCCGCGCCAACCGTCACGCTGGCCACGCCCCGCCAATCGCTAAACACTCTTGATTAGATTTATGTGATTGCTATAAAATATACACAGCCTGGAGGGCTAGCCCACTCTTCACCGCTGCTTTTCGCCAAGGAGATGTGTGTCATGAAGAGAATACTTACCCTGTCCGCTCTCTTTGCCTGCCTCGTGACAAACTCCGTGACGGCCGATGTGCTGGTCTTCTCGAAGTCGGATCCGATGACCGCCTCTTGCGTGGCGCGCGAGAATTCGTCCGAATGGCTCAAGGGCCTTGCTCCGGCCGCGGACGCTCAAGCGAAAAGCACCTGCGGTTTCTCCACCTGCACGCCTTCACAAGTCTGTATCTTCTGCGGAAACTCATCGACCTGCAGACCCCAGGGTGACACTTGTTGCTATCCAACCTTCTGCCCAGCGGGGCAAAGTTGTATTTTTTGCGGGAATTCAGTGCACTGCTATCCCACTGGCTCTACCTGCTGCAATGGAACCTTCAACCTCGTCTGCTCACCGTCTCAGAGGTGCACTTCGACGCAGACGTGCGTACCCCGGTAGCTGCCTGCCAGGGTACACCCGCATTGGAGTGGCTTGCGCCGCAGGCTACGACGGTCGCACCGCTCGGCGACCGCCATAGCGCGCGCGACGGCGGCGTCGGCTGGCCGGGTCATCCAGCGAGCCGCGCCTCGCGCACCACGCCCGACCAGCTCGCGCCCTCGGCGGTCAGGTAGATCTCGCGGCCGGAGACGGTCATCTGGAGCTGGGTGCGGCGGTCGAGGCGGGCGACGAGGCCGTCGATCAGCTCGCGGTCGAAGGCGTAGATGGGGATTTCGGCGGCGCGGTGGATGCGCTCTCCCTCGAGCTGGCGCAGGAGCGCCCGCGGCTCCTTGACCGAGTAGACCGCCACCCGGTCGGCTGCCTTGGCCGCGCGGTGGAGGCGGGCGGCGTCGGGCCATCCGACCTCGATCCAGGCGCGGATGCGGCCGCCGGGGTCGCGCACCGCGATCGCCGGCTCGTCGCCTTCCGACACGCCGCCTCCCGAAAAGCCGATCCCCTCCTCGTACTCGAGGCAGTAGGCGAGGAGGCGCGTGGCGAGGAACTCGAGGCTCTCCGAAGGGTGGAGGGCGGCGCGGAGGGCGAGCGTCTCGTAGACGCCGCGGTCGGCGTCGGCGAGCTCGACGCCGATCTGGTAGACGGTCGCGGTCAGGGCCATGGGCCGGACATTGTAGAGCAGGCCCGGCCGCGATTGGTTTATGCTCGGACGCGGAGTCCGCGCGTGTCCGAGTCCGATCCTCCCGCAACCCCCATCCCGTCGGTGGGCTGGGACCTGCTCGCCACCATTCTGCCGGCGGCGGAGCGCGCCGAACTGGCCCGCCGCTACGGCGCCGAGCCGCGCCTCTGGTCGCTCGCCCTGGGCGCCGTCGAGCTCTTCCTGGGCGGCAAGCTGCTGGTCGCCAACGGCCTCGCCTATTTCGCGGCGCAGAGCGACGCCGTGGCGAGCTACGTCGCCGACCATCTGGATCCGCGGACCCTCGACCACTTTGAGAACCGGCTGGCGTTCACCCAGTCGGGGGCGGTCATCTGGCTGACCTGGGCGCTGCGGCCGTTGACCTGGCTCCTCTTGAGCTTGGCCGCGGTCGGCGTGGCCCGGCTGGTCGCCTTCGCCGTCGACCACGACGCGGTGGGGGAGCCGCTGGTCTGGCTGGGCCTCCGGGTGGGACAGGCCGCGCGGCGGGCCCTGGCCGTCCTCCGGCGCCGCGGCCATTACGGCCCCGAGCGCCCGGACCTCCTGCTCCACGAGCGCGGCTCGGACCTGGTGGTGGTCGCCTGCCGCCCCAAGCCGGAGTGGAACGAGCGGATCACCATCGCCATCGGCAATCGCTTCTTCCACCTGATCGGCCACGACGAGCGCCCGGACCGCGGCTTCCACGCCCACGCCTATCGCCTCCAGGAGGCCGAGCCCGGCGCGGTCTTCCGCGGTCTGGTCCGCTACGAGCCGCCGGGTGGGTGAGGGCACCTTCGAGAAGATCGCGCTACACTACGGCTGGAGACGACGAATAGAGCCATGACCTTGACGATCGAATTGCCCGAGAACGTGGTTTCGGCCCTGCATCAGTCGCCGGACGAGTTGGAGAAGGACGTGCGTCTCGCTGCCGCCATTGAGTGGTACCGGCGGGGCCTGATCTCCCAGGGAAGGGCGGCCGAGATTGCCGAGGTGCCGCGCGTGGACTTCATGGCCGAGCTGGCGTCCAGGAAAATCGACGTCGTCCACGTCGACCTGGCCGAGCTGGAGCGCGAGCTCCATCTTGGCTGAGCCCGCACCCGAGGCCGCCGTCCTCGATGCCTCGCCCCTCCTTCATCTGGCGCGATCTGATTATCTGTCCCTTCTGACGGTTCTGGGACCTCGATGGGTCGTACCCGCAGAAGTCGCCGTCGAAGTGCGAGCCAAGGGCTCCAGGGATGGAACTGCCAGGGAGATCGAAGCCCGGGCCGGCTTCATACTGCCGCCACCCCTGGAGATCCCCGAGAAGATCAACGTCCGGCAGCTCGGTCGAGGAGAGTCGGCAGTCCTGGCCTGGGCCCTGGCTCACCCCGGTTCGGTGGCGACGCTCGACGATTTAAAGGCCCGCAGCTTGGCGCAAGAGCTGGGAATTCCTCTGATCGGAACCCTGGGCATCGTCGTCCGGGCGAAGAGAGTCGGTTTGCTTTCGGTCGCCCGGCCCGTCATTGAGCGCTTGGTCGAAGAGGGTATGTACGTCTCGAAGTCCCTTCTTCAGCAGGTATTCGATCTTCTTGGAGAAGGGTGAGCCCGAGAAGCGGCTCGTGCGCTGGGGCGCGGGGGCACGATCTTTCCCCGCCCGAGACGCCCCGCCGTCGGTGGACGCCGAATGGGGGGGGTAGTCGGACTGTGGCGTCTCCACGTCGCAGATCGAACGTGTGTTGCGCGGGCGGCGGTTGGCGTCAGGTGGCCGTGCTAGCATCGCCTCGATGGACGCTGCCGCCCTTTCCTCTCGCGCCGATGTGCTGATTGCCGACCTGGCCTCTCGCGGCTCGGTGTTGGTGGCGTTTTCGGGGGGGGTCGATTCGGGGCTGGTGGCGGCGCTTGCCTTTCGGGCTCTGGGGGCGCGGTCGCTGGCGCTGACTGCAGCCGCCGAGACGCTGGCCGGGGTGGAGCTTGACTTTGCTCGGCGGCTGGCGGGGGAGATCGGCATTGCGCACGATGTCGTGACCTACAGCGAGCTTTCGGATCCCGAGTTCGTCGCCAACCCCTCCCATCGCTGCTACGTCTGCCAGGGGATGCGGATGGATTTCATGCTCCGGGAGGCGGAGCGGCGGGGCTTCGCCGGGGTCTGCGACGGCACCAATGCCTCGGATCCGGGGCCGGACCGGCCGGGGCTCCGCGCGGTGCGGGAGCGCGGTATCGCCTCGCCTCTCCTCGACCATGGCGTGACCAAGGAGGAGACCCGGGCGCTCGCCCGCTTCCTTGGTCTCTCGGTGTGGGACCGGCCGGCCAATGCCTGCCTCTCCTCGCGCATCCCGCACGGCCAGCTCGTCACCCTGGGCAAGCTTCAGAAGATCGAGGCAGCGGAGGAGCTGCTCCTGGGGCGGGGCTTCCGCGTGGTGCGCGTCCGCCACGACCAGGGGGCGGCGCGGGTCGAGGTCGGTGCGGACGAGGTCGAGCGGCTCGCCGGCCTCTGGGGCGAGGTCGAGCCGCGCCTTCGGTCCATCGGTTTCGCGCGCGCCGCCTTCGATCCCCGGGGCTACCGGCGGGGCGGCGCCGACGCTGCCTGAAGGGGCCGGATTGGACCGCGAGCGCCTCCATCAGCTGCTGGATCAGGTCGCCGGCGGCGAGGTGTCGACGGCGGACGCCTTGGAGCAGCTGGCCGAGCTTCCCTACGCGGACTTGGGCTTCGCCAAGCTCGACCTCCACCGCGAGCTCCGAAACGGCCTCCCCGAGGCCATCTATGCCGAGGGGAAGCGCACCGAGGATCTCCTGGCGATCGTCGCCCGCATGCTCGAGGCCCACGGCCGCGTGCTGGTCACTCGCGTGCGGCCGGAGATGGTGGCGGCGCTCGCCGCGGCCCATCCGGAGGGAGCTCACCACGAGCGGGCGCGGATCTGGACGTTCGGCCAGGGCGCGCCACTCCCGGGCCCGCCGATCGCCGTGGTGGCGGCCGGCACCTCCGACCTGCCCGTGGCCGAGGAGGCCGCCGTCTGCCTCGCCTGGTTCGGCCACACGGTCGAGCGCGGCTACGACGTCGGCATCGCCGGCCTTCACCGACTCCTCGGGCGGCTGCCGGCGCTGCGCCGCGCCGGCGTGGTGATCGCCGTGGCGGGCATGGACGGCGCGCTCCCTACGGTGGTCGCGAGCCTGGTCGCGGCGCCGGTGGTGGCCGTGCCGACGAGTGTCGGCTACGGCGCGAGCTTCGCCGGCCTGGCCCCCCTCCTCACCATGCTGAACGGCTGTGCCCCGGGGATCGGGGTGGTCAACATCGACAACGGCTACGGCGCCGCGGTGCTGGCGAGCCGCATCGCGCGGGCGGCGCCTCCCGCTGCCTGAGCCGGCTCAGCCGCTCTGCCCCGCTGCGATCGTCGCGAAGTCCCGCGCCGCCAGGACCAGCGGATCGACGATCCGCGGGTCGAAGGCGCCGGTCTCACGGTAGATGGCGCGGGAGAGCAGGTGGAGCTCGGTGCAGCCGAAGAGGAAGCCCTGGGCGCCGTACCTGGGGAGCAGGGGCTCGATCTCGGCCAGCGCCTCGCGCGCCGGCAGGTCGGCCTTCAGGCGGTAGGTGAGCCGGTGGACGCGCTCCTGGTCGTCGGGGTCGAGAAGGCGAATCCAGGGTGCGACGGCCTCCCACCCCTCGTGGCTCTCGAAGATACGGGCCTTCCGCGTGCCGCTGGTCGACAGGAGGAGGAGCGGGCGCGGCTGGGCGGCGATCTCCTGGAAGGCGAGGCCGAGGAGCGACACCACGCGCCGGCGCAGCTCGGCCGGCAGCTCGGGGAGGAGGTGATGGGCGGTGACGCAGGCGACCACGATGCGCTCGGCGCCCAGGGCGGCGAGCTTGTCGAGGGCGGCGACGAACGCCGCCAGCAGCTCGCGGGTGTCGCCGGCCAGAATGGCCGTCGTCCGGTCGGGGATCGAGGGATCGGAATAGAGCACGCAGGCCGGAGCGTCCTGCTCGGGCTCGCGGAGGTTCAGGCGGTAGAAGGTGTCGAGGAACTCGGCCGAGGCGAGCGGCCCCATCCCTCCCAGGATGCCGAGCAGGCTCATGCGGTGAAGCTTTCGAGGGTGGATGGATGCAGGGTCATCGATGCCTCTTCACCGGGGTAAGGTGCCGGCCGGCCCGGAGCGCGGGACGCCGGGACGCGGCGTCGCCGGCCGGGGCGGCTGCGGGCGGTGCTCATAACTCGCCTGCGGCTCAGACAGATTGCGCTCCGTCCTCGCTCGCCCCGCCGGCGCCTTGACCTGGGGCTGGACGCCGCGTGGCGAACATCGCGTCCCCGTAGGAGAAGAAACGATATCCCAGCCGCAGCGCTTCCCCGTAGGCGGCGAGCACCCGCTCGCGGCCGGCGAGGGCCGCGACCAGCATGAGGAGCGTCGAGCGCGGCAGGTGGAAATTGGTGAGGAGCGCGTCGACCACCCGGAAGGGGAAGCCGGGGGTGATGAAGAGCTCGGTCGCGCCGGCGCCGGCCGGAAGGTCGGCGGCCGTGCTCGCCGTGGCGGCGGCGTGCCCCTCGAGCGTCCGCACCACGGTGGTGCCGACCGCCACGATCCGGCCGCCCAGCCGGTGGGCCTCGCGGATCGCCGCCGCCGTCGCCTCGGGGAGGTCGTAGCGCTCGCGGTCCATGCGGTGCTCGGCGACCTCCTCGACCGCCACCGGGCGGAAGGTGCCGATCCCGACGTGCAGAGTGACGTGGGCGATCCCCACGCCGCGCGCGCCGATCGCGGCCAGCAGCGCCTCGTCGAAGTGGAGCCCGGCCGTCGGCGCCGCTACCGAGCCCGGGTGGCGGGCCCAGACCGTCTGATAGCGCTCGCGGTCGGCGGCGGTGTCGGTGCGATGGATATAGGGCGGCAGCGGCACGTGCCCCAGCCGGTCGAGATGCCCCTCGACCGGCTCGGAAAAGCGCAGGCGCCGGCGGCCGTCGTCCCCCACGCCAGTGACCTCGGCCGAGAGGCCGTCGAAGTCGAGCCGCGCCCCGGGCCGGGTCTTCCTCCCCGGACGGGTGAGCGCCTCCCATTCGCACGGCCCGACGCGCTCCAAGAGCAGGATCTCGACCGCGCCGCCGCTGCCGGCGCGCCGGCCGAAGAGGCGGGCCGGGATCACCCGCGTGTCGTTCAAGACCAGGAGATCGCCAGGAGCGAGGAGCGCCGGGAGATCGCGGATCGTGCGGTGGCGGGCGGCGCCGTCCAGATCGAGCGCCAGGAGGCGGCTCTTCCCCCGCGGCGCGGCCTCCTGGGCGATCGCCTCGGGGGGGAGCTCGTAGTCGAAATCGGCGGTCTTCAACGGCCCGGCGGAGCGCCCTTCGGTCAGGAGAGCCGCTGCACCAGGCTCTGCGCGATGGCGAAGGCGCCGATGAGCAGCACGGCGGCCGCCCAGTAGGGCCAGCCGATGCCGACCGAGCCGAAGAGCCAGGTGCCGGTGGTGGGGCCCAGGGTGCGGGCCAGGGCGCTCGCCGAGCGCGATAGGCCGATCGTCCCGCCCTGCTCGGCCTCGTCGGTCAGCCGCGACAGCAGCCCCAGTGAGGAGGGAGTGTAGAGCGCCTGGCCGACGGCGAGGAAGGTCAGGGCGCCCAGGAGCCCGGCAACGCCCGGCGACCAGGGCAGCCAGGCCATGCCGACGGCGACCGCCACGATCCCCCAGCGCACCAGGTTCCCTTCACCGAAGCGCTTGACCAGCCGGCCGATGAGCCCCCCCTGGATGATCACCACCAGGATGCCCGAGAAGATGAACAGGCCGTAGGTCTGGCGCTCGGCAAAGCCGAAGCGGCGCTCGCCGAAGAGGGTGAGGGTCGCCTCCATCATCGAGAAGCAGAAGGTGACCAGGAAGGTGAGCGAGAGCAGGTCGCGCAGCTCGATCCGCCGCCAGAGACGGGGGAGGGCGGCCAGGTCGAGCCACGGCGTCCCCTCGACGCGGGCGCGGACTGCCGCCGGCAGCGACTCCCTGAGCCAGATCGAGGCCAGGAGGAGGTTGAGCGCCGACAGCGCCGCGGCGGTGAGCGGCACCGCGTCGCGCGACACGTAGACCGAGAGAATGCCGCCGAGCGCCGGGCCGAGGGTGAAGCCGAGGCCGAAGGCGGCGCCGACCACCCCCATGGCGCGCGAGCGCTGATCGCGCGCCGTGACGTCGGCGAGATAGGCCTGGGCGATGCCGTAGTTCGAGGCGGCGATGCCGGAGAGGGTGCGGGCGGCGAGCAGCCAGGCGAAGGAGCCCGCCCGCCAGAAGAGGAGATAGGCGACGACGCTGCCGGCGATCGACACCAGGAGCACCGGCCGGCGGCCGATGCGGTCCGACAGCCGGCCGAGGAGCGGCGCGCAGATCAGCTGCGCCAGGCTGTAGGAGGAGAAGAGCAGGCCGATCCAGAGCGGCGGCGCGGCGAACCTCTGGGCGTAGAAGGTCTGCAGCGGCACGATCATGCCGAACCCGATGAGGTCCAGCAGGATGGTGAAGAAGATCGTGGCGTACGCCCGCTTCGTCGGGATCCCGGATGGCTCGTTCACGCGGACGGGAGTCTAGCAGGGTCTGGGCGGTGCGTTCACCCGGCGTGGTGCGGGTCCCAGGCATTGCGCAGCCCTTCACCCAGGAGGTTGAAGCCGATCACGGCCAGGGCGATGGCGGCGCCGGGGAAGCTCGCGATCCACCAGGCGTCGGTAAGGGCGTCCCGCCCCTCGGCGATCAGGTTGCCCCAGGTCGGGGTGGGCGGCTGGACGCCCATGCCGAGGAAGGAGAGGGACGACTCGGCCAGAATGAGGTTGCCGAAGAGCAGGGTGGCCTGGATCAGCACCGGGGTCATGGCGTTGGGCAGGAGATGGCGCCAGAGGATGCGCCAGCGCGGCTGCCCCATGCCGATGGCGGCCAGGATGAACTCGCGCTCCTTGAGGCTCAGGAGCTCCGCCCGGGTGAGCCGGCTGATGGTCATCCAGCTCCCCGCGCCGAGGATGACGGTGATCGACGCCGGTCCCGGGCGGAAGAGGGCGGCCAGGGTGATCATCAGGAAGAGCAGGGGGAAGGCTAGAAGGGCGTCGAGCATCCGCATCAGGAGGCCGTCGAGCCAGGAGCCGCCGAGCGCCGCCGCGGCACCGATCGCCACCCCCAGAGTCGAGGCGAAGAGGACGGCGACCAGGGCCACGCCGAGCGAGATGCGGGCGCCGAACAGCAGGCGGGAGAGGAGGTCGCGGCCGAAGCGGTCGCTGCCCAGGCGGAAGACGCGGCGCTCGGACACCCCGCCGGGCGTCAGGTTGGCCACCTGGGCGGCCGGCCAGCTCTCGCTCTCGCCCAGGCGCTCCAGGGTGAGGCCGTCCGCCGTGCGGTGGACGCGGTCGGCCAGGCGGACGCGGCCGTCGGCCAGCCGCACCACGGCGAGCGCCGTGCCGGGTGGGCGGTAGAGCCCGGCCGCGGGATCGAGCTGCTCGTCGGGAGCGTAGGGAGCGAGGAGCGGCGCGGCCAGGGCGAGCCCGGCCAGCAGCGCCAGGATCGACGCGCCGCAGACCACCGCCGGCGGCCACCGTGGGCGCCGGGGGCTCAAGGTCGGCGGACCCGCGGATCGACCGCTGCCAGGGCCAGATCGGCCAGCAGATTGCCCAGCAGCACGAGGGCGGCCGACAGCATGGTGGTGGCCAGGAGGACGGGATAGTCGCGGGCGAGGATCGAATCGAAGGTCAGGCGCCCGAGCCCCGGCCAGGCGAAGATCACCTCGGTCACCAGCGACCCCGAAAGGAGCGCCGGGACCGACAGAGCGAGCAGCTGCACCACCGGGATGGCGGCGTTGCGCAGGCCGTGCGCCCATACCACCCGGCGCTCGGACAGGCCGCGGGCGCGGGCAGCCAGGATGAACGGGCGGCCCATGACCTCGAGGAAGCTGGCGCGCACGAAACGGGCAGTGGCGCCGGCCAGCGGCAGCCCCAGACAGAGCGCGGGCAGGGCGAGGTGGCGCAGCAGGTCGGCCCAGCGCGCCGGCGCGCTCCACTCCTCGGCGCCGGTCGAGTGCATGTGGGAGATGGGGAGAATGGGGAGCCAGGTCGAGACCACCAGCACGGCCATCAGGGCCACCCAGAAGGTGGGCTGCGAGGTGAGGACGAGGGAGACCACCCGCACGGCGGCGTCGAACGGCCGCCCCTGCCGCCGGGCGGCGGAGATCCCCAGAAGGAGCCCGACGCCGTAGTCGATCACCAGCGCGGCCGAGCCCAGGAGGAGGGTCGGCCGGAGGGCTTCGACTACCACCCGGGCGACCGGCCGTCCCTGGACGAGCGAAGTGCCGAGCTGTCCCGAGAGCACCGCCACGAGCCAGCGCGCGTACTGCACCGGCAGGGGACGGTCGAGGCCATAAGTATGGCGCAGCAGCGCGCGCTGGGCGGGCGGCACGCGGGTCGACTCGAAGGTCAGCGTCGGATCCCCCGGCGCCAGATGGAGGAGGAAGAAGGTCGCCGAAACGACCAGGAACAGGAGCAGGAGCGAGGCCGCCGAGCGCCGGAGCAGGTAAGGGAGCACGGCCGCTTCCCCTCAGCGCTCGGGGGCAATCCACCAGTCTTCGAGGTTGAACAGCGACAGCAGGATGTTGGGCTCCGCGCCGTGCACCTTGCGGTTGATGGCGTGGAAGCGCTGCGACTCCCAGAGCGAGGTGTAGGGCTGGTCGTGCTGCTGCAGGCGTTGGATCTCGCGGAAGTACGGCAGGGCGTGCTCGAAGTCGGTCTGCTCGAGCGACAGGCGGAGCAGGCGGTCCATCTCGGCGCTCTGGTAGCGCGCGAAGTTGGGCTCGCCGCCCACCGCCGGGCTGCCGAGCTGCCGGGTCAGGTCGATGCCGGTGTCGACCGTCAGGCCGAAGAGCATGGCGTCGAAGTCGCCCTTCTGGGTCTGGACGGTGAGCGAGTTGAACTCGACCTGCCGCGGGATGGCGCGGACCCCGACCCGCTTGAGCTGCTCCTGGATGATCACCTCGGCGTCGACGCGCTGCGGGTTGCCGGCGTTGGTGATGAGCTCGAAGGAGAACGGCTTGCCGCCGCGGTCGAGAACGCCGTCGCCGTCGCGGTCGGCGAACCCCTGGGCGGCCAGCAGGCGGCTCGCCTGGGCGGGATCGTAGGGCAGGGGGGTGAGCGCCGGGTCGTGCGCCCAGATGCTGCCGCCGATCGGCGAGGTGGCGACCCGCGCGTAGGGCCCCCAGAGCGCCTCGACCAGCGCTTTGCGGTCGAGGGCCAGGGTCAGGGCGCGCCGCACGTCGGCGTTGTCGAACGGCGGGCGCTCGGTGTTCCAGGCGATGGCCACCCAGGTGCGCGACCAGTAGTGGCGCAGCTCGAGCCCCGGCTCCCGGGCCACCCGCTCGGCGTCGCGGCGCGAGGTCAGGGTGGCGAAGTCGACCTCGCCGGCCAGGATCTGGGTGAGCAGGGCGTTCGGGTCCGGCACCACGCGCAGCACCACGCGGTCGAGGTAGGGGCGCTGGCGGTCGAAGTAGCGCGGGTTGCGCTTGAGCACCACCTCCTGCTGCGGGTTCCACGACGCCAGGTCGAACGGACCCGAGACCACCAGGTGCTCGCGGAACCAGTCGGTGCTCTCGCGCCAGCGGGCGAACGGCAGGGCGCTCCAGGCGTGGTAGGGGAAGATGCCGCCCTCGTTGACGTCGAGGAGCTGCTTGGCGTAGGCGCGGGAGAAGTGGAAGCGGGCGACCTTCGGCCCCACCACCTCGACGTCGGTGATCGCCGCCTTCTGGTACGCCCCCTCCCAGGCGACCCGCGGGTCGGTCTGGGCCTGCCAGGTGAAGCGGACGTCGTCGGCCGTCACCGGCACGCCGTCGCTCCAGAACGCGTCGTCGCGCAGGTGGAAAGTGAGGGTCTTGTGGTCGGGAGCCCACTCGTAGCTGCGGGCGAGGAGCGGGTCGAAGGTCGGCGGGTGGTGCTCGAAGTCGGGCTGCTCCTTGAGCAGGTTCAGGAAGAGCTGGCGGGTGACCTCGCCGTTGACGTTGCTGGCGCCGGAGAGCAGGTCGTTGACCGTCACCGGCGCCGCGGCCAGCCCGATGACCACGGTGCCGCCGCGCACCGGCTGCGTGGGGGAGGGACGATGGTCCTGGGACCCATGCGGGCGGCAGGACCCCGTGGCCCCGACCACCAGGATGAGCAGGACGGCGAAGCGGAGCGCGGTCGTACCCCTCATGCAGTGGAAGTCATCGTAACCGAGGGGTCCACGGGGGTCAAACGGTCCGGGTCCCGGCGGGGCGATGGTATCCTCTAGAAGAGTATGGCCCGCGGCAAGAAATCCACCTTCCAGCGCCGCTTCCTGATCGCCTCCGCGGTCTTCGGCCTCTTCGTGCTGGCCAATTTCGCCCTCTTCGGATGGTTGATCTACCGCTCCCTATCCGAGCAGAAGATCCGCGAAGTCCTCCTCGAGGCCCAGGACCAGGCCGAGAGCCTGGCGCACCAGATCGCCGAGCGCTCGCGGCGCCAGGGCGACCTGTACACCGCCATCGCCTCGCAGCGGGAGACCCAGACCTACATCGACTCGGTGCTGGCGAAGCGCGAGATCATCCGGGACGTCACGATCTACGACCGGAAACACGTGCTGGTGTACCAGCAGCACGGCACCTTGAGCGTGCCCGTCGGCGAGGCGAATGGCTCGCCCACCGTCGGCTCTCCCGAGGCGCCGCCGCAGCGGGTCGAGCAGCGCACCGAGCAGGTCGACTCGGGGCCAATCCTGGTGCCGGGACCCCGGGTGACCGCGGGCGACGACCTCCAGGTCCGGCCGATCACCGTCCCCATCGCGGACCTCGGGACGCTCGAGATCGGCATCAGCCCGGTCGAGCTCAATAAGCGCATCACCGTCCTGCGGAGCACCCTGATCCAGGAGTCGGCGATCACCGGCATCGCCTCGTTCGTCCTGCTCTTGACCTCGTTCGTCTTCGTCTGGCTGCTCCTGCGCCGCTCGCAGCGCCTGGAGGCGCAGGCGGCCGAGGCCGAGCGCATGGCCTACGTCGGCACCCTGGCCTCAGGCCTCGCGCACGAGATCCGCAGCCCGCTCAACTCCCTGAGCCTCAACATGCAGATGCTCGAGGAGGAGATGAGCGAGATCCCCGCCTCGTCGACCTCCGGGCGGCGGCTGCTCAACATCACGCGCTCGGAGCTGTCGCGCCTCGAGCGGCTGGCGACCGACTTCCTGACCTACGCCAAGCCGCGCTCGCTCGACCTCCAGGAGATCCCCGCGGTGCGCCTGTTCGAGCGCCTGCGCGACGTGCTGGCGGGCGAGACCCGCCAGCGCGGCCTCCAGCTGGTGGTCAACGACCGCAGCAACGGCGCCCGCGTCAAGGTCGACCCCGAGCAGTTCAACCAGCTATTGCTCAACTTGGCGCAGAACGCCATCGCCGCCACCGAGGGCTCGGGGCGCTCTCCCTCGCTCTTCCTGACCGTCGTCCGCCAGGGGGACAAGGTCACCCTGGAGGTCGTCGACAACGGCGTGGGCATGGCCGAGGAGGAGCAGAAGAAGATCTTCGATCTCTTCTACTCGAACCGCAAGGGCGGCACCGGCCTGGGGCTCGCCATCGTCGACCGGATCGCCCGCGCCCACGGCGCCGAGCTCAACCTGCGGAGCGCCCCGGGCGTGGGCACGGCGGTGAGCATCACCCTGCCGCTCGCGAGCTCCGACACCTCCTCCCGCGGCAACCCCCTCCCCAAGCTAGCCGCCACCTGATCTTCCGCTCCAAAAGAAAAAGCCCCGCCGGGGCGGGGCTTGGGCATGCTGCTCGAGGCAGGGCGATCAGCTGATCGAGATCTTGCGCGGTTTGGCCTGCTCGGCCTTGGGCACCGTCACCGTCAGCACGCCGTTCTCGAAGCTCGCCGTCACGCCCTCCGAGTTGACCTGGTGGGGGAGGCTGAAGGAGCGGGCGAAGCTGCCGTAGACGCGCTCGATCCGCTGGTAGTTGTCCTTCTTCACGTCCTTCTCGAGCTTGCGCTCGCCCGAGAGGCGCAGCACGCTGTTCTCGAGGGTGATCTGGATGTCATCCTTGGTCAGGCCCGGGAGCTCGGCGAAGAGGCGGAAGGCCTCCTCGGTCTCCTGGATGTCGACCGGGGGAACCCAGCTGCGGTTGGCGATCTCCTCGCCGCCGTTGGTGACGGCCTCGCCGCCGAAGAAGTTGTCGATCAGCCGAAAGACCGGCTCGCGGGTCGACAGATAGGAAGTCGTGGGGGTCCAACGAGAGAGCGTATTCAACATGGCCAGTCCTCCTGGAGTGTCCGGGTGATCAGGTTCGGAGAGCGCCGATCCTTGGATCTTTAGCGCCCTCAGCTCAACTCGGAGAACATGATAGGACACGGCTAATATTCCGTCAAGCCTCTTTCAAACGAAAACCCCTTGATCTCAGCGCAAAGGGCTAAGATTTGGCGCGCTGGGTGCTCAAGCGCTCGCAGGCGGGGGCGAAACGGAGGGAAAAAGGCGAGGGAGGCGGGGCTACATCTCGTCGAGCTCGTCCTGCACGGCGAAGAGCTCGGGGTCCTCGTTACCGCAGCGGGCGCAGAAGGGCTCCTTGATCTTGTCATCCTTCCACTCAAATTCGTAACACGGGCTGTCGCATTCGAGGCAGATGATGTAGTCAGGGGCGGCCATGGCGGGTATTCTCCTGGCACCCATTGTAGTTAAGGATGAGGCGAGGTTGACCGGCAAGGGGCGCCATGATACTTTCCGCCGTCCACGCGTCCGCGGTGACGCCCTGGGAGACTCTATGTACGCAGTGATTGAAACGGGTGGCAAGCAATACCGGGTGGCCCCGGGGGACGTCATCGACGTCGAGATCTTCGCCGAGGGCTCGGAGAAGGGGGCGAAGGTGGCCTTCGACCGGGTGTTGATGGTCGGCGGCGAGGACGGCAAGGCGCAGGTCGGCGCCCCCCTGGTCGAGGGCGCGACGGTCTCGGGCTCGTTCGTGGCCGACGTCCGCGGCACCAAGATCCGGGTGTTCAAGTTCAAGCGCCGCAAGGGCTACCGCCGGACCAAGGGGCACCGGCAGGACCTCCAGCGCGTCCGCATCGACGAGATTCAGCTCGCCTGAGGCGTCCGAGGAGCATAGGCAAATGGCACATAAAAAGGGACAAGGCTCGAGCCGCAACGGCCGCGATTCGAACCCTCAGCACCTGGGGGTCAAGAAGTACGGCGGCGAGCAGGTCACCGGCGGCTCGATCCTGGTGCGGCAGCGCGGCACCAAGTTCTTTCCCGGCACCAATGTCGGCCAGGGGAAGGACGACACGCTGTTCGCCAAGATCGACGGCGTGGTGAAGTTCCAGGACAAGGGCCGGCGCGGCAAGTACGTTCACATCCTGCCCGCCCCCGCGGAGTAACAGCGGCCTCGGGAGCCGGCGGCGTCGGCTCCCCCTCTCACCTTGATCTTCCTCGACGAAGCCTCCATCCACGTCCGCGGCGGCCGCGGAGGGAACGGCTGTGTCGCCTTCCGGCGGGAGAAGTACGTCCCCCACGGCGGCCCCTCGGGCGGTGACGGCGGCCACGGCGGCTCCGTCTTCCTGGTCGGGGACGCGCGCCGCAACACCCTCTACCACCTCCAGTTCCAGTCGATCTACCCGGCCGAGAAGGGGGGCCACGGCGAGGGCTCGAACTGCCACGGCAAGAAGGGGGAGGACCTGGTCGTCCCGGTGCCGCTCGGGACGGTGGTCTACGACCAGGGGAGCGGCGAGCGGCTGGGCGAGATCCTCGCGGACGGCGAGCGCCTCGAGGTCGCGGCCGGTGGCCGTGGCGGGTGGGGTAATGCCCGCTTCGCCACCGCCACCAACCAGGCGCCGCGTCGCACCCATCCCGGCAACGACGGCGAAGAGCGCATCCTGCGCCTCGAGCTCAAGCTCCTGGCCGACGTCGGCGTGATCGGTCTCCCCAACGCCGGCAAGTCGACCCTGATCAGCGCCGTCTCGGCGGCCAAGCCCAAGATCGCCGACTACCCCTTCACCACCCTGGTGCCGCAGCTCGGGGTGGTGGTCGAACGGCCGCTGGCCGACCCGTTCGTCATCGCCGACCTGCCGGGGCTGATCGAGGGCGCCTCCCAAGGGGCCGGGCTGGGCTTCCAGTTCCTCCGCCACGTCGAGCGCTGCCGCGTGCTGGTGCATCTGGTCGATCTCTCGGCCTTCGAGGGGAGCGCCGCCGACGACCTGCGCACCGTCGAGCGCGAGCTCACGGCGTTCAACCCCGAGCTGCTCACCCGCCCGCGCCTCCTGGTGGGAAGCAAGATCGACTCCGTGCGCGCCGAGCGGCGGGCGTCGCTGCGCCGGGCGGCGGCAAGGCGGAAGCTCCCCTATTTCGAGATCAGCGCCGTGACCGGGCAGGGGGTGCCGGAGCTCAAGGTGGCGATGGCCGAGGCGCTGCGGCAGAGCCGCGCGGCGGAGGAAGCGTGAAGGTCGGCCTCTTCGGCGGCAGCTTCGACCCCGTCCACCGGGGGCACATTGCGCCGGTCCGCGAGGCGCGGCGGGCGCTGGGGCTCGACCGGGTGCTCTACCTGCCGACCGCCGCGCCGCCCCACAAGCGGCGCCAGGCCCTGGCGCCGCCCTACGCCCGCTTCGCCATGGTGGAGCTGGCTCTCCTCGCCGAGGAGGGGCTCTACGCCTCGGCGCACGAGCTCACGCCGGGGACCTCGGCCTATACTGCCGACACGCTCGAGCACTTCCAGCACGAGCTGCCGGGGGACGAGCTCTATCTGATCCTGGGCTCCGACTCGTTTCTCGACCTGCCGCACTGGGTGCGCTTCGCCGACATCGCCGCGGTCGCGCGGCTGGCCATCCTCGCCCGCCCCGGATTTCCGGTCGAGCCCGCGGCCCTGCCGCCGGCGCTCGGCCGGCTGGTGGAGGCCGGCCGTGTCCACTTCCTCGAGCAGGCGGAGGAGGAAGCCTCCTCGACCCGCCTGCGGCAGCTCCTCGCCCGGGGAGAGCCGGCCCCTGCCGGATGGCTCCCCGGATTGGTGTTAGACTACATAGCCAAGTACCGACTTTATCGATGAGCACAGCCGAAATCCACGCCCTTCCTTCCCAGACTGAACCCACCGACACCCAGTGGCGCGTCCGCGCGGCCGTGGCCGCGGCCGACGACCGCAAGGCCATCGACTTGAAGGTCCTGCACCTGGGAAAGGTGAGCGATTTCACCGACTACTTCCTGATCTGCAGCGGCAGTAGCGACCGCCAGGTGCAGGCGATCGGCGACGCGATCGAGGAGCGCCTGAAGAGCGCCGGCACCCGCCCCCTGAACATCGAGGGCTACAACCGCGGCCAGTGGATCCTCCTCGACTACGGCGACCTCGTGGTGCACGTCTTCCAGGAAGATCCCCGGCGCTTCTACGCCCTCGAGCGCCTCTGGGGCGACGCCCCGGAGGTCACCGACCGGTTCCGCTGAGCGGCGGCCGTCCATGGCCGCGCCGGCCCCTCCCTTCGCCTGGCAGGAGCTGCTCCGTGGGAGCCCGTCGCTCAAGGCGAGCCTCCAGGGGGCGGAGCGGGCGGCGGCGACCGACGCCCCGATCCTGATCGTCGGCGAGCCGGGGACGGGCCGTTCGACGGTCTGCCGGGCCCTCCACACGCTGAGCCGGCGGGCGGCCGGACCCCTGGTCGAGGTCGATCCGGGCTCGATCCCCAGCACCCTCTTCGAGAGCGAGCTCTTCGGCTACCGCGCCGGCGCCTTCACCGGCGCCGAGGCCGGCAGCCCGGGGCGGATCGCCCGCGCCCAGGGCGGGACGCTGGTGCTCGACCACGTCGAGGAGCTGCCGGCGGCGGCGCAGCCCAAGCTCCTGCGCCTCCTCGCCGAACGGCGCTACGCTCCCCTCGGCGGCGCCGAGCTCGCCGCCGACGTGCGCTTCCTGGCCATCGGCGCCGAGGACCTGCCGCTCCGCGTCGAGCGCGGCGCCTTTCGCCCCGACCTCTACTTCCGCCTCGAGGTCGTCGCCTTCCGCCTGCCGCCGCTGCGCGAGCGGCGGGGCGATCTGCCGCCCCTCGTCGACGCCGCCTTCGCCGACCTCTGTCTGCGCCTCGACCGCCCCGGCCTCGAGCTCTCGGCCGCGGCGCGCGCCGCGCTGCTCGAGCTCCCCTGGCCGGGGAACCTGCGGCAGCTCCGCAACGTCCTCGAGCGTGGCATCATCCTCGCCACCGGTCCCGTCGTCGACCCACCCCTGCCGGCCGACGGTGGCCACGACCGGCCGCGCTCCCTCGCCGAAATGGAGCGCGCCGAGATCCTGAAAGCCCTGGCCTACACCCGCGGCCACCAGGGCCGCGCCGCGGAGCTCCTGGGGATCAGCCGCAAGGCGCTGTGGGAGAAGCGCCGCCGATACGGCATCGCCTGAAACCGACGCCGGGCGAGGCTGCCGTTCGGCCCCAAGGGGGCGAGACGCCGGCCGGAGTTGCTCGCGCCGCCGTGCGTAGTACCATGGTGGCGAGTCGAATCCCCCGTTGGAGGTCCCTTCCATGGTCTCGCGCCACTCTTCTCTTCGTCGATTTTCCAGTGCGATTCCGGGCGCGGCGGTCGGGCTGCTGGCCCTGGCTCTCGCCGCGCCGTCCGCCGCTGCCCCGCCGTCGCGCGCGCAGACGTTCGAGGAGACCTCCCAGGTGGTGTCGATCGAGGTGCCGGTGCAGGTCATCGGCAAGGATGGCGAGCCGGTGCGCGGTCTCTCCGCCGCCGACTTCCAGGTCTACGACCAGGGGGACGAGCAGAAGCTCACCCACTTCGAGGTGATCGACCTGCCGGCGCTCGCCGCGGCGCCCCGGGAGCGGCTGGAGGCGCTGCCCGCCGGCGCGCGCCGCCACTTCCTGTTCCTCTTCGACCTGTCGTTCTCGACCCCGACCTCGATCCTCAAGGCGCGCCTCGCGGCGCGCGAGGCCCTTCTCCATTCGCTGCGCCCGACCGATCTAGCCGCCGTCGCCACCTACTCGCTCGAAACCGGGCCGCGCCTGGTGGTGACCTTCACCCCCGACCGCGCCGAGCTGGCGCGGGCCATCGACACCCTGGGGCTCGCGAGTGTGGTCGACCAGCGCTCGACCGATCCGCTGCGCTTTCTCCTTCTACCCGAGGACTCCCTGCCCAAGGGGATGACGCCGGGGGCGGGAGCGTCGAGCGCGCGCAACGAGGAGACGCTCAAGGAAAATCTGACCCTGATCACCCAGATGGCGCAGAAGGACGAGAAGGCTTACGCCACCGGGCGGTTGACCGGCTACTCGCGCTCGCTCTCCGACCTGGCCCACGCCCTGAGCTCGGTCTCCGGTCGCAAGCAGGTGATCCTGTTCTCGGAAGGGTTCGACAGCCAGCTGCTCGTCGGGCGCGAGAAGACGGAGGAAGGGGAGGAGGACAACACCAACATCGCGACCGGCCAGTACTGGCTGGTCGACTCCGACAATCGCTACGGCAACACCACGGTACAGAACGAGATCACCCGCATGCTCGAGGAGTTCCGGCGCGCCGACTGCGTGATCCAGGCGGTCGACATCGGCGGCCTCCGGGCGGAGACCGACGCCACCGGGCTGCCGCAGGTGCGCGGGCAGGCGGCGCTGTTCTACCTCTCCAACGAGACCGGCGGCGAGCTGTTCAAGAACGCCAACAACCTGGGGACCGAGCTCGAGCGGGTCCTCGGGCGCTCCGATCTGACCTACCTCCTGACCTTCGAGCGCCACGACCTGAAGCGCGACGGCTCCTACCGCAAGCTCAAGGTCAAGGCCAAGGCCCCCTCCGGCGCCCGCCTCTCCTACCGGGTGGGCTACTACGCGCCGCGGCCGTTCAAAGATCTCGATCCGCTCGAGAAGAACCTCCTGGCCTCGGACGGCATCGCCACCGCCGCTCCCCGCCGGGACGTCGACGTGGCGGTGCTGGCGGCCCCCTTCCGCTCGGGCCCCGAAAAGGCCTACGTGCCGGTGATCCTCGAGGTGAGCGGCAAGGGGCTTCTCGACGGGCAGAAGGGGGACCAGCTGCCGGTCGAGATCTACGCCTACGTCAGCGATACGGTGGGCAAGATGCGCGACTTCTTCGTCCGCCGCATCGGCCTGGACGTCAAGCGCGGCCGCGAGCTGCTCTCGACCACGGGCTTCAAGTACTACGGCCACTTCGACCTGCCGCCGGGCGACTACCGGGTGCGCGTCCTGGTGCGCAACGGCGAGACCGGGCGGGCCGGGGTGACGGCGCAGTCGATCACCGTGCCGGGGTTCGGCGCCGCCGACCTGGCGCTCCTCCCCCCCTTCTTCTTCGAGCAGCCGGGGCGCTGGCTGCTGGTCAAGGAAGCGCCTGCCGAGGGGCAGCAGGCGAGCGTGGTCTACCCGTTCGTGGTCAACGGCGAGCCCTACGTGCCGGCGGTGCGGCCGGCCGTCCACCACGGCGCGCCGGCCAAGCTCTGCCTGGTCGCCTACCAGCTCGGCCAGGGCCAGCCGCAGGTGTCGGCGGCGCTGGTCGCCGCCGACGGCAAGAGCGTCGCCGGCGGGCGCCTGGCGCTGGTCGAGCGCACGGCGACCGGCGTGCGCGGTCTCGATCACCTGCTCGCCACCTTCGATCCGCAGGATCTGGCGGCCGGCGACTACCGGCTGGAGGTCACCGTGACCGACCCGGCATCCGGCCAGCATCGGGTCAGCTCGCTGCCCATTCGCGTCCTCGCCTCGTGAAACGGTTCGCTTCCATGGGGATTAAAGACATGCAGAGACTCCGCCTCGGGCACGGTGGCGCCCTGGCCGTCCTCGCCACTCTCGCGATCGCCACCTCGCCCGCCTCCGCCCAGCGCTTCGGCGAGCGGACCGACGTCCTGGCCGTCGAGGTGCCGGTGCAGGTGGTCAACAAGGACGGCACGCCGGTGCGCGGCCTCACCGCCGCCGACTTCGAGGTCACCCAGGGGCGTACCCGGCTGCCCGTCGTCGGCTTCGAGGCGGTCGACGTCGACAGCTCGGCCCAGCCGGCCGGGGGCGGCGCGGCACGGGCGGTGCCGGCGGCGGCGCGCCGCCGTCTCCTGCTGCTCTTCGACCTCTCGAACTCGGAGCCGCCGTCGATCGTCAAGGCGCGCGCCGCGGCGCGTGAGACCGTGCTCCAGCACCTCAACCCGACCGACCTCGTGGCCGTCGCCACCTTCAGCAACTCGCGCGGGCCGCAGCTCGCCCTGGGCTTCACCTCCGACCGGCGGCAGGTGGAGCGGGCGATCGACAGCCTCGGGCTGCCGCAGCTCGTCGACCACAATGCCGACCCCCTGCGGCTGATTGCCGACGACCTGCGGGACCACCCGTCGCAGGCGACCGGCGGGGGGGCCGGCGGCGGGGCCGCCAGCGGAGCCAAGGCGATGCTCGACGAGGAGGTGCGCGAGCAGCTCGAGGGCGCCGCCCGCGCCGCCGCGCGCACCGACGCCCTGGTGCGGCGCAACCAGCTGGTCGCCTTCGCGCACGGGCTGGCCGAATTCTCCGCCCGCCTGGCGGCGATCCCCGGGCGCAAGCAGGTGATCTACCTCTCCGAGGGGTTCGACAGCTCGATCCTCCTCGGGACCACCGACCAGGCGCGCCAGGACGAGATGAGCACCTCCGCGATGTCGGGCGAGATCTGGAAGGTCGACTCCGACGAGCGCTTCGGCAGCAGCGAGGCGGCCAACGTGCTCGAGCAGCTGTTCGAGTCGATGCGCCGGGCCGACTGCGTCATCCAGTCGGTCGACATCGGCGGCCTGCGCCCGGCCGGCTCGCTGGGCTATGAGCGGCCGGCGGGGCAGGACGGCCTCTTCGTCCTGGCGCGCGAGACCGGCGGCGAGCTGGTGCGCAACTTCAACGATCTGGGGGAGGCCCTGGGGCGGGTGCTCACCCGCACCTCGGTGACCTACGTGTTGACCGTCCAGCCGGAAGTCGGCAAGAAGGACGGCGCCTTCCGCAAGCTCAAGGTGGAGGTCAAGAATCCCGCCGCCAAGGGAGCGATCGTCTCGGCCCGCGCCGGCTACTTCGCGCCGCGCCCGAGCGGTGACAGCCCGATGGAGCGCCTGCTCGCGGCCGCCAGCGCCCTCTACGACGACACCCGCGCCGCCGCCTTCCCGCTGGCCGTCTGGGCGGCGCCGTTCCGGCTGCCGGCGACCCCCGCCTCCTACGTGCCGGTGCTGCTCGAGGTCGGCGGCCCCGGCCTGACCGCCAAGGCGCCCTCCGGCACCCTGCCGGCCGAGATCTACGTCTATGCCATGAGCGCCGACGGCCAGGTGCGCGACTACTTCAGCCAGACCGTGGGGCTCGACCTGGCCAAGGTCGGCGGCGCGCTCGCCGGCAGCGGGCTCAAGTTCTTTGGCCACCTCGACCTGCCGCCCGGCGAGTACACCCTGCGGACACTGGTGCGCAACGGCACGGACGGCCGGCTCGCGCTCTCCGTGCGGCCGCTCGTGGTCCCAGCCGCCGCCGAGCCCGAGGTCCTCCCCCTGCTGTTTCCGGAGACGCCGGGGCGCTGGGTCCTGGTGCGCGAGGCCCCCCGCGGCGCGGTCAAGGACGTCCCCTATCCCTTCCAGGTCGCCGACCAGCCGTTCATCCCCGCCAGCGCGCCGGTGCTCGAGGGGGGCAAGGAGCTGCCGGCGGTAGTCTTCGCCTACCGCCTGGCCGCCGGCGAGGTGAAGCCGGCGGTCGCCGTGCTCGGCCGCGACGGCAAGCCGGCGGGCGCCGGCGAGATCCATCTGGCGGCGCGCGAGGCCGGCGGCGCCGGCGGGCCCGACCGCTTCAAGGCGACGGTCAAGCTGCCGGTCCTGGCGCCGGGCGACTACTGGCTGGAGCTTTCGCTGACCGATGCGGCGGGGGCCGCGCGCACCAGCCGCGCGACGTTCCACGTCGGCGGCCGGAGCTAGCACCCGCGTGGGGGAGGGAAAGCGCGACGGCTCCGTGGCCGAGGGTACAGCGCCGGCCGCGGTGACCGTCACCCTCCTGCCGGGGCGGGAGAAGGCGCTCCGCGACGGTCACCCCTGGATCTTCTCGGGCGCCGTGGCGCGCGTCGAGGGGCCGCCGGCGGCGCCGCTGGCCCGGGTTCTCGATGCCGCCGGCCGGCCGCTCGGGATCGGCCTCTACAGCCCGCGCTCGCAGATCCGGATCCGCCTGCTCTCCTTCCTCGGTGAGGCGATCGACCAGGAATTCTTCTCCCGCCGGCTGGCCGAGGCCATCGCCTTGCGGCAGGCGGTGGTGCCGGCCGGGACCACCGGCTATCGAGTGCTCAACGCCGAGGGGGACGGGGTGCCGGGATGGACCGTCGATCGCTACGGCGACGTGCTGGTGAGCCAGGTCACCGCCGCCGGGCTCGAGGCGCTCCGCGACACCGCCTACGGCGCCCTGCGCCAGGCCTTCCCCGGCAGCGCCATCCTGCAGGCCAACGACCTGCCGGCGCGCAAGAGCGAAGGATTGCCGGTCGCCGACGAGGTGGTGGCCGGGCCCGTGCCGGCCGAGGCGCCATTTCTCGAGCACGGCTTCGCCCTGACCGCCGACCTGCAAGGGGGGCAGAAGACGGGCTACTACTGCGACCAGCGGGAGAACCGGCGCCTGGCCGAGCGCCTGGCCGGCGGGCGGGCGGTGCTCGACCTCTTCGCCCACACCGGCACCTTCGGCCTCTATGCCCTGCGCGGCGGAGCGAGCTCGATCACCCACGTCGAGTCGTCCGAACGGCTGATCGAGCGCGGCCGGGTGCACGAGGCGGCCAACGGCTTCGCCGCGACCGGGGAGCGGATCTCCTGGGTGCGCGCCAACGTCTTCGAGGACCTGCGGCAGCGCCAGGAGCGCTACGGCCTGGTGGTCTGCGATCCGCCCCCCCTGTCGCGCAAGCGCCCCGACGTCGACGCCGCGGCCCGCGCCTACAAGGACCTGAACCGCCTGGCCTTCTCGCGCGTCGAGCCCGGCGGCTTCCTCCTGACCTTCACCTGCAGCGGCGCGGTCGACGCCAAGCTCTTCCGCCAGATCCTCTTCGCCGCCGCGGTCGAGGCGCGGGTGCGGGCCGCCCTTCTGGCGCCCTTGACCGCCGCCCCCGACCACCCGGTCGCCATCACCCATCCCCAGGGCGAATACCTGAAAGGGTGGTGGATCGCGGTCGAGGGGCCGGTGGTCTGAGTGGCCCGGAGCCAACGTTCCACCGGTCCGCCGTCCGAAGTCATCGAAGCGGCGGAAGGTTCCGGCGCCCCGACGACAGGAGTCATCGGAGCGGTGGGTGGTTCCGCCGGTCCGATTGGTACCTGCGGGAGGATGCCCGAAGTCGTCGGAATGATGGAGGTTTCGAGTGCTCCAGCGTCTTGAGTCAGCCCGCCCGGCCTTTCTCGCCTTCTCGCTCTTTGGGAAGAGGCACTTGCAGTACCAGCGTGCCGCCCGGCCCGAGCTCGCCGCTGGCACAGCGGCCCCCCGGCTCGGGTGGTGGCAGCCCGCTGTGGTAGATCTCGGGGTGCACCCCGAAGCAGACCGTATAGTGGCCGGGCTCGAGCATTGGAATCGCGAGCTTGGTCGGCTCACTCGGCGGGCCGAAGAGCGCCGCCCAGTTTTGCCAGGCCGAGGCAGGGCCCAGGTCGTATTCTCCGAACAGGTCGAGGCGCCATACCTCGTTTGCGGTCGGCGCGCGGCCGAAATCGAGCACCACCGTCCCTCCGACCGGGGTCACGACCAGGCTGGCCGAGGGCGTCCGGCTGACATCGACGCGGAAAGTCTTGACCGCGAATCCCGGCGGGTACACGGTGAGCTGGACCGAGCGGGCGGCCGCCGGTAGGCGCATGACGAACTGTCCGTTGACATCGGTATAGGTCGCCGGCACGTATGTGGTGAGGGTCCGGTCCATTTGCTCGATCAGGGGATAGACATAGCTGCCCGGGACCGGTTGGCCCTCCGTCCCGAGCACGATCCCGGAGAGCTTCTGCTGCTCGCGCAGCACGAGCCGCAGCCCGTCGATGGGCTCGCGGCCGAGGTGGACCAGCTGAGTCTCGGAGGTCAAGGTCTTTCCCTGCACCGAGGCCTCTCCCTCGAGGCTCCAGTCTCCGGGCTCCAGCGCGCGCAGAGAAAATCGCCCCTGCTCATCGGCCTTGGCGGTGAACGTATCGTGCCCGAGCACCCCCACCCGGGCGCGGGCGACCGGCTGGCCCTGCTCGTCCACGGCTTCGCCGCGGATCGAGGTGTTGGGGAGAGCGACGGTGACCCGCGCCACGTCCCGTCCAGGCGACCGCTCGACCGTGAGCTCGGGGATGACACCACGGATTCGCTCTGGCTCGTTGATTACCTCCACGCGCCAGGTCTTCTTCTCCTTGTCCTCGGGCAGGGTGATCTGGAATTTGCCGTCCGGGCCGCTCTTGGCGGCGATCCTCCGGGTGCCATGCTGGCCGCCGAACCAGAGCAGCGCCATAATCGGCTGATCGCCCAAACGCACCTCCCCTTCGACCTGAAGGAAAGGCAGACGGATCTCGCGTGCCATAGGGCCCGGTGTCAGCTCCATCTCCTCTTGCAGAAACTGCGAGTGGTAGCTGCCCAGGACTGTCAGCGCGTAGTGGCCGGGCTCCAGCCCTGAAGCGGCCCAATGTCCCTCGGCCGTGGGGGGACCGGCCTTGACGGGCTCGTAGTAATCCGGCGAGACGCTCCGCCGCGACAGCTCGAGCCGCCAGACCCGGCCCCAGGGATCGAGCGGTGGCGTGACCTCGACTGTCA